>Ga0315904_10007061_pt1 | contig 15162 bp, 21 predicted proteins | sample LakEriMetagenome_6_FD_203529 | JGI IMG/M metagenome (GOLD analysis project Ga0315904, IMG submission 203529) | Freshwater fungal communities from buoy surface, Lake Erie, Ohio, United States - Buoy 12 MA120 | ecosystem: Environmental > Aquatic > Freshwater > Lake | place: USA: Lake Erie, Ohio... | reverse complement strand
TCTTCATACTGCGTAGAGTTAACAGCAGTTGGCTTGCGAATCTTATTGATCGGAAGCAGACCTTTCTTTGAAGAAATCATTACTTCAGCAAGGCGCGTCTTCGCATGTTCAATCATCTTAGGATTAAGTATCTTCAACTTAGTCCCAGCTTTGTATTCAGTTGTTCCTGCCTTCAGTCCTGCGCCTAGCTTAGTGAACAACGGACTTGACTGTCCTTTTTCAATCTCAAAATCAATTTCAGCATACCTCTTGTTGTCGGTAACGTACTTAACGAACGACAATCTTCCATCGGTTGCTTTTGATCCTAGATCAGCCATACTTTTTTAGAATGCCAGTGGCAATGATTTCATCAAGGAGTAGTTCTTCATAGAATTGAGCATCAATCTCCCAAGGCTGGTTTTCGTATTTAACCTTTTGATCATTGTAAGGTTTCCCTTCCCATATTGAGATATCGTGCTTTCGGGCATCACTGTAAAGTTGCCCTGTTGTGTATTGTTTTACGTGAGTAAGTTCATGAGCAAGGATGCTAAGCTTGTCGGTCAGATTTAGTCGTGCATCAATTTCAATTCTAAACTCATAGTGCTTGTGATTAACCGCTTCATCTTGCGGCTCACAGCTACCTGACATTTTTTCTTCTGTCAGCAAGTTAGGATTGATAACAATCTTTATGTCAAGTCTTTTCTTTTTTGGTAATAGACGACTAATAAAGTATTCTGCTGCATGTCTTAGTACCTTTCTTTCTTTCTCGTCTTTCGTTTTGTAAATTCGAATTTTGATCATTTGGAAAATTTGCTAATAAGGGGACCACCCATTGCAAGCAGTCCCCTTATGTTGGTTGCGAAATTATTTATGGACCTATTACGCGTAGGTCTGAATCATTCGGCGAAGTTCTTCGTCAGAAACAGTTACACCTGCAGCAATAGCACCTGCGGCCATATTTAGACCACGAGATAGCTTACGTAGAGATGGAGCCTGCTTTGAAGTAGACTTACGAAGCAATTCAACAACGTGCTTACGTGCCTTTAGGTCAAGTTGGAGACCTTCTTCAAGTGGAATCTTGTCAACAATCTTATCCATGAAGTCATAGATTTCCATGATCGTTGGATCGATGTTAACAACGAATGCACGAGTACGAAGTGCGCCGTCAGGGTCAAGCTTCTGTAGAGGAAGGTTAGAGATGAAGATAATCTTACCTGTGAACTCGAAGAAACGTGGAATCAATCCTGCATCGAGGATTTCATCATCTGTCATTTCATCAGGATCAACAATGTTCTTACCCATCTTGTTCCAAACTAGCTTACGAATTTTCTTCGTGTCAGTAGCTGCCTTGAAGATGTTTCGTGCTTCTTGGTCACCAAGCGCATCGTCAGAGTCGTCGAAGAATACAATGTCATTCTTGTATTTGAACAGCAAGGAGTAGATACCTGCAGCAGAAGCGGAACCAGTGTTCTTGAAGTAGCCTTTGCCGTCAGTTAGACCCATCTGTCCAAGAATCTTTTCGGTCGTGTATGTTTTACCAACACCACCTCGACCTGCAACGAATAGAGCATTTGAAGCTCCAGAGACAGTCATCTTAACGAGGTTCTCAAGGTCAACAAGTTGAGCTTCAAAGGAAAGACGCTCCATGTCGTTTTCCATTGCGTCAACATCAGGGTTCGTGCGATACTTTTCAGTGCCAGAACCTTTTGTAATTGTTGCAGCAACAACACCGATTGCTGTAAGAATCGCGTCGCGCTCCTTCTTGATTCGTGCAAGATCTTTTGCCTTACCAACCCAAGCGTACTTAGTACCTTGTTTCTGAATAAGATCTGGATAGCGTCTTTCAAGTTCATCAAAGACTTTGAAGCCTGCGGACTTGTAAAGACTGAAAACCTTGCCCTTCGCAAAGTTTGGCTCTTGAATTAGATTAAGAACACCGTCGAAAATTTCTGGCATCTCAAAGCGAGATTCGATCAACATTTCCTGACCTGCAGAATATGACTCGTTAAGAGGTACATCGTCTGGCAGCGAGAATAGCATTCCATCTTTTGCAACAGCAGTGACAGAATTTGCTTTGATGATCTCGGCCAACATTGGCAGAATCTTAACAACCGAAACTTCAGAGTTGAACGTAATTACTGATGGCTTTGGCTCAATACCATTCCAGTAAGTAATAGACTCAAGGTTAGATAGACCAGCTTTACCTGCCTGTCTCCAGTTAAGACGGAACGAAGCTCTTTTCTTTGGAACGAAGAATCGAAGACCGAACCACTTTCCAGTGCTGTTCGTAAATTCTTCAAGTCCAGGATATCTGAACATCTGGAGGGCGGTCTTTTTCTTCAGATACTTGTTGATAATGAAATGAGCCTTATCAAGCGAAGCAGGAGAAAAACCTTCGGTGAGGAAGTTCTTAAATGTTAACATAATTGCGTTGGTCTTTTGAAAGTATTCTTAACGCTATTATTTATCATTTTCAAAAGCTGACCGTCAAACAAAGGTGATATCGTCAGAATCCAGCTCAACATGCTTGTCGCCTGTATGATTTGGCGGTGGAAGCATACCATACCACTTACCACGAGTGCCATTCTTAGCCGAATGAATAGAAAAATTCTGAATTACCTGCAAAAATCCGCATTCCTCGGGATTTAGGACCTCATGAATATGCGAACCGCCGTCGCGCAACACGTCATATTTTTCGGTTGCGGCAATCTTTGTTCTATTTCTGAAAGATGAGAATGATTTCATTCTGTTCCTGGTTTGTATTCGTTGCAGACGTTATTTGGAATCATCTGGCGATACTGATGCCAGCCAAAGAAGTTTCCTGATGCGTCTGTGTCAAAAAGCAAAGGCGTCGCCTGATGTTCAAACGGACTTGCATGAACTGGTTTTGAATTGACAAGTCGATCATAAATCGCCATAGCCTTTTCAATCGAGTCATCAGCCTTACGATATGAAACCTGAGCACAAAGCGATGCAGATAGTTTGATGCAGTCGCCAGGCGTGAACGTGTAGCGATCCTTTTCAGTCACATACGGAAGATGCCATTCGCCTTCATAAAGCATGTGTGGCTTGCTCTGATTGTATTCAAAGAACATTTCATTCGCGAGCGCGCGAATCTCTGGCTGAGCGTCGCGATGTCTACGCAAGTGGAAAAAGTTATCCCACTCTGTTGCTGTCGCAACGACTTTGATATGTGCCCAAGGTTCGAGGATTCGATTTGCGATCTGTTTATGTAAACCCAGTTCAATTAACTTCTGTGCATGTAGAATTGCTTGATTTCTAGCAGTTAACCAAACATCTTTGGCTGCAATAAGATCAAGACCATAGAGCTCTTCCTTTGCTGACATTCCTGATTGGTTCTTACCCCAATAGACTGGCATCGCAGGATTGTCAAGAAGCTGCTGAATCATCGTTGCGACAGGAATTGCGCGTGAAGATGCAGAGTTCTTCGAGATCATTCGGTGTGTCATGAATTCACTATGAACGAATCGAGGATACTCGAGTTCGAATGTAGTGATTCGTTTTCCGTTAGTGCAAGTTGAGTCAGCGACAATCTTTGCTGTAATCATTTGTGTTAATTAGTGTTAGACGATTTCCGTAATAAGAAGCTACTGGATAGACTGTGTAATAAAGTTCTTTCTCATCTTCAGTTTCAGGCGTTCCAAATATCCAGACGTGATCTGGAACTCTCCCGCAAATCGCAGACGAGTTTGTAGTTAGCTGATGATATTTACCATCGCTATCCAGAAAAACAATGAGAAATTTAGATGGCTTTATCAATTTGAACTTTTAGGTATTCAGAACTAAGTCTGCAGTTAACTGCTTCTTGGAATGTCTTGTAGATTCCAATCATTTCATGAAGTTCAGCCACATTTGTCAAACGTAGATTCTCGATCTTATTTAACAACATATCATTGATGTTTCGTTCTTTATCATTCATAGTCTTTATCGGTAAATTCTTTCTTTTCTTGCATTGTTAGTCGTTCAAACTTCTTGTATGTCTTTGCAGTTCTAGGATTACGACACATCTGACAAGAGCACAGCTTTCGATTGTTAACAATATGTCGTGCTCTTTTCTCAATCTCCTCTTGCGATGGTCTTGTAAAGCGAAACCATTCTCTGACGATTTTCCTCGCTTTTGATAACGCTCGCTGATGCTGGTGTCGGTTGAATGCTAGGCTCATAATGATATGTGAAGTTAAATCGTGGCATCGTTTTCTTTGCCTTTGAATAGTCAGGCGCAGGGATATCTGTCATGACCCAATCCTGCCCGCAAATGTTAACTATTCGAGAACTCATGCAGGATCAAATGTAAATCCAAATGAGATTAGTTCAGCTTCAGTTACAACACCGTCATCAGATACTTTTCCAATGAAAGCTGGACGACACGAAAAATGCTGAAAGTCTTCTTTTCCAGGAAACAGCCTGATGTCGCCAACAAGAGCATTACCTTCAACACGAAGATTCTCAACGTTACCAACCGCATTTTCAATGTTAGTAGCTCCATTCATGTATGTTCTATCGTCAAAGTGACTAAGGACCATGATTGGTTTACCTTTTGCCAGATACTTCTCAATTGCTTCTTGAACTACATCTGGTGTGTATGTGCGACCATTCAAATTTGGTTCACCTAGTGTTAGTAATGTTGCTGTCATACGTTAAAGTTTTCGAAGTTTCCTCTTTTCTTTTGTCCAGAACTAAACGGAGTCTGAACGACCGGACTTGCAGGTGTTGCATCGTTCATAACATTTGCGATGGGGTCCTCGACATCATATAGTCGCATCTTACTTCGGTCAAGACCTACCGTAAATCGCTTGTTCTTATTCACGTCATTGTATCGGTTCTTCAGCTGCTTGACAAGTAACTGATTCATCTTCTCAAGCTGTTCAGTTGAGATTAGAGCAATCATCAAGTCAGCTGTTGCAGGAAGACCAAACGATTCTGATGTATCAGTGATCTCAACATCGGTGTTAGAGTAACCTGATCGAGTGACCTGTGTAGCTGACCAGACAGGAACATTGAATTCAACCGCAAGACCACGAAGCTCTTCAGCAATTGCTTTGATGTAAGTGTATGTATTGACTGCTCCGGACAGTCCTTTCATTCGGCTTGACGCACAAATGTTTAGATAGTCAATGAAGATGATATCTGGAATGAAGTTCTTCTTCAGTTTCAGTTCCATCAGCAATGCTCGGAAGTGTCCGGCATGAGCAGATGCCGTAGGATACTGCTTGATGATTAACTTGCCGTGAGTCTTGCTCGCGATGCGTTTGACTTTGCTATCAAATGCGTCCTTTGTCAGGTTTGTGATCTGATCAATCGGAACATCGAAAAGGTTAGCATCAATACGTTCAGCAATCTTTTCTTCCGCCATTTCCATCGTAATGTAGAGAACATTACGACCTTGAGACATTGCGGCCGAAGCAAGGTGACACATTGCAAGCGACTTACCAACCGCAGTTCCTGCAAGGATGATATTCAGAGTCTTACGAGAAACACCACCGTTAGTGATCTTGTTCAACATATCAATGTCAAACTCGATCTTGTCTTCAATACGATGATAGAACTCATATCGGTCATCGGCAGACTCAATGTAGTCATGTCCGACATTCGTATCAAAAGTAACTGACAGAGCCTTCGAGAGGATGTCAGGAATCATGCCTTCAGAATGCGTGTCGGACTTACCATCAATGATGGAGATTGACTCCATGATTGCGATGTAGACTGCACGATCTTTACACCACTTCTCTGTTGAATCAACAAGCCATTCGTAGTCAACTTCCTCACGAGTGTCAAGATCATGAATCAGCTTTCCTGCATTGATTCGATCTGGGCCTGAGAGAGCCTCAAGCTTTCCAAATTCGATCGCAAGAACTTGGCTATTCGGAAGCTTGTTGTACTTCCCAATGAAATTGACGATTAGATCATAGACGAGTTTGTGTTCGCCTTCAAAGTAATCAATCTTTATGTGAGGGAGCGTCTTTCGGCAAAAGTTTTCATCATGTATCAGATTCTTGAGAATGATTGTCTGAAGACTGGACTCCATTATTGTTTCCTATTTGAAATTGGTCGGTGCTTAAAATCTCGGCAAGCACCTCACCGATGTAATTACGAAATGCATCACTTGATTCAAGTTCGGCCTTGCTGTACTTACATTCCATCGTATCTTCGATCTTGTAAGTAAAGCTAAGGCGAACCTGTTTCTTTTCTTCTTTAAGAGACACCCGCCCGTAGGTGTAGATGACTCCAGCGAAGTCGCCGGACTTCAATTTCAGTGAATAGAAGTCGGCGGCCTCGTGTTCGACGAAGACAAAGTCCTCGCCTTCAACAGGAACGAAATCAATCTTCGTCTTCTTCATCAGATTCGGCTTCAGTTCCGTCGTTGATCATTGCGACCAGACCAATCTTGTACTTGTCGCGAACATAGTCAGCGAACGGTTCGTACTTGACGAGGTCAGCCCAATAGGTATCTGGAATGTTCTTTTCACGAACCTTCTTATCTTCCAATTCAAGTGTTTCGAGGTTAAGTAGCTGAATGAACTGCCCGTTCTTCTTGATGAATTCACCTTCGATTGCAAGGTCGCAAATGCCAGAGTATTTGTCAACGCCACCTGCCCAAGAAACTGAAATCGGAATCTTAGACTTTTCCTTAACGTAGCGAGACTTCTCGACGTTAATGACGAAGTGATAACCTTGAATTTCCGTACCAACTTTGTCTTGCTGACGACCGATGATCCAGATGTTAGATGCAGAGTAATAAAGACCAGTACCACCGCTAACGATTGCTTTCGGGAACAGACCCATTTCTTGGTAGGTGTGGTTAATACCCAAGCAAGGAACATCCTTCATTGTGAAGTAAGGAGTGGTCATGCGGAATAGAGCCTTAAGCGCTTTTGCACGAGTCATGTCAGCGACCGACTTTTCGTTCAGTGCGTCTTCAAGTTCCTTTTTGGAAGCAATGTTTCCAAGCGAGTCAATAATAATGATGACCTTGTCCTTCTTGTCAAGCTCTTCAAGCTGACTTGTCATGTCAAACTTGAGCTCCTCGATTGTCTTGACTGGAGTATGAAGAACGCGATTCAGATCAATACCGAATGATTCAAAGTATGCCTGAGGCGAACCGAACTCGGAATCATAAAAGAGAAGAGCAGCATCCTTGTACTTCTCGAGGTATGCCGCAGCGATTAGAAGCGCATAGCTAGTCTTGAAGTGTTTGGATGGTCCTGCAAGGATGGTGAGACCAGAATCAAGACCTCCGTCAAGTTCACCTGACAGAGCGACATTGATCATAGGAACTGGTGTAGACGTAAGTTCGCGCTTACCGAAGAACTTGGAATCTGCGAGGATATCTGCCTCAGGAATTTTGCTGTTTGCTTTTAGTTTATCTAGGACTTTTGACATGGTGTTATTTGTATGTTCTATTGTAATCTATTTCGTTATTTATGTAAATACAAAAAGGACTCGAGACTTGTATTATCTGGGAGTTGACTATCGTATTCACCTGTCTTGTTTGACTGCTTGATGTATTGACTTGAAGAGAAATCACATTCACCATTCAAGTACTCAAGAATGCCTGTCATCATATCTGCGGCAGTACCAACTGGCACGTTTTGACAAATATGATTTACTTTTGACAATGGGCTATCACCAACAAGATTGAAGTCGTCAGGCATACCCATGATTCGCAGACAGTCACGAATTGTCAAGTACTTACCTGTAAGCGGATTGATCGAACAATGTGGCATTGCACCGATTAGCGAAGGAATCAGACCTTTGAGCATAGTAACACCATGTCCCCAGTATCCTTTGTTATCATCGAGCTTCTTCTGCATTGCTCGCGCGCGAGTTGCGATCTTCGAGAAATCTTCGCGACCCTGAGCATCCATCCATTCCGCAACTGCATTAAGATCTTCTCCAAGGCGACGATCCGATGCAACGATTAGATTGGTTGACGAATCGAACTTTTCATATAGACCTTGAACATTACCTGCACCTGTTTTATGAACTGCATACGCAACCCAAGCATTGTCGATTGGGTCAGACTTAGTAATTGGAATGTTCATCGGATCGGACTTCAGAGTCTTCTTTTTGAAGATCTCTTCAACAGGAATCATTGGTCGTCTCCACGATTTAAGTATTGGTGCGGTCTCAGATTTAGTGAAGAAATAGAATGTACGCGGTCTCTTTTGGCATAGTCCGTGTAGATGGCTTTCAGTGTAATAGAGATTGAGCGAATATCCGTTCTTCTCGCCGATTGCATAAAGACGATCAGCAACCTTCTTACCTGCCGAACTGAAAAGACGCGGTGCGTTTTCTCCCCAGAAGACTTTTGGTTTAACTGTCTCAAGAACATAGTTTGCGGTTTTGTACATCCAGTCATTGACTGCACTGTCGGCTGAAGATGTGGTTGAAAGACTTGAAAGACCTGCACAAGGACAGACAGAATTCACAACATCGACTTGTTGTGGAACATAATTCTCCATCACGTCAAGGTGAACATATTCTCCTTCCCATGATTTCTGATTGCGCAGATAGTTAATAAAGTGAGAGTCGTTATTAGCAAATGGACTATATGACAGCAGATATTCTGGCAGCTGTCCATTCATTGCCTGCATTACTCCAAGAGTCTCGCCACCAATAAGTGGCACGATTGATGCGTATGTGTATTCCTTCATTTATGATTTGTATTTTCGACCTGTCAGTACACGGAAAAGAAAACTTGTTGGTCTCCGTGTTGTATCTATTAGCTTCATCGCGAAGACTTGTCCGGTTGGAGCATTCATAGGTTGAATTCCAATGATATCGGCTGCAATGAGTGTCGGCATTGTTCTCCTTATCATTGGAAGGAGAATTGTCGGTAGCTGTCGATGAGGTAATACCTTCTGAACGACAGGAATAAGAGGAGCTGCTACAGTAGCAACCGTGGCTCCTAGCAATGTCTTAAATAATCCCCGGCGGCTTAAAGTCATTTGTGTTTGGTAGTTCTCTTGTTTTTATGATCGGGATGTAAGGACAATAGATGTAACCTTCCATGAAAGCAAATCCCTTGTATCCTTCAACCACAGCATTACTAACAGCTGGAGCAATAGGAACATGCGGAGAAACTAAAGCAGCTCCTATTGTTCCAAATAGAGTCTTGAAGAAATTACGTCGGATCATTTTGCTCAATTAGAAATTGTCGTATTGCTTCTTTCTTCCATGCCGGTTCTACCTCAAGTAGAAAACCGTCTGGGGTTTCAGCATAGGCTTCTTCGGCTTTTCTCTGCGCAGTCGCGAGAATCTCTGCTGCCTTTCTAAACTGTTCTTCTTGTTCTGGCGTAAGTTTCATTTCTTTGCGATCTTGGTAAGAACTTTCATTGTCAGATCATTCAGGAATTCACCATTGTAATATGAGTCCTTTAGCATCTTGTCGATTGTATCACGCAGCTCTGCATAAGCTGATGGATTTTCTTCCAGATACTTAATACGCTCAAAGAGTTCCTTTGAATCCTTAACATACAGAATGTCAGGTGCGCCAAGGTGCTTCTGCATATCATATGTAGGGTGAAGGAACGGAATGATTCCATAGTGAGCCATTTCCCAGAACTTAGATGTAACCCAACCCTTCTTAATAGGAATACAATAAGTGTACTTGACTCGAGGGAGCATTCCTTGTAGTTCATGGAATCCCATTGAGCCTTTGAATCTCTTATCATCTCCAATTGTTCGAGGGTCCCACTTACCATAGACCTGAACATCCTGGACATCATTTAGAATTGCTTCGGACAGAAGCTTGTATCTTGATGGGCGACCTTCATTTAGAACAATGAGGAAGTTGATATCTTTACCGTCAACAGGTGGAGCTTCTTCCTCAAAGAATGCGCTTAACGATGTTGGTGGCGCAACTGCTGCAGCCGACCCACCTCGAGTAAGACCGATCAAGAAGATCGTTTCCATTGCAGAATAAACTGTTGGAATGCGAAGTTCTTTTGTTTCGGCCGATGCATAATCAAGCTTCTGAACTACTCGAGCCTTTTCTTCATACTGAGATAGAACGACTTCAGGCCAATGGAAAATATCACGAGCATTTGGTGGGAAGTAACGTGGATCATTTACGATCAGAGCATACGGAATCTTTGTTTCATTTAGAAACCAAATGAGTGGAGCTGAATAGCGAGCAATCATCTCAATAGGCTTCGAGAGAACACCAGGCTCGCGCATCTTTGTTGTTAGACCAGGAACATTCGTTGATCCTGTAGGACCTGAGAATAGAATTCCGCAGTCAAACGTTACACCTGACTCTTTCGTGAATGCTTCAAGATACTTCAGATTAGATGTCTTATCGTCAACACCTTTGTTTGACTTACGCCATTGCGAGAAGCCGCCCCAGATATCAATCACATTCTTATGTTCATTGATTCTTTGCTGATCCGCAAGTGGACGTCGTGAAAAATCATTCGCTCCTAAAAGGAAGAACTTGTGATTTGGATTACGACGAAAAAGATTCTCGTAATACTTAGGTGCTTCATTGTCTCCTCCAGTCGGACCCCATGAGTTAGGGTTGAAGAGAATTGACTTTCCGATTTTTCCAACGACGATATTCATAAAGTGATTTATCCAATCTTAACAGACTCGATTTTGACGCTATTCATAAACGTCTTTGGATCAATGTTGCCCTTTGCGATTTCTTCTCGAAGGTAAATGATCGTATCTTCCAGAGCAGTGTAGATTGACTTCTTTGGAATCCAACCTAATGCTTTTGCCTTAGAGATATTTGCACGAATCTCAAATGCCTCTCCATTGATTTCTGGCATCAATGAATACTTGAATTCTTTGATTCCAAGGATGCGTGCAACCATGTCGCCAATTTCATACAATGAATGCGATTCACCTCGTCCAAGGTTGAACGTCTGATTGATTGTTCGATCATCGGTCAGACACTGAAGATGGAAATCATTGATGTCATCTACATGAATAAAATCACGACGGCGATGTCCATTACCAAAGATGATCGGATCATTTCCGCCCATCATACGCAAAGCAAAACCAGCAAAGAGTGGTGGAACTGTTCGGCGGAAGTCTTGCATTGCTCCTGCAACATTGAAGTAACGCAGAGCTGTAAATTTCAATCCACGCGTGCGAGCGTATGAACGAGCCATCAGAACAAGAGCAGCTTTTGTCACTGCATACATTGTAGTAGGATCGGAAGTTTCTTCGGAATATCCATCAATTGGCAATTCATTATTCTCATAGACTGCCGATGTTTCGGCAAAGATAACTCGAGGACAGTTATGTTTGACGAGAGCATCGAACAGATTAGCAGAACCAATAAGATTGTTCTCGATTGCAAATTGTGGCTGCTGATGACAGTCATAGATTGACACAAGACCATGGAACATGAAAGTAGCATCAGGCTTGTGGCTTTCGACAATCGTATTGATTGAATCAGCGTCTCTACAGTCGACTTGATAGAATACAACTCTATCATGAATTTGCGGAACATAAGTTCCGTGGGACATGTTATCAATGACAATACATTCATGTCCGTCATCAAGTAATTTTGGAATGAGGTTAGTTCCAATGAATCCTGCTCCTCCTGTGATAAGTATTTTCATTCTGTTTCTTTGACTTCGTTAATCTCTTCGATGATGCAGCGGGAATTTGGTCTTACCTCAAATAAATGAGAGAACCACCATTCTGCCTGCTTACGATTTTCGAACTTGCGAGTTTCGGCTTCTCCTCGAAGGTCCCGCACTTGATAGCGATAGAAATTTGTTTCGTTCATGCCTTTGATTTTACGCTATGATTTGCAACGGCTACTCGAATTCTTAGGTCGCTTGTCGAGAAAGAATGCCGTCTTTTGTTGTAATGAATTTCACAAAGACCTTTTCCTGTATGATCAGTGTTCTCATATTCTTCTCCACAAATACGAATGTCAGGATTCACAGTAAGAATCAAATCCACAAGGTCCTTTTCTGATTCAAACGGAATGATCTCATCGACATACTTACAGCCTGCTACCTGAATGTATCGCTCAAATAGCGATTGCACAGGCTTGTTCTTTGTGTCAGCTCTATCATTTGTTGGGTCAGAAAGTAGACCCACGATTAGATAGTCACAGAGCGACTTAGCTTCCATTAGCATTACGACATGACCTGTATGAAACAGATCAAATGTACTTGCGGTGAAACCAATCTTGACTTCGTCTATTGGCTTTCCTAGCTTTTCAGCTATTACTTTTTTGTTGAGGAACATTAGCAGTTAAGATGTGATTGATTACTGTCTCGTTTCTAAGACCGTTAAAGTAGCGGCATTTATCCTTAAGTTTTTCGAGGATGATCTTTTTCTTATCAGAGTCTGCATAAGGATAGACTCGGCAATAGTGACCGATTTCATGAGCCTTTACTGCATCCAGATTGACGTCGTGTAGTGAACAGAACTGCTCAATCAACTTACGGCGTTCATCATCATCTCCAAACTCAAAGCCAATTGACATGTAGAGTTTAGCAATGTCAATCACCCAAGAAGAAAGTAGGGTTGGATCGTTAATTGGATCAATGAAGTAAACTGTCTGTCCAGACGGTCCTGACATAATGTTGGAGATTGACATATCTCCATGACTGAATGTTGCCGGAACTACTTCTGACGCATATGTTAGGATGTCATCAAGTAGCTTGAAATCTAATTCATTCGCAAGCTCATCCTTGATACGATGCAAACAACGATCAACATATCGGCTGCGAAGAAGCCCAGGATGGAGTGGCGGAATATCTCGAAAGGTTCGGCATTCCTCAAGAATGCGAATAACCGAACCTTTGTATTCACTCAATCGCTCCATCTTGATCGTGTCGCCGATCACTGAATGAATCATCGGAATGTTTACGTAGTGCTTAGCAACTTCATACCATGCAACTGCGGAAGCAGTATTCTTTGCGGTCTTAAAGACTGCATCTGCGGCTTCATCATAATAAACATCAGAGCCTGACATTCCACCTTTCAGAGGAATACGATTGAACGTCTTGATGAAATCTTCAGGTGTAATTCCCTTATCGTCGATGTAATAAACAGCGAGCTTCTTCTGAAAGGAAAGGTCAGTGTACTTAACTTGGTTCTCATATAGCCAATTCTCAATCTGCTGACGATACTTACGATCAGCTGCTTCACAGTCTCCTTGACAAGAAAGCTGACCTCGGGCAGTCACGATATGAATTGTCCAACCTTCATCAAAGAGTTGGTTCAGCTTTTCAATAAGCAATATGTTGGGCTTTGCATTTGCCCAATCGCGATTCAAAGTAATCGCAAGCGTGTCGTCAAAGTCAACGACTAATGTTTTTGAATAGTGTGCCATGTGACTTATTTATGAGAACAAATCAGCCTAGCTTTGAACCGTCAACCGATCCGCTAACAAGTTTACGTTGGCGATTCAGAAAGTCTTTAGTTGGGTCCTGACCTTCAACCTTACCGCGAGAATATGCAGCAGCAAACGATGCATAGTTAATCAGATCTTTGCATGAATCCTCAAAGGACTCAAAGTTTGGAACATACTCAGGATCGTTCTCCATTGCCTCAATGACAGAGTACATACGAAGCACCTTTGCATAAATGATGTCAAGAATTGTTGCTACACCTCTTGGGTAATAGTCTGCTTGACGAATTCTTGAATGCGGATTCTGATAGTCTCTTGACTTCTTAAGTTGTAGTTCTGCGCACTCTGCTAAAATTTTGACCGACTCTTTAGTATTGTCTTCTGGCATATTCTATTCTATCAAATTCGAGATGAAATGTAAATAGCATTATGCTTCTTCGGTTAAGATAGTGATGCCATCCCACACGTTAGTTAACCAAAATGCTTTACTTCTATCTACACTTGGTTCGTAGATAGCATAACCGCTTTCATATCCTGGGCATGGGCGATTGTTTTGCCACCGCTTGGAAATACCAATCTTGATCTGAACCGTCCCAGAGTCAGCTATCTTCCGATTGTGGCTCGGACCTGAAATTAAGCGTATCATTGATCTTTTCAAAGACAGAGACGGTGTATGGATTGAAGTTAATAATTCCTTCTTTGATACAAGAAGCAACTGGGCATACTCCAATCTTGCTCAATTCAATTTCGTCTAAACGAAAGTGGCTTATGACAAGTCTTAGATATGAACGAGTGAGTTCTTCAATTTGCACGATAGTCGATTCATTGATCTGTTGACCAATGAATCCTAGCAAGCCATCTTCATATGACTTTGACAGCTTCTCAAGTTCTTCAGCTAATTCAATTGGTATCATTGTCTCCAAAAAGTAATAGTTCAACGACCTCCCAGTTAACGAATGGACGTTCTCCTTTTAGACCTTGCTTCAAGGGGCAGCCTAGAGCAGCATCATCGATGTAAATCTTGGCATATGCCTTTGGGCTAGGGAACCTAGGGTCTTGATCTGGGTTACGCTGAATTCCATGAAGGGGAATGTTCATCTCCTTGAACCAATTGATAGCATCGGCAAGTTCTTTTCCTGAGCGCATTGTCCAAAGAATAAGTTTCCCGCCATTCCTAACAATACGATCGAGCACTCGAGGCGCTCCGATATGTCTGCCTACCTTTGGATATTCATGCGTCACGCATGTTCCGTCAAAGTCTACTGCGATTGCATCGCCTTTTTTGAATTTCATTCTTGTGGTTCTTTTAGGAAAACTCCAGGTGAAATTGGAGTCAGTTTAGTTCTGTCCGAAATGTTATCAGATTCAATTGGGAGCACTCCGTAGATTTCAATGTATCGACGAAGTTCAGCAATAAGCTTACCAACAACCAATGGAGCAGGTGCTTCTAATAGATGCTTACATGCGTCCTGCTTATCAAGATCTTGTAGAGTCATCGGTAAATTTGCATTCATATTCTTGATACCATTTTTGATTTGGAGTTTCAGCAAAGTCAGGACCGTCAAGATCTTCGATTATCAAAGGTTCTTTTGGATCTGAACTTAATAGAACTGCTGCAGCAACAGCAGAGATGAGTTTTTTCTTAGCTTCCGTATTTTGCATTGTAGTCTGATTTAGAAATATGTATCTCTCCAGTTTTTGAGAAGTGATCCAGAAGATAGAACTGACGTTCATAGACATGCAATGAAGCGACTTGCCAAGTGATAGTTCCTGGAATGACTTTTGAGAATTGAGATTCAATGTTGTAGTCCTGCGTCAACTTTTCCAGAACATACTTT
>Ga0315904_10007060_pt1 | contig 15163 bp, 18 predicted proteins | sample LakEriMetagenome_6_FD_203529 | JGI IMG/M metagenome (GOLD analysis project Ga0315904, IMG submission 203529) | Freshwater fungal communities from buoy surface, Lake Erie, Ohio, United States - Buoy 12 MA120 | ecosystem: Environmental > Aquatic > Freshwater > Lake | place: USA: Lake Erie, Ohio... | reverse complement strand
TGCACACGCATGTGTCTCCAAAATTGAGCGTTTAGGAAAAATATGGCAAAACAAAAACAACCGATTGAAAAAGACAGCCAGCAGATCGAGCAAATTGCGACGGCCGAGCTGATTCCCTACGCTCGCAACGCCAGGACGCACAGCGAGCATCAGGTCCAGCAGATCGCTGGCTCAATCCAAGAGTTCGGCTTCTGCAATCCCGTCCTGATCGACGCGCAGAACGGCATCATCGCTGGCCACGGTCGAGTGATGGCCGCTCAGTTGCTGAAGCTCGAATCGGTTCCATGCCTTCGCCTGTCGCATCTTACGGACGCACAGAAACGGGCGTACGTGCTGGCGGATAATCGAATCGCTCTTTCATCAGGCTGGGATGAAGAGATGCTGGCAAACGAACTGAGTGACTTGCATGCCGATGAATTCGATATGGCGTTGCTGGGGTTTGATGTAACGGAACTTGACAGGCTTTTAGATATCGTTCCAGACTTTGAACCGGGGACAGAAGATGACCAAGGCAAACTCGACGAAAAAGCAAAAGTCACCTGCCCCGAATGTCAGCACCAATTCACGCCCTGAATTACGAATTGATTGGGCAACACACGAGGCGGCAAAGTATGCAGTTGAGAATTGGCATTATTCAAAGCGAATGCCGAAATCAAAACTTGCAAAGTTTGGAGTCTGGGAGGATGGAAAGTTCATCGGTGTTGTAATTTTTGGCGTTGGAGCAACATCGGATCTAGTCAAAAGGTACGGACTGAAGATGACGGAAGGCTGCGAGCTAGTTCGCGTCGCGCTAACATCGCATAAGACACAAGTTACACGAATTGTTGCAATCGCCCTTAAGATGCTGCGAACATCATTTCCGGGGTTAAGACTGTGCGTTTCGTTTGCTGATCCGGATGAAGGGCACCATGGCGGCATCTATCAAGGCGGTGGATGGTTGTTTTGTGGACGATCGGCAGCATCAGATGAGTATATATTCCAAGGCAAAAGATGGCAGGGAAGAAGTTTTCGCAATCGATTCAAAGGAATGGAACATCACCCTTCAGTGCAAATTGTGAAAGGATCGTCAAAATATCGCTACCTCATGCCACTCGACGAAGCCATGAAAAAGCAAATCGAACCACTCCGCAAACCTTACCCTAAACGCGTCCGAAGTGTTGACAGCGACACGTCTGCTATCCATGCAGAAATAGGCGGTGCAAATCCGACCCGGACGCTTTCTATTCCTCCAGAGGAATAAGCAAGAAAATGACAAGAGGACGAAAACGAATAGCACAGGAAGTACACGAGGCGACCGGAGCGTTCCGCGTACATCCCGAGCGACGAAACAAAAAGGCAACGAAGCCAGACGGTAAACGGCCCGTGATGCCGGAGGACTTCGATGCTCACGAAGCAACGAAATGGGATCAACTCTGCAAGATTCTGGAAGACAATCGTGTGATGTCGAAAGACCTCATTGAAATCCTTGTCGCGTATTGCACTGCCTACGGCGGATGGATGCGGGCGCGTGAGGCGATCAGAAAGACCGGTATTGTTCTCGTACAAAAAATGCCTGACAACACGACCGAAATCAAACGCAATCCGTTTAGCGTAGAACTGCACAAATACCGTGAAGAAATGAACAAGCTACTTCCTGAACTTGGGTTGACACCAGCAAGCCGAAGCAAGGTGTCGGTTACTGATCCTGACGACAACAAAGATGACCCGTTTGCAAAAATCATGGCACGAATGGGACGCGGATGAAGAAGCATGAGGCACACAAGGCAGTCGACAAATACGTCAAAGACGTGTGTAGCGGTCGCGTTGCGTCTTGTGTGTCGCATCGTGCGGCGATACAGCGATACCTCGACGATCTGGAACGGCAGAACAGCAGTGAGTTTCCGTATTATTTTTCACTGGATGCAGCTACCGCATGCTGTGATTTTTTCCCGCAAATTCTGAAGCACTCCATCGGCAAGTGTTCTGGAATGCCATTCGTCCTCGAGCCTTGGCAATTGTTCGGGATATGGAACATTTTCGGGTGGAAACGATGCGCTGACAGAACCCGCAGGTTCCGTCGTTTTTTTTGGACGATGGCACGCAAGAACGGGAAATCTACGCTCGGATCGGGAATCGCAATACTCGGCGCGATGTCGGACGTTAACCCGTTTACTGGACGTCCGGAAGATGTTGCCGAAGTGGTGTTGTGTGCCACAAAACGAGAACAGGTGCAGAAGGTGATGTATGCGGAAATTGAACGCATGCGAGGACAATCGGAACACGTAAAAGCCCTGTCGACACCGATCAATAAGCAGATCACGTTCAGTCACAACAAGGGATACATTCACTGCATTGGAAGCGACAAACCTTTTGACGGTCTTAATCCTCACATGGTGCTGATGGATGAAAAGCACGCATGGCGTGAACATCATCGTAAATTTTATGACACAATGATGACTGGTTCGGGCAACCGTTCTCAGCCGTTAATAGGTGACTTTACAACAGCAGGAGACGATACTAGTCAACTGTGGCAGGAAGATTACAACTACGCAACGGGTGTGGTGCGTGGCGACTTCGTCGATGAGTCGTATTTCTCCTACATATTTGAACTGGACGAAAACGACGACGCTCTTGACGAATCGCTATGGCCAAAGGCCAACCCCAATATCGGCGTTTCGATCGGGCTGGAATCCCTGAGAGAAGCGGCAGCAAAGGCGAAGACATCACCAGTAGAACTTAATCGCTTTACGCGATACCACTGTAATCGCAAGGTGTCAGCGTACGAACGATTTATTCTGCCGGCTGATTGGGATGATATGGCGGACAGTCTGTCCTCATGGCGTGACGCCGACGCAATCACCGCAGGAATTGACCTTGGCGGCCGTGATGACCTCGCAAGCTTCGGTGTTGTAGCGAGGTTTCCGGTAGACGAAGACGATGACGGAAAAACCATCTGGCGATATGAGGGGTTTACAAAATCATTCATCGTCGACGAAACCAGTCGAGACCTAAAAAAACAGCCATGGGCTGGATGGATCGCAACCGGTGAATTGACGGTTGTTCGATACGTGGTCGCATCGCTCAGGGATGTGTTTTTGCAACTTGCCGACGAAATTGGAATTCGTGCCGTAGCCTATGACCCATACAACGCAGCTCAATTAGGTGATGAGCTATCACAGGCAGGTCTGGAGGTTATAAAAATGCCTCAGAACTGCTTCCAATTTCATGAGCCGATGCAAGAACTATCGGCAGCGATTCGCGAAAACAGGTTCACGCCGGACAAGACAGACAACATCCTTCGCTGGTGTGCCCTTAACATGATGACAACCAGCAACGCACAAGGTAAGATGATGCCAGATAAGCGAAATTCGAGCGAGAAAATAGACGCTGCGGTAGCCTTGTTGATGGGGATTCGCTTAGCGATGCTGGCTCCATCACGTCCTACAGGTTCTCTATTCATCGTTTGAAAGCCCATAATATGGACCTGTTTAGACGGTTTATTACACGAATTGGCTCAGGTTTGAGTGCTTTCTTCGGCGTTTCGCCGGAATTTGGCGACTCTAAGGTCACACCACGAAGAGCCATTGAATATGCGCCAGTATGGTACGCAGTTAACAAGATCGCCGGGCACTTTTCACAGTTGCCTATCAACTGCCATCGACGGTTGGAACGTGGCAGCACAGTCGAGCGTACTCACCCTGGGCATAAGCTTGTTCATACTCGCCCGAACGAGTACCAGACTGCTCCTGAATGGAAAATGTTCGGCGCTCCGAGCCTGCTGCTATATGGCAACTGGCGGTGCCTGATCGTGCGGGAAGGATCTCGGCCGGTCGGGTTATATCCACTGCTGCCGGATCGCTCAGGCAGTGAATGGTACGAGGGTAAGCGATACCACGGCACGGTATTGTGCAAGCATGAGCCGCTAGCAAAACTGCTCGGCGTGACCGAAGACAGCCAGACCGTGTGGTTTCCCGATGAGGATGTGTTTTTTGTGCACGGTCTCAGTTTCAACGGACTGGCCGGCCTGAATGCTTCCGCAGTCATGAGTAACAGTCTCGATGCGGGGCTGTCTGCAGAAGATCAAGTAAGGAACCTTGCAAAAAAAGGTTTCAGCGGGTCGCTAATTCTTGAGGCTCCGGGCGGAATGTTCCGCAACGAGGAAGAAGCAAAGAAATTCCTGTCGATGTTTCGCGAGGCTCACGATGGTGCGGAAAACACCGGCAAGACTGCCATGCTCCGCGAAGGCATCAAGGCCAACATGGTGTCGATGAGCGGTAAGGATTCCCAGTGGATAGAGCAGCGTCTATTTCAGCGTCAAGAGGCTGCAATGTGGTTCTGTCTTGAGGAGATTCTTGGCGACGATTCTAGTGTGTCCTACAACAGCCTTGCAGAAAAGCATTTGGCGTATTTGACGAACTGCCTGAATCGCTGGCTGGTGCATATTGAGGCAGCCTGTAATCGGTCTCTGCTGACAGAACGCCAGTTGACCAGTGAAACGCACTATTTCAAATTCAACACAAACGCACTCATGAGAATGGATCCGCTCAAACAGGCGGAGTACCTGACGAAACTGATTGCAGCTACTGTCATGAGTCCTAACGAGGCACGGGAAAAACTGGAGATGAATCCGTATGACGGCGGGGACGAATACAAAAATCCAGCCATCACGGTGACTGAACCAGTCGATGAGCCGGAAGATGTGCCAGACAATCCAGAACCTGACGACGATTCAGAGCCTGACGCACGCCAGAGAATGGCTATTGTTTCACGACTTCGGCCACTGCTTGCAATTGAGCAGCAGCGAGTGGCAGCCGCGATGAAAACAAAATCACCAGTGGCGGCTGTAGAGCGATTCTACGCCAAATGGCAGGACACGTTATCAGATGTGTGTGAGCAACTAGGCGGAACACCTTATGCGGCCGCTGAGCACTGCCGGCAATCGCAGGACGCCCTCATTGAAATGATGGGACGCACATCCGTAAAAGCATTGCCGGACGCTGTAGGAGAACTTACAGCGGCATGGGGTGAACGTGTTGAGGAATTGGCCGACAACATACTGGGAGCGACAGTATGAATGAAGGTTTTGTGGCGGATCGGCCCGCGTTCGAGTGGCTTACAGAAAAATCAGGCGGTTGGCAGTTCGGCGAGCAGGGCATTTTGGTTGCGTTGGCAAACCTGATCAACAAGCCGGGCCAGTGCGTTGAAGTTGGTGCTGGCGACGGCGAGGGGCTGCCGTTGACGATCGAGCCGTTTTACAATTACGGGCTTGATTGCGTGTTGTTTGAAAGAGACGAAGATTCAATCAGGCAACTGGCTGCTAAGTTTCCAAGGGCCAAGATACGCGGGGAATATGCTTTCGAAACAAGTTTTAATCTGGACGCACATGTAATGCTTTGTGTCATTGATGTGGACAGCATCGACAGTCTTATCATGGAGCATGTGCTAAGCAATCATCAGACGAGCATTCTGATGGTAGAGCATTTTGACAAATGCTATTCCGGAAACACGAATCATATCGCGCGTGTTCCGGCGTGGTTGCTTGGTCGCGAAATCGATGGCGGCTTTACAATCCAGGATAATGCGGCAACGATAAATTCAATCGCAATTGGAAACGGTTACACGCGACTCGGGACGACACGAGTCAATTCCATTTTTGTCCATGACTCTTTTGTCGAAAAGGTCGCGAACTATGTACCAAGCTGATCACGAAACAGGCGAAATCTTTCTTTATGACGCTATCGGCTCGTCATTCTGGGGAATGATCGACGCATCCACAGTGCTGCCTGATTTGGCCAAAATGTCCGGGCGCAGAGTTACGCTGCGAATTTCATCACCCGGTGGCAGCGTCGACGAAGGGCGGGCAATCTTTAACGCACTCAAGCGGCATCAGGGCGGCGTTGATGTCGTGGTAGATTCATCGGCTTATTCTATCGCCAGTTACATTGCCATGGCTGGCGATCGTGTCGTCATGGCAAAAAACGCCATGATGATGGTTCACAATCCGTGGACGATGGCCATGGGATCTGCTGAAGAGCTTCGCAAAACGGCGGACGTGCTGGATAAATATCGAGATTCAATTCTTGACGCCTACACAGAACGAACAAAGAAAACCCGCAACGCAGTTAAGGAAATTCTCGACGCGGAAACATGGTACACCGCCTCGGAAGCAGTCGCTGCCGGATTCGCGACAGAAGTAGGTGATATTGTCGTAGACGCACCAGCGTTCGCCAAAGCGATGTATGGCAGCAAGCCGGAAGGCGAAAAGCCCAACGAACCAACGGCTGGAAGTCGGACGCCAGCAACAATTGCATCGCGTGAAATTCGGCTTCAACAGATCAAGGCTATGTTTGGACGATAAGGTTGGTACGACAAGGAGCGATGATGGGAACTGCGGTAATTGTTGGGCAAAACATGCCAGACAAAACACTGGATTGTGTTGTTGACATGCACGATCGCACGATCATGTTTGAGCCTGTTCCGCAGGCTGCTGAAGCGTGCCGGAAAAGGTACGCAACGCAGCCAAAGGCTATCGTGATCGAAGCGGCCTGCGGGGAGGAGCATGGCAAATGTGTATTTAATCTGTATAACACTGATGGGATATCGTCGTCGCTCGGCAACATTACAGCACAGGCTGAGGGCACATGGCGGAATGTAGATTTCAGCAACACCAAAGCGATCCATGTGCAAGTTGTGCGGCTCGACGATGTTTTGCAGATGCTGGGAGTCACACAGATTGATTGCCTGGTGATCGATGCCCAGGGTATGGACTTTGCAATTCTCAAGACGCTCGAACCGATGATCAACGACGGCATGATCGGTTACATTCAACTGGAAGCAGACGGGGCTGGCTTTTGTCACTACACAGGAACACCAGATAATTCAGAGGCAGCGATTCTGCAATGGATGTCTCAGTTTGAGCAATACGAGGCATCGCGATTGCCCGGCCGGATGGTGGAACAGCCAGATTTAGTGTTTACGTTTAAAGAATAAACGTTGACACGATTCCGACAATCTGCTTAAATGCAGGCACGCGGGGGAGTCATCCCGCACCGAACACGAATTTTCTGAGCAACTCGTTAGCGGCCGGAAAAGTCAAAGCGAAACCATTTCGCCGACTTTTTGCGCCGCTTTTTTCATGGCCTGAGTCGGCATCACAATCGACTAAGGACTATGGAAATGATTTGGAATCTGAAGGTAATTCGCGAGCAAATTGACGAAGAGCTTGGCAAGGTTGATGCCATCGTCGCTCTCGCAAAGGAGGAAAACCGCGACTTGTCGGCAGAAGAAACTGCTGAAGTGGATCGCATTCAGGGCACTGACGACAAGCCTGGCGTTCTTCAGAAGCTTTACGCAGACGAAAAGCGAGCGGCACGGATGTCGCAGAATTCAGCCGCTCGAGTTCGCTCGATTGGCTCAATCGAAGTTGGTGGCCAGACCGGCGGTACGGCACTGGCAACAGCAGAGCCGCCTCGGGTTTTGGTTCCAGCGACTGCCAAGCGTCATGGCACTGTCAAGCACTTTAAAGGGCCAGACGCAGAGGCAAACGCCTATCTGACCGGCCGTTTTTTGATGGCTGCTATCGGTAATGATCAGAAGTCGAAAATGTGGCTGCAGGATCATGGCGTATCCATGCAGCACAGCAGCGACGACAACAGCAAGGGTGGCTACCTCGTCCCTGAAGTGTTGGAAAACGCTCTGATCGACCTGAAGGAAGAATTCGGCATGTTCCGGCGTTACGCCATGAACTGGCCGATGACTTCGGACGTTTCGCTTGTTCCTCGTCGCGTGTCTGGATTCACGACGTATTTCGTGGGCCAGAATGACACGATTACGACATCCACGACAGCATTGGATCAGGTGCGACTGGAAGCCAAGAAACTGGCCGCCCTGACGCAGTATTCCAGCGAACTGAATGAGGATTCAATCATTTCGGTGGCTGATTACTACGCTCGGGAGTTTGCCTACGCTCTGGCAGTCCGTGAAGACCAGTGCGGTTTTCTCGGTGATGCTACCAGCACGTTTGGCGGCATTACGGGTGTGGCGAATGCTCTGGCTGCAGGGTCAATCGTCACGGCAACCGGCGTTACGGCCCTGTCCAATTTGCTGATCGGCACGTTTCAGGAAGCCGTCGGCAAGCTGCCAGAATTCCCAGGCATTCAGCCCGCATGGTACGTTCACAAAGCCGTCTACCATGCGTCCATGGGACGCCTGCAGATGGCTGCCGGTGGAAACACCGTGCAGGATCTGGGAAGCGGCCCTGTGCTGCAGTTCCTAGGCTATCCAGTGCGGTTTATTCAGACCCTTCCATCGACGGCATCGTCCGGAACCAAGATTGCCTACTTTGGTGATCTGGCGATGGCTGCCACGATGGGCACACGTCGCGGTGTGACGCTGCGGGCCGACGAATCGCTTTACTTTGCTCAAGACGCTCTGGCGTTGCGAGTAACCGAGCGATTCGACATCAACGTGCATGAACGCGGAACGGCTTCGGCTGCAGGTCCGCTGCTGATGATCCAGATGGGCTAATCACTGAGCCACTCGTCGCTCCGGGTGGACCCGGCCGGAACGTTGGCTTGCTGGCGTTCCGGTCTTTTCAAAACCAATTGCACACATTTTCATAAGGTGATCACATGAAAGCAAATCAAAGAACTCAGGCAGTGATTGCACTGTCAGCACAGACGGCGGCAGCAACGGCAACGGTTGCTGGGACTATCGTAGACATGAAAGACTGCGATTATGCGACAATCATCCTCGCGACTTCAGTTGCGGCGAACACAAACGCTGCTCCAGTCGTCGTCAAGATTCAGGAATCCGACACCACAACCACAACTGACTTCACCGACATCAGCACCAGCACGATGCAGTTGTCCGTGACGCTGTCAACAGCGACTGGCCGAGATGCGAAGTTTCACATCAACAACGACGGCACACGAAAACGTTACGTGCGTTTGTTCGCGACACCTGGCACGCACACGACGAACAGCGTCGTCTCATTGGCTGCGGTTGCAGAGTTGATGATGGACACGATGCCATCAGGCACCACAGGACAGGCCGACTTTGTCGCAATTGGCTAACCAAACTTAAAACACCCGGAGCAAACGAGTGACCTCAAAATCTGTAAAAGTGTGCGGCATGATGACTTCGCCGCGTTACATCAATTGTTTTTGTCGAGACTACATAGACGCGGCATTTGTGGCGGCAAAGATTCCGCTGCAGGATTCGCAAGGCGTGTTTTACGGTCAATGTATGCAGCGGATGTTGCAACACGCCGTAGAAAAGGGCGTCGACATTGCCGTAATCTGCGACGGTGATTCACTGTTCACAGATCGCGACATTATGCGATTGCTGCAGACCTTGGAAGCCAATCCGCATATCGACGCACTGGCATCCATGCAGATCCGGCGTGGAAACAAAACGATGCTGGCAAGCATTAAAGGGCAATCGACAGCAGAGGTGGGCGGAACGCCGTTGCAGGTTTCGACAGCACATTTTGGGCTGACCGTGATTGATTTGAAGAAGCTCAAGAACGTTGCAAAGCCTTGGTTTTGGTCGAAGCCAGATGAGAATGGCGAATGGGGCGACCTTCGCATTGATGATGACATTTGGTTTTGGAAGCAGTGGGAAGCGGCCGGTAACACGGTCTATCTTGATCCGCAAACGCGAATCGGGCACATGGAAGAAATGGTCGTCATGGTTGAGCCGAACACATACGAAGCCGTTCACGCATACCCGAACGAATGGATTGAATCATGCAAGTCGAGTTAATGCAGGACTGGCGCGGCTATCGTATGGGTTCTCGGTTCCAGTTGGATGTGATAGGCGGAGGTGTGTTTGATGTTCTGCAACGCAACAACGTGGCAAGATTATTACCCGAGCCAAACGACGCGAATCAAAGATCAGGAGATTCGCCACACAGTCAGAGTAGTGACACCACCGACCAGCGAACCAGTAACGATCGCAGAAGCGAAAGCACAGCTCAGCATCGGAGCAAGCGACGATAGCCACGACACGGAACTCGTGTCAATCATCGCAGCCGCTCGTGAGGAATGGGAACGAGACACGTCAATAGCACTGATTACACGAACGCTCGAGCATCGGCTACCAAAACTGCTGGAGGTTATCACGCTGACAGTGCGGCCGGTGATTGCCATATCGTCGGTGAAATACATGGATGCCGCAGGCACCGAGCAGACTATATCCTCGTCTGAATACTATCTGGATGGCGACGAGCTGCGATTTCTGGACACGTTCGTAAAGCCTTTGCTGCAGGATCGTAGTGAGGCCGTGCGAATCACTTACACGGCAGGCTATGGAACGACGTCGGCTGCGTGTCCGGAACTGGATCGAATGGCTATCAAGCTGAGTCTGGCAAATCGGTTTGAAGATAGAGACATGATCGCGTCACCGGGAGAACGAAAGGCTTACGAAGCTTTAGTGGCCAAAAAAATGAGGGCCAGTTATCCATGACGTTTCGCCCTGAACGAAAATTCCGGCTCGGGACCATGCGACACCGCATCACCGTCAGCGTGGAAACTACGACTCAGGACGCTGCCGGCCAGCCAGTGGTGACGGCCAATCGATGGTTAGCCGATGAACCGGCAAAGATGGAACCGACAACGGGCGGAGAAGGAGCCAGAGGTAGACAGGTGGAGGCTGGTATCAGTGCTATTTTCACCGTGCGGTACAGGAGCGGCTACACGCCAGAAATGGCGATCGACTTCGAGGGGCAGCGATTCTACATCGTCTACGTTAAGCCAGTGCAGGGAATGGATCGTTATCGAGAACTCTATTGCAAATCGGTGGTGCTGTAATGGCCAGACCTCGAAAGCAACCTGTAGGCCGACGTCATGGCGTGTCGGTCGGCATGGAATTGATTAACGGTAATGAGTTAGTGCAGGCGCTTCAAAAATTGGTGTACGAGGTGCAAACGACAGTTCTGACGAAAGCGATTGAGGCCGGCAGCCGGCCGGTGGAGTCGGCAATGATTTCCAACGCTCCAGAAAGTCAGGACGGCAGACGACAGCAGTCATCAAAAACGAAACAGAAATGGAGTGGTGCGAAAAAACTCAAAACCACAATTCGTTCTGTCGTGCGTCCACAACGTAAATTCGGGCAAATCGTCGGCCGTCTGGGATTGGTGGGACCATCGTACAGTGACGGAGGCGGGCACGGAAATCTGTTTTCGCGAGATCATAACCGCAAGGTGTTATGGGGTCGCGATGCTGGAACGGTGCGAAAGGTAAATCAATTCGTCAAACGAACGGCGGACGAAACAAAATCGGCGGCAGCATCGGCAGTAAAAGCAAGTTTGAAAGCGGGAATTGATGCGGCCGCAAAACAGGCGGCTAACTAATGGCTGACATCGGCAGTGCAATACGAGGATACCTAGCAGCGAACACCGGCGTAGCGGCGCTGGTGTCAAGCCGGATCTATCCAGATGTTCTGCCACAGGGCTACACAATACGAACTGGCGGAGCGTTGACCTACACGGTCATCAGCACGATTCACGATCATTTGATTAACGGACTGGCAGGAATCGCCAGAAGTCGGATTGAGTTCACTGCATTTGCATCGACGCGAGCCGGTGCGAATCTGATTGCAGAAGCCGTAAGAACAAGTGATCTGCAGGGGTATACCGGAGCAATGGGTGGTGCATTTATTGAATCTGTGATGATTTCCGGAGGCATTCAGACACTGGATGAGCGGCCAACGGATGGATCGCAGGAACATCGCTACCTGACCGTTTTTGATTACATGATCGCATATCAGGAGACAATCTAAACATGGCCACCGGAACACGTTTCAAAACTGGAAACACTGCAACAATCACATTGGGCGGTGCACAAACTACGGGCATTACTACCGCATGGGCTGGAAACATCGTATCGATCAATCCCGGCGAATGGACGCTCGGAGAAAGAGACGTAACGCTGCTTTCTGATACTGGCTTCATGCGAGTTGACCCGCATGATTTGGCAGTCCCGAACGAAATTAGCGGAGTAGTGCGGTTCAGTGCTGCATTGGGAGTTCCGCCAATCGACGGAACAGTGGCTACGGTGACCGTCACACTGCCGCAGGTAAGCACCGCAACCACCGGAGTGACTCGCGGCACAATCACCGGCAAAGCATTCTTTAGCCGTGTGGCATTTCCTCAAATGGCCAACAATGAAACGATGGACTCGGAATTTACCCTCAAAATGACTGGCGAATCACTCGCGCAGACTCGGGAAACATGATGGATATTAAGTTGATTGATCACGTGGGCGAATCACCCAACGGAACGCCAGTAGACCACGGTCAATGGATCGTGTTTTGCGATGACATTCAGGTTGGGTATCTGCCAAAGGAACCCGATTCCTGGCTGCAGTGTATCGTCACCTTTGACGACAACACAAAAGCCGAACTGATCGAGGCCGTCAACAAAACGGCAGCACTTACCATCGGCGGCGTTGTGATGCCCGTCGATATTGACCTGCAACCACAAGAGGATGACGACGTATGACACTAACGCGAGCGACGTTAGGCAAGCTGACAAAGCGAGCGACAAAAGATATTGAGATCGACGGCAACGCCGTGCGACTTCAGCGGCCTACACCGCTTGAGTATTCTCAGTATCAGATGTCGCTCGTTGACAAGGACGGCAAATGGAACGCCACAAACCTGAATGAGGCGCTGCTGTTGCTCGTGGCTCGGATGTGGATTGATGACGAAGGCGAGCGGCTGTTTAAGGATACGGAGACAAAACAGTTGGGTTCCATCGATCTGGCGTTTTATCAGAAACTGTCGGAAGAATGCCAGAAGTTTACAAGAACCAGTGAGGCATCAGAGACGCTGGGGGAGTCCGTAGTAACAACCGTCTCCGGTTCGCCTGCCGAGTATGTCTTGAGCTTGGAATAGACGATCCGGAGGCGTGGCTTGATAGCATTTCCGAAAGAACGCTGGAATTGTGGTGGGCGTACTACCAATGCGAGCCGTTTGGCTCTCATTGGGAGCAAACTGCGTCGTTGTCCGCAATCGTACACGCCAACACGGCAATGATGGCTGCAATCAATGGTGCAAAGATGGAACCTTTGAGCGTTGTTGATTTCATGCCACGAGATTCTATGCGATGGCAGAAACGTACTAAGCTGAAGTCACGTGGAATAAAAAATCCGAAAGCACAAACAGAGATTCTGAAAAAGGCATTCGGTTTCACATGACGACAATTACCGCTCTTAACGTCCGTCTTGGAATGGACGTGTCCAACTTTAGTGAAGGTGCGAATCTTGCGAAAGGCGAGGTCACCAAAGTCGCTAGCATTATGCGGCAATCAGTTCCGCCTGCGGAAAAGTACAGGCAGGAACTGGATCTGCTGAATCGGGCGTTTAGCGATGCCGGAAAACAGTCCGCTCAGTACGCCAATGCGGTCGATCACCTTGCGAAAAAGCATCAGCAAGGAAAGTATTCTGCTGAAGAATTGCAAAAGGCACAAGATGTTCTGAACCTAGCCAGTGAAAGAGCCGCAGAGGCAGCGAGAAAACAAAAAGAGGAAACAGCACGTCTCGCCGAAATTGAAAAGCAACGCCAAGCTGTCATGCAGCAGGGTCGGCAATTGACTCAGTCACTGCAAACTGCAGAAGAGGCATACTGGCAGCGCTTCGCACAATACAAAGAACTGCGCAGATCTGGTGCAATTACCGAAGAGACTTATAAGAGAGCTTTAGCTGAATCAAAGGCAACGCTCGAGTCGTCGCGAAATTCTACGGATACGGCTATCGCAGCCGCAAAGAAACTGAAGGAAGAAAAACTTCGGCTTGCTGAAGCGGAAAAGCAACATCAGCAGGTGATGGAACGGGGCAAGCAACTCACACAGTCCGTTGAGCGTGCTCAGGAATCGCACAATCGTAGAGTGAGAGAATACCGGGAGCTGCTTCGTGCTGGTGCCATCGATCAGGAAACCTATCGGCGAGCAGTTGAGCGATCAAATAAAACTCTCAAAGAGTCTCAGACCTCTTCAACTTCTGCAATTGCTTCGATCAAAGGCATGGCGGCCGCCTACCTCGGCGTGCAGACAATCGCGAAATCCCTGAATCTTGCTGGGCAGGTTGAGGACGCAACGATCGCGTTTGAAGTGCTCACCGGCAGCGTAAATGACGGCAAGGTGTTGTTTGAACAGATTCGTCAGTTGGACAAAAACACGCCGATCACTTTCGGTAATGCAACGCAAGCAGCAAAAACAATGCTGTCTTTTGGCGTACAAGTGCAGGACGTAGCGAAAAATCTGCAGATGCTGTCAGACGTGACTGGCGGAAACAACGATCGTTTCAAAATGCTCGCGCTAGCGTTTTCACAGATGTCTGCTGCGGGTCGCCTGATGGGGCAAGATGTGCTGCAGATGATCAACGCTGGTTTCAACCCGTTGCAGCAGATCAGTAAGACGACTGGGGAATCTTTGATCGATCTGAAAAAACGCATGGAGGATGGAGCTATTTCTTCGCAGGAAGTGCGAAAGGCATTTGAGGATGCTACTTCTGCAGGCGGCATGTTTCACGGCATGACAGACAGGCTCGCACAGACTGTCAGCGGAAAAATGAACATTGCGTTGAGCGAGTTTGAAAAGAAACTCGGCGAAATCGGTGCTTCCTTGGGACCATTAGTTTCTCAATTGCTCGACCTGTTTACTCAGTTGCAGCCGTGGCTGGAAGCCACTGCACGTTTGATTGGTCGCGTTGCTGAAGGTTTCGGGTATATGCTTGCTCGAATTCGCGACATCATGAGCAGCATCATCAATTTCACATGGGACGAAACCGAAACCAACAAATTTCTCGACGGCTGGGAGAAGCGGCAGCGAGAACAGGCTGAGGCTGCAAGACAGCAAATAAAGACCGAGTTTGAGCAAAGAAAAGCGGCAGTGAACGAAGTAGCGATTGCCGAGCATAAAGCACAGCAGGAAATTGCTGAAGCGAAAAAGAAAGCTGTTGAGGAACAGGAAAAAGCAGCTAAGGCCGCAGCCAAGGACGAAGAAAAGCGAATCAAGGATCTCGAAAAGGAACGCCTGAAAGCCATCGAGACAGAACGCAAGGAACGTGAAAAAGCGGCAAAACAGGCTGAAGAACAGTTTGCTCGTGACCTTAACGAAGCTCGCAAAGGTGCAATGGAGTTTTTCAAGAAGCAAGAAGAGAAGAACCAAAAACGCCGTGAAGAT
>Ga0315904_10007057_pt1 | contig 15165 bp, 10 predicted proteins | sample LakEriMetagenome_6_FD_203529 | JGI IMG/M metagenome (GOLD analysis project Ga0315904, IMG submission 203529) | Freshwater fungal communities from buoy surface, Lake Erie, Ohio, United States - Buoy 12 MA120 | ecosystem: Environmental > Aquatic > Freshwater > Lake | place: USA: Lake Erie, Ohio... | reverse complement strand
ATGCTAGATTAGTAAATGGTGTAAAATTAAATGGTGCTGGTAAATTTAATTATTCATCATCTCTAGATTTAAGTGCAAGAACAGTTTATGAATTACAATTTGATGCATTTTATAGTTCATCTACTCCATCAAATTTAGATATATACATTAGTGGTTCAAGTCATACAAATAGTTCATCTATTGATGAAACTCTAATAGGTAGTTTAACAGGGATTGTTCCAACTAAAAAGTTTGAAAATCAAATACTTCAATTTTCAATACCTGTAAATGAACCATCTACATCATTATATTTTAGTGCATCACAAGGTGAATGGCATCTATCTGATTTAAGTTTAGTTGTATCACAAGAAACAGCCTTTTCACCTGATTCTGTTACATTTTTAACATCAGTACCTACTTCAATTCCAAATGAAATATTTGAATTTAAATTTGAATTTTATGATGTAAATAATAATTTTGTACCCGTAACTGTATTGGAAGAAAAACAATTTAGTGGTGGTACAAATACAATTATAGTATTAACACAATTAGCATCATCATCATTAGAATTGAGTGGGTCAATATATTCTGCATCTATTGATTTAACAAATACAATAAATTCGGTTTCTACATCTATAAGTGGAACTGTAACTACAAATAGTGCAAGTGCATTTTCAACAATAACAAATGTAAGTTCATCCATAAGTGGTTCTATTATATCTTTGAGTGGTTCGGTTAGTGGAAGTATTACATCTTTGAGTTCATCCGTAAGTGGTAGTATTACTACATTAAGTGGTTCTGTAAGTGGTTCTATATACTCATTGAGTGGTTCGGTTAGTACATCGCTTGCAAATGTGAGTTCATCTATAAGTTCATCGTTGAGTACAGCAAATTCTCAATCTATATTTACAACACTATCAGCATCTGCATATTTAGACAGATTTATTTTTACAGATGCAAATGGTAAATTAAAAAGACCTCCGACCGCATCTGTTCCTGGATTATATACAGGCAACGACCATTTAGGATTTTTTAGTGAAAGCGTTTGGAAAACATATATGGATTCTCAAGGAGATTTTTATCTTACATCATCCGCAGCGGGAGGTGGGTTTTTAGCTTGGAGTTCAGCACAAGGTAGATTACAAATATTGGGTGATATTAATATTCAAGGTGGTAATGCCGCAACAACTTCATCTTTAAACAGTGCAACATCATCTTTATTAAATTCAATTAATAGTGCAACATCATCCTTATCATCATCACTATACAATTCTATATTTACAAATCAAAATGGACAAATAAACAAGCCACCCTCTGTGACTGTTGGTTCACCATCCGGTTTGTATTTAGGTTCTACATTTATGGGTTATTACAATGGTAGTGATTGGAAAACCTATATGGCAAACAATGGTAATTTCTTTTTAAGTGGTGCAGGTAGTGATTCTTTAAGTTGGGCAAGTGGAGTTCTGACAATAAACGGTTCAATTAATTTGACCGGTGGTACTGCTCAAACACAATTGAGTGCAGTTGGAACCGTTACGGGTTCATTACAAACTCAATTAACGGGAGTAGGAACCGCCACGGGTTCATTACAAACTCAATTAACGGGAGTAGGAACCGCTACGGGTTCATTACAAACTCAATTAACGGGAGTAGGAACCGCTACGGGTTCATTACAAAGTTCTATTAATAGTGCAAACGATAAAATATTTACAGATGCGTTTGGTAGAATAAATAGAACACCAACAACTGGTGCTACATCTGGTTTATATTTGGGTTCTACGAATTTGGGATATTATGATGGCACAAGGTGGAAAACGTATATGGATAACACCGGACTTTTTTATTTAACAGGTAGTGCAAATGGAAATGCGTTGTTGTGGGATGGTAGTACATTAATTATTAAAGGAAACATTTCTGTTGGTAGTACAGTACCAAATGAAGCAGTAACTGGATTAGGTACACTTGCGACGCAAAACTCGGTAAGTACAGGCCAGGTTACAGGATTAGGAGCTTTGGCAACACGAGATACGGTAGCATCTACCCATATTGATGCGGATGCAATTACTGCAGGTAAAATAGCAGCAGATGCCGTCACAGCCGGAAAAATTGCAGCAAATGCCATAACTTCAGGTAAAATATCGGCAAATGCAGTTATTGCCGGAAAAATTGCTGCAGATGCTGTAACCGCAGATACTATTGCAGCAGGTGCAATTACAACTACAAAAATAACTGCAGGAGCAATTACGGCTGATACTATTGCAGCCGGTGCAATTACAACTGCAAAGATTAGTGCAGGTGCAATCACAGCTGATACTATTGCAGCAGGTGCAATTACCGCAGCAAAAATTACTGCGGGTGCAATTGCAACAGATAAATTAGCAGTCGGAGCTATTGGTGGTACAACCGTCACTTCAACAAAAATTTATATAGGAACGGGTACACATAATAATTCAAATACTTCATTCTATGTAGATAATACTGGTAATTTTTCATTAAAAGATAAATTAGTTTGGGATGGAACGACATTATCCATAACAGGAAATATAACGGTTTCGGGTGGTAATGCGGCAACTACAACACAAGTAAATACTGCCCAAAGTACAGCAGATAGTGCTGCAACGGCTGCAGCAAATGCAGCTACCGCAGCTACTAACGCACAAAATACCGCAAATACAAAAATAACCGCAGGTGGTGCAGCTGCCGATGTAAATTCAAATGTAACTACGATTAGTGGAGGAAAAATAAGAACGGGTGTTATTGAATCTACAGGATATTCTTATTCATCGGGGGATTTTTCAACAACAGGAACTCAAATAAATTTAGATAATGGACTTATTCGTTCAAAAAACTTTTTAATAGATTCATCGGGTAATGCGAAATTTCAAGGAAGAGTTACTGCCGAAGAAGGTAGTATTGCAGGATGGTCATTGACATCAAATTCATTATCAAAATCAACAGGTAGTTTTACTTTAAGATTAACTTCTACTGCAACAAGTCCTGGTTTGGTAATAACAGAAACGGTTGGTTCGGAAAATTTTGATAGATTAAGGATTAATGCAGATTTAACTATTCCAGCAATAAATGTTTCTGATACCGGTTCAATTAACTATTCAAATAGTAATCAAATAATAGCTCAACTCATTGGTAATGACCCACCGGGTTATGCAAATGGCTCTTATGGGCCGGTGTTAGGTGATGGTGGTAGTAATGATTATGGTACTGGTTATTTTGGTATTATTGGTTTGATATACGGTTCTGAAGAGATATTTGTTGAAGCTGAAGAATTTCCAAATATAACAAGCGTACTGACCGGTAACGCAAATGGAGATTATGTATTTGGATATTGGGATTGTTATTTGAGAGTTAGAAGATTTCCTACATTTACCGATGCAATAAATGAAACTAATATAGATACTACATACGGATTTGCAGGCGAAGAAAGGGTTCTAATAGCTTCTTCATTTTATGAAGAACTGGGATACACACCAACTGAATATAACAATATATATGGTGGTACTGTTAAAGCCCCTGGTGGTGGTGGAATAAATAGTCCGGGGGTTGCAAAAATTTATAGAGTTGAAATTGAACAAGTTTACTATATAGAATCATTAGGACAATATTCAACTATAACAGTTCGTAGACCAAATGGTATGATTCAAGTAAAATTTGGTAGAGTTGGTAATGGTTATTCTATATTTTCTCCTGGTGGTATTCAAGTTTATCAAGGATTTAAAAACTATATGAATGCAGCAAACGTTGCAGCAAAAGCGGTAGGATTAGATGAACAGGCCGCAGCCGCCGTAAACTTTTTTGAAGTAAAAGGTAAATCCGGAATAATAGGTTCTTTATCCGTTTCAAGTGGTTTAACCGTACCAAAAGGAAAACAATTTAAAATACAACATCCAAAAAACCCTGATAAATGGTTATATCATACTGCTTTAGAATCACCAAGAGCGGATTTAATTTATAGAGGAGTATGTGAATTAAATGAAGGATTTGTAAGTTGTTCAATCGATTCAGCATCTAGAATGGAAGAAGGAACATTTTATAGTTTTACAAAAAATCCACAATTATTTTTACAAAACGATTCTGGATTTGACAGATTAAAAGGAAATGTGATTAGTGGTTCGGTTCAAATCTATTCAGAAAATAATCAATCAACAGATGTAGTAAGTTGGATGGTAGTTGCCGAAAGAAACGATAAAGATATAACGGAATCACCATTATATGATAAATATGGTAATTATAGACCCGAAAAGTTAAATGAAAAGTATATTGCGGAAAAAAAGAAAAATAGTAAAAATTTAGTAAGTGGTTCTATATGATAGTATTTATTACAACAGGTTACGGAAAAAATGTTATTGGTGGTTCTGATATTTGGTGCAATAACTTTGTAGAAAATATCCTTCCATTAGTAAAAGAAGATTACAAAATAGTCGTAGTTGGTAGACCTTTAATCAGAGAAGAAGGTGCAATTTATACCCATCAAAATGATGAAGAAATTCGTAAGGTTTTTGAAGAGTGTGATAGGATAGTAATACTACACCATCCTTATAAACCATATGATTTATTAAAGGAATATTTACATAAAATCCATACAACATTTGTTCATGCTTTTATTCCTGATATGGTTGGGTTAGTAGATGAATATGAAAACCTAATGACTCGATTAGATTGGCATTGGCAAAAAGACCTTTTGGATAATTCTAAAAATATAGTTTGGATTGGTTATGAAAATGATACAATACATACCTACTATCCAAATACAATTAATATTACAAACTATTACGAATGGAAACAACGAAAACCATTTACAGGAGTAATAAGTAATGTAATTGGGTATGCTGCGAGATGTGAAACTCGAAAGAATGCACATTATTTAGATTGTATTCCTGCTTTTATATTTTCAAACAAATATGATTATAGAAGAATGTTAGAAGGTTCTGGTATAAACGATAGTATTCACCGATTTATTGAATTTGATTATAGATTTCATCAAAAATTTTTTGAAAAAAACTTTCAAATCTTTCATGGTTGTTATACAAAAGAACCATTTGGATATGCAATATTTGATGCAATTGATAATGGTAAACTTCCGATATTAGATGGTAGTTGGATGAAAGATATTAAATACAGATATAGAGCAATTAATAAAAAACAATTTCATTATCAGTATTTAAGAATATTGGAAGATGGGTTTGAAAAAAATAAAAAACAATTTGATAGATTAAAAAAAGGTTTAGAAAAATACACTAATAAAGAAAAATGGATTAGTGAAATACAAAATGTAATATGAAAAAGTTTATAGGACATGAAGGATTGTTTTACGCAATTTTTTCAGAAAATAATATTAGAATAAAAAATAAAAAAAATAATTTACCTTATTACAATATAAGAGAAACAAAACCATATGTCACAGAAATTGAAATAGAGATAGATGGTAGAATTGAAGAGATAGAGTTATATACGTGTCCAATGCCAACTACTGCTTTGAATGCAAATCCAACTAAAAAACTTGTAGATTTAGAATTAGATTTATATATTAATCCACCTGCAAATAGTATTGTAATTTTTGATAGATGGATATTTGAAAGATACATTGGATTTATATTTGGACAATATGGTATTTCTAAATTAAATCAATTAATAGAAAGATATAAAAAAAATAATATAAAAGTTGTTTTTAATTTTGCATTTTTCGAACCAACAGAATACGAAAGTATAAATTATTTTTTAATAAATTATGATTATGGTTTTGATTGTATAAAAATTTCAGATTATGAATTATTTGATAAAGTTGATAAATTTATATTTTCTAAAATTTTTAATATATTTCACATAGTTGCGGATTTAATGAGTTTTGAAATAGAAGATAAGTTTAGAAAAAATTTAGTACCTTCCGTACATAATTTATTTATAGCAGATTCTATAAAAAATCCTGAAAAATTATACTCACATTTGACTTTAAAACCCAGGCCACATAGAATTAATTTTATAAATAAATTGTATGATTTAGATATAGTTGATTATGGTTATTGTACAATAAACAAAACAATGTATGAAGAATATAAAGATAGAAGAGAAAGAGGATTTGTATATTCAACGGATAATTCATTAATGCAAAGTAAGTGGTTACACGATTATTTTAAAGATATGGATTATAGAGGATATGATTATTATTCAAAAAAAATGCCAGATGTTTTAGGTAAAGATTTTTGGTCTCATTTAAGGCATTATTTTGAACACAAAGAATATAAAAAAAGTTACATAGATGTTGTGGGAGAAACGCATATATTATTTGATACAATGTTTCCCTACTTTTCTGAAAAATCTTACTACCCAATATTAACAGAAAAATTTTTTATAATATATGGTGCAAATAGTTTTTATAAAATGTTAGAAGAATTGGATTGTTATAATTCTTTAGATTTATTTGGTTTGGATAAAAGATATTATGAAATAGAAAATCCTTATGAACAAGGTGATATAATTGCAAGCAAACTAAAAGAACTTATAGATAAGATAAATTCAGGTGAGTTCGATATTGTAAAGTTTTATGAAGAAAATAAACATAAATTAATTGATACAAAAAGAAAAATATTTTCAAAATATTCAAATAATATTGATGAAGTAAAAAAATTTATTTTTAAATGAAAAAAATATTAGTAGTTGGTTGTTCTTTTTCACATCACACAGAAGGTGTATCCGGCCAAAAAGAAAATAGTTGGGTTGATTGTTTAAAAAATATATTTCCAAAGCAATTATATTTTATGAATTTAAGCCAACCAGGTGCAAGTAATGAACTAATAAAAAGAATAGTTACTAAAAAAGTTTTAGAAGAAAAATGGGATTATGTAATTGTACAATGGAGTACAATAGATAGATGGGATTATCCAATACAACATGATGAACACAATACATTTGTTAGATATTGGCCTGTGGGGTCTAATTTAGAAGGAAAAAATGAATATTTTTATAAACATTATTATTCGGTATATGGTGCGGTAATTGATACTTTGGAAAATATATTATTTACACAACAATTATTAGATTCCGAAAATATACCATATAGTATGATTACAATTGGTAATTTATTTACATTATCATCAACAATAAAAGAAATACAAAACTTAATGGATTCTGGTGGTGATTATTATAGTTTAAAAGTAAATGTTTTGGAAAATATGGAAAAAATGCAAACTATATATGAAGATACGGATTCAATACCGTTTTTATTTAAAAAAATAAATTATGATAATTTCTCATTTACAGATGCCGATAAAAATCCTTTTGGTGGTGGAATGTTGGAATGGATATATAAAGAGAAAAATCAGTATCCTAAAAACAATTGGCATTTTGATGGAGACCAATCGGAATTATTTGCAAAAGAATTTATTATACCAAACATTTTAAAACCAAATGGAATTATTTAATAGAGAATATACTAAACAATATCTTACCAATAATCATAAAATAGATGATGCTGGTAATATGATTTTAGAACCTGTAAAGTATAGATGGACGCACGGTGCAACCGATTTACATCTGGGTGATGGTCTAATGATATATTCTCTCATTCAATTCAATAGAGCAAAAATATGCGTATGTATTGGAACAGGAGGAGGGTTTATACCACGTCTTATGACGCAAGCTCGTAAAGACCTTTGGGAACAAAAAATATTTGGAGGAAACAATTCTACCGAGTGGGGTGATATTGGTACTACAATTATTATAGATGCATCCAATGGTGTTGGTGGATTTACTGATTGGACCGATGAAAATTCTTTTTTAAGACAACATTTTTCTCCGCAAGTTATTTTAGAAACATCAGAAAGAGCATATTATGATTATTTTGTTAGACAGGATATTAAAATAGATTATTTGCATATAGATGGTGACCATTCATACGAAGGAGTTAAAAAAGATTTTGAATTGTATTCAAAAATAATGTCAGAAAATGGAATTATAACCATACACGATACTGACCAAAATTATCATAATACATTTTTAGTCCCAGATAATCAAAAAGTAGATTTTGATACGTTTGATGGGCCTGCAAAATTTATTAAAGAATTGGAAAATGATAACGAATGGAATTTGGTAAATTTAAAAAATTTTAGTATGTTTGATAAAAAACCAACAAGTACAGGACTAGCAATCTTAACAAGAAAATAAATGAATAATAAAAAAATAAGATTAGTTACAGTAACAGGAAGTAGAACAAACACTCTATCACACATGTTGAATCACTATTGTAATTTGGTAGATGAAATTTATGTTGTAGTTTATGAGTGGGATAATTTTTCTACATATGATTCAGTAAAGGAAATTGTTTCAAAATTTACAAATGCTAAAATAGTAAGAAGAGAAATCAGAGAAAAATATAATTGGGAATATGTTACTCAATTATATAATGAAACAAAATTAATGCATCCTGAAGATTGGTGGGTTGTTTCGGATGATGATGAATTTCATATGTATTCAAAAGATTTAAGAGAAATTATAAATGATTGTGATGAAAATGGTTGGGAATTGGTAAGAGGTGGATTTATTGATAGAATAGGACAAGATGGAACTTTTCCTGAAATAGTTGATGATATAGATATATTCAAACAATTTCCACTAGCTGGTTTCTTTAGATACCCATTATCAGGAGCTTGTCCAAATAAAGTTTGTATAATGAAAGGATATATCGAAATAACATCAGGCCAACATTACGCAAAAATAGATGGACAAACGACATGGAGATGGCAAGGTTGGAATCATCCATTAATTGCGCCTGTTGAAATGTATAATGTTCAAGTTCATCATTTTAAATGGGATAGTACGTGTGGAGAAAGAATTAGGGATGTTGCAAATCAAATGAAGAATTACGCATACTCTGAAGAATATAGAATAATGTATAGAGAATTAGCTAAAACAAAATTTATAATCGATATAACTAATTCAGAATTTATGATTGAAGAATGTAATGATTCTTACAAACAATGGAATAAACTATTTAAAAAAATAATATCAATTTAATTTGGTTATTTGTAATAAAATTTGTATATTTAAAAAAATAAAGTTACTATGGCAAAATCAACAAAAGTTGCAGAAGAAGCACAAACAAATTCTATATCACAAGAAGAACTATTTCTTTTAGAACAAAAAAAAGTTAAAGCATTAGAAAAAATTGCTAACTCATTAGATGCTCTTACCATTTGGTTTGAAGAAATAGATAAAGAAGAATGGAGTGATAGAATGCAATACTATTTAGCTGAATTTCATAATCGTATTGTAAAAGGAAGTAAAGATAATGAATAAACATAAATTAGCAGTAATTGTTCCGTATAGGAATAGACCAGAACAACTACGCAAATTTATTACAACCATATCTTTAAGATTAAAATATCAAGAAATACCTTACGAAATATTTGTAATAAATCAAGATAACGCAAAGTTGTTTAATAGAGGTATGCTTTTAAATATTGGTTATCGTTATGCTGTAAAAGCTAGATGTGACTATATGGTTTTTCACGATGTCGATATGATTCCAATGGATGTTGATTATTCTTATTCAGATATACCAATTCATTTATCTACAAATTTTGTAGATAGAAGAACTGATGAAAAAACAAAAGATATTTTTGATGAATACTTTGGTGGAGTTACAATGTTTACAACCAAAGATTTTGAAAAAATAAATGGATATTCTAACAAATATTGGGGATGGGGATATGAAGATAATGATTTATTGTGGAGATGTATAAAAAAAGAAATACCATTAGATACCCAAAAATATAAAAATTATAATCCAACAGGAACAAATTTAAAATTAAATGGAAACGATGCTTATATAATTGGTAAAAATTTTAATAATTTATTTGATTTTAATAAACCATTATCAATTTTTATTTCATTTTATCCCGATGAAATAATTTTAAATCATACTAAAGAAGTAGATAATTTTCCTATTTTTAGCTTACCAGGATATAATACTGAAATTTTATATAATTCATTTTTAAGATATAGTTTTATAACATTTGATAATAATAAAAATGTTCTATATACCAGTTCTAACATAAAGCCAAATTATAAAACAAATATTTGCGTAACTGTTGATCCTGAAAATAAATGTATAAAAACATATCAAGATGGAATTTTATACGGACAAATAAATTATGATGAAAGTTTATTTGATTATTCGATAGAGCAGTTATTTTATATTGGATGTGGATTTAAAAACGAATATAAAACTATTGAAAATTATTTTAAAGGATATTTTGATAAATTTGCAGTTTGGAATAAAACCTTATCCGATAACGAAGTATATTCAATTGGTACATGTGATGAGAATGAAATAAAACTAACGGATGATATTGGTGAGTATTTATCATCAAAATTTATAAAATTATATTATGATGCAAACTTTATAAGAGATTACAAATTAGTAGATTTATCTGGAAATCAAAATGATGGTGAAATAGTAAACTGCGAAGTATTACAAAAGGAATTTTCAGAATACGTTGAAACCAAAATACCTTATAGAAGAGAGAGCACGTTTTATTTATTACCACATGAAGAAAATGGTTATCTAAATAATAAATGGAAAAGTGAGTTTACAAGATATAATCAATTGAGATATCACAATGAAGTTAAAAAAAATGACAAATTAATGATAAAGGATGGTCTTGTTGATTTAAATTTTTTAGAGTATGGTAAGCAAAATGAAAAGGGATATACACTAATAAATGTTGGATTATAATGAAATTAGGAGTATGTGTACCATATAGAAACCGAGAGGAACATTTAAAAGAATTTGTTCCAAGAATTTCTAAATTTTTAGAGGATAAGGGAATAGAACATACCATATATTTTGGACACCAATGCGATGATAAACTTTTTAATAGAGGTTTAATGAAAAACATTGCCGCCAAACATGCATTTGATGATGGTTGCGATTACATTGTTTGGCATGATATTGATATGGTGCCGGAAGATGATAGTTGTGATTATTCATTTCCAGAAGGTAATCCACAACACATCGCAGTTCGTATTTCACAATCGGATTATCAGTTAAAGTATGAAGAATACTTTGGTGGTGCAGTGTTATTCTCAAAAGAACAAGTAGAGAGAACTAATGGTTATTCAAATGATTATTGGGATTGGGGAATGGAAGATGATGACCTATTTTGGAGATGTGTAATGGAAGGTTATGCGGAAAAAACAAAATTAGATTATAATAAAGAAATGTATGTTGCAAACTTTAATGGTATAAATTCAAAAATACAATTTAGACCTAGCAGAGAGCAAAGAGATTGTCTTTCAAACTCACATACAATTTCTGTTTTGGTAAAAGCAGACCAACAAATAGATAAAGTTCCAATTTGGTTAATAGGTGATACCGAAAGACAATTTATAGAATATCCCATATTTAGAAAACCTGGCTATGATTGGGGTTTATCATTCAACAACAGTAGAGCATATACAATGCAAATGTGGGATAGAACAAAAGGGCATTTATATCAATGGATTAAGAGGTACGAAAATCAATGGAGTTGGATTACTATGGCGGTAGATGTAGAAAATAAAAAAATACATTTCTATTTAAATGGTAGAGAAAGCGATGCAAGACTAGGAACAGGAACACAATCACCCCTATGTTTTACAGAAGATTTAAAAAGATATGGAATGGAACACTTTAATGTTGGATATTCCAAATCACCATATGAAGTATTTTTTAAAGGTGGAATAGCAAGTATACAGATGTGGAATCGTTGTTTGAATGCGGAAGAAATTAAAAATTTACATAAAGAAACACCAGAAGATAATTTGATATTGGATATATTTACCATGAATTTAGAATTTGGTGAAATGGAAAATATTGAATTAACAAAAGAAAAAATAGAAATACCACATACAATCTTACCATATAGAAGAAACGGTAAATTTTATTGTTTACCACACCAAACGGAGGGATTGATAAATGTAGGTGGAATTGAAAAGTGGGCAAAAGGAGAAACCACTGCAGCAAATGAAAGAAGATATGTATTAAAAATGCAACAAGGAAAGATTAATTATAAACAAGATGGAATCAATAGTATGCAGTATAAATTTTTATCAGTAGATACTATTTATGATAGGCACAAAATGATAAATGTAAAAACGATAGGTTATGGCAGCAGATAAAAAATTTGAAAACCCAATATATCTTGGCGTAAAACAACAATTAGATGCTGTTGGTAAAGGTATGTGTTTAGCAAAATGGACACAAGTTACACTACAATTACAGAGTGGACATAATCATTCGTGTCACCACCCAAAAACCCATAAAATTTCAAAAACAGAGATAGCAAGAAATCCATCTGCACTTCATAATACTCGTTATAAAAAAATGCGTAGAAAAGAAATGTTAAGTGGTGCACGGCCCGCTGAATGTGATTATTGTTGGAATGTAGAAGATAATTCTGACCGTTTTTCCGATAGAGTTTTTAAATCCGGTGAAAGTTGGTCTTATCCTTTTATGAAAGAAATTATTGATGCGGATTGGAGAGAAGATTATAATCCAAAGTATGTAGAAGTTGCATTCTCTAATGCATGTAATTTCAAATGTTCATATTGTGGTCCATCATATAGTTCTAAATGGGTAGAAGAAATTGAACAATATGGTGCATATCCAACTACTGATAATTTTAATTCCGTTGATTGGATGAAAATAGAAGATAAATTTCCCATTCCTGCACGTGAATACAATCCATATGTAGAAGCATTTTGGAACTGGTGGCCAGATTTATATAGAGATTTACATACCTTTAGAATCACAGGCGGAGAACCTTTAATGAGTAAGGATACTTGGGCGGTTTTGGATTATATAATAGAGCATCCGAATCCAAATAGAGAATTAAAATTAGCAATTAATTCTAATTTAGGAGTACCTGATAATCTTGTTGATAGGTTTATTGAAAAAATAAAAAGAATTGAAGATGAACGTAGAGTTAAAGAAATTGTAATTTTTACTTCGGTAGATACTTGGGGAAAGCAGGCGGAATATATCCGAACAGGATTAGAATTTGATAGATTTTGGAATAATGTAAATAAAATCCTTACAGAGTGTCCAAGAGTTATTGTGACCTTTATGGTTACCTATAATGCATTAAGTGTTTTTAATTATGAAAAATTAATACACAATGTATATGGTTTAAAAGATACATATGCATCTACTGATAGATATTGGAGTTCAGCCGTATTTTTAGATTCATCTTATTTAAGATATCCACTACATCAAACTGTACAAGTATTACCATATGATTTTTCAAAAAATATTTTAAATCAAACAAAATTAATTACATATTATGCCGCACCATCTTTTGACCCAAAACACATTGGTTATAGCGATGTAGAAGTGCAAAAAGTAAAAAGAATTTATGATTGGATGATTGCTCCACAAGATACAAATCAACAAATAGTAAATAGGTATAATTTTTATAAATATTTTACAGAACACGATAGAAGAAGGGGAACAAATTTTATTAAAACATTCCCAGAATTAGAAGAATTTTACAACTTTTGTTCAACAATACAATTATGAGTTTAAGAATAAATAAAGATAATATATTTTTTATTTTAACAGAAGATAGATATTCCGTTGCAAAAAAAATTGATATGCACATGTCAAAAGATTTTTCTTTTTATGTTAAAGCAAAAGTCAATTCGGAATTTTTAGAAGCTGGTAAAGAGCATTTTTTATTTTCTAGAAACGGAATGCATTCTGGTGTTAGTATTTACAAAAGTGAAGATGATAAAATACATGCAGTATATCAATGGTGGGTTAAATCCGATAATTCGGATAAGTATGAAGTTAAAATGGTAGGTCAATGGATTCCCGATGAACTTGCAAATGAGTATAATGAATATATTATGATTTGTGACAATGATGATGAAAAAAATATAAAATGCTATTTTAATAATATTTTGGTTGGTGAAATTGATTTTAAAAATGGAGAAAAAAAAGGATACGAAGAATCTTTTTATTGGTTTGGATGTGGTTCTATGTTAGCATCTGAAAAAGAGCATATGCACATAGGGGATTTTGATTATGAATTATCTTTTTTGATAAATAAAAAATTAAAAATTTCTGAAGTATTAGAAATATCCAACAACTACGAAGAATATACATTTGAAATTTATAATGGATTAAGAAGATTAAAGGATGATTTTTATTTAAATAATGATTTAGATAATCAAAGATTTTTAAAAGAAAATTTTGCATTTTTTTGTGATTTTAATCAGTATACGAGATATAAAATTTGGGATATGACTTTTAGTGGAAACTATCCACAAGTTTATATAAAAGATAATATTTATTATTAAAAAGTTATGAAAGTTTTAGTTACAGGTGGAGCTGGTTATTTGGGTTCTGTTATAGTAGAAAAGTTACTTAAAATGGATTATAAAGTAGTTGTTTTAGACAAACTAATTTTTAATCAAACATCTTTATTACAATATACATCCAATCCTAATTTTAAATTTATTTATGGTGATGTTCGTAATGAATCTCTTTTAGAAAAACTGTGTAAAGAAGTTGATGTTATAATACCACTTGCAGCAATTGTAGGATTCCCTGCATGTGCTGCCGACCCACAATTAGCAAAAGAAATTAATTTTAAACAAATAGTAAACATTGTTAGATTTGCAAAGGGTAAAAAGATTTTATATCCAAATACAAATAGTGGATATGGTATAGCAGATGGACAAAATAAATGTACCGAAGAATCACCACTTACACCGATATCAGTATATGGACAAACTAAATGCGAAGCGGAAAACTTTTTATTAGCATCAACAAATGCAATTGTATTCCGATTAGCAACGGTATTTGGAGTATCACCAAGAATGAGAACGGACCTTTTGGTAAACGATTTTACTTATAAAGCAATTACGGACAAATACATTGTAGTATTTGAAAAATCATTTAAAAGAAATTTCATTCATATTGAAGATGTTGCAAATGCATTTATTTTTATGTTAGAAAATTATGATGAATATAAAGGAGAAGTTTTTAATGTAGGATTAAGTGATGCCAATCTTTCAAAGCAGGAACTATTAGAGAAGATTCAGGAGCATGTAAAAGATTTTGCAGTAGTATATGATGATTACTATGAAGACCCGGACAAACGCAACTATATCGTTTCTAATGATAAA
>Ga0315904_10007056_pt1 | contig 15167 bp, 15 predicted proteins | sample LakEriMetagenome_6_FD_203529 | JGI IMG/M metagenome (GOLD analysis project Ga0315904, IMG submission 203529) | Freshwater fungal communities from buoy surface, Lake Erie, Ohio, United States - Buoy 12 MA120 | ecosystem: Environmental > Aquatic > Freshwater > Lake | place: USA: Lake Erie, Ohio... | reverse complement strand
AGCTACGGAAAGTTTAATTCGTACATTGAGTGATTTTAAGCACGAGCACCTGATTGAGGTAAAAGAAGGTAAGATTGCTATTTTGAATGAAACTAAATTGCGTACATTAGTCAATTAGGGGCCAATTTTACTCCCATTTGTCACGGTCGCTAATATCTGTATCTTCCGCTTCTTTATAAGGATTTTTGTGCTGCGAGCTCATTTCAAAACCCTCTTTGTTTTGTTGCTCGAGTGTCCAAGAGTCGGTCAAGCTTGTTTCAATCCAAAGATTACCACTTTTGCGGAATACTTGAACAGAAAGTCGGTATTTTTCCCAAAAAGAATTTTCTAAAACACTAACGGTTTGTGTGCCACAAACATGCAAATCGCCTTCGTTAGTCTGCTTTCTGCATGTGCTCAATTTCTTGTTATTTAGGATTATTTTTGACTTGGGTAAAGAGACCCCGTCAACGTGTGGCGCATCAAAAAATTCGATTTTTAAGTAAGGGAATTCTTTGTTGAATTCAGCTTGAATTTCTTGGATAGTTTTAGTGTTAGTGATTTTGATTTCCATAACGCTTTGATTTTAATAGATGATAAAATTTATTTTTTGTGACAACAAGTATGTTTACTGCAATCTGTTTTACTCATCTCAGGACTGATGTATGGAATGCCCAAGCTCAACCCTCGAAGGATTAGTAAAATAGCCATAGTGGATACCACAACGGGAACCGCCTTGCGAATATTGTTGCGCCATTGAAGAGTTATGCTTCCTGATAATAAAGTAACCCCTAACATGGCGGGAGCTGTACCTAAGCCAAATGCCATCATAAACAAAGCTCCCTGCATTGGCGAACCTGTGGCGATAGCTCCTGCTACACCCATGTATACCAACCCACAAGGTAAAAGTCCGTTCAACAAACCGATGAAGAGTAAAGACTCCATACTTTTCTTTATAAACAAGCCACCTAATGTATGCTTGATGATAGCAACTACTTTATATAAAGGTTGTAAAAGAGGTGTTGATGTGCTGAATGATTTTGGCCAAAGCACGTCAACAAGAATAGCAACTCCTAAGCCTATAGACAACCATTGCTGATAGCCGGCCATCACAAAACCTTTACCGAGCAAACCAAACAAAGCACCCATTGCGCCATAAGTAAGAATGCGCCCAAGGTTATAACTTAATGTCCCCAATATTCTCTTAGCAGGGTGACTATGATCCACAGGCAATGCCAATGCGATTGGGCCACACATGCCCACGCAATGAAAACTACCCAAAAAACCAAGCGTCAAAGCCGCTAATAGAAATTCCATCTTTTAGTTAATGTTTATCGTTCCTTCTTGATAATAGGTAGCGCCATTGGCTTCCCAGTCTACTTGCATTTTGTAAACACCACTCGCCAATTTATCGGTTGGCAATAGGCAACGTCCAAGGCTATCTGCTTCGCAACTCACAGTAACATCTTTCGAGCTGTCGCTTGCTTTGTAAAACAAAACCTTTGCTATTGTTTTGTCTGTGGTCGGAAACTGCAATTCGATTTGCGCATCGCCCACATTCCAACTCAAGGGTGTAGGCAAAGCACGCGCGCGCTGCACCTTTTCAATATGGTCTTGGTGTTTAAGTTCTTCAGCATAATAGTCTTCGCGCACCAATTCTACTTTGTTGCGTGTTGCCATATAAACAAGCGAAAGCATAGCTATAGCAAATGCCACATACACTATTGCTATTCCCCATCCCCAATTAAATTTCTTAAACATAATCTTCAGTTTTAATTATTGACTTGGTGCTAAAAAGCTTGTTTTTACTTGATCAATTTGTGCGCCATTTGAAAGCACATTGATTTTAATCTTGTTGTGTCGTTGGTTTAATACACTCTTATCTATATCAATAAACATTACCGCTTCGCCAATTGATTCTCCCTTGACAATTAAATCTTTGCCCACCATTCTTACTCCGCCTTTCAATGATTTGTCTTCCAACTCAAAAGAGACCGGTATGTCATCTCGTGTTTTATTGATTAACGTTACTTCATACAAGTTGCTGATTTTGTTGTTCGGCTGCTCTTGATACAACATGCCTTGTGCGCGCATCACATTGGTCTCAATATCTTTGCGCCTAAGCAACAAGGCTGTGAGTACAGTAAGTAATATCACCAACACAGTAGTATAAGCCGCGGTGCGAGTAGTAAACTTAGTTTTCTCGCCCCGAGCAATGTTGTTTTCAGATGCGTATTTAATCAACCCCGTTGGGCGATGAAAGCGAGTCATAATGTCATCACAAGCATCAATACAAGCCGTGCAGTTAATACACTCTAACTGCGTACCGTTGCGGATGTCGATGCCCGTTGGGCAAACTTTTACACATTCAAAACAATCTACACAATCACCTGTGACTGGCTCCGGGGTTTTCTTGAATTTAGCTCTTGACTCTCCGCGTACTTTATCATAAGCGACCACGATAGAGTTTGGGTCGAGCATCACGCCTTGCAAACGTCCGTAAGGACAAACGATGATGCAAACTTGTTCGCGAAACGCCCAATAAACTCCGAAGAACGCGAAGGAGAATAGCACCAATGGAATGAAAGTAGTGATGTGTTGAATAATTCCTTCTTTAGCGTAGAGCACCACATTGTCCATACCGATTAAGTAAGACAAAAAGTAGTTAGCGATGACAAAAGCAATTGTATAAAACGCTAAGGCTTTACCACCACTTTTCAAAATTTTCTCTTGGTTCCAAGGCATGTTGTTCAATGCCTTTTGTTTCTCGGAGTCACCTTCTATCCAGTATTCTACTTTGCGGAAAACCATTTCCATGAAAATGGTTTGCGGACAAACCCAACCACAAAACACCCTACCAAACACCACAGTAAATAACACTATGAACACCACAAACGTAAGCATGGCCAACACGAACAAGAAAAAGTCTTGCGGCCAAAACACCATGCCAAACAAGATGAATTTTCGTTCGAGCAAGTTGAAGAGAAACAGAGGTTGCCCTTTGATTTTTATCCAAGGCAGTATGAGAAACACCGCTAGATAGATGATGCTAACTACAGTGCGGGCGTTGTAAAACTTACCCTTCGGCATCTTTGCAAATATCCAGTTGCGTTTACCATCTTGTTTGATGGTCCCTATACTATCTCTAAACTCTTCGTTCACGGTGCTCATTAATGTTTATTTAGTAACAAGGGTAGTAGAATCGGTAGCTTTAGCTGTGGTATCAACGGCCATTGTGTTAGCTCCTTCGGTGTAGATTTTACCTTCCGGTGCTTTGGCGTTAGCCGGTTTTGAGCCTTGAAGACTGTTAATGTAGCTCACTACGTTTTTCATGTCTACCGGAGTTAAGTCAGACGACCAACTCTTCATCCCTTTGGCCGGCCAGCCATATTTCACTGACTTAAACACTTCACCCAATGAACCACCATGTATCCAGTATTCATCACTTAAGTTGGGTCCTACAGTTCCTTCAGCATTCTTTCCGTGGCAAGTCACACAGTTCGTAGTAAAAATGTTTTTACCCTCGTTGATGCCGGCAGCATCAGCCAACACGATGTTGTTTTCATCTACGTTAGAAGCATTCTTGCGCACATACTCTTCCGTTTCTGCTTTGGCACGTTCCATACCTGCGGCATATTCATCTAAACTCAACGGCCCACCTGCCACGTGATAGTAACCTAAGTAGAACACTGACCAAATGATAGTAAGATAGAAGCCATATTTCCACCAAGGCGGCAAGTTGTTATCCAACTCATGGATGCCATCATAGTCATGATCGAGCATGATGTCTTTCTCTTTCTCTATGGCCACCGATGCGTTTAAGTTGTCGATGAACTTCGGCAGGTGAATGTTGAAAGCATGAGCTTTTTCTGCTTTTTTTTCTTCCAAACCTGCCAATACAGTGCGTATGCGAAGTATTAAAACGACTACGGCAAATAACTCTGCCATCAATACGATACCCGCCATAATCAGCGTCCAATCTCCAAACACATTTTGGCTGGCTTTCACCGCTTCTACAGGAGGATTGTTGGCAGCGTTAATCGGGTCTTGTGCAAAAGCAAATGCCGTGGTTAACAAAAGCACAATCAATGCGGCAGCTTTTTGTTTTGCTTTTTTGATTTGTATTTGTGTCAACCCGATAAGCACATTACCCAAGATGAGTACGACTACTAATAGGATAAGCATAGTGCCGAAGATGAGCCACCAGATGGGGTTCATGCCGGAAGCAGGAGCTGCTGTTGCCGCTGCTTCTTGTGCAAAGCAGGAGAAGGACAACACAGTGGCTGCCATAGCAATTATTCCTTTTTTGTGGCGATTGTTTTTTATAGTTGAAATCATAATCTGATTTTTTTAAAGTGTTGCTTAATTTTTTTCGTTAGGGTCTAAAGGCAATTGCTCCAATTCGTGGATGTAGTTTTTATCGGCTCTCAAGGCGAACCATATCATGCTGATAAAAACGATGACGAAAACCGCCAAGGCAACTTTCGGGTATAAGTCTATACCCGAAATGCCTGTGGCGTATTTTTTTATGAAAGAGAACATAGTTTGCTTTTTAGAATTTATAATGAATTACTTTTTTCCGACTAAACTTTCAGCCGTTTCGCCTTTGATGTCTGTACCCAATCGTTGTAGGTATGCAATCATGGCGATGATTTCTTTTTTCTCAGAAGTCTTGATGCCCTCTTTAGCTAGGTTCGCTTGAATAGCTTTGGCTTGTTTTTCCAAATCAGCGTTGGCTATTTTATCGTAGCCGGCAGGATATGGCACACCCAAAGTTTGCATAGCTCTAATCTTCGCTTCTGTAGTAGAAACATCTAAGTCGCGGTCGAGCATGTGCGGATAGCCAGGCATGATTGACTTATCAGACACCGAACGAGGATTGTCCATGTGGTTATAGTGCCAACTATCCGGATTTCTGCCGCCTTGGCGAGCCAAGTCTGGTCCAGTACGTTTAGAACCCCATTGGAACGGATGGTCATATACGAACTCTCCGGCCTTAGAGTAGTCGCCATAGCGCGCTACTTCTTCGCGGAACGGACGGATCATTTGTGAGTGACACACATAACAACCTTCGCGGATGTATAAATCGCGACCTTGTAATTCTAACGGAGTGTAAGGTTTCACACTAGCGATGGTCGGAATGTTAGATTTAATTAAGAATGTAGGCATAAACTCGATGATACCTCCGATAGCTACTAGCACAAAAGAGACTAACAACATTTGAACCGGCTTGCGCTCAATCCAACGGTGCCAGTGTTCGCTGCTGTGCGAAGTGTATTCGTTAGTTAAAGCAGGTGCTTCTGCCTCTTCGTTGGCTAGGAAGTTTCCTTGACCCATTGTTTTAATCAAGTTGTAAACCCCGATGATAGCACCCACTAAGTAAAGTGTACCACCAAACGCACGCATGTAGTACATCGGCATCACGGCATTCAAGGTATCTAAGAAGTTTGGATACATCAATACGCCTTCCGGTTTGAATTGACGCAACAACGCCCATTGTGTCCAACCGCTCCAATACATCGGAATGGCATAGAACAAGATACCCAAAGTGCCTAACCAGAAGTGCATGTTCGCCAATTTGCGCGAGTACAATTCTGTGCGGAACATTTTAGGGATGATCCAGAAAAGAATACCGAAGGTCAAGAAACCATTCCAACCCAAAGCGCCTACGTGTACGTGAGCAATCGTCCAGTCAGTGTAGTGCGAAATCGCATTTACTGCTTTGATAGAAAGCATTGGTCCTTCGAAGGTAGACATACCGTAAGCAGTTACGGCCACTACATAGAATTTTAAAACAACATCGTCACGCACTTTGTCCCATGCTCCACGCAAGGTCAATAAACCGTTGATCATACCGCCCCAACTCGGTGCTATCAACATGATAGAGAACACGGTGCCTAAAGACTGTGCCCAATCCGGCAAAGCGGTGTACAACAAGTGATGAGGACCTGCCCAGATATAAAGGAAGATAAGCGCCCAGAAGTGGATGATAGAAAGACGATAAGAATACACCGGACGGTTAGCAGCCTTTGGCAAGAAGTAGTACATCAAGCCGAGGTAAGGCGTAGTTAAGAAAAACGCCACCGCGTTGTGTCCATACCACCATTGCACCAAGGCATCTTGCACACCGGCATAGATAGAGTAGCTCTTCGTTAAGCTAATCGGCAAAGCCAAGGAGTTAACGATATGTAACATGGCTACGGTAATCCAAGTGGCGATGAAGAACCAAATGGCTACATATAAGTGACGCTCTCTGCGGGTGAAGATGGTACCGAACATGTTTACACCAAACACTACCCAGATAAGAGTAATCAAGATGTCTATTGGCCATTCCAACTCAGCATACTCTTTGCTGGTTGTGACACCCAACACAAGTGTGACAGCCGCCAGCACAATAATCAACTGCCAACCCCAAAAGTGAATGGTGCTGAGCACACCATTCCACATTCTGGCTTTGGTCAAGCGCTGGAGCGAGTAGTACACGCCCATAAAAATACCATTGCCCACAAACGCAAAAATCATCGCGTTGGTGTGGAGTGGTCTGAGCCGCCCGAAGGAGGTATATTCAATAAAATTGAGCTGCGGGTAAATGAGCTGTAAGGCTACAATTACACCAACCAGCATTCCAACAATGCCCCAGACGAAGGTGGCAATGGCGAAGTTCCGTACGATCTTATTATCGTAGCTGAATTTTTCTACTTGCATACTTTAGTTTTTCTTTGATTGGGAAGAAGATGATTTTGGGTGTTCGTCAAACAGAATGCGTACAGAAGGCGTGTAGGCATCATCAAATTGGCCGGCTTTCACGCTGCGGATGAAGGCAATTAAAAAGCCCACCGCAAACACTAAACTGAAACCAATTAAAATATAGAATACACTCAAAATCACTTTTATTTTGAGGGCCAAATGTATTTGCGCAATAAGGTCTTACTTATGACCTAAGTCATGTATCGATATGATTAAAATCAGTTATTGAGTGGAAACAAGGCGTGGAGGAGGGGGGTGAAGTGATGATATTTACCTATCGGTGGGGAAAGAACATCCACTAGTAACAGAACCTCATTATCCTCCATCATCTCTTCCCTATCTCATACCGACATAATCTACACGCCTTAGCTGAGGTTGAATATTCTGGTGGCGTTGCCGGTACACATTTAAATGTGGTAGATGGTGCCAGTCGAAAGGCCGATTATGGTCTTTTTGCGTGGCTTCGTCAGCACGTGACGAAACCCGGGCAAACCTGCTCAAGCGTCAATATGTCCAATTCATGAGTTACAATAGGTTTGTAATCCAAGTATGATTCAAAACTTATTTCTTGCACGCTGTTTAAGTAGGTTTGTTGTTTAATAGGTTTTATGGAGTTATCAGGAGCAATAACTCTTCTTTTAGTTTAGAGGCAGTATTGTAAATTATGCTCGTGGAAACTCAGTAATACTCAGGATTAATTTGTTGCGCATATATGTCATTAACACCCATTCTACATTTGGTTGTTGATCGCGAAATGTGGCCGGCACTTTTGCCGCCTCTCCAATTATCTCAAATCGTCTGATTACAGCATCTTGAATAAAAAAAATCAGCTCAAAATTAAACTCCGTTTTATCCTCCTAATAATCTTCAATGATTTGGCAGGTGCGTTTTATCCGTAAAAGGTCAAACAAGGTGAAACCGCTTTCTGGTTCTCAGAATATCAATGGCGCTGTCAGTGGTTTCTTTTGCCCGAGCAAACGAACCAAACAGCGCAGCACGCTTCAGCAGAAACTGGTGTAGTGTGGCGATAAGCGTTGTTTTGAACTGCTCGGTCATTAAGATTATACAATGTTTTTGTTCAATAGTTATGTCCTACCGAGGTTGGTTTCGGCTATACCGAAAGCTAGAAATCCTACATAGATCGGCAGTCAAACCACATTTGCTTCTTGATTTCTACGCTGCAAAAATTACGGCTTACTCCTCTTTTTCCTCGTCTTTAAACAAGTCTTTCTCGTCTACCACCTTGATGATGTCGCCATTCTTGAGGGTTTTGGAGATGAGTTTGAACGGTGCTTTCACCACTTCTTCTCCGGGGGCTAAGCCCGACAGGATTTCGATGTAGTTCGCGTCTTGCAAACCGGTTTTCACTTCCTTGGCGGTCACCTTGCCGCCCGCCACTACGAACACAATCTCGCGGAGGTCTTTCTTCTCATCCTCGTCTTTCTTGGCGGTTTTGGCTTTGCTTTCATCCAGCTGTCCGGCTTCGCGAGTAGTTACCGATTGGATAGGCACCGTCAGGATGTTTGTTTTCGTTTCGGTCTTGATGTCTACCGTGGCGCTCATGCCCGGGCGAAACGGAAAGCGCTTGCCGAGCTCCGGCTTGATGAGGTCAGCATAACTGTCTTTCAAGATGTTCATCTTCACGGTGAAGTTGGTCGCTTGCGAGCTGCTGATGGCTTGGCTTATGGTGTTGGTAGCGCTATACGAAATCTGCGACACCACCCCGATGAATTTTTTCTTGAGGTAAGCATCCACTTCTATCTCGGCTGTGTCGCCCAAGGCAATGCGGAGCACATCATTTTCGTTCACGTCCACTTCGGCTTGCATGTTGGCCAAGTCAGCAATGCGGATAATCTCCGTGCCGGCCATTTGTGCCGTGCCCACCACGCGCTCGCCTAGTTTCACATTCACCAGCGACACAATACCGCTCATAGGCGCAAAGATTTTGGTCTTCGCTAAGTTGTCTATCGCTTGGCTTAGTTGCGCCTCGGCACTCTGCACGCTGAACGATGCGGCATTCACTTGCTCTTTGGCCGTAGAGTAATTGGCTTCGGCTTGCTCATATTGCAATTTCGAACCTTCAAACTCCATTTCAGAAATCACTTTATCATTATATAAAGACTGGTTGCGGTCGAAGTTGCGCTTCGCATTATCGTAAGCCGCTTTAGCTTGAATAGAAGAAGCTCTCGAACTTGCCAAACTCGCTTTTGCTTGGTTAACGCTCGCCAAGGTTTGCGTGACAATAGCTTCGTAGATAGAAGGGTTAATGACGCAAAGCAATTTGCCTTTCACCACCGAGTCGCCTTCTTGCACGTTGAGCTGTATCACCTCGCCCGACACCTCTGAGCTGAGTTTTACTTCCGTTTGCGGATTAATTTTTCCGCTGGCGGTCACCGTTTCGATGATTGAGCGATTAGCCGATTTCTCTACGGCCACTTCCAGTTGCTCGCCTTTGCCAATCCAACCTTTCTTTTTGCCCACCACGGCAAAACCGATTAGCAACAACACCAAAACGCCTAAAGAGATAAGTACTTTGTTTTTCATAACGAGGAGATGAATAGGTATAATGATTTAATTTAATGTAATGGCTTTGCCTTGATAAAAATCGAGCACCTTGAGGCGAAACACGTAAGTAAATTTGTTGCGTATCAATTCGCTTTCCGCACTCATCAAATTGTTCTTAGATGTTTGGTAATCTAAACTAGAGCCCACGCCCGCGTTGTATCTTTTCTCTTGCGCATCGAAGGCTCTTCGCGCAGCGTCAACACTTTTCTTGCTGGCGGCATAGCCATCGGCTGCAGCTTTGGCGTTGGCATCGGCTTCGTAGATGGTTTGCATCAAACTGTTCTTGGTTGTTTCTAATTGCAGTTGTGCATTTTGGTATTGCAATTTGGCATTCGCGATGTTGGTCATGCGCTGCCAGCGGTTGAAGATGGGAATGTTTAAGGTCACTGTTACACTCTTTCTAAACTGGTCTCTGAACTGCTCGTTGATGGGAATAGTTTTGAAATCCAAAGCTAGTGTATCGAACCTTTTTTGTTGGTTCGTGTAGAAATCAAACAAACTTCCGTTGAGGGTAATGGTAGGGCTCAACGCACCAATGGCCATCTTGCGGCTGTATTGCGCACTGCGCACGCGCGCCATCTGTGCTAAGATGCTCGGTTGGTTCACCACAGCCGTTTGGAAAGTAGTGTAGGCCGTGTTTTCACCCAATAAATCGCTGATGTCATTCACCAAAGTTGGCAATTCAATCTCAAAAGCATCTTCGGGTTTGAGCTGCAATATCATGCGGAGCGAAAGTTTGGCGAGGTTCACACTGTTTTTGGCAGAAGTGATAGACGATGCGTCTCTGGCCATCTGTGCTTCGATGTCGAGCAGACTAGTTTCGGGCAAGGCTCCGGCTTTCACGCGTTTTTCAATCAAGTCGCGTTGCAAAGTGGTGAGCAGTTTTTGATTTTCTGCCACGGTCAATATCTCTTGGTTGAGCATGATTTGCAAGAAGGCCGTAGTGATGTTTAAGATCATCGTGTTGCGCGAATCGAGCATGTCATATTGCGCAGCGGTGAGGTCACTTTTACTTTTTAAGATGTTGTGCACTTGTTGCAAACCCGAAAACAAAGTGAGGTCGGCATTCAGCACCGTGTTGAAGGTAGTAGTCGTTTCGTTTACTACTCTAAAAGCCGCCAAACTGAATTGTTGTCCGTTGGTGATGTCATTGCTGAGCGAGCCGTTGATGCCCGGCAACAAATTCATATAGCTTTGGGTGTAATTGTTCTTGTTCACTTGCGCATTGATGCCCGCTTGGCGAATGGCTACGTTATGCTCCAAGGCGTAATCAATACACTTATTGAGCGTCCAGCGTTCGTTGGTTTGAGCGGAGAGGTCTTGCAGTAAAAAACCGAAGAGCAGGGCAATAGAAAAGCGTAATGTTTTCACAGGTCGTAAAATTGATAGGCGAAAGTAATCTTTTGCCGTAAATCGAGTAGGATTAACCACTCAAGGGCTGCTTATATAGGATAAAGTGCAGCTAAGCGGCTTATGACCAACCGAAATGTTTTTCGAGCCGCGCCTTTTGGCGTTTGTGGTGGCGAAAGTGAATGTTGCAAAGTTCTATCCATTCGGCTGTGTTCAAGTGACCGAGGAAAGGATGTTTGGTTTTGAGGGCCGGGTCGCTGTCAGGAATGCGCTTGATGTAGGCGCTCGCCATGGTTTTTATCACTTCGAGCTTGGCGATGAGTTGCTCTTTGCTCTCGGGTTGTTTGGGCACCACGGCTACTTGCTTGGGCATGTCATATTTCACAGGCGGCAACATGCGAAACGTAAAGATGAGATGAGCGGCAATCTTCTTTCCCTTGCCGCGCTCTACTCCATCTTGCTGCAAACACTTTTCGGCATTCTTAAAAAAGAAACCTTTGGCCGACATCCACAAGTGAATGCCAATTTGCCCTAAGCTCCAACTGCCTTCGGCAGGTGCTTGGGTAATTTGGTCAAAGTCATAGCGCTTATACGCATCAATCCAAAAGTCAATGGCTTCGTGGGTGTTCTTTTCTAGTTTTTCGAGGTTCATGGGGCAAGGGTTTTGGACTTAGTTTATTTCCACTTGTTGGTGACGCCAATGGTTTTGTGCGCATCATCCACTCGTTGGTTGATTTGTCCGGTGAGGATGTGCCAAAACATCACAAAGTCGGAGCCGAGGCTGTAGAACGGATACTTAAACGTAGCCGGACGGTTCTTCTCTAAAATAAAATGACCGAACCAAGCGAACCCATAGCCGCAAACCGGAGTGAGCGCCACGAGCCAACCTTTCCCCAAGGCAATGGCGGCAACCACCAAAGCAATGACGAAGAACGTGCCGATAAAATGCATGGTGCGATTAATGGGACGAGCATGCTCCGTCAAGTAGTAAGGATAAAATTCCCAAAAGCTGGTGTATGTTTTTTCTGTGCTCATAATGTAGTGGTTATAAATTGCAAGATAATTTTTTTGGCAGAAAACAAGAAACTCGGTTTGGCCTCCATTATCGCTCGTTTTTTATTCCGAATGTTTTGAATAATTATGCCACCGCGTGAAAAAGAAAAACAAAAGCCGGATAGTGATGGCCCTCTTGGGGCTGGTGTTGGTGGCTTGGGGCCTGTTTTATTTTCTGCAAGACAAGCCTCGCCATTTCTTTAAGCGCAAAGCTAAAGTAGCGAAAGTGGGTTTAGACACGGCTGACGCCAACCGCAAAGCTATGTTTTATTCGCTCGATACTTTTTTCGAAAACAAAAGCATCAGCCAAGGGTTTAGCGGCAGCGTGTTGATTGCGCTAAAAGGAAAACCGGTTTATGAAAAATGTTTTGGCTACTGCGACTACCGCACCAAGAACCGAATGGAAGACACCGCAGCATTTCAGTTGGCTTCTGTCACGAAAACGCTCACCGCCACGGCAGCGCTGTGGTGTATTGAGCAAAATATGTTTGGTTTGGAAGATACGCTGCAAAAGTTTTTCCCCAAGTTTCCTTATCGCGGCATTCGGGTGAAAGACTTGCTCTGCCATCGCTCCGGCTTGTCCAATTACATTTACTTTTTGTCGGGCAAATGCAAAAGTGATGAGTACTTCACCAACCGCGAGGTGATAGAATATATGATAGCGCAAAAACCGCCTCTCAACGCCAAACCCGATGTGCGATTTGAGTACTGCAACACGAACTATATGTTGTTGGCGGCCATCATCGAGCAGGTGAGCGGACAAGCCTTCAAAGCATTTATGCACGACAATTTTTTTGAACCCCTCGGCATGAAGCACACCTTTATCTACGACCACGAAAATGCGCTGGATAGAAAGATTGCGCAGAGTTACAATTCGAAGTGGGAGATACAAGATGATGATTGTTTTGACGGAGTGACGGGCGATAAAGGGTGTTACTCTACTGCAGCAGATCTGTTTACTTGGGATAGGGCTTTTTATGAAGGGAAATTGCTTTCGCAAGAAATGATGAAAGAAGCCTACAGCCCGAGGAGTTTCGAAAAACCCGGCAAGCGAAACTACGGCTACGGTTGGCGCTTAGCTCAGCAGCCAGATAGCACCTACTTGGTGTATCACAACGGATGGTGGCACGGCAACAACACTGTTTTTTATCGCCACATTCAAGACAGCTCTTGTGTGATTATTCTCTCCAATAAATATGCTCGCTCCGTCTATGACGTGAACCCCGTTTGGGGAATATTGTATCCGAAAAATAGCCTCGATAGCAACGAAGACTAAATGTTAATTGTTGCTCGGAGCAATATGATACAAATCATCTTTTCATTGGATATCTGTCTTTACCTTTGCCATACAATCTTAGCGCTATGAAAACTACATTGCTTATCCAAAACTTGAAATGCCACGGCTGTGCCAACACCATCACCACCAAGTTGTCTGCTATTGCCGGATTGGGAGAGGTGACCGTCAACGTGGAGGAAGATACCGTCTCCTTTGATTATGTCAACGATGCGGCATTAGCAGAAGCCAAAACCACGCTGAATAGTTTGGGTTACCCCGAAGCAGGCGATGACAACAATCTGTTAGACAAAGCCAAATCATATGCTAGTTGCGCCATCGGTCGCTTGAGCTAAACTTCGCCAACGATTTGTCATTTATTTTAAGCTACTTTGTGACTATTCCTTTTGCTAAAATAGTCACCCATGAGTTCCAGTGCTTTTGCGATTAGTAGTTACCAAGACATCAAACCCATTTACGAAAAACTAGATCGATTAGTGTCTTTGCCTTTGCAACATATCGCTCCCGATAAAATGCAGGGCTATCTAGATTATTATGACAAACAGTGTGTCAAGTCAAAAGCGATTTACGAAAAAGCGCAACAGTTTATTCCGGGTGGTGTGCAACACAACTTGGCGTTCAACCATCCCATCCCGCTCACGTTTACCAAAGCCGATGGCGCTTACTTATATGACGTAGACGGCAATCGCTACATTGATTTTTTACAAGCCGGTGGACCAACTGTGCTTGGCAGCAACTACGCGAGTGTGCGCGAGAAAGCCATTGCGCTCATCAACGAGTGCGGCCCTTCCACAGGTTTACTGCATGAATATGAATATAAGCTAGCGGAGTTGATTTGTAAGAGTATTCCTTCAGTCGAAAAGTTTAGAATGCTGGGTAGCGGCACCGAAGCCGTGATGGGTGCATTGCGTTTGGCAAGAATTAAAACCGGTAAGAAAAAGATAATAAAAATAGGAGGTGCATACCACGGCTGGAGCGACCAGATGGTTTACGATTTGCGTATTCCTGGCACACGTTTCTTTGATGCCAAAGGCATTCCGTTTATGATGCATTGGCATACACAAGCCGTGCCACCCAATGACATTGAGGCGCTAGAAAGTACACTCAAATGGAACCGCTTGCGCGGTGGTACGGCAGCCGTTATTCTCGAACCGCTGGGGCCGGAGAGCGGTACTTATCCGGTCTATAAAGAGTTTGCCGCACAAGCCCGTGCACTCTGCGACCAATATGGCGCATTACTCATTTTTGATGAAGTGGTGACGGCATTTCGCATCGGCATGAGCGGAGCGCAAGGCTACTTTAACGTGAAACCTGACCTCACCATCTTCGGGAAGGTAGTAGCCGGAGGTTATCCTTCTGCGGGAGGCATCGGAGGTCGTTCTGACCTGATGGATGGCTTAGCAGCCGGACTGCAAGGCGGCAAAAAAGTAAAGGTGGGAGGCACCATGGCCGCCAATCCATTGAGTTGCTGTGCGGGTTATTACACTTTGCTCGAAATCGAGCGCACCAATGCTTGCCAAAAAGCCGGACAAGCTGGCGATAGAATCACTAAAGGATTAAATTTCTTGATCGATAAATATGCCCTGCCTTTCGTGGCGTATAATCAAGGGTCTATTTGTCACTTGGAGGCAGCGGGTACGCTGTTTGTCAAAATCAAATTATTGAAAATTAAATCGGTGTTGGCAGAAATCAATGAACGCAAAAAACTGATGGAAGAATATGGCGCAGCGTTTATGGCCGAAGGCATCGTTACGCTCGCGGGTAGTAGATTATATTGCAGCATGGCCGACACAGACGAGGTAGTGGACGATTCTTTAGAACGATTTGAGCGAGTATTTAAAAACGTGCAAAAAAACTAAGCCGTGGAGTTAAACGAGATAAGACAGAAAGTGTGCGATGCCGGTCGTCAGTTGTTGCGCGAAGGCTTAGTGGCGCGCACTTGGGGCAATGTGAGCATGCGCGTGAACGATACCCAAATGATGATTACTCCGAGCGGCAGACCGTATGATGAATTGACGCCCAATGACATGGTGTTAGTCGATATTTATACCCTAAAATATGAAGGGAAAATCAAACCTTCTTCCGAGTTGAAATTACATTGCCAAGTGTATAAAAACAGAGCACACATTCGAGCAGTTATACATACGCATCAGATGAATGCTTCTATAGTTGCTGCTGC
>Ga0315904_10007054_pt1 | contig 15169 bp, 11 predicted proteins | sample LakEriMetagenome_6_FD_203529 | JGI IMG/M metagenome (GOLD analysis project Ga0315904, IMG submission 203529) | Freshwater fungal communities from buoy surface, Lake Erie, Ohio, United States - Buoy 12 MA120 | ecosystem: Environmental > Aquatic > Freshwater > Lake | place: USA: Lake Erie, Ohio... | reverse complement strand
GGAAACCAACGTATGCCGGAGCCCTGAAGGGGCTCGCTTGACCGTGCGATCTCATACCGTCGATGCCATTCCGGGCACGCCCGGCACATCTCCTCAACCACCTCGCATCTCCGCCCGACATGTCATCGATTGGCAACGAAACAATCAGTCGTCAGCGCGGAGGAAGCATGCTTCAGTCACTGTCTCGAATCATCCTCCATCTGATCTTCTCAACCAAGCGGCGTCAGCCGTTTTTGTCGGATCGGGCGCTCCGCGGCGAAATGCAGGGTGTCCTGGGAGCGCTCTGCAACAGTCTGGGATGCCCACTCGTGCTGGTGGGAGGTGTGGAGGATCATGTCCACATCGCCTGTCACTTGGGCCGGACGCGAACGGTTGCCGACCTGATCAAGGAACTCAAGCGCGAGTCGAGTCAGTGGGCGAAGCAAAAATCGCCATCGCTCCGCGACTTCGAATGGCAATCCGGCGATGGGGCGTTTTCCATCAGCCCGAGCCATGTGGAAACCCTGGTGCAATACATCCGGAACCAGGAAGAGCACCATCGCCAGGAAAGTTTCCAGGATGAATTGCGGAGGATTCTGGCAAAGCACAATCTCGAATGGGATGAGCGTTATCTCTGGGATTGATCCAGTTCATTGCCGGGAGGTCCGGCGTCATACTCCCGGCGAGATTCGACCCGATAGGTTGACCGACCCTGTGCGGGAGCGGGGCCGTGCCATCGCCCGACGGTCAAGCGAGCCCCTTCAGGGCTCCGGCGCCGGAGGGATCGCAAACCCAGGGTAGCCGCGGTGCGGCAACCCTGGGCTATGGAAGAAAACCTCTTCGAGGTAGTTCCGGCGGAGGTGTGCTCTGTTCTTCGCAGGCGATCATTGATTTCAGGCTGGAATCAGGTTCCCCTTCAGGGAACGAGTGGATGGATGTCGTGCGTTTCCCGCAGGGGCGATGATTGGCGAATGGGGACGCACCGGGGCTTGGACAGAGCCTCGCCTTCCCGGAACGTTGGTTGTGGGCCCATGGCGACGATGTCTGGCGGATGGAGACCCAGCGGGCCGGACACGGAGGTCCGGGCTCCCGTCACGCTGTTGTTGGTCCCAGACGACGTTGGTGGGCGGCGGAGCGGTCACTGGGGCTCGGACGGAACCTCGGCTTCCCATGGCGCTGTTGTGGGTCCCTGGCGACGATGATTGGTGATGGGAACGCAGCGGTCGCGGGTTGGAAACCTGTGCCACGGACGGAATAGCCGGCACGCGGTCCAGACGACACGAAAAAAGCCCGAATCGCACCAGTTGGTACTGGACGAGTCGGGCTTTCTTCAGAAGCGCACCCCGCAGGGGTCGAACCTGCAACCTTCGGTTCCGTAGACCGATGCTCTATCCATTGAGCTAGGGGTGCTGCTGTCAAAGAGTTTATCAGGTGATCGGCGAAAGGCAAGCGACGGACATGGATCGCCGCGAAAAGGCCATTTTTGTGCGGAAAACCGCTCGTCACGATTCGGTCACGGCGGGGGGCCAACCTGTTGCAGGTCGATCCCCGCCGGCGAACCGTCATGACGCGATCACCTCGGGCCTGACCCCGACTCAGGCTGCCTTGCGGGGAGCCGGTGGGGGCGAACTGCAGGCGTCCGTCATCCCGGTCGTGTTCTCAACAATCGGCAACAGGTTCCCCGAGAGGCTGGCCGAAGAGTTGGCGGGGCGGGTGGACGCCGGGGCCGGACCCGGGACCGACGTCGCCGCCGCCGGTTCGGACGCCGCCGGGCTGGTCGACCCGGCCGGTTGGAACCAGCGGCTCAACCCCGACACAGCCGCGTTCAGGCGGGGCAGGAGGAACTGCCAGTTCCCCCGCAGCCACGCCCACCGCCAGTAGTACTGCCGGAAACAGTCGCGGTGCAGCTCGACCACCTCTTCGGTCGTGAGGTGCTCGTACTTCAGGTTGGGGGTGTAGACGTCGTACCGGCTCCAGTCACGCGACGCGATCTTGTCCTGGATCTCGGTGATGAACCCGGTTCCGGGGTACGGGGTGCAGACATTGAAGTTCGCGGCATACGGGTTGACCTGCTTCGCATACCGCAGCACCTCGCGGATGCTTTGCCGGGTGTCTTCCGGAAAGCCAATCATGAAGCCCGAGACCACGCGAATTCCCAGCCCGCGGCACATGTCCACGAACTGCCCCTGCTTGTCTCCCTTCACCGGGGCCCGCTTGTATTTCACCAGCGTGTCGCGGCTGGGGGTTTCGATCCCCACGGTGACACTGGTCAGCCCGACATCGCGCAGCATCTCGAGCGTCTCACGGGTGAGGTGCTCGATGCGCGACTCGACCGAGAACTGGATCCGCCGGGGCAGCCGGCCGATCTCGGCGGCCACTTCCTGCAGGTGCTTCTTCTTCGCCCCGAACAGCGGATCGCGGAACTTGAATGACTGGAAGCCGTACAGGTCCATGCCACGCCGCAGTTCTTCCCCGACCAGTCCGGCCGAGCGGGTGCGCACCTTGTTCTCGAGGATGATGTAGGGGCAGTACGAGCAGCTGAGTGTGCAGCCCCGGCTCGACTGGATATAGGCGGTGGGAAACTTCCAGAAGTCATACCCCACCCGAAACTTCTGGTAGGGGAAGACCGACCAGTCGGGAAAGGGGAGGCTGTCGAGATTTGCCACGGTGCCGATCGACTGCACCTGCTGGTTGGTCTGCAGCACCTCGTCGAGTTTCCACAGCAGTTGTTCCGGTTCTCCCTGCAGCACCCGGCAATTGAGTCCCGCGAAACTCTCGGCCATCGTGCTGGCGACCTGGCCCACGACCACCACCTGGGTCTGGGGATGACGCCGGTTGATCTCGGCAATCGTCTCCAGCTCGTGGGGCAGTGTCATCAGGGCGGGGTTCAGGATGTAGAGATCGGCGGCCGGCAACTGGGCCTGTTCGAGGGCGTACTCGACGGTGTGGCCCCGTTCGCGAAAGCCGGCGGCGAGGTAGCCAAACGCCAGGGGAGGGGCCCGGAAGTCGTTGGTGTATTGCCGCTCGATGAGCTTCTCGCGGAATCCGTGGCCACGGAATTGGCCAACGCCGAAACCACCGGCGAAATCCTTGAAGGCGCCGCCGTGTCGGGTGTCCCAGAGAATGATGTGCATGGTTGGAATCCGGGGGTGACGAGTGGAGTCGCGTCGAAGGTGGGGAGTGACAGCAGGATCAACAGGGCGAACGGCCGGTCGCTTCAGGCCGCCCGCCGCGCGGAAGTCGCAGGAACGGTGTCGGTGTGCGGTGCTGGTGAGCCGGTTGCCTGTGACTGGCCGGCATGGTGCAGCACCCGGGTCGAGTTGGGAGAATCCATCGAGTACCGAATCCCCCGCCAGACAATAGTCCTGCCCCAGGCGGCCGAGGCGACGGCACACCAGGTGGCGAAGCCCACCAGGGGCCACAGCCAGACATTGAGGCGGGCGACCACGTCGTACTCGGCATGGTTCGAACGGATGAACGGGCGAGTCCCGGTCAGGCTCCAGTTCCAGCGGATCACTCCCAGCAGGTAGACCGCCAGCAGGGCGAGTCCCGGCCAGCCGACCGGTCCGCCGCGGAAAGCCGCACCCGCCACGGCCGCGGACAGGCCCCAGAAGGACAGCTGTGAGAGGGCTCCTCCCCAGAAGGCGAGATGCCACCAGCGGGGGGTGTAGTTTCGCACGACCAGAAACTGCCGTCGCAGGAATTCCGCCACTCCCTCCCACGAAAAGACCGCGGGGGAGACGACCAGCGCGTGGGGTTCAAAGGCGAGTTTCAGGCCGTGAGCCTGCAGTTGCCGGCTGACAATGAGGTCGTCGCTGAGGCTGCCACTCCACGCCTGGGGCAGCCCGATCTGGCGGAAGGTTTCGTAGTGGATCACCCAGGCACCCCCCCAGGCCAGGTTGAAGCCGTGCGGCCCGAGCACCCCGAGGACGGTGTTGTTCAGGGCCGAAATCACCCGGCCGGGCCAACTGCCGGCGGGGGGGGAATACCAGCGGTAGCCGGTGACGGCAGCCACCTTGCGACTCTCCAGCCGATGAACCAGACGTTTCAGCCATTCGCGATGGGGACGCGCATCGGAATCAACGAAGGCGTAGATGTCGCGGTCTTCCCGGGGTTCGCGGCAGGCGGCCATCAGGTTGTGGACCTTCTGTCCGCGACTGGTGGCGAGGCCCGCCTCGACGATCCGCACGGCACACGAGAACTTCGCCTGCAGTCGGGCAATGACCTCTGCCGCGGGATCGGTCAGCGATTCCAGGGCGAAGCAGAGTTCGAGAGCGGGGTAATCGAGTTCGAACAGGGCCTGCAGGTTCGACTCCATCTGTGGGTCGATTCCCCGGCAGGGAACAATCAGCCGTACGGGGGGAAAGTTCCCCTCGGGGAGGGGGGCCGCAGCCCGCGAACGCAGGAATCGCCGTTGCTCCCAGGCGAAGAGCAGCATCAGCGATCCCTGGAACAGGGCGAAGGTGGCGGCAACGATAACCCAGGGCAACGGAACCTCCTTGTTCCGTGAGTCCAACGGTGGTCAACCGGGAGGTGGCAGGCCGGCCGTCGCGGAATCCGTTCCAGCAGGCCTCCTCCGGTGGCCCTCCCAATATCCGGGATTGCCAATCGAGTCAATCGGAACTCAAAGGGCCGCGGCAGCCTGGGGGGTTCGGGCAGGTGGGGCTGTCAGGCGGACGGCCGTGGGGGCTGGCCGGTCTCCGTGGGCAGCCGCCACTGCGGGTTCAGCGCTTCCAGCCGGTCGGGATGGATCAGCAGGAAGGCGAAGAGCGAACTGGCGACCAGGTCGGCGGTGGTCCCGGGATTGCGGCGATGACCATCCGCGCGCAGCCAGGCATCGAACCGGTCGCACTCGTCCTGTCCTGCGGTCGTGTCGGGCCACCCTCGCGCGAGCACCTGGCGGGCCCGGTCGGATGCCTCCCCGGCGACGGCAGGACCGCACTTGCGGGCGATCAGCGTGTCGGGAGTCTGTGCCAGCAGTTCGAGGTGCAGTCCCACAATCGCGTCCCGCGGATCGGTCAGGCCGGCTGGCCAGCGGGCGGCGAGCCGCGGCACCCCCTCGTCAAGCGTGATGGGGAACCCGTGCGCGTATTCCGCCGCAATGGAGTCGCGGTGGGCGGCGAGCTGCATCATCTCGCGCAGGGTCCCCGGCGGAGTTGCCGCGATGTCCCCCTCGGGGGCGGTTCCGAGCCCGCCGGGGAGGGCGAGCCGAATCGCCTCGTAGACCAGGACGGCATCCTGCTGCGACAGACCAGCCAGCACCGGTTCGAGATGCTCCCGCAGGGGCCCGCGTGCCGTCGCCGCAGCGAGCGGGGCGAGCAACAGTACGATTCCCAGGTTGGTGTTGCTGGGAGCGACCTGGCGCGTGGCCGTGACAGCATCGCGAATGGCGGTGCCGACGCCACGTTCGGCCGTCGTGGCGAGAATCGGGGCAATGGCGTGGGCCGAGTGCACAAAATCGCGCCAGTCGAGATCGTCGAAACGGGCCCCGGGATGCACATTGCCCGGCTTGGGAGCCCGCACTTCCAGCACGCAGGCCCACTCGATCAGGGTTTGCAGCTGAGGGGCAGGGGTCATGATGGCAGCGGGTCCGCCGGTGTCGTGGGGGACGAGGTCTCGGGCTGGCGGGTGAAATAGTGATGGAATTGCCAGTTCAGCAAGGCGGCGGCAAACCCGATGGCGACGCTGAAGGCCAACCAGAATCCGGGGGCCCCCCATTTCAGGTGCAGTCCCAGCCAGGCTCCCAGGGGAAGGCCCAATCCCCAGTAGGCGATCGTGTTGATGATCATGGTGCTGCGGGTCTGCTTCAATCCCCGCAGGGCACCGGTCGCCGCCACCTGCAGGCCATCGAAGAATTGAAACAGTGCCGCCAGCACCAGCAGTTGGCAGCCGAGTTTCAGGACCTCGTCATCCGAGGTGTAACAGCCGACAAACAACTGCGGGACGAGCCAGAAGGCAAGCGTGGCCAACAGCATGATGCCGCCGCAGAGGATGGCGCCAGTCTGCCCGGTGCGGCGGGCGCGGTCGAGTTCCCGCGCACCGACGAACTGGGCGACCCGGACGCTGACGGCAATCGACAGGCCCAGGGGGACCATGAAGGTCAACGAGGCGAGGTTGAGCGCGATCTGGTGTGCCGAGACAACGGTGGGGCCAAACTGACCGAGCCACAGTCCCGCCACGCCGAAGCAGCTCACCTCCATCAGCAGGCTGACGGAGATCGGCAACCCGACCGCCAGGAAGTGGACGATCGGCTTCCACTCGGGCCATTCCCACCGGCTCCAGGGGGCGTAGCGGGCGAGGTCGGGATGCCAGGTGATCCAGAGACCAAGCAGCACGGCCATCAGCACATCGACAATCGCGGTCGCATAGCCGCAGCCGACCGCACCCAGGGCGGGAAAACCCCAGTGCCCGTACATCAGCAGTTCATTGAGGCCGATGTTGGCGAGAGTCCCGACGATGCTGATCCAGAGGATGGGGCGGGTGTGTCCCGTCCCTTCGGTAAAGCCCCGCAGCACGACAAACGCCATGCGGGCGGGGAGGCCCCAGCTCAGCGACATGAGGAACTGAGACGAAAGGGGGATCAGCGTGGGATCGACCCCGAACAGCGCGAGGATCTGCGGCGAGGCCGAAAACGCGAAGGCGAGCAGGAGGGCGACGACCTGGCTGAGCCAGAGCCCCTGCCGCAGGTAATGCCCGCAGTCGTCGCGACGGTCGGCCCCCACCGCCTGGGCGACGCTGGGGGAGACCGGCAACAGCACGCCCATGCCCATGAAGGCGAGTGGCATCCAGAGGCTGCCGCCGAGTGAGATGGCGGCGAGTGGCTCGGGCCCCAACTGACCCGCCATGACCGTGTCGACCACCCGCATCGAGAAATAGGCGAGCTGAGCGAAGATCGCCGGGGTCCCGAGGCGCAGAATCTCCCGGGCTTCGGCACCCGTGGCGGCAAGTCCTCCCCCGGCTCGGTTCATCGAGTCACCCGGAATCCCGGCTGAGCCGGAGCGAGGCAGGGGGTTGGACCGCAGACGGGACTGCGGCATTCCTGGGACGCGGGCAGACTACTGCGCCCGGGCCCCGACCGGGGTGCCAGCGACCGGGCCGCCCACAGCCGACCGGGACGCATGCCCCGTCGCGGGACCGCGCTGGGCGGCGGCAAGGACGGCCGCCCGAATTCCGTCGTAGTCGAGACCGAGATCGCGGAGTTGTTCCGGGCGCTCGGCATGCTCGATGTAGCGGTCGGGCAGGCCGAGACGGCGGATGTGATCGGTCCGCAGACCCGCTGCATTGACCGCTTCGAGAACCGCCGAGCCGAAGCCCCCTTCCAGCGTCCCTTCTTCGACAGTGAGCACGAAGGGGGATTTGGTGACCGCCTGGAGGATGGTCTGGGTGTCGAGCGGCTTGAGGAACCGGGCGTTGATCAGGCCGACGTCGAGTCCTTCATTCCGCAGAGTCTCGACCACCTGGGCACAGGTCGTCAGCAGGGTGCCGTAGGCGACGATCACCCCATCGCGGCCCCAGTCGAGCACTTCGGCCTTGCCAAGTTCGACAGGGGAGAGATCGCGGGCGACGCGTTCGGCATTCGTCTTGGGATACCGGATCGAGACTGGTCCGGCATACGACAGGGCGAAATCGAGCAGCGGGGCGACATCGAGTTCGTCACCCGGTGCGGTCACCACCATGTTCGGGAAGACCCGCATGTAGGTGTTGTCGTAGGCCCCGTGGTGGGTCGGACCATCAGCCCCGACGACGCCGCCACGGTCGAGGCAGAAGACGACCGGCAGGTTCTGCAGGGCGACCTCCTGGAAAATGTGGTCGAAGCTGCGCTGCAGGAACGTGCTGTAGATGTCGACGATGGGGCGGGCGCCGGCCTTGGCCATTCCACCGGCGAATGCGACGGCGTGGCCCTCGCAGATTCCGACGTCGAAAAACCGGTCCGGGAAGGAGTCCCGCACCTTCTGCAGTTTGTTCCCCTCGCACATCGCGGCGGTCAGCACGGCCACCTTGGGGTTGAGCTCCATCTGCCGGTGGATCGCCGCACTGACCACGTCGGTATAGGCGGGCTTGCCCCCCCCCTTGCGGTGGGTCACGCTGCCATCTTCGCAACGGTCAAACGGGGTGGGGGCGTGATACGTGACGGGATCGGCCTCGGCCGGCTGGAATCCATGTCCCTTTTCGGTGAAGACATGCAGCAGCACGGGACCCTTGAGGGTCTTGCAGAGCTCGAGGTGCTCGCGCAGCGACTTGAGGTCGTGTCCATCAATGGGACCGACGTAGCGAAAACCGAGTTCTTCGAACAGCATGCCCCCGTGCAGGGACGCCTTGACCCCTTCCTTGGCGTTGAAGAGGGCCCGCTCCATGGCGTCGCCGACGAGGGGAACCCGGTTCAGCACCCAGCTGACATCCTTCTTGAGTTCGCCGTAGAAATCGGAGGTGCGGATCTTGTCGAGATACTGGGCCAGCCCGCCGACACGGGGGCAGATGCCCATCTTGTTGTCGTTCAGGATGACCAGCAGATCCTTGTCGAGCCCCGCCGCGTTGTTGAACGCTTCGAAGACCACGCCCGAGGGGAGGGCCCCGTCGCCGATGACGGCGACGCTGTGGCGGTCTTGACGCAGAAGATCGTCCCCGGCCTTCAGCCCCAGCGAGGTGGAGACGCTGGCCCCGGCATGGCCGGTCATGAAGAGGTCGTAGTCACTCTCGGCGGGATTGGGATAGCCCATGAGGCCTCCCTTCTCGCGGATCGAGATGAATTCCTTGAACCGGCCGGTCAGCAGCTTGTGCGGATAAATCTGGTGCCCGGTGTCCCAGATGAGTCGGTCGCGCGAGAAGTCGAAGACGACGTGCAGGGCGATCGCCAGTTCGACCACCCCCAGGTTGCTGGCGAAGTGGGCGGGGCGGCGCGACACGACCTCGCACAGGGCTTCGCGCAATTCGCCGGCGAGTTGCACCAGTTGCTCGTCGCTCATCCCGCGCAGTTCGCTGGGGGATGTCAGTTTCGACAGGAGCTCGCTCTGCATGTCGTGTCCTTGCTGCATGACTCTCAGTGATCGCGATCCAGAACAAATCGCGCCAGTGTTTCCAGTGGCCGGGCCCGCTCGCCAAACATCCCCAGCGACTCCAGCGCCTGGGCAATCAGCAATTCGGCACGCATCTGGCTCGCTTCGATTCCCAGCAGGCTGGGATACGTCTGCTTGCCTCGGGCGGCATCCTTCCCCACCGCCTTGCCAGTCGCCCCCTGGGTTCCCCGCACATCCAGCAGATCATCGGTGATCTGGAAGGCGAGTCCCAGGCAACGCCCGTAGTGGGTCAACGCCAGCCGTTGCTCTTCGGTCCCCCGGGCAATCCGGGCTCCCAGCGACAGGCTGCACTCCAGCAACGCACCGGTCTTGCGACGGTGAATCGCTTCCAGCTCTTCAATCGTTCCCAGCACCTTTCCCTCAGCTTCGAGGTCGGCCACCTGGCCCCCCACCATCCCCGCGTAGCCCGAGGCCTGTGCCAGGTCCAGGCAGCACCACGCGGCGACTTCCGGAGGCTGCACCTCGCGGGCCACCACCTCAAACGACAGGGTCAGCAATCCATCACCCGCCAGGATCGCCAGCGCTTCACCAAACACGACGTGATTCGTCTTTCGACCCCGACGGTAGTCGTCATTGTCCATCGGCGGCAAATCGTCGTGGATCAGCGAGTATGTGTGGATCATCTCCAGGGCACACGCCGCTGGCAGCGCCAGCCGGCGATCCCCGCCGCACGCTTCACACGCCAACAGCACCAGCAGGGGCCGCATGCGCTTCCCCCCCGCCAGCAGGCTGTAATTCATGCTCTCCAGCAGCCGGTCGGGAACTCCCGCCTGCGGCAGCATCAACCGGCTCAGCTCGGCGTTGACCTCCTGGCGATAGCGCTGCAGGGCTTCGTCAATTGTGGAGGTGCTGTGCGTCATGCTCGTTCGGAGTTGGTCCACGACTTCTGATCGAATGATCAGGGTGTCGGTCAACAGGCTCCCCGTGAAATCACGGGATGCTCCCGGCGGAATTCTAGCGTCCCGGCAATGGTCGGAAAATGGAGCAGGTCAAGGAATTCGGGAAAACACGCCACCTTCCGGGGCGTCCCTTTCCCCCGATTCGCCATACTTCGGACGGCCGACCGAATGGGGAAAAAACCTTACACTTCCCCGGTGGCCAACAGCATCGCAATCGCACAGCCGTGCAGGTAATCGTCCAGCTGCAGCGTCTCGTTGACCGTGTGCACGTGCTGCTGCCCGCTCCCCAGGGTCACCGTCGGCAATCCGCGGACCGACAGCCAGTTGGCGTCGAGGCCGCCATTGCTGATCTTGGTCTCGGGCTTCAGGCCCAGCCGACCAATCGCTGCCAGGGCCGACTGCACGCACGGCTCCTGAGCCGGCAGTTCAAACGACTCGTACTTGAGGGTCGCCGTAAACCGGATCTTCCCCGTCTGACCCGCCGCACTGCGAACTTCGCCCGCCGCCCGCTCGAAGGCCTGCTTGAACTCGGTCACCAGCTTTTTGCGGAACTTCGGGTCGTGGCTGCGCACTTCGCCCCGCAGCACCACCCGCGAGGTGACGACGTTGGTGGCGTCGCCCCCCTGGATCACCCCCAGGTTCGAGGTGCCGGTCGACTTCCCCTTGATGATCAACCCATGCCAGCCATTTTTCTGCAGGTCGGCAATGGCCAGGCCAGCGATCGCGATCGCGCTCACCCCATCTTCCGGATGGACCCCGGCATGGCTGGCCAGCCCCTCGACCTCGATCAGCAGGTCGTAGGCCCCGGTGGCCCCGATGGTGGCCATCGCCGCCGAGCCACCGTCCCAGTTGAACCCCAGTTTGGGATTCCCCAGGTGCTTGAGGTTGACGAAGCGGGCCCCCAGCAGGCCGATCTCTTCCTGGACAGGCCAGAAAAACGTGATCGGAGGATGGGGCAGCTTCTGCCGGGCCAGCTCGATGGCCGTCGTCAGCAGAACCGCCGCCCCGCTGCGGTCGTCGGCCCCCAGGGCGGTGGTCTTGTCCTTGGATTTGACCACATTCCCCTTCAGGGCGGGCTTGCAGCCAACACACAGGGGGACTGTATCCACATGCGCCATCAACAGCCGGCGGGGGGCCTTGAGTGTCCCCGGCAGGTTCAGGATGAGGTTCCCGACCTCGCCCCCGGCTGGGCTCTGGCGATGGACATCATCGATCGTGATCTGGCTCTCGGCATACCCCGCCTCCAGGAGGGCCGTCCGAAGATGCTGCACGACCAGGCTCTCTTCGCAACTCTTGCCCGGGATCTCCATCAGGCGCAATACGCGGTCAACAGCTCCCTTGCGGTCAAAGGAGGGAATCTGGGTGGGGCGAGGCATGGGGGCTCCGGCGAATTGCAGCGCGGATTCTCAGGGGGAATCAACAGAACCGGGGGTTTAGCAGAGTCGCCCGGTGGGAACCAGTCTGCGGCTCGTCTCACCCCCATGGAGACCCAATTCCACGGATGACAGGCGCCAGCCCGGCTGTCACCCACTTTCCCTCGTCGGGAGATCGACTCTCATCGACACAGATCGTTACTGAACTGATGAAGTCTTCATAGACCAAGTCTCGCCAACCGTTTTTTCGACAGACGGTCGGCGGAACGGGAGAGGCCGGGAAGCCCCGGCACGGCCATTAAAAAATCCCGAGTTGGTCGCGGGCCTCGTCGGTCATCCGGTCGGGAGTCCAGGGGGGGCTCAAAACCAGCTTGATTTCGGCAGCGGTGATTCCAGGCAACCGTTCCAGCGACTGTTTCGACTGCTGCACAATCTGCGGACCAGCCGGACAGGCCGGGCTGGTGAGCGTCATCTCGACCTTGGCGGTCGAACCCTCCAGCAGGATTGCGTAAACCAGCCCCAGGTCGACCACGTTGATCATCAACTCGGGGTCAATCACCTTCCGCAGGGCATCCAGCAAATCTCCCTCGGTCGGTGGAGCCCCCTGGGTCATCTCACCCGTGGCAGGCTGGGAACAGCAACTGCCGGTTGCGGCCTCGGCTCCCGGGGCCGCCTGTGCGGTCGAGCCACTGCAGCACGAGGCTGCCTCCGGGCCGGGGGTGGTGACAGGGAGGGGAAGGGTGGGATCAGACATTACGGCACCTTCAACAGGATCTGGTCCCCCGAGACCTGAACCTCGTAGACCTTGATCGGCTCAATCGCGGGCATGCAGAGGGGACGCCCCGTCTTCAAATCAAACCGGGCTCCGTGACGGGGGCATTCCACGGCCCCCTCAAACACCGGTCCGTCGGTCAGCGGTTGGCCGTCGTGCGAACAGATGTCTTCGACGGCATAAATATCGTTCCCGATGCGAAACACCACCACGGCCCGATCGTCGAAGACCAGCGACAGGCGGTCGCCCGCACCAAAGTCATGCAGCCAGGCAACGGGGACAAAATCGTTCATCACTCAGCACTTTCGGGCAGGCCTGATCCCTCCAGGGAGGGGTCATCCAGTGGGTCACAAATCGGGGGGCGAGGAACTGTCACGAACCCATTCCCTCCGGTCCCCCGGCAAGTCTTCGCGTGGCAAGTGTTCGCGGTGGGAAGGGGCCGGGAAAGGGGTGAACTTTACAGGCCAATCCCCAGCTTCCTCTCGACGGATCGGCTCAGTGTCTCGCGGACAACTTCAACGGCGATCCGGTCATAGATCGAATGGAAGAACCCTTCCACGATCATGTGCATCGCCTCGTACCGCGAGATCCCCCGGCACATCAGGTAGAAGATCTGGTCTTCATCAACCCGACCGGCCGTCGAGCCATGGGTGCAGCGGACATCGTCGGCTTCGATTTCGAGGCCGGGAATCGAGTCGGCCCGTGCGTCGGCACTCAGCAGCAGGCTGTCGTTCCGCTGGTAACCGTCGGTCTGCTGGGCTCCAGGTTCGACCCGGATCATGCCGCGCCAAATCACCCGGGCCTGGTCACGAAGAACGTCTTTGTAGAGCAGGTCGCTGTGGGTGTTGACCGCCCGGTGGGTCTGCTGGGTGTAGTACGAGAGCAGTTGCCGGTCGGTGGCGAAGGTGCAGCCATTGACCTCTCCCGAGGCACCCGGGCCATCGAGGACCACATCCTGGTGCACGTGCGACAGTCGGGAACCGATCCCCCCCACCGTCCACTGCAGTGACGCGTCGCGGGCGACCCGGCCCATCTGGTGGGCGAAGTGGAAGGTCTGCTGGTTCCAGTTCTGCAACTGCACGTACCGCAGTCGGGCTCCCTGGCCGACCAGCAACTCCACGGCCCCGACATGCAGGCCGGGACGGTCGGAGGTGGTGGAGGCGGTCTCTTCGAGCAGGGTGGCCTGGGCACCGTCTTCGAGGATGACGAGCGTGTGGCTGAAATCGGCCGCCCCAGCCTGGTCGAGACCGATCAGGCTGTACAGCGGGGCCTTCAACTCCACATTGCGGGGGACATACAGCACGGTTCCCCCGGTGAGGAACGCCGCGTGCCAGGCCGCCATGCGGTCGGCATCCGGGCGGACAGCTGAGAAGAGCTTCTGACGCAGCAGGTCACCATGCGTCTTGGCCAGCTCATGCAGGCTGCCAAACAGCACTCCGCGGGAGGCGAGTTCCTTGTCGAGCCGCGACTCCACCCGGTGTCCGTCGACGTGCGTGACGATCCCGCCAAACTCGGCGCGGGTGTCCATCAGCGACTGGAACTGGGCGGGAACGGGCGAAGCGTCAACGAGCCGAAACTTGCCCGGCAGGAACGAACGGAGATCGACCCGCTTCCATTCCTCGGGATCGAGGGGACGCGTCAGCAGATCCTGGTAGCTGGCGAATGCCCCCTCACGCTGCTCTCCCAGCCAGGCTGGTTCGCCAGCCCGCCCGGGGTGGGCTCGCAGTGCCGCTTCACCGAAGGTGGGGGGAGTCTTGGACACGCTGGTAGCCGTACTCATGATCAGCCAATCGACCCTTCCATCTGCAGCTCGATGAGGCGGTTCATTTCGACCGCGTATTCCATCGGCAGCTCTTTGACCAGCGGCTCGATGAACCCGGTGACGATCATCGACGACGCTTCGGCCTCGGTCAGTCCCCGGCTCATCAGGTAGAACAGCTGTTCGTCGCTGATCTTCGAGACGCTCGCCTCATGCTCGATGACGACATTGTCTTCATCGATTTCCATGTACGGGTAGGTGTCGCTGCGGCTGGCCGAGTCGAGCAACAGGGCGTCGCAGACGACGTTCGACTTGCACCCGGTCGCCCCGTTGGCCACCTTGACCAGCCCGCGGTAGCTGGCCCGGCCTCCCGCCTTCGAGATGCTCTTGGAGATGATGCGGCTGTAGGTGTTGGGGGCACAGTGCACCATCTTGGCACCGGCGTCCTGGTGCTGACCCTTGCTCGCGAAGGCGATGGAGAGGGTCTCGCCCCGGGCACCCGGTTCCATCAGGTAGATGGCGGGGTACTTCATCGTGAGGCGCGAACCCAGATTGCCGTCCACCCATTCCATGAGCGAGTCGCCATAGGCCATCGCCCGCTTGGTCACGAGGTTGTAGACGTTGGGCGACCAGTTCTGAATGGTGGTGTACCGGCAGCGGGCTCCCCGCTTGACGATGATCTCCACCACCGCCGAGTGCAGGCTCTCGCTGCTGTAGGTCGGAGCGGTGCACCCTTCGACGTAGTGCACCGACGCGCCTTCGTCGACGATGATCAACGTTCGCTCAAACTGCCCCATGTTTTCCGAGTTGATCCGGAAGTAGGCCTGCAGCGGGAACTCGATCTTCACCCCCTTGGGGACGTAGATGAACGAGCCTCCCGACCAGACGGCCGAGTTGAGGGCGGCGAACTTGTTGTCGGCCGGGGGGATGACAGTGCCGAAGTGTTCGCGGAACAGTTCGGGATGATCACGGAGAGCCGAGTCGGTGTCGGTGAAGATCACCCCCTGCTTGGCGAGGTCTTCCTGCAGGCTGCCGTAGACCACCTCCGACTCGTACTGCGCCTTCACACCGGCGAGGTACTTCCGCTCGGCCTCGGGAATGCCCAGCCGATCGTAGGTCTTCCGGATCTCGTCGGGGACGTCATCCCAATTCCGTTCCTGGCCCTGGGCGGCCTTCACGTAATAGTGGATGTCCTGGAAGTTGAGGTGCTGCAGTTCACCCCCCCAGGTCGGCAGCGGTTTCTTGAAGAACATCTCCAGCGAGTTGAGGCGGAACTCCCGCATCCACGCCGGTTCCTTCTTCATCTCGGAAAT
>Ga0315904_10007051_pt1 | contig 15173 bp, 30 predicted proteins | sample LakEriMetagenome_6_FD_203529 | JGI IMG/M metagenome (GOLD analysis project Ga0315904, IMG submission 203529) | Freshwater fungal communities from buoy surface, Lake Erie, Ohio, United States - Buoy 12 MA120 | ecosystem: Environmental > Aquatic > Freshwater > Lake | place: USA: Lake Erie, Ohio... | reverse complement strand
AAATAATATCTGTAACACAGAGGACATTTACGATGAAGTAATTGAACAAATCAAATATGACATCAATGTTAGTGGTGATGTAACCGCTTTAGATGAACTATTAAGAACAATACCAATCGTTAAGTTAATAAATTATTTACCTGAAAAAATAAAACAATGAGAACAATTACAATTCATATCATTGACAGAGAAAGTTCAAGAACTTTAAGTGAAAGTATCAGGGTTGATGATGTTAAACCTATTGACATTGAAAACCATATTGTTAAATTACTTAATGATGTTCCGTTCCGTAAGTATTATATGGAAACCGAAACAAATGATGAATTGACGAAAGAAGAATTGGAAGTGATTGAAAGGATCATTAACTAAGTTTTAACAAAAATTATTTGGAAATAAAACGTATTACATTGTATATTTGTAAAAACAATTAGTTATGACAATCAAAGAAGTTAAAGAACAATTACAAGAAGATATACTCTCAATTTTAGAAGGTTCGGGAGTTGAGGGAGATATTGACGAGGAAATCTTTGAAGAATTAAAAAACAATTTGTGTAACGCAGTTATTAACAATCTAAATAAATTAAATTAAAATGGGAGCAACTACATTCAGAACAACAAAAAGAGGTTGGACAATGACCGAAGCGTACAATTTCGCAGTGGAGTTTGCAATTGAAGAATATGGTTCTGACCAATACAACGGAACAATATCAACAACAAGTGGTGTGATTGACAAAACATCATTATTCAAATCGTCAAAACTTTCTATTGATGAATTTATTGACAAACATATTGAAAGTTGTCATAAGTGGGGACACGCTTGGGGTGTGTGTATTGAAGAACCGATACAAAATAAATCTAAGATAAAATCAAAGATTTTGAATATCGTAAGTAAGGGAACGAAAAAGTGGGAATTGGTTTACGATGTGATTATTCGTGGAGATAGTGTTAAATCTTTCAGTAGTAAGACCGACGCGGTTAAGTATGGTAGAGAGTGGGTTGAAAAGAATAGGGGAAGAGTGTCTATTGAAATGAGGAAGAGACTTGTTAATGGTAATACAAGGGTTGCGGAGATTGAATATAAAACTGATGGGAAAGAAAAAGAGGGTAGATATGTATTCTTTGGTTGGGCGGCTGAGTAGTTAACAAAGTTTTAACAAAAATTATTTGGGTTATATCGAAAATTGATTTATCTTTGTTTTATCATTTACTACATAACTCGGGGACAGGAGTTCTGAACAAAATTCGGTATGAAAAAATTTAACGGTAAAAGAGTGGCAGAAGTTCTTGAAACTAAGGACTACACTATCTTCAAATTTCGTAACGACAATCGGGTTATCAAACCTAACCACGTAAAGTATCTTGTTAAAAAGATGACTGAAAAAGGTTGGTTAAAAACATCTACCGTTGTAATAAACGGAAACGGTGATGTGATTGATGGTCAGCATCGCGTAAAAGCCGCAATTGAAGTGGGTATTCCGATTAGATTTCGTGTGGAACGTGGGGCAGGTATTGATGAAATTACTGAAATGAATACGGGACAAAGGAATTGGTCTCCGTTTGACCACCTACACAAATTTGTTGCACGTGGGAACGATAACTACATTAAGTTTGATAATTTCATTAAAGAATTCCCTACGTTCAAAATTACAGAGTGTGCGATGTTTTTGAACAATAGTAATTCAAGTGTTGATAGAAGAGTGTTTGAAGAAGGTCGTTGGGTGTGTAAGAGTGTTAATATCGCACGAACTTGGGCAAACAATGTTTTATCTCTTAAACCTTACTTTGAGAAGTATTACAACAAGTCTATCTTTGTTAGGGCGGTGATTAAAATTATGTCCAATAAAAAAGAATTTGTGTTTGAAGAGTTCCTACATAAGGTAAAACTGAGACCAACGAAGTTAGTTCCTTGTGGAACGGTTGAACAATACGTTGAGTTGATTGAGGATATTTACAACTATCGTAGAAGTGAAAAGGTTAATTTAAGATTTTGAGTTAGTAGTAAGTGTGATGACAAACCACTCCGAAAGGGGTGGTTTTTTTTATTTCACTACTTTCACCTTGAGTCACCGATGACCCTGGATCAGGTGAATATTCTGTCGCAAGTATTAGATTTGCGACAGAATATTTTAGAAGACTGGTGCGCCGGTCTTCAGGAAGTTCATTTTGAAAATTTTAACAAAAAGAAATAAAAATAAATTTGGTTTTCATTCAAAATAGTTTTATCTTTACATTCTAAATCAATTATTATGAAATTTGCATCATCAGACAATTTGAATTGGACAGTTCGTCAAGAACCGGTACAAACAGAAAGTGGTATTATTATACCCAAACAAATGGCAATCGTCCGTAACGACACGAACGTTCCCCTATCAATTATGGCTGAAGGTTATCAACCTTATCAGAACCACGAATTGATTGAACTACTTGAAAGGGTATCAAACCAAACAGGTATGGAAATTAAAAAATCGGGGTTATTTGGTAATGGAGAAAAAGTTTTCATTCAGTTAAAATCAAATGACCTTAAACTTGGTGATGATAGGGTTGAAGGTTATTTGACAGGTATCAATTCATTTGACGGAAGTACCAGTCTTGCCTTCGGACCCAGTAATGTAACTATCAGTTGTACAAATTCATTCTTCGCCGCCTTTCGTGGTCTTAACACAAAGGTTCGTCACACAAAGAATATGGTTGTTCGTATTGACGACATTTGTAAAAGTTTAATGGGTGTGGTTGAGGAAGAAAAGAAAATGTTTGATAGTATTGTGAAGTTGTCTGAAACTCGTATCGGTAAAAACAATGTTGATGATGTTATTCGTTCGTTGTTCAATATCGGTAAGGAAGTTAATCTCAAAGATGATGAAGCGGTATCAACCGTAACCCAAAATAAAATCTCTCGTTTCTATGTTGATTTAAACGGAGAAATACAAGGTAAAGGGGATAATCTTTGGGGATTGTTCAGTGGTGTAACTAAATACACAACTCACTCATTGAGTAAGGAAGATAATACCGAAAAGAAAATGTTTGGTGTGTACGGAAATCGTGAAAGAAAAATCTTTAACGACTTGGTTGAGTTGGTATAGGATATTTCTCTTTGAATTATTGATGACACATTTTAAAACATTGTGTCTATCAAGTAATAAATACTCTCTCCCTCACAGAAATGTGGGGGATTTTTTTTGCTATATAGCTGCTCAACTTTTGCGCTAGAGCTGCGCAACCTGTCACATTTTCTGTCGCAGATAAATTTAACTTGCGATAGAAAATTCAGATGACACGGATCAGGAAATTTCATTAACTAACTTTTAACAAAAATTATTTGGAAATATAAAGTTTTGTATTGTATATTTGTAAAAATTAAAATTATGAAAATTTCCGAAATTCAATTAAATAGTGAAAGTCCCTACAAAAGAAGTGGAGAACCCCAAAAGAATTATGATAAAATCTACATTTGGATTGAAAATGAAACTATTTGGGAAAATATGGAAAACAGAAGAAACCGACCACACACCACATATAAGAAAGAAATTTTACCAAAACTGATGGAACATTTAGAAATGAATTTTCCAAAAGTTTATGAACACTTGAAAAATGTTAAGTGGGGTTGGAGTCAAAGTTGTGGTTGTTCAATGTGTCCGTGTTCCCCTGGATTTATCGGGAATGAAAAAAGATTTGATGAAGTATTAGATATTCATATAACAATAAAATAAAAACTATGTCAAAAACATTTAGTGTGTCAATATCTTTTACAGATATGGTTGCAAAAAATCCTTTGGATGCTGCGAAGAAGGCTTGTAAGTGGTTAATTGGTAATCCGACAGGATATTCGGTTGATGGTGCCGATACAATGATTTATGATGTAGAAGATGAAACGACTGGTGAAAAGTTCTCCGTTGATTTATCGGAAGATGATGAAAACGCTGTATTACCTAACAATTAAAAATAAAAATTATGCCCGTAAAGTATGATGTTATTTCCCCCGATGGTTTTTCAATTCATTTCTCTGATACATATCCGAGTAAAAAGAAAGCAATTGAAGCTTTTGAGAAATGGAAAAAAAGATATGAGTTACAAGGATTTTATTCTTCCAACTATGGTAGAATTCCTTTGGACGAATTACATAACCACATTAAAATTGTTAAGGTATGAGTAACGAACAAATAGATAAAGTGTTTGATGAACTGATAAGTTTATATGACATTGCCGATGATCTTGAAAATAACGGCGAAGAAGAAAAGTCAATTCAAATGAGAATTAAACTCAACATTATTGGAACATTTATTCAATCATTAAAATCGTAAAACTATGAGTAAAATTACGTATTACATTGTTCAATACAATGATCGTTACGGACATGGTACTTTTACCAAAATGGAAGCAATTATAAAAAGCAAATCCGACTTTAAGAGGTGGTTTAAACAACACAATGCTGAAAGAAAAGAAATGGGTGCTTCGAGAGAACGCCGAGAAGAATTTGACCTGATACCAGTCAAATTCTTTGATTAACTTTTCTTTAACAAACGTTGTACTACATTTACATTCTAAAACAAATACTATGGAAGTAACTATTCACGAAGAAAAATTTATGGACTACAAAATTGGTTTAAGTGGTTCATTCAAACAATCCCTTTATGAAACATTTTTTAAGGGTGATACCGAAAACAGAAAGAAGTTAATATCAGCTTTCCCTGAACTTGAAGTGGCTCAAAAATATACAAGTGAAAGAGGATATTGGCAAGATCTGGTAGATAGATACAATAAAAAGTATAATACAAAATACGTCGCATAATATGTCATACACAATAGACAAAATAATTCCCGTTAAATATGATTGGGACAATAAGTGGACAGTTACCTCCGACCTTCGTGGGTTAGAAACCTTTGAGAAGTACGATAGTAATTACGATATCGTTGATAAACTCAAAGAGGTTGGGGTACTCAAACCTAAAACAAGTGAGGATAGTGAGTATTGTCAATTCTTTGCATATTTCAGTACAAAGAAGTCGGCAGAAAACTTTATAAAAAGGTTAACAAAATATGTTGAAAAACGAAAACAATTAATAAATTCTTTATAAAATGGAAATCTTAACTTTCAGAGAGTGGAATGAAAACTTTGTTAAAGTATTGTTTGATCTAGATGGTGGAGTTGAAATAACATCATTTGATAAAACGATTCTTAAAATGAAGAATGCCAAAATCGTAAATGGTTTATTGGAAAATCAAAGTGGTATGTTATTGAAACATTATAAAGACAACTTTGATAAAATTCAAAACCAATTCCAACAACTCATTAACGAAGCTTTAACAAAATAAATTTGGAATATAAAACTTTACATTGTATATTTGTATCGTCAATTATTTTTAACTCTAAATTTTTATTATCATGGGAACAAGGTCATTAACTACCTTCATTGACACTTACGAAGACAAAGAAGGCAAACAGAAAAAGATTAACATTGTAACAATGTATCGTCAAATGGACGGCTACCCCGAAGGTCACGGAATGGATTTAGCCAATTTCCTAAATGGTGGGGTAATGGTAAATGGTATTGGTGTAACTGAAACAAGATTAGTGTTTAATGGAATGGGTTGTTTATCCGCACAAGCCGTTGCCTATTTCAAAGATGGTCCTGGTGGAATTTATTTACATCGTGGGGGAACAAAGAATTGTTGGGAACAATATCGTTATGAAGTAATTGAAAACGGACCCGGAAAAGATGTTACTTTAAGGTGTTATGATGTGTATGAAAAGAAGTGGATATTTGAGGGAACACCACAAGAGTTCATTAAGAAATACGAAAAGGTGGAAGCCTAATAGTAGAACCAACAAATAAAGAGAGTGTCAGAAATGACACTTTTTTTTTGCTGTTTCAAAAATGGATCGCCGGCGTGCAACAGCCAACATTTTCTGTCGCAAGATCAATCTATTCTGCGACAGAAAATTTTCCTGATCCGGACGGAAGGTTTCAGGTTGAAACTATTTTTTTTCATTAAGAAAATTTTAACAAAAATTATTTGGAAATGGAAAGAAATAAGTTGTATATTTGTGATGTCAATAAATTACTAAACTCTCAAAAATTAAAAAAATGAGTAAGTTAAAAAAGAAAAAACAACACACCCTATTAAAAGGGGAAGGAGCAAACCAACACACTTTGTATGGTGAGTTCAAAATTGATGAAACGAAAACCGAATTTTCGGAAGTGGTTGTAACGGAAGATAGTGTATTAAGACACGAACAACCCGACGGAAGTTTCTCAAACGAACACCAACCCTTAAAGGTAGAAAAAGGTAATTGGGTTATGGGAAAACAAGTTGAATACAATCCATTTCAAAGAACAATCTCACAAATCTGGGACTAATTATGGCAAATCCTTTAATACATTCAAAATCCAGTGTTAAACGCTGGGGTGGTAAAGTGGAAGATTACTTACCTATTCACGAACTTATTGATAGTCCGAAAATGACAATGAATAATAATAGTGCAAGGTTATTAACCCACAACACTTGGTTCGCATATCATATTGTACCAAAAATCTTCGGTTACAACATTGTTAATTCTGACGGAAAGTCCGTTGATGTTGTTGATATTGCGATGTTACATATCGCGGAAGATTTCCGTATGAAGTTTGTACCAACCCCACAAGATTACTTAAAACACTTGGAAGTTCAACCCTGGATGAACAATGGAGTAAAGGAATTGGATAACCCCGAAGCGTATGACATTGTTAAGGAATTAAACATTAAATTACATTCAAATTAAATTAAAATGACAACACAAGAAGCGATTAAACTTTGGAAAGAGTTAAGTATTACAGAGTGTATAATGGAGTTCAGTTGTGGTGGTGATAGTATGAACGACTATTCATTTCAATTTTTCAACGGAAATAAAAAAGTTGAAAGTCCTGAACTTGATAGTTTCTTTGAAGATGAAGTTTTCAAACAAGTTGAGTTCTATGTGAACTCTGACGGACACTACATTGGAGAAGCGGGTGAAGTCCATATTGAGTTAGATGATAGTGATGAAGAAGAACACACATTTACTTATTCAAAATCCGCTCAAGCGGAATTTAGCGAGAGATTTAGTTCTTATGGTGAACTTAAATTGACAAAGAAAGAAGTTGAGTTCATTAAAGAAAATATCTTAAACATTAACGGAGGCGACGGAGAGATAAATGTAAATTTCAAAAGAGATTTCATTTTAAGTGATGAAGATGATGTGTTATTGGAAAAATTAAAAAATAAGATTGATGATTTCGCAGTCAATTTAGAAATTGAGGGTGAGGGTGATGGCGACGCTTCCGATTGGTATTCTTTCACAACAAGTGATGAAGATGATGATGAAATATCAACATTGAAAGTTGATGATGAACACTTACATTTAAGAGTATCAAGAGAGTTCTATGTTTATCGTGATAGTGAATAACAAAATTGTATTACATTAAAAACTTATTAAAATGAAAATCGTAATTAGTAATGTTGAATTTGATTACAACACAGGTGTTCGGTTACTTAAACTGAAATATGAAGATTGTCCGTTCAAAGAATTGGAAGATGTTTGGGAAGATGTTATCCCCCTTTCTTTCAAAGAGATTGCGGAGTTCAAGAACTTGGAACACAGGCGTATTGGTATTCTTTGTTTGGGTATTGATAAGTTAATCAAAGAAGTCAAACCAACTTTGTTGGATAAGAAAACTATCAAGAAACAAACCACTTGGGTTGATAAAGACGGAAGTCTTAAAACGAAGAAGTTTAATGATACCTACGAACTTTACAAAGTAGATGGCAAACAATTCAGTAATGGTGTTCAGGAAAGGTGGCAAAATATGGCTGACGCTTACTATGTGAAATGTAAGGACACTTCAACTGATAGAGAGTATTTGATTTGGGTTGATTTGAAAGATGTTTATAGAACGAACAATCAAAGTAGGTGGGATTTTAACGAAAGTAAGGTCAATGCAATTCAGGCTATCGCTTGGACAATCCAAACCGATGTTCCCGAAGGTAACATTGAAAAGATTGTAAGACAGGGTGATTGTGTTCTAATCAAAGTAGAAGGTAAAAAATCAACTGGTAGTGTTAGACACTTAACCGAAAAAGAATATCGTGAATTACTTGTAGCAGAGAGTTGATTTATTGACAACACAAGTAGAACCCCCCGCAGAAATGTGGGGGTTTTTTATTTGTATAATATCACCATGCGCCGATCTGAACCAAGAATTTTCTGCCGCAAATCTGTATTACATGCGACAGAATATTCACCCGTCCACGACAGGTGATGACCCCGGTTTTTCCTTAACTATCTTTTAACAAAATAAATTTGGAATAAGAAAGTATAAGTTGTATATTTGTAAAAATTAAAATTATGGAATATACTACTAAAGCTCAAGCAAAAAGATTAACAGGTATTAGTTACCTAGGGTCGGTTAATCTAACTACCAAACATCAGAAGGCGTACAAGTACAATGAACTTACTTATAGTTTATACCTTGCACCCGCGAAGTCAAGCGGTTATGAGGTTTGTCCTATGAGAAGTGAAGAATGTACATTGCTATGTTTGAATGAATCGGGAATGAATAAGATGAAACAAAAAGTAAAGGGAGATGTTATCAATGAATCGAGAATTAAAAAAACTAAATTGTTTTTTGAACATCGTGAATTTTTTGTTAATTGGTTAATGGATGAAATATACAGTGCAAAGAAACGGGCAGATAAACTCGGTTATAAATTTAGTGTTCGTTTAAATAACACTTCCGATATTTCCCCTGAATCTTTTTATGTTACATACAAAGGGGAAAAAAGAAACATACTCGAAGTGTTTCACGATACTAAATTCTACGATTACACAAAAGTTCCGAAACGAATTGAATTGTTAAAGAAGTATAAAAACTATGACTTAACATTTTCATTTAGTGGATATAACTTTCCCGATTGTGTTAGTATGTTAAACAATGATGTTAGAGTTGCGGTTGTTTTCAGAAAAGAATTACCAGAAACTTTCTGGGGTCGTAAAGTAATTGACGGCGACGCCTACGATATGAGGTACTATGACGATAAAGATGTTATTGTAGGGTTGAAGTATAAAAGTGTTAGAAACAAGTTAAAAGATGATTACAAGTTTGTGGTTCAACAATAATTGTTTAACTTTATATTTATATTAAAATGTAATTAAGATGAAAAAACTATCACAAGAATTAAAAGAAAGGGCAAATAAGGTGTTATCCGAAATTGAAAGAATTGGTGAACTTATGGGAAAACCTTTGAACGAAAGTTCTTTGTCAAGAGTTTGGCGACATTCAGAGGAATTTGATATTGCTATGGTTACAGCATTTAGAAACAAAAAAGAAAATTGTGTTGATGGTGATAATGACGGAACTGAATTTAGTTACAAAGAAAATTTAGAGAGAAATAAAGATTTAAAATCTGTTTTGTTAAAAATGGGTTACTCCGTAACAAATATAAAAGGTTCTTACATTGAAAACTTTGATACTCCACAAGCAATTGAAGTGTCTGAAAATTCATTCTTTGTTGTTAATTTGAACAATGACGAAAATTTTAAGAGTGTTGTTTCTAAATTAGGTACTTATTTTTGTCAAGACACTATATTTTATAAAAAGAAAGGTGAGGACGCCGTATTGATTGGTACAAATAACTCCGAATTTCCTGGTTATGGAAACGAATTTAAGTTGGGTAAATTCAAAGGTGGTAATGAAGCTGAGTTTATGTCAAAAGTAAATAACAGACCTTTCTACTTTGGTGAAAGTTATGACGGACATAATACAAGTGGTAAGTATCTTATCAATCTTCAATCAAAAAGAATTATTGAAGAATTAGAATTATGATCTAATTGTAAAGTAAAAAGTTAAACCCAGCAATAGCTGGGTTTTTTTGTGCTAAAATAGTTGCAACAGCGCAGCAACACCAGCGCAAAAGCCAGATGAATTTCTGCCGCAAGTACCGAATTACTGATTATCAATTAGTTACGAGTACAGCAAAGTTGCAGGAACAGTGCAGCTACGCCAGATGAATTTCTGCCGCAGGTGTATTACATGCGACAGAATATTCACCTGAACCGGGATCGTCGAAACTGTTTGCAAAATTTTAACAAAATATATTTGGATTATAATATTATCCATTGTATATTTGTAATGTCAATTATTATTTAACTCTAAATTTTTATTATCATGGGATTAGACATGTATCTCTCCAAGAAAACTTATGTAAAAAACTGGAACCATATGTCACCAGAAGAATTACATAAGATTACCATCAAGAAAGGTAACAAGGTTCGTAAGGACATCAAACCTGAACGAGTGTCACACATTGTTGAAGAAGTTGCATATTGGAGAAAATTCAATGCACTTCATAATAGATTTGTACAAGATTGTGCAAACGGTGAGGACAACTGTCAGGAAATGTATGTTCCGAGAGAAACAATGGAACAAATCTTAAACGACCTTAAAGAGATTAAAGTGTCGTTAGATAAATCACCAAAGAAAAAAGTACAGGTTGAAGTTGGTTGGTCAGGTGGTGAGAAAATGTATGACGATATTGAGGTGTATGAAGATGTAAGTATTGTTAATGAATTGTTACCACCAACACCGGGTTTCTTCTTTGGATCAACAGAGGTTGACAAGTATTTCTACGAAGAAGTATGTGAAACAATCAACACCTTTGAAGAACTATTAGGTGAAGATGGTTCTTCCGATTTCTACTATCAAGCATCTTGGTAAAAATATTGGGGATATTATTTGGAATAATAATATCCCCTTTATATCTTTGTATGACACTTTAAATTAAATCTATATGTCAAATCAAGAACTATTAACTAAGTGGACTGAAACCGCTAAACAAGTATTAGAAGGACGAACAATCGTTGAGGTTCGTTACCTTAACGATAAGGAAATGAAAATGATGGGTTGGTATAAACGACCGATATGTTTCTTCCTCGACAACGGAACAAATTGTATTCTCTCTTGTGATGATGAAGGGAATGATGGTGGTGTTTTATTTTATGGGGAACACGGTGTATTACCTACATTTTAAAATAAATCTATATGGAATGGATTAATCCAAATATCAATCAAATAATCGATGAAGTAAAAGTATTGGTAGATGAAGGGGAGAATATCGAATACGCTAGAGGTGTGTTAGAGATTGTAACCTCATTCATTAAATCCGAAGACGATATGTGTCACGCGGATAAGGTAATTGAATTGGCTAAACATATTGGTCTATCAAATGAAACAATTTTAAAATTATATTAAGATGAAAATTGATTTAACCGAATTAAGGTCGGAATATGAAAGTGTGTATCTTGCTTATCACCACAATAACCCAAATCATATGGAATTTGAAGAATGGTTAGAAAAAGTGAAGGGAATAAAATTAAAAAAAAAATGAAAAGAATTAAAGTCAGGTTCAACCTCAGTAGGGGTAAAAACTATATGAAGTGGAAGATCGAGTATCCATCAGGTGAGGTAGAGTATTGTTCCCCGACGGACACACAACTGACGATGAAGACCTGTCAGTTAAAGAATAATAAAAAGACAGCCGAGAAGATCTTTAATGGTGAACACAAAACCGTTTGTGCTTGGATACTCTGTGAAGACATTCAGGTGGCGTATGACAAATTTAAACAGTTGGATGTTGATCCAAGCAACATACAGTTAAAGTATAATCCAAGAATCACCCCTAATTGGGTTCTAAACAAGATGACTAACTCAGATGGATTTAAATTCAATGAGATAGGTACAGTGGATTATAAATTGTACGTAACAAAATTTTAGGATAGTTTTATTTTTAACCGCTGTTAACAGCACAAACAAACAAATATGGGTAGAGTTAATAAATTCACCGAAGGTGTATTCACCGACATTGTAGGTAATCAAACAACAGTTCCTGCGTATGACAAGTTCTTAAATGTACAGAACGATTTAAAGAAGCCGAGTTCCGAGCTTAAGAAGTTAACGACTCAGTACAAAAAGCTGGTCACCGCAACCAAAACTTCTTTGGAGAATCTAGCTAAGCTTGAAGATGTAATCATGCAGATGAGGACCCGTGACAATTTAAATCCGAAAGATATTAAATTGAATATCGTTCGTGAGTACATCTATGCTCGTGTTCCCTTCCATCGGAATGATAAGGAGTCAAAGGACGTTCGTGTCATCGTCGGATTAACTGAATTTAATGGTGATAACGTTGAGTCACTGTATGACAACAAAGAATTCATGGACAAAGCAAAATCCAAACTTGCTGATTCTATGACAGAGATTATTGAAACCAATTTGGAAATCGTAAACAATATCAATTAATATGAGAAACATGTTATCAGTGTTTGATGGATCATCAATGTTTCAACAGGCACTTAAATCATCAGGAATCAAATATGATAACTACTATGCGAGTGAGATCAGAGAATCCGCAATGAGTATCACCATGAAGAACTTTCCTGATACCATTCAACTTGGGGACATTAGAGATGTTAAACCAAGTAAGTTGAAGGACATTTACATAATGGTGGCCGGTTTCCCTTGTCAACAGTTCTCAATTGCTGGTACCAAAAAAGGAATGGTGGATAAGAACGGTAGGGAGATTACTTCTTATAAACAATACATGGAAGCAAAGAAGAAAGGTCTTATCGATCCTAATTCACAGTCCTATCTTTTTTGGGAGGCTATCAGGTTGTTTAAAAAGGTTAAACCAAAATACTTTATATTTGAGAATGTTGGTGGAATGGATCCGAAATGGAAACACATCATCTCTGTGGAACTTGGTGTTATGCCGTTGGAGATAAATTCAAGTTTGGTTTCCGCACAAAACCGTGAGAGATTGTATTGGACAAATATCCCTGGTGCTTCGATTCCAAAAGATAAGGGAGTTCACATTTCAAGTATTATCCCCAACGCCATCGGTGGTTATGGTACAAGAGGTATCGATAAGGGAAATAAACATCCTAATGGGAAGATTAAGTGGGAGAAACACGGTACAACAAGAACCGATGGTAAAGCCAACTGTATTACAACAAGTAAAGGTAGTTGTTCCAAAGTGGAATTAAAAAATGGTACGTTTAGACAGATCACCATCGAGGAAGCTGAAAAACTTCAAAATCTTCCAAAGAACTATACCAAAGCCCCTGGTGTATCGGAAGCTCAAAGGTGGCACGCAATCGGTAATGGTTTCACCGTCAATGTGATAAAACATCTTTTGAAAGGTCTTAAAAAATAAATTTTGTGGAAAACATTTAACATATTATATTTGTAATCTAAAACTCAAAGTATATGCACACTACTATCAAACTCGGAAGTGAGGTCGTTGTATCCGACCCCTGTTATGAAATCCCAACTTGGTGTCAAGCTGTAATCGACGGTGTATTACCTGGTAATTACAAGGCCACAGTTCTAAAACAAGATGAAGGTGATTGGGGAACCCGTTGTTCCAAGATAATTGCGATCCACGAGGATTACAATTATGAATCCAAATTTAAATGGACATACTATCCGGCGTCGATCGGTGTTGACTCTGGACAGTGTGGGATCTTCTCCAAAGAATCCTACAGAGATGATTCTCATCAAATTGAATATGGTGATGGTGATATCTCATTCTTTAATAAAGAGCCGTGGGCCAGTATGGGAGGAAAAAAGGATTCAGGTGAAGATTGGTATGTTAAGATGTGTTCTAGAACATTAGGAGAACAACATTGGGGAGTGTATGACGAGGGTGTTGTATCGAGTTCAGGTTACGGTGACGGTTCTTATAATCTCTACGTAGCTCGAAAGAAAAAGAAGATCGTAGGATTCATCGTTGAATTCCTATACGATGAGAATCGAAGACCTTTAAAGAAAATCGTGGAGGAGGAATTCTTTCAGGTACAGTACTGATAAGATGGTGGTCAATTGACCACCATTCTTGTTTTAACCCAAATATAAAAATATAAAACACATAACCGTGTATGACATATTCCGATAAAATAAAGAAGGTGGTATCACCATCTCAGTGGACAAATCTTATTTGGATTATTTTAGGTGTCATCTTGATCCAAACAGTAATATTTCCAATATTAGCTCTGGTCAAAATACTTGAAATATATTGTTGGAGATATGAGTTTAGACAGAAAACAATAATAGAAAGGAAGGGGATCCTGTCTGTAACCAGAAGAGAAGTTCATTTCTACAGGATCAAATCCATCAAGATCGACGAACCGCTGTGGATGAGGATATTCGGTCTCGCCAATGTCACAATTAAAACTTCAGATCCATATCTTCCTGAACTACTTCTTTACGCTGTACCAAAGGGAATCAAAATAAGGGAAAAGATCAGGTCCAAAACCCATGAAGAGAGAAGGTCGGAAGGTATAAAAGAATTCGACATGTATAACCTATAAATTAAATGATATGATTGCCACCATTACCAAAAAGATCGAATGGATTATCGATTACCACTTCCTATACTTCTTATATAACGCAAGGAAAATAGACAAGTATAATCAATACATGAAAAACAAATACGGATCAAAATTTTCAGGAAGGAAATAGACCGATATTCTGCCGCAGATTTATACCAGCTATTTGACATATCGATGATAAGTAAAGTTTTGTGAATAACTATCTACGGGTAAATTTTGTTTTCTTCATTCTATTTGTTATGTTTATAATATGAAGAAAAATAACACAACCAAGGTTAGCAAAAGAACAGGTTCTAGTGCTACCAAGAAGACCCGCCGCACCACTTATGTAGCGGTGACAAACAATGTTTACCACGACGGTACTAGTTACCGTGTTCGTGTGAGTGTTAACGGTATGAAGTTTAGCAAGAACTTCTCTTCTAAGAGAAAGGCTATTGCTTACCGTAACGAATTGTTGTCCGCATAAGATAACAATCTTACACAGGTAAATCGTTTTAACAAAACCTTCTTCGATAATTTTCGGAGGGGGTTTTTTTCATTACGGGACTCCCTTCGGTCGTCCCTTCATCCCCCATGTATGACACTTTCCATGGTGTATGACGAGAGGGTGAGTGTATGACATATAGATCCATTACGGGACTCCCTTCGGTCGTCCCTTCATCCCCTTATGTATGACGTATATATATGACCCCACGTATGACATTTTATATCGGGTCCCCTGAAGTCCGACCATCGTGAAACGAGGGAGGACGGATAGTTTAATTCCACATATACA
>Ga0315904_10007046_pt1 | contig 15178 bp, 2 predicted proteins | sample LakEriMetagenome_6_FD_203529 | JGI IMG/M metagenome (GOLD analysis project Ga0315904, IMG submission 203529) | Freshwater fungal communities from buoy surface, Lake Erie, Ohio, United States - Buoy 12 MA120 | ecosystem: Environmental > Aquatic > Freshwater > Lake | place: USA: Lake Erie, Ohio... | reverse complement strand
GTTACGAAAAAGACGGCAAGACACAAAAAGCTGCTGAATTGCAACAGGGGCTTGATAAAGCGATGCTCGAAAATGACCTAGCTCTGTTAAAGAGTCTTGTTGAACAGCATGAAATTGCCTGTCCAATTAGCGGTACACGCAATTGGACCGATGTGCGGCAATTCAACCTCATGTTTAGTACCGAAATGGGAGCTATGGCTGAAGATGCCGATAAAATATACTTGCGCCCCGAAACTGCACAGGGCATATTCGTCAATTTTCTGAATGTTCAAAAAACAGGCCGCATGAAAATACCTTTCGGTATTGCACAAACAGGCAAAGCCTTTCGAAATGAAATAATAGCACGCCAATTTATAATGCGTATGCGTGAGTTTGAACAAATGGAAATGCAGTTTTTTGTGCGACCCGGCACTCAAAAACAGTGGTACGAATACTGGAAAGCAGCACGGCTTAAATGGCATCAGAAACTTGGGCTAGGCAATGCAAAATACCGCTACCACGATCATGTAAAGTTAGCTCACTATGCCGATGCAGCTGTTGATATAGAGTTTGATTTCCCTTTCGGATTTAAAGAACTGGAAGGCATACATTCACGTACAGATTTTGACCTAAGAAATCATCAGGAATTGTCCGGTAAGAAACTGCAGTACTTTGATGCAGAAACCGATGAAAACGGAAAGCCATTTGGCAATTATATTCCTTATGTGGTTGAAACATCCGTAGGGCTCGACCGACTCTTTTTATCGGTGCTTTGCGCTGCATACCACGAAGAAGAAATAGGTAGTGCGGATGCACCATCAGATAAAAAAGATACACGTGTAGTGCTGCGCATTACGCCTGTTCTTGCTCCATACAAAATAGCGGTATTCCCCCTTACCAAAAAAGATGGCTTACCCGAAGTAGCCCGACAGATTATTGATAAGCTGAAGCTGGAATACAATTGCTTTTACGAAGAAAAAGACGCTATAGGGAAACGCTACCGCAGGCAGGATGCCATAGGTACACCATACTGCATTACTGTGGATCATCAAACACTCGAAGACAGAACGGTAACCATTCGTCACCGCGATACGATGATTCAAGAACGTGTTAGCATAGATGCATTGCAGGATATACTCAGCAAAACCATCAACTGGAATTCATTGTTAGCTGATTAATGAACAACGAACAGGATAGCATTCAACCCATTGAAAACCGCGTAGCCGGCAGCGGGCTTCTTACGCTAAACCTAGAAGAGTATTTCCATTCCGGTGAACGTGTGGTGCTGGATATACAGCCCTGGCTTTTTCACGGCATTATTCTGAAGGAAAAAGACTTCAGAGAAACGGTAAAGCAACACGACTGGAAGCAGTACGACAACAAAAATGTGGCTTTTATATGCTCGGCTGATGCGATAGTGCCCACCTGGGCTTACATGCTGTTGGCTGTAAATATTGAACCCTACGCCCACCGTTATGTTTTTGGTAGCATTACGATGCTGAACGATGTGCTGTATCAGGATGCACTGAGAAGCATTGACTATGAAAGTTTCAGAGATGCGCGGGTCATTGTAAAAGGGTGCAGCGATGTGCCAGTACCTGTAAGTGCCTACGTTGAAATTACACACCGTCTTATGCCCTTTGCCAAAAGCATAATGTATGGCGAGGCTTGCAGCAATGTTCCCATCTGGAAACGCAAATAATACCTGATGATATATGTAAAAAAAATGCCGCTTTAAGCGGCATTTTTTATTGGGAGTAAACAATAAGGGCGGGCGCTACGCGCCCGCCCTTATTGTTTACATAGAGTTGACTCTACCCTTAGTTGGTTTTAACCACTTTCAGGGTTGTGCTTTCTGCACCGTTGAGTCGCACAAAGTATATTCCACCTTTCAGGTTATCCAACTCATCCATAGCTATACGGTTCATACCTTTTTCAATCAGAACTTCGCGAGTGCTAATTACTCTGCCCTGAATATCGGTAATCGTCAATGTATAGTCTGCATCTTGCAGGCTTACAACTTCTACCTGAAGTCCGGTGTTGAATGGATTTGGATATGCTTTAACCGATGTCACGGCTCTGGTATCGCGGTTTACACTAACCACTGAGCTTAAGGTTTCAGTTCCGTCAAAGTCAATCTGACGCAGGCGATAGTACAATGTGTTGGCCTGAGCAACAGCAAATGCTCCTTCATCCAACAATTCATAATTAACACGTACCACGCTGTATTCTTTACCATTTACAAACTTGATTTCAGTAAAGTTCTCACCGTCAGCCGAACGCTCAACGCTGAATCCACGGTTATTTTGTTCGCTAGCAGTGGTCCAGGTCAGCAGTACATCTTCATTCAATCCTTTGCCCTCAAATGCTATCAGGTTAACAGGTAGAGCTGTTGCTAAACTATCCCCTACTGTAAAGAAGCTTAAGCTGCTTACACCTGATATACTGCGAGAGTAAGGATCTGTACCGGTTGCTGCTCCAAACGATGTACCTACGTATGTCCACTTGCTGTTTGCTGTGTTATAACGCGAAACAGCTGATTGTGTACGGTTGAATCCACCCACTTCTTCTGCCGAATTCCAAGTAAGCGTAATCGTAGCGTTAGAACCACCTGCTACTGATTCGCTGATTGCCCATGTACGGTCAACCATGCTGGTAGCCAATGGCAATCCTGAGTTTCCGTTAACCAATACTCCGTTAAACACGCGTACCGATATTACATCTGTTGTTGAAGAACCATTCAGCTGTACCTGAGCCGGGGTAAATGATGTGAGTGAACCTACAGGGTAAGATACGTTGGTAGAATTATTCTGAACTGTTCTGTTTAATGAACCGATACCATTAGTTTTTACATAGTTTGTAGAGCTGGCATTTACTATTGAACCGGTTGAACCTATGGTCAGGTTATTGGCACCTAAACGTACTGAACCTGTAATAAATTCAAGATGTCTGTTCACGGTAAGGCTGGTATTCAGAATCAAATCGCCTGATCCAAGGTTAACTAGTACAGTATCTACGTTGCTTATAAGATTACCAGTATTCTGATTTCCTGTCAAGGCACTGTATTCTACTCTTGCTCCAGCATTGATAGTACGTGCACCGTTTACTTGTATATTACCAGTAATACCGGCTACTTCCAGGCCTTGAGGTGATCCTACAATAAGGCGTGAACCTGATTGCGCAGTAAAGCTTCCGATACCCGAGAGTACTTCAGTACCGAAATTAATAGTACCACCGGTTTGTATTACAGTGTTTCCAAGAGCTGTTAGAGTACCACCTAAAGTAGCTACACCCGTTCCTGTAACGGTAATGGTATTGTAAGTACCCGATACTGTAGCGGCTGTTGAAACCACCAAATCGGCAATTACCGTGTAAGGAGTTACAGATGTATCAGCACCTGAAGGCGTAACCACAATAATATTACCTGTGGTTGTTCCTGTAGCTACTACTGCTGTAATCTGAGATGAACTATTTACAGTGTAAGATGCTGCAGCAGTTCCGTTAAACGATACTGCAGTTGCACCTGTAAAGTTAGATCCTGTAATAACTACAGTTGATCCTACACCACCTGAACTTGGACTGAAACCGCTAATAGTTGGCGGCAAGGTAACAGTGAAGTTAGTACCGCTTGTGCCGGTTCCGGAACCATTAACTACAGTTATTGCACCTGTAGATGCACCCGCTGGTACGGTAGCAGTTATGGTGGTTGTACTGTTTACTGTGAAAGATGAATTTACTCCATTAAATCTCACATTTGTTACTGCATTGAAATCTGTACCTGTAATAGTTACTGTAGTACCGGCAGGTCCTGTAGACGGTGTAAACGAGCTTACAGTTGGTGCTGGGAAAACTGTATACGGTGAGGATGACTCCACACTATCTGTACCATTGGTGACACGTATATTTCCTGTGGTTGCACCAGCAGGAACTGTCGTGTTAATGGTGGTATTATTTACTACAGTAAATGCGGCATTCTGACCATTGAATCTAACACCTGTTGCCCATGTAAATCCAGTTCCTGTTATAGTTACAGCCGAACCGAATGTGCCTGATGTAGGCGAGAACGAAGCAATGGTTGGAGCCGGTATTACTGTGAAATTAAATGCACTGGTTCCTGTACCAAATGAATTGGTAATTTGTATAGGACCTGTGGTTGCACCGGCAGGAACCGTAGTAGTAATGATAGTATCATTAACTACGGTGTAAACCGTTTGAGCCACACCATTGAAACTGATTGCACTTGCACCTGTAAACAGTGTACCTCTGATTGTTACTGCAGCTCCTATTGATGCAGCAGATGGTGATACAACTGTAATAGTTGGAGGAGCAGCCAATTCGGTTCCGGTAAATGTTATAAATGAACCGGTAGATGAAAGACCGCCTACCGATGCTATTCCGGTAGAAGAATTAGAGGTAGTGGTAAACTGAGTTGTCCAAGCTGTAGGTACGGCCACATCCGAAGTAGCCAGACGAATGTTATTCGCATTAATCGTTGTTCCAAGGGTAGCCGCATCGAAGTTGTAAACCAGTCCATAGTTATAGGGTGTAGTACCACCGCTGATATCGGCACGTATGTAACAATTATTAAAGTTACCTGCCGGTGAAGATGGAGGATTTACACCTGTAAAGTCATATACTGTAGCACTGGTAGGTGCTGATGTTCCCCAGTTAATGGATGCAACCGGACGGTTGGCGAAAGTATACACTGTAGTTGTGTTGGAAGCGGGTACTGCAGATGCTGTAGCCGCTATAGGCAGCATTGTAGGTGCGCTTGTCATGTGTGCCGAACCGATTGTAGTTGCTATACCTTGTGTGGTAGAACGAGCATTTCCGCTAAAGTCGATGTTCAGGTTATTGATTTCAGAACCCGTGATACCTTTACCATAGGCATACCATACTTCTGCATTCGATGTGTTCAGACCCAAGTTACCGGTAGCAATGCTGGTAAACAGGTTATTAATATTCAACTGACCTGCACCTGTTCCGGCTTGAACATAATAGCTAAGTATATCGCTGGATGTATTGTTACGCCAGTTGGCCAGGTTGTTGTTTCCTAAGCCCCACTCACCTACTGCATTCACATTGGCTGTTGAGAGCAGGTTGTAAGCTGAAGAGGTATTCAACCAGGTAGTATTGGAAGGAGAGCTGGCCTGATTCGAAAGTGCATAGTGGAAGCCTGTTCCACCGGTTCTTCTATTAACAATAATATTGTTTCTGAAATTATTGTATGTGTTGATTTCTGTACCGGTATTGTTTCCACGCAGGTAACCATAGGTATTCTGAATACCTGAAGTTGCTGCTCCGTCTATAACAATAGAGTTATTGTATGCATTGAGTGTAATAGCCACACTGTTGGTAAAGAGCCAGACACCTTTAATCTGAATATCCTGTGTCATTCCTGTACCCAGGGTAATCTGGTTATTTAATAAATAGATCTGGTTGGATGCTCCTGCTATAGCGATACCTGCTACTGTAGGTGTAGGGTTTAGACTCGTGCTGGTAGACGAGCTGGTGATGTCATAAACACGATTGCTTCGGAATATATTATCCTGACCTGCTGTCATGTAAATACCATGAACTGAAGAAGGTGTTGCTCCGGTATTGGTTCCACGTATAGCATATACGGTATTGTTTATAACTGTATTAGTAGCGCTTGATGCTGAAACAACTATACCGGCTGCAATACCAGCTGTTGAAGTACTGATACTAGCGCTTCGCAGGTTATGAACAGTATTGTTCGCAATGGTAGGGAAAGCATTGTTCGTTACCAACATACCATACATTAAACCACCCGTACCCGTTGCTGTCGCAGTCATATTTGCAATGGTATTATTGCTGACGGTATAGCTGGGTGAATATGCAGCCAATACTGACAAGAACATTCCATAATGGGTAGTGTTACTGGCTATGCTGATGCTGTTAGCCGTTGTATTGTGCCCTATCGTATTTCCGCTGATATTGCCCACAACTGAACCATTTTGGTGATACAGTCCGATAAACTGGGGAGTTACATTAGCCACATTCATGTTTATTCCTTGTACATTGTTGTTTTGATAGGTCACATTATTAACACCAAAATAATGTATCCCATAGAACGTGCCTCCTGTTGACCACAATATGCTGTTCGTATTGGTTGGATGACCAATTTGGTTGTTGTTTATAACAGCATTACCTGCTTCAACACGTATACCTGTAAATAGTTGAGTAGCGGCATTGTTTGTAAACGCCAGATTTTGAACCGTATTGTTATTGAATAGTGAGTTGGCACCATTACCTACGCTGGCGCGTATACCATAGAATCCTATGTTATTAGGGTTGGTCCAAGCTGTACCTCCACAGTTAGGTGCACTACCTCCAATGAAATTATTCGACATATTATTACCACTCGAGAACGAGCCACCTAAGAATACTATACCTTGGAAGGTACCTGTAATATTTGGAACAAAACCGAGACTGTAGAAGAAGCTGTTTCCTGTAATCACGAATCCGTCACCGTTGTTACCTACCACTCCCACACCGGCAACCACAAAGTTAGATATCTGATTATTGGTGATTACGATATTATTGTTGTAAACATTTGGTTGACCAAAGGAATAGATACCCGCGTTACCAGGTATACCATCGGGTAGGGTAGCAATTGTATTGTTGGTTAGAATACAGTTAGTAACCGTATCGAATGAACATGGTGTAGTGAGGAACTGGCTATTGTTGCCCACACGAAACTCAATTGAACCACCGGCAGTATTCGAATTGCCTGATTCTACAATCAGGTTTCGCATAACCACTCCGCTGGCACTGCTCACTACAAACACGGCATTGCCTGTGTTGGCTGCGTAAGCACCTGTGGCCGCAACGTTACGGAAACGCAACAACCGTTCAGTTGGTGAGCCACCGTTGCGTATACCGGTAAATTTAACCCGGTCAGCTCCTATTAGGGTGATTAAACCGTTAACAGATGATGTATTTAGGAAATTACCCTGAACAGTTCTTGGAGAAGTAGCTGTTGCGTCAGGGCGAATGGTTAAGGTAAATGTACCTGCACCCGGTCCGTCTTCAGCGAATTTATTCAACTGAACCGCACCTGTTTCGTTTGTTATGTCCGATGTAATCTCAACAAATACATTTCCACCAAGTGTACGGTTATTAATAAATTCAAACAAACCGCCTGCATTGGTAAGTGATGTATAGGTTTGACCGGCACCAACAGGTATAACTGTATTGGCAGCGATAACAGGAAGGAATGAGTAGCGGAACGGATTAAGCGGATAATCCACTAAGCTGTTCACGTTTGTGCCTGTTGCTAAAGCAGGAAATGATTGCAAATTGCTTGCAGCATCCTGTGCCACTACAAAGTAGCGAATAGTATCAGTTTGACTTAATGCGGGTGAGAATGAGAGGTAATCAATACTAAATGAAGCTACAGCATTGGTTGAAGTACCGGTTACGGTAACCGCGCCAGAAGAATACCAGATTGAGCTACCAGTACGTGAATAGTAAATTCTTGGTCTGTTAGCACCCGACATAACTATACCATTATTATCCGTAATTGTAACGTTAGTGAGCGAACGTGTACCGGTAAAGCTACCTGCGTTTGTAAGCGGTGTATAGGAAATTGTAGGCGGGAATGCATCAATCATGTTGAAGTTTCCGGCATGTGCCCCTACATCTGTAGGCGTGAGTGATGAACGGCTGTTAGCAAAATAATCTGTTGTAACAACAGTTACAGTAGGGTCACCGCTGCGCTCGGCAGGTGTATTGGCTGCAAGCGATAGATCAACATTGGGAGCTGCTGCAAGTGCTGCAGAACCAAAACCTGGATCGGCACTACTTGACGTCATGTCTAAGCCTACAATAGATTTATAACTGGTTGGGCTGCCGCCTAGCGAGGCATAGTTCGTATTGAACTGGGCTATACGCGCTGCAATACCTCCTGTACCAGGTGTGTAAATGATATTGAAATTGCTCACAGTACGCAATGAATCCTGGTGGCTGGTGCCAAAGTGGAATCCTGAAGCTGTACCCGCATTGGAAGCAATATTGGCAAAAATATTATTACGTAAGTCTATTTGCTGACCCGAAGTTATGCTAACTGTCCGATCAAATGCGAATGTATTGGCACTGCCTGAAGAAGGTTGACCACCAATCAATACCGAGTTGTGGTAATAAAACGCCTGAGCAGCGTTTACATGCCAAATACCACGGATAATAGCCGGATTCGTATATGCTGTACCGGACGAATCAATACCCATACGCACCATGTTATTTGCATATGTTACAAAACCCTGCTGATTTAATATACCTGTTTGTACAGTTACCGCTGTAGTAGCTGTGCTTCCCAAGCTGTGAACAAGATTTCGGGCAGCTGTAGAATTATTACCAATTACACCTACTGATGTAGCCATGTACATACCTACTATGTTAGATGCCGCATTCGACAAATGATTGAGTACACTGATGCGGTTATCGTTGTAATTTGAATTTACCGTAGCAGCGGCATTAACATATAAACCAACCAATGCAGAAGAGGTTGTTGTGCCGGTGCTGCTAGATACCAGATTTAGATTGCGTACTACGTTTCCGCTCACATTTGCATTTTGAGTTCCACCTGAGTTGTACTGTATGCCTATCATTTGTGAAGATACCAAAGTACCTGTGCGCCATACGCTATCAACGGTATTGTTACTGATACTTAATTGGCCGTTAAATGTGGTAGTAGATGCTATACCGGTTACCGCATTCGTGGTTAACGTTCCAATGGCGGTAGAGTTAGTTTGAATACCAAAAACGGTGTTCCCATTTAAGGTAGGTGTACCCGAAGAAACCCAAATACCGCGAATTAATGTAGATGCTGCAGTTGGTGCTACCAATGAGCGAATGGTATTGTTGTTGATATTCAGGTTTAATGTCGAATGAGTAGTAGCAATACCTATTAATGCACAGGTAGTATTAGCAGTACCCGTGTTGGAAGATGTAGTGAATAAGTTATTGATGATGTTATTCGAGATATTAACCACGCTAGTAGAACCGCTTTGAGACCAGATACCTGCCAAGGCGGCTACTGTTCCTGTGTTCAGAACCTGAATATTCATAATCGTATCGTTCTGTACAGTTACGTTTCCGGTTGTGGTGGTATTTATACCTATGAAACGTCCGTTATTATTGGACAGGATAGACTGTGCCATTACGGTACTACCTATACGGTTGTTATTGATGGTATAAACAGCTGAAATACCTTGAGCAAATATACCTGTAAGTGTAGATGTATTTGTTGTACTGGTAAAGTTGATATTCTGAATAATATTATTGTTTACTACCGTTCCAGAGGCTGTACCTGTATTCAAACTTATACCTGTAAAAGCAACTGACGCATTGTTTGTCCATGGCAAACCATCTGCAAATAAAGCACGACCTCCAATGAAGTTGCCCGTAACAAAATTACCATTCGAATTTGAAGTAGTACTTGGAGTAAAGTTTATAGGTATTACTGAGGTTGACGTATTAATACCATAGTTGTAATAGAAGTGGTTATTGGTAATGCGGATATTATCGCCTGTTCCACTGGTAAAGAATACTCCGCTCTGCGTAAAGTTAGCAAACTTGGAGTTGTTAACAGTAATTGAAGAGTTAAAGCGAGGTGATGTACCGGCTGCATAAATACCGTTCGCTGCGAATGCAGCACCACCGGTTAAATCCTGACGGAACCAGCAGTTGTTCACAAACACATTGCTTACCCCTCTTGTGGCTGTGGAAGATGTAGTAGGTATAAGTAATACACCGCTTGTAGTACCTGTAACTCGGCTTTCCAGAATAACATTTTGAAGCGTATCGGTTGAGCCTCCATTTACGAAGCCTACAGCAGGTGTTGAGGTGCTGCTAGAGCGAATAATCAGGTTGGTGTCATTAACTGTTCCTAACGTATCCCATCCTAGAATCCTCACATTATCTGTGTTATTAAAGCGAATCATACCATTGCTGTTAGTAGCAGTTCCACTAAGAATATACTGTGTATTGTTAACAGGACGAATGGTTAGCTGATACCCGCCTGTTCCAACTTCCAACCATTTGTTCAATTCAACTGTTCCGGGTTCGGTTACGTTGCTTTGCACCAATACAAGGGTATTGCCTTGCAAGGCACTGTTGTTAATCGTTGAAAACAACCCACCTGTACCGGTAAGTGAAGTAAACGCGGGAGTACCTGCTCCTGTTCCTAAGTACACAACGGTTGGAACAGGGTCGTTAAATAAATAAGAATTGGTTTGTGCAGGGTGAGTGGTTACGTTTCCTGTGTTAGTCGCTATTGCATAAGCAGGATTGGAGTTAATATTTCCTGTGCCTGTATCGGCAGCCAGTACATAGTATTGAACGACATCACCGGGCAATAAACCACCCAATAATGCATGGTCGATGGTGAATGAATAAACTCTGTTACGTATTGAGCCTGATACGAATGTACCGGGCGTATTTACCCAGGTTAATTGTGTTGAATTTTTATAGTACACTCTAGGTCCAAATGCTGTATCGATAGGGAAACCTGTTCCGTCATACAACGTGGCTGTAAAAGTGCGGGCTGCCGGACTAGATGTATTGGTGAGTGCTGTGTAATATATAAGTGGGGCTATTGAATCTGTACTTAAGGTATAATTACCCGCTGATGCTCCGATATCAACCGGTCCAAACGCTGACCTGTTCAATCCATTCACATCGTTAGATACAAATGATATTAGAGTTGTATCACCCATTCCTTCAACTGGTGTAGGGCTGCTTACCTGTATGTTTACTGAAGCTGAATTAGCGAGTGGTGCAACAAAACCAGGGTTAGCAACACCTGATGCTCCTGCAAGAGTTGATGCAGCGCGAAACGCATTAAGCGTAGCATAGTTAGTTGCACTCCAACGAGCAACAAACGAGTTGGAAGAACCAGAATTGAACAATATATTGGTATTTGTAGACAACAGCAAGTTGCTGGTTGAGTACATCTCGTTGTAGTGGTTTAAGGTAGATGTGCCTGCATTTACGGAGGTATTTGCGAAAATATTATTGCGTACATCAATAAAGCCCGGAGCAAATGCATTTCCTGTAAACTCTAAACATCCGGTTGATGGGTTTGGTGTACCACCCGCTCCGTAGTCAGGTGCAAAATCTATCAGTACATTATTGTGGTAAATTCTTACCTGGTTTGAACTTGCAGTACTAATGATACCTCTGTACTGACCAGGACGTGCTAGAACCACTCCGGCACTGTCTCTTCCCAAACGAATCAGGTTGTTAGCTACGGTTACGGTTCCGTTTGAAATATTTATACCATGCTGAATAGCACCCGTGGGAGTAGGAGCTGAGGGGTAGGTATGCGTTAATCCCCAAATACGATTGCGGGTAACGGCTGAGTTATTACCAATTACGGTTGAACTGCCGCTAAATGCAATACCTGTTATACTGGGGTTAACAGCTGCTCCATTGTTCGTACTTACTAAATCAATTATGCTGTTGCTGTCAACTGTTTGGTTTAACTGACTTGAGGTGATATTAATACCAACAATACCTGATGAAGTAGACGTATTACTATTTGTAGTATTGCTGATTAATTGGCTAATTGAATTCCCACGAACCAAATTCAGAGCCGATACCTGTGATTGTATACCTATAGTTTGTGTAGATGCACTTCCAAGTGATACGAGATTGCGTATTGTATTGTTTGTGGTTGTTTGAGTCTGGCTTGACGATACAAATATCCCAACTAGGGAAGCACCTGTTGATGTACCCGTTGATGTTGTATTGGTTGTTAGGTTACGTACTGTATTTCCGGTAAGCACAGCCGTGGCGCTTAACGAAGTAATGCCGTAAGTAATGTTTCCAGCTGTAGTTCTATTAATTAAATCGCTGACCGTATTATTGGCTACAATACCTCCACCTGTACCGCTTGCTTGGTGAATACCCACCAAACTGGCGCCTGTACTTGTAGAGGTGCTGCTACTATTGGTATATAAATTACCAACATAATTATTCAATACCTGACCAATACCTGCATTGTTATAAATACCATACATGCTGCTGGTTACAGGTACGGAAACTGATGGGTTAAGCGGATTTGAACTGAATACCGATATGGAATCTTCTACTCCCACTCCACCAATAACATTGCCACGTATATAATGAGTAGGCGAGCTGTTTGAAATAAACATACCACCAAATGCCGCACAGGTTACTGTAGAGGTGCTGGATGCACGTGTGAAGAAGCGGTTAACAATATTGCTATCCACAAAAGCTTCTCCAATAGTAGTAGTGGAATGATAAATAGCTACATATCCATTAGAGCCGGTACTATTGACTGTAACATTCTGAATACGATTGAATTTAATACTGGTTGGCGCTGAATGGAACATATAAATACCATACATACACACACCGCTATTGTTATCGTATCTAACACTATGTGTATCAGTCGGGTGTCCTATAACGTTTCCTAAAACATCTACGTAACCTGTACTTATGTAAATATGATACGGATAATAGAAACTGGCTGTACCTGCCTGATTATAAATCTGATTGGTAACCCAGTTATTGGCAATGCGTGCACCGGCTGTAATATTGCTGGCATTGTACCAAATTGTATATATGAAAGCCGTTCCGGGGTTAATAAACTGACGTGGTCCGCTGGCAAATGGCCCTTGACCTCCCATATAGTTACCAATAATCTGGTGGCCCCATGACGCAGCATTTGCAGGATTCATGTATATATCACTATGAGTACCTGTCCATGCATTAAGGTTTGGAGCTACAGAAACTGTATCGTAAAAGCTGTTTCCTCTAATTAAAAACTGACGTCCGTTACCACTGTTATTACTGGCTACATACACACCGAATATGCGGTGTCCGTAAAACCAATTCGAATCTATACGAGCCCAGTCGTTTTGCTGAGTTAACGACTGGCCCACAAAGCTTATGGCAGATCCATAATATAGACCACCTGATGGTGCAAACGTGTTATATATAAATGTGAGGCTATCGTTTCCTACGCCAATTAAGTTTGTTGTTCCACCCACAAATATTGCTCCGTTTGTTGGTGCAGTACTAGTATTATTACTGGCAAAGCGAATAATCGTGTTTCTTACCGTATTAGCTGAAGCCTCATTTCTGAAAATGATAACATTTGCGGTTGTAGTCGTATTGGTATTTTCTATAATCAGATTTTTGGTTGTATCAGTTGAACTCCAGCGGCCGTCAATAGTAAAATATTTTGCTCCTTCTACAATAAATATGGAGCTAGCTGAGTTTCCGGTAATGGTTGCTGTGTTTAGATTTGCCGTGCGAAGTGTGATTGTATTTACAGCATTACTACCACTAACATTTGATAAGGTAATAGGGAACACCTCACCTGTACTTGAATTATACAATGGATCTGTGAGTTCAAAAATTACTGGACCAATCATGCCCAGCGATGATAAATCACCCAATGCCTGTGTTATGGAAGTGTAATTCCCTGTTGCTCCGATGGTATAGGTACCACTCAATGCTCCTTTAATTTGACGAGCTCCGGTCGGAGACGTAGTGTTTAAAGGGGCAACCGGAGTTGAATTGATTGTGATTGTATTAAACTCGGCATCTAATAAATTATTGACTGCTGCTGTATTCGCTACGTCATAGGTTAACCAGAAATTGTTTACACCGGGTTGAAGGTTTTGTGTACCACTGAATGACATTGCTCCACTCGGAGATGCAATGGTTGAACCATATTGCGAAGTGGTATTGAACGTATTATTCGTTCCAGTGAAATAAAGTTTAGCATTTGTAATATCTGAAATAGCGCTTGAACCGTTTGTATTAAAATTCAGGTTAGAGACACTGAGAGGCGATACAAGTCCAGTAGTGTATACTTTAACATTCAATATCACCTGATTAGTAGCTCCCCGTGTGGTCGCTAATGAATTTTGAAGTGTATATACCGAATCAAGCGTCATTGGGGTAGGCATAAATCGGTACGTGCGTCCAAGATCAGGAAATGCGGTATTGCTTGCAGCGATTTGTTGCGTATTCGCAGTGGCTGCAGTATTTGTAATGAAAGAGGCACCTGTGCGGATACTGTAATCTGTAAGTAAATCTCCATTAATACCTACTCCTACGTTCCAAGGACCTGTACCAGTTGATATTAATGCACAAGGTCCATATACAAACTCAACAGCACTACTGTCTTCGCGTATACGAATCTGAAAGTTTAGTGTATCACTTGGGAATGATGTGTTAAAGTAACGGCCCCAATCACGCCATTGTATTACACAAACACGTGAGGGCGCGGTGCCTATGGTTTGTATTCTTATTTCGCTGGTAACTAATCCTTTCCCCTGCAAGTCACCATTTAATGGGCTTAGTGTTTGCAACTGGTTAGAAAGTACGTTTCCGTAAAATACACCTGTAGTGTTACCAAGCCTGGCATAACCATTCGCACTAATACCAACTGTGGTGTATGTTGCACCACCGTAGGTGAAGTTGAAACCTATGGGTTGCAAGGCATAGTTATTGTCATCATCCGTAGTTGTGCTTAATACAGTACCTCCAGTTATTGGTGTGTAGGTACCCAAGGTGTTGGTAAATGTGTAGCCGGCAATTTGCGCCTGTACTGAAATACCGAGAAGAAGCAGCGTAAGGAATAATCCTACACGACTTTGTTTGTGGGTTAGTAATTGTTTTTTCATAAGTATACTATTTATAAATTATTGTATTTAAGCAAATATTTAGAATCGTGAAGGTGGAAAACTGGATAGTAAAATGCAAGTATTAATAGTAAATAATTATTTAATGCATTAAGGTTTTTTATTAATTGCTTGATTTTCTTAATTTTATAATTTACGAAAATATGGATATATTTTATTTTAAAGCTACTCCAAAGAGACTGATTCTAAACGTTTATTGACTATTAATAGAAATGTGCCCTAAAAAATGTACCCAAAATAATTCAACTAATGCTGCACATTAATACTAAATCTATTGTACCGACACCACTTTAACTGTATACGTTTCTGATGTACCGGCAACGTGAACTAAATACACCCCGGATGCCGGCAAATGGAGTACGTTTGAGTAATTCAGTTCTGATAGCGCTGAAATATATCTGCCTGCTGCATCTGTGAGAATAACGGATTTAACTTCTTGGGGCTGTTTCAGGATAAGGTTTACTGCATTTTGTGCAGGATTGGGATATACAGCT
>Ga0315904_10007044_pt1 | contig 15184 bp, 10 predicted proteins | sample LakEriMetagenome_6_FD_203529 | JGI IMG/M metagenome (GOLD analysis project Ga0315904, IMG submission 203529) | Freshwater fungal communities from buoy surface, Lake Erie, Ohio, United States - Buoy 12 MA120 | ecosystem: Environmental > Aquatic > Freshwater > Lake | place: USA: Lake Erie, Ohio... | reverse complement strand
TTCTGGTCGCTGCGCCCTGTGACGAAGACCGAAATTCCCCCGGGGGACCTGTCTCCCATCGATGCGTTCATTCGCGACCGGCTCAACCGGGCCGGGCTGTTGCCCGCTCCCCCGGCGGACCGGCGGACCCTGATCCGCAGGGTCTTCAATGACCTGATCGGGCTCCCTCCCACGCATGCCGAGATTGAAGCGTTCGCCGCCGATCCCGATCCACAGGCGTACGAGAAATTGGTCGACAGCCTGCTTTCCCGGCCGCAGTTTGGAGAGCGGTGGGCCCGGCTGTGGCTCGATGTGGTCCGCTTTGCCGAGACGTGCGGATACGAGCGGGACCAGGTCAAGCCCTTCGCCTGGAAGTACCGCGACTGGGTCGTGCAGGCGTTCAACACCGACAAGCCATGGGACCGGTTTGTGCTGGAACAACTGGCCGGCGATGAACTCCCCGACCGCACTTCCGAGACGGTGATTGCCACGGGATTTCTCCGGCTGGGAACATGGAATGACGAACCGAACGATCCGCAGGAATACAAGTACGAACGGCTGGAAGACCTCGTGCATGCCACCAGCAGTGCCTTCCTCGCGTTCTCAGTGAAGTGTGCCCGCTGCCATGACCACAAGTTCGATCCCATCTCGCAGGAAGACTATTACCGGTTCGCGAATGCCTTCTGGCCCGGGGCGATCGAACCGCGCGACAGCAAGCTGCTGGGGGGGCCGACGCCCGAGGAACTGGGGGAGGCTGAGGTGCTGGGCTGGACCGACATTCGCCGGACACCACCGCCACTGCACCTGTTCCGCAAGGGAGACCCGAAGCAACCGCTGGGAGTGGTCGAACCGGGGCAGTTGTCGATGCTGCCGGAGTTGGCCGACATTCGGGAATCGGCCGAAGAGTCGGTTCCCACCACCCGTCGCCGGCTGCAGTTGGCCCGGTGGATGGTCGATCGGCGGAATCCCCTGACCTCGCGGGTGGTGATCAACCGGCTGTGGCAGCACCATTTCGGGCATGGACTGGTGACCTCGCCGAATGACTTCGGTTTCAACGGGGCCCGCCCGACCCATCCCGAGCTGCTCGATTGGCTGGCTGCCGACCTGGTGGAGGGGGGCTGGACGCTGAAGCGAATGCACCGGCAAATGGTCTTGTCGCAGACGTACCAGCAGTCGTCGCTGCATCCCCGGCAGGACGAGTACGCTCGGCGCGACGCCCTGAATTCTCTCTGGTGGCGGGCCGAGCGCCGGCGACGGGATGCCGAGGGGCTGCGGGATGCCATGCTGGCGGTCGACGGGACGCTCGCACACGCGGTCGGAGGTCCGAGTTTCAAACCGTCGATCGCCCCCGAGGCCCTCGAGGGGTTGTCGCGCAAGTCGGGGGCGTGGCAGGCTTCGCCGAAGTCCGATCAGAATCGCCGCAGCCTGTATATCTTCACCCAGCGCAGCCTGTTGCCGCCATTGATGACGGTGTTTGATTTCTCCGACACCACGTTGCCGTGTGCCCAGCGCGATGTGACAACGGTGGCCCCGCAGGCACTCGCGCTGCTGAACAACGAGTTCGTCCACGAGCGCAGCCAGTCGCTCGCCCGACGGGTGGCCGTGCTGGGGGGGGACCGGTCGGCACAGGTCCGGCAGGCATGGCTCCTGGCGCTGGGGCGACCTGCGACCGAGCGCGAGGTCCAGGCGGGGCTGGCCCACTGGCAGCAACAGCAGGAGGCGTGGACGCGGCGCACGGCCGAGGCACCCGAAGTCGCCCCCCCGGCCAACCTGCCGGTGAAGGCGGCCCTGGCCCTGCACCTGCGTGCGGACCGCGAGCTGGAACGGAATGCCGACGGGGTGGTGGCCCGGTGGGGCGATCTCTCGGGACGGGGGCACCATGCGACTGCCCCGAAAAGTGGGAAGTCTCCACGTTGGAAGGCCGAGGGGCTGGGGGGGCAGGCCGCCGTGCAGTTCGATGGGGAGGGGGAGTTTCTCCAACTGGCCGGGCAGGTGGTGGCTGGCCAGGCGGCGACGATCGTGGCTGTGGCCACCGATCGCGCCACCGGTCGTCATCGCGGGATCGTCTCGAATTGGGATGGAGCAGCGGGCAATTCGACCACCTCGCTGTTCCTGGGGACGACTGGCCAGGGACTGGTGCGGGTCAGTGATGACTTCACCACGGCGGGGGAACTGGCGACTCCCGAACAGCCATTTGCGTTGACGGCGGTCATGGGACCCCACGGCGTGGCGGTCTGGCAGAACGACCGGGAGATCAGCCGGCGGGGGAATGGGCTGTCACCCCGCAACCTGACGACCCCCTGGGTGGTGGGCCAGCAGGGGAACATCCAGGGGGAATACTGGAATGGGGAACTGGCCGAGCTGATCGTGTTTGACCGGGAATTGGACGATTCCGAGCGACTGGCAGTCTGGAACTACCTGCGGGGCCGTTATGAACTGATGCCGCGCGAACCGGTCGTCACCCTCGAGGAACTGGGCCTGGCGTCACTGTGTCATGTTCTGCTGAATACGAACGAATTTCTCTACGTCGATTGAGGGGAGCCGGGTTCGCCTCGGGCGGAATGGACGGCGGAAGTTCTTCAGATTGCCGTCGCAGCGAGCCGACGCAAAAATATGTACATATCATCATTTTTTCTGGTCGCGGGGGGGCTGTTTGTTTGTCGGACATGCATTACAATTCGCCGGGCAATGGCGGGCCTTTGGCAGGTGTCGGGGAAAGTGGGGGATCCCGTACGACGCCTGAGACAAGTCCTCATGAAGGGGACAGGCAAGATATGGGTTGGGACAACCTCTACGGGAGAGCTCATGCAGGGCTTCATTTTCAAGGATTTCCTCGAATTTGCCAACAAACGGCTGGGGAATGCGGTCGTCGACCAGGCGGTCGCGCAGTGCCAGTTGCAGTCTCGCGGGGTCTATTCCACCCGGCAGCAATACAGTCCCCAGGAATTGGTGACACTGCTGGGTGAGATCAGCCGGCAGACCGGGCATTCGACCAGCGAATTGCTGCAGACCTACGGGCAGTGGCTCTTCAAGACGCTGGTCAATCTCCCTTTGCCCCAGAGTGAGTTCGATGATTCGTTCGGCTTCCTGGCGGCCGTGGAGGAGGGATTCCACAAGGAGATCCGGGAACTCTTTCCCCAGGCGAATCTTCCGCGACTGCATTGCGAACGGCTGGGACCGCACGAGATGACCTTCGAATACCAGTCGCCACTCGGGTTGGCCGACCTGGCAGAGGGGCTGTTGCAGGGGTGCTTTCTGCACTTTCAAGAACAGGTGAGCATTTCGCGAGAATCACTGGGGGCGGGGGGGACGCATGTCCGTTTCCACTTGAAACGGAGCTGACGGGACCAAGGGAGCCGAGGGGACCTGCGGGCCCTCGGTCAGGGGCTGACAGCGATCGGGAGTGGGGTCCGTGAGGGGCTGTTGGCCGGTCGGCACACAGGGAGCGGTTTTACCTGATCCCGTTCGTGACCTAGACTGTGCCCAGGTCCTCCCCTGTTCCTTGAGACGAACCATGTCGCGGGAAGCGATTTTTGAAGCCAGCCTCGCGTTCTTCCTGAGTCCCATCCAGGGCTTCCTGGAAGACCCGATGGTCTCCGAGGTGATGGTCAATGGCAGTGCATCGGTCTACGTCGAACGGGCCGGTCGGCTTTACCGGACCGAGGCCCGGTTCGACAGTGAAGACGCCCTGCTGACAGCTGTCCACAACGTGGCGCAGTACGTCGGCCGCGAAATTGACGAAGACCGCCCGGTGCTCGACGCCCGTCTCCCCGACGGATCCCGCGTGCATGCGGTCATTCCCCCCAGTGCCCGGCAGGGGACGTACCTCACCATCCGGAAGTTCAGCCGGGAGGTGTTTGACCTCGAACACCTGGTGCGGTTGGGGAGCCTGTCGGCCGCCGCCCGGGAGTTCCTCGAGATCTGCGTCCGTCTGCACAAGAACCTCGTGGTGGCGGGCGGGACCGGAACAGGCAAAACCAGCCTGCTCAACGCCCTGTCGACCGCCATCCCTGCCGAAGAGCGCATTGTCGTCATCGAAGACAGTTCGGAATTGAAGCTGCAGCAGCCGCACACCCTGTACCTGGAGTCGCAGCAGGCCGACTCGCGGGGGCGGGGAGGTCTGTCGATCCGCGACCTGTTCCGGGCTTCGCTGCGCATGCGGCCCGACCGCATCGTGGTGGGGGAAGTGCGGGGTGGCGAAGCACTCGACATGATCCAGTCGATGCTCAGCGGCCACTCGGGGAGCATGACCACGGTGCATGCCAGCAATCCGAGAGATGCGCTGGTTCGGCTCGAAACCCTGTCGCTGATGTCGGATGTCGAGATCCCGGTGTATGTTGCCCGGGCCCAGGTCGCCTCGGCCATTCACCTGATTGTGCAGTTGACCCGGTTCTCGGAAGATGGCTCGCGCCGGATCAGCCGGATCACCGAAGCCCACGGGCTGGAACAGGATCATTACCAGTTTCGCGACCTGTTCGTGCTGCAGATGCGGGGTCGGGATGAGCAGGGCCGGCTGCAGGGAGACCTCGCTCCCACGGGGCTGACCCCCACCTTCGCAGCCGAGGCAGCCGAGCAGGGGCTGCTCGACCACGTCTCGTTGACCCGGAAACTCTGGACGTAACGCACCGAACCGCTGGTTTGTCTCTGCTGCACCCCCTGCCGACCGCCACGAGCCGCCATGCCTGACTCCACCCGGCGATTCCCCACCGGCCTGATGAGCACCTGCTGCGTCCCCTGGACGGCCCAGTACACGCTCGACGAGCCGGTCTTTCGGCAGAGCATCCGCGCCGCCCTGCGGGGGACACCCCACCTGTATGTCTTCGGCACCGCCGGCGAGGGATATGCCGTCACCGCCCGACAGTTCGAGCAGGTGGTGAGGGTGTTTGCCGACGAAATGCGCCAAGGGGGGGCTGAGCCGATGGTCGGCATCATCGACCTCTCCCTCGGGACGATCTGCGAGCGGATCAGTCTTGCGCGGGAGTTGGGGGTGCGGCTGTTCCAGGTGTCGCTTCCCAGTTGGGGGGCATTGAGTACGCCGGAACTGCACCAGTTTTTTGAGGCGGTCTGCGGCGGGTTTCCCGACTGTCGTTTCCTGCATTACAACCTGCCGCGGACCAAGCGGATGGTGACCGGCCGGGAATATGGCGAGTTGGCCCGGCGGCATCCCAACCTCGTCGCCACGAAGAACTGCGGAGATTCGCTGTCGCACATCCAGAGCCTGATCGAAGACGCCCCCGAGCTGACGCATTTCCTCTCGGAAAATGGCTATGTCTACGGGTCGCTCTGGGGCGAATGCGGGATCCTGGTGTCGTTCATCATGAACTGGCCCCGGCTGCACGAGTTGTACGAGGCGGGGCGCCGCCGCGATGCCGAGCGGCTGGTCGCCATCCAGCGCGAGATCCGGGTGGTCATCCAGACCCTGTTCGAGACCGTCCCCGACAATCGGATCGACGGCAGCTACGACAAGCTGTTCGAAAAGATGTATCACCCCGAGTTCCCACTGCGACTGCTCCCTCCGTACAGCGGTTCATCGGATGACGAATTTCGGGCCTTTGTGAGCCTGCTGGAACAGCGATTGCCGGGCTGGATCCCGGCGTTCCATGCTCCGGGCCCGGCGCCGGCGGTCCGGTCAAATCGGTGATGGGCCAATCGGACGGGCAGGTGCCGTCAGTGTCAGCCCCAACCCCGGGCGACTAAAATGATCTTGTGAGACCTGCCTGAGTTCCTCCCGGTGTTGCCCGCCATGTGTCCCTCACTCCGTCGACGTCGACCCGCCTTTACGCTGATTGAATTGCTGGTCGTGCTGGCCATCATTGGCATCCTGCTGGCCCTGTTGCTGCCGGCGGTGCAGATGGCGCGGGAATCGGCCCGCAAGACGCAGTGCCAAAACAATCTGCGGCAGATCGGCCTCGCATTGCACAATTACCACGACACCTACTCGAGCTATCCCTCGGGCTGGATTGGGGTCAACCCGGCGACCGGGACCATGGACCAGGCGGGGCTGAATGGCTGGGCCTGGGGCTCGAAACTCTTGCCGATGCTCGACAACGCCCCGCTTTACAGTCGAGTGAAATTCGGACTGGCGATGACCGACCCGGCCAACAACGAGGTCAAGCTGGCTCCGTTACCGGTCTTTCGCTGCCCGTCCGACACAGCCGGTGCGACCTGGACCATCAAGACTGCCGACGGCACCGCGCTGACTCCCCTCTCGACCGCCAACTATGTCGGTTCGTTCGGAACCGAGAGCATCGACGCCTGCGAGTCGTTCCCCCCGGGTCGTCCCTGTCTGGGTGATGGGGTCTTCTACCAGAACTCGTCCATCAAGAATGGAAACATCGTCGATGGCCTGTCGAACACGGTCTTCGTCGGCGAGCGGAAGAGCATCGACCAGGACGAGTGGTATTCGACCTGGACCGGTTATGTGCCCGGTGCCGAAGAGGCGGCGGTGCGATTCCTCGGAACCGCCGATCATCCTCCCAACCATGAAGCGAAGCATTTCGACGACTTCAGCAGCCATCACTCGGGGGGAGCATTCCTGCTGCTGGGGGATGGCTCGGTGCACTTTGTGAACACGAGCATCGATGTCGAGATCTTCCACGCCCTCGGAACCCGCGACAACAAGGATTCGATCAAGGACTTCCAGTGACGGGCCCGTGTCCACATAACGATCCGTGACAGCGCACGGCAATACCCAACCTGGATGACAGCCACGACAGCAGCCCGCTCGGCTCAACCGCCGAAGAGTTCGCAGGCTCGTGCGGCGAAGACCACCGCGACGACGGTTGTGGAACCAAGGCAGGCGACCAGGACTGCGGCAGTGCCAATCGACAGCGCCCGCATCGCCTCGTCTCCAGCAGCGGCACCCAGTCCCCGGATCAGCAGCTTGAGCGCCTGCTGGAACATCTCGGCCGAGAGAACGACCGTGAGGGCCACGGTGATGGCGACCCACTGCCAGAGCTCAAGACCGAAGGTCATACCGGCGGCCAGCACGATGCTGATCCCGAAAAAGTGAACGAAGAAGACACTGTCGGCCCGCAGGCCCCAGGCCAGCCCGCGCTCGGCCTGCACCAGGCGCTGACGCCAGGCGGGGCGCCGCGGGGTGGAGTCTGGCGATGGCAGCAACTGGTCGGAGGTGATGGACATGTCACCGATCCCGGGTGAGGCTTCAACGGGAATAGGGTGGAATGAGTGAACCGAGCTGGGTGCCATTGCCGGCTCCCCCGTATTTGCCGACAAACGGAGCGAAGCGGGGTTCGATCGACAGCCCCACTCCGTAGTTTTCCTTCATCGGATCAACCGACAATCCGAGGTGGACCAGGAAGTCGGCACCAATCCGGCTGATGGTCAGCGACTGCCCGCGGCTTTCCCCTTCGGCGACGTCCCATGCCGTGCTGAGCGTGGAAATCCACTTCTGGCTCATCAGGTAGCTGTAGCTGGCTGTCACAATCTGGCTGTTGAGCGGGCCACCCTGGATGGCGCGGTAACCGAGGTAAACGCTGCCGCGGGCACTGCGCTGGCTCATGATGCCGATGTTGTACAGCGTCTCGGGATTGTCGAAGGTGTCGAACAGGGTTCCGGCGGTGATGGTCGTGCGGTCGCTGATGAACCAGTTGTAGCGGGCAGTCCACAGGCCGAGCGGTTCGCCGTAGTTGTCCCGGTCGGCATCGGGAAAGACACTGGTCTCGAGATCGAGGCTCATCCAGTCGCGGATGCGCGGGGCATTGGGAGGGCCCGACTTGGTCTGCAGGCGGTGCCGCCAGCCCAGCCGGATCGCATGCATGTCATCCACGAGCTCGTGGTAGGGGGCCGTCACGCTGTTCGCCGCTCCCGAGCGGATCGCGAAGTTGCGGGCGTTGAACTGTGGCGGGATGTCGTAGTTGAACGTGTTCCGGAACAACCGGCGGCGGAACTGTTCCTGCGAGTTGTCGTCGAACTCGTTGAACTGGACGATGTCGTTGATGCTGGTGGTGCTCTCGGCATACGACCAGTCGGCATCGAAGGTCATCTTGTGCGAGAGGCCATTGAGGGCGAAGAGGTCATTCTGGTAGTCGGACCACACCTTCCAGAACTCGATGCTGCTGCGGATCCCGACCGCCCCATAGAGCCGGTCCACCGGGCTCGAATCAAACGACTCGGTCCAGTAGTCGGCCTCTCCCTGCACATAGGGGACCAGGTTGAAGGGACCGAGCCAGAAGGGAGCGGCGAGCTCGTGCTTGGTCATGAAGACCCCGGCATTCGCGTCGGCTTCCCAGGGGAGTACGCTGTAATAGTCGTTGGGGTCGGTGGGGGGAGAGGCGATCCGCTGGATGCCGAAACCGGCCGACGAGTGGCTGGTCCAGGTGATCGGGGTGCCAAACAACGGCTCGCCGATCACGAACAGGTCACCCCGCGGCAGCCACTGGGTGTTGTTGTAGTAGTTGTAGAGCTGCGGCCGGACCCATGCCGACCACGACCAGTTCTGCTGTGTCTGGCGGAGGAACAACTGCGTCTCGTAGTCGTCGCCCGTGTCGTAATCGCGTTCGCGGTAGGCTTCGAGGTAGTTTCGGTCACTGACGAACGCAAAACTCGACAGCAGGGTCATGTCGTAGGGCAGGTCCCAGCGGTCCCGGAGGGAGACCCCGCCGCGCCACTCCTGCTTCGGGACCAGCGAGAGACGGTCGCGACCGAGGTTGTCGAGGCCGGAATCGTAGATCGTGCGGCCCCAGGCCTCTCCGCGATAGGCACCGGGTTCACCAAAACGGTCGGTTCCCCTGTAGGAGAGGTCGGTCCCCACCATGGGGCCCCGTTCACTCAGGTAGTCGACATCGATGTCCCACCGGTAGCCTGGGGGACGGTCGAGGCCAAACAGCTTGAAGGCATCCCAGACGGTGTAGAGCTGGAATCCGAAGATCCCGTCGTACTGCGTGCTGATGTTCCGCAGGGGAATGTTCGGATCTTCGGCCGGGGCGCTGATCTGCGGCGCGTAGAAGATCGGCAACCCCTCGACCTCAAACGTCGTGTCGACGGCGGTCGCCCAGAGGGTTTCATCGGCCTCGTAGGCCCCGGTCGCCGGATTGAACCGGACGGGGTTGTCGCCATACCAGCCGACGTTGCGGGGCTCGATGTAGATCTCCCCCGCGCGGGCCGCATATCCCGGACGGGCGAAGTCGCTGGTCGTGATGGCGGCGTCGGTCGCCTGGAAGGTGTTGGGTGCCAGTTGCCGCAATTGCGATGCCAGCACCCGCACCTTCGCGGGGAACCCGTCGATCTGGGTCTTCAGCTCGGCGTTGTAGAGCAGGGCCCGCTGTTCCCGAACGTCATAGAATCCCCGGGCCGCCCGCAGGACGTTCCCTCCCTGGCGGATCACGATGTTCCCTTCGAGGTAGACCTGAAGGGGAAGGTCGGCGGACTGCTCGGCACTGCCGCTGAAGTTGGTCGAACTGACCGGGTCGGTCCAGACCACGATGCGGTCGGCGGAGAGGTCGAGCGTGTCGACCTTCTGGCCCGCCACAGACTGCCCCAGTCCCTCCACAACGAGGTTCACCCCCCCACTGAAGACCAGCACCTGTTCGGGCGGGGTCGAATCGGGGGAGGGGAATGTTTCGAAATTCCAATTGCCCCCCGTTCGCGAGAAGATGCTGAATCGGCGGGAGGGGCCCTGGGGGGCCGGCAACTGCACGGCACGGAATTCGGGGATGGGTTCTTCGGGGCCGGGGGGAAGCTGGTCGTCCCCATCCGGTCCGGGGGGGATGAACCCATCGACCGGTTCGCGCTGCCGGACGGCACGGGCGGGGACCCGCCGGATGCCACCCCGTTCCTCGAGGGCCCGCTCGTACAGCGGATCCTGTGGCGCGGGGGTGTCGTTGGCGGGGCGCTTGGCGTGCAGCAGCACGCCCGATTCGGCGGGGAGAGTCAGCAGCAGCCGATGCCGGCTCGCCGTCGACCCCGGGCGTTCGATTTTCACATTTTCTTCGAGGTAGACCGTCACGTCGTCGCGCTGGTCGGCCCTCGCCCAGACGACGGCCCGGTCGGCCCGATACTTCGATTCTCCCTGCGTGATCACACAGTGCCCGTGCAGCAGATGCACGCGCGTCTCACCCTCCAGCCAGTTGCGGCTGAAGTCGGCCGAGATCGTCAGCGGATCGCGGAGATTGTCCGCGGGTTCCGACTGCGCGCAGACCACGATCGGGCACAGCCAGGCGAGCAACCAGAGCAGGGGTTGCCAGCAGGCGCGCAGCATCGGGTGAGATGTTGGGGAGTTCAGTCCCGGCACAAGGGCGTCCGTGCGGCCAGGGGAAGTGATGGGCGGGGATTTTTGCGGGGATGGTCAGGAAGACCACTCGCAGGCAGGCGCGTCACCCAGGCGGGTTTCGCGGAAGAAGGGACTCAAAGGGGACGGGGTTATAGCCCTGGAATGAAATCGGGTCAATTGGAATCGCGCACGATTGTGTCGGTTGTTTCCCGATGATTCGCAACGTCCCCAATCCGGGACTTCCATGAGACCCGCGGGTTCTCTCCGAATTGCTCTCCTCTCCTCCACACGAAGTCGCCCTGTGAGGCCACCTGGGGGAGAGAGGAGTGAGGCGTCGGACGGTTCTCGAGCCGGCGTCGTTGTCGCGTGGCAATCCAGGCCCGCGAGCGCGCCGGGGTTGCCTCCGGAGCGTTCCTGTGCCCGTGCGCAGAGTCGCGGGGAGCCCCATTGAGACTGTGGCGCACCACGATCGGGGGCGATGACTGGTGGTCGGGCCCGTTGGAACCGGTCAGCGATGTCCAGCACTTGGGCTTCGTCAACGACGCCCGAGCGGGTCGATCAGCCGAGGGTATAGACGAACGGAGAGAGTCCCAGGGCGTTGAGCACCAGCAGTGCGGCGACGAGGAACAGCACGATGAGGATGGGCGTCATCCACCACTTGCCGTTGTACCGCAGGAAATCCCAGAACTCGACGAGCAGGCCAGGGTCCTGCTGTTCCGCCTGCTGTTCAAATTGCGAAGCGGCGGAATTGGGACGATTGGCGTCGTTCGGAGAAGGTTTGGTCATGGCGGTCTCGGAACGAGCAGGTTTCAAAACTGACGAAAATAACGACCGGGATCGGTGACTGGCGTGTGGGGTGTCCAGTAGGTCGAGGCCTGTTGATCGAGTGTCAGGCCCAGCACATCACGCCCCCGCAACCGCATCACCAACGCGATTCCGGTGACCAGGGTATAAAACACCAGCCCGAGGACCAGGTGCGAGATGACCCATCCGATCGGAAACGCCAGGTACATCGCCCCGACATAGATCCAGCGGATCCACTGCGGTGCCAGCCAGCCGGCGAGACTTGCAGCCACAGCCACGCCCGCCAGGATCCACGGCCAGGGGGACTCGGGGTGTCGCCGGGCGGTGCTCCACGCGAACAGCAGCAGTGCGATGGGCAGCCAGAGACCGCCGAACAATCGCAGTTCGGTGCGCGACGGATTGTGACTCACTTCGATGAGGGCCATGAAGCCATTTAGGAGGAAAGTGCCCTGCGGGTCAAGAGGGGTTTGCGCAGGACAATGCGAGGATCCCAGGTCCCTCTCCGGGTTGGCCCGCCGATCGCTCATCGGCAACGGATGGGCGGGAGACAGGTTCCACAGCCGAGCGTTCCAGGATCGCCGTCCGCCCCCCCCCTTGGATTGACAGCGCACGGGCGGTATTCTGCAGGAGGATTTCTCGTGAACCATTCCGGTGGAGAAAATCCGCGATTTCCTGCCGCACACACGCTCTTCCGTGAGGATCCCGGATGCTCAGCCCCGACCGACGGAACTCTCTGACCGCCATTCGTGTCGGATGGACGTGGGCCAGCATTGTCTGGGTCATGGTGATGCTGGTGCTGCCGGTACCGGCCTGGGCGCAGGCCCAGAAGGGGCGCAAGACCGGCCCCGAACTCGAAAAGATCACGGGGAAGATCAAGGAAATTGACTTCAAGGGGAAGGCGGCCAATGTCGTCATCGAGCGGGAGGATGGGGGCGAACCCCTGGAACTTCTGGTCACGGCGAAGCTGAAGCTGCAGATCACTGCTCCTGCCGACGCAACCCTGCTGGCCCCCAAGCAATCGATCGTCGCCCGGGGAGCCTTCGAGTCCAACAAGGAATGGTTTGCGAAGCGCTTTGAGATCTACCACGGGTCGCCACCCCCGGTGGCTGGTGTTCACTCCGAGCCCGACCAGGGGGGATCGTTCATCATCGGCGGCACGCTGCTGGCTCATGAGAATGGGAAGCTGCTGATCAATGCCGGGGGCAAGCAGGTTCCGCTCAACTTCGAACAGGGAGCTCCCCCCGAGATCAAGGTGTTCAGCACCCAGATGGAACTCGTCCGCGAGGGATCGGCCGTCGAGGTGGAAGGTTCCACCCGCGGGGGGAAGTTTCTCCCGCAGAAACTGGCGATCCAACTGGAGAACCCCCTGACTCCCGAGGACTTCGCACCCCGCAAGCCCGAGAAGAAGGCCCCGGCCCCCAAGACAGCCAGCAAGTCGAAAAAGGGTCCCAAGGATCCCAAGACAGCAGATGAACCCGAGGCACCGGCTGGTGAGTTCGATCCCGACGACCCCTTCGGTGTCAACAAGAAGGGGGGAAAGCCAGCTCCGAAGTCTCCCGAGTCCGAGCCCCAACCCCCCACCGACCAGGGCTGAACCGCGGCCCTTTCTTCCCTGCTTCTGCACGCCACCTGCCGTGGACGAATCCCCGCTCGACCGGAGCATCCAGTTCATCAAAGGGGTGGGCCCACAACGTGCGGCACTCCTGGGACGCCTGGGGCTTCAGACCGTCTCCGACCTGTTGTTCAATCTTCCCCGGGATTTGCTCGACCTGACGCAGGTCACCCCGATGGGTTCGATTGTCGAGGGTGAGTCGTGCCAGGTGCGTGGCCGTGTGGTGGATCTCGATGCCCGACCCACCCGCAAGGGGGGCACCGTAACCGGGGTGGCCATCGAAGCGCATGGTCAGTATGTGCGGGGCATCTGGTTCAACCAGCCCTGGATCCTCCCGAAATTTCGCTTCAACGACTGCGTGCTCTTTTCGGGAAAGCCGAAACGTCGCGCGGGCCGGTGGGAGTTCAGCAGTCCCCATGTGCAGTGGCTCGACCCTGACGACACCGACGCCCATGGCGGGGTGATTCCACGGTATCACCTCACCGAAGGGCTGAAGATGCCCGAGATGCGGCGAATCACGCGGGGAGCGGTCGAGGAATTTGCCCATCTCGTTCCCGATCCGCTTCCGGAGGCCTGTCGCGCGGAACTCGAACTTCCCTCGCTGGCGCAGGCCGTGCGACTGGTCCACCTGCCCGTCACGGTCGAGCAGTTCCAGCAGGGACTCCGCCGGATCGTGCACCAGGACCTGCTGGAATTCCAGTTGGGTCTGTCGCTGCGCCGCCGGGCGTGGCAGCGCACCGCCACGGCACCAGTGATCCCGCTGACAGCCAAAGTCGACGCCCGGATCCGCCGCCTGTTTCCCTTCCCGTTCACCGGCGGGCAAGACCGGGCCATCCGTGAGATCTGCCATGACCTCGGGCTGGGCCGGGCGATGCACCGGCTGTTGCAGGCCGATGTGGGGGCCGGGAAAACCGTCGTCGCGATCTACTCGCTGTTGCTGACGGTCGCCGCCGGCTACCAGGGGGTGCTGATGGCCCCGACCGAAGTGCTCGCACGGCAGCACTGGCAGACACTCGAACGCTGCCTGGCACACAGCCGTGTGGAACGGGTGCTGCTGACCGGGCAGCTCACCCCGGCAGAACGACGGGAGGCGCAGGAGAAGATCCGCTCGGGACAGGCCCAGTTGATCGTGGGGACCCAGGCCCTCATCCAGAAGGATGTCAGTTTCGGCCGACTGGGACTGGTGGTGATCGACGAGCAGCATCGCTTCGGGGTGCGGCAGCGGGCCCGATTCGCCGCCGATGCCATCACCCCGCACACCCTCGTCATGACGGCAACCCCAATTCCCCGCAGCCTGTGCCTGACCCAGTTTGGCGATCTCGATCTCAGCCTGATGGATGAACTCCCCCCGGGCCGACAACCGGTCTCGACCCACATCGTGGCCACGGGCCCCCAGCAGACCAAGGCCTGGGAGTTCCTGGTCCGCAAGCTGGCGGCCGGACGCCAGGCCTACGTCGTCTGTCCGCGCATCGAGGGGGAGGAAGAGAGCCTGGCCATGACCGAACCCCCCGCGACCGCGGAGGACGGCACTGCAGTCGCCCCAGCCCCACCGGCGAATACCTCCTCGGCTGAGCAGGTGTTCAAAGAATTGCGGACCGGTTTGCTGAAGGACTTCCGCGTCGGCCTGCTGCATGGGCAACTGGCCGGGGAACACAAGCAGGAGATCATGCGGCTGTTCCGCGCAGGCGAACTGCAGGCACTGGTCTCAACAACGGTCATCGAGGTGGGGGTCGATGTCCCCAATGCGTCGTTGCTGGTCGTGTTCGATGCCGAGCGGTTCGGGCTGGCTCAACTGCACCAGCTGCGTGGCCGGGTGGGGCGGGGTGTCCACCAGGGGTACTGCTTTCTGTTTCCCTCGTCGGCGACACCCGAGTCCCAGAAGCGACTGGAAGTCCTGGTCCGGCACAGCAGCGGGTTCGAGGTGGCCGAGGCCGACTTCCGGCTGCGCGGTCCGGGCGACGTCCTGGGGACCCGACAGCATGGCGATCTGCCGCTGGAATCAGCCGACCTGTTTCGCGATGCCTCGCTGCTCCCCACCACGCGCGACCAGGCGCAGGAACTGGTCCGCTCGGGCCGACTCGATACCCCCGAGTACGCCCCGCTCAAGCAGCGCGTCCTCTCGCGGTTCGGAGAGTTGATGGAGATTTCGGGGGGTGGCTGAACCGCTCAGGCGGCCCGCCGCCGGTAGGTGACCGCACATTCCTCGGCGGCCGACTCGATCTGTCGGACGTCCACCATGTCCGCCTCGGCGGCAAAGCCCAGCAACAGGCCGAGATCACACAGCCGATTGATGCGGCGTGCGGCCCCCCCCGAATGGCGATGCACTGCCGACAGGGCCGCGGGGGTGAAGATCTCCTCCCCGGCTCCCGCGGCGGCCAGGCGGTGTTGAACGTAGCGGTCGGTCTCGTGCGGCTCGAATGGCGACAGTTCACAGTGCACGGCAATGCGGTCGGCCAGGGGGGCGATCCTCCCCACCTGGTTCCGCACCGCAGGCTCCCCGACCAGCAGCAGCGTCGGCGGGGTCCCGCCGAGTGGCTGGAGGTCGAGGACCAGCCGCA
>Ga0315904_10007041_pt1 | contig 15189 bp, 13 predicted proteins | sample LakEriMetagenome_6_FD_203529 | JGI IMG/M metagenome (GOLD analysis project Ga0315904, IMG submission 203529) | Freshwater fungal communities from buoy surface, Lake Erie, Ohio, United States - Buoy 12 MA120 | ecosystem: Environmental > Aquatic > Freshwater > Lake | place: USA: Lake Erie, Ohio... | reverse complement strand
TTCCCTGATATCAGGCGCGACCCGACATACGTGATTGAATCAAGCCCATTTAACTCCCTGCTAGACACGAACTCGTCATCAGATGAAGATTGCGAGCATGACGATCACGACTCACGCCGCCATCGCTTTCATGATGACGATGACCACGACGACGATCATGATTTTTAACTCGACGTTGAGAAAATGCATACGTTGAGGAGGGCAGGCGTGTCGCCCGCCGGGGTATGTAATGTTACCCACCTTTCACAGATAAATTATATTTTTCGCCTTTGATGAATAGTAAATTTTATCGCGGCGCCCGGCGGGCGACACGCCCGCCCTCCTACAATCTACTCCCCACACAACGCCTGGAGATGCTTCACATCCTGCGCCAGCTCCTGAAAGATACTCTCTGGCTTAACACTTACAACGAAACGCCCTAAACTTAAGATCCTTCTGTTTAACTCAGGAGATGGAATACCCGGAAAACGGCGGATGAGATTATCACCGTCCCACGCATCTTCCTGCTCAGCGTGCCAAACCTGAGCAGCATAGTAGCGAGAGGCAGGTGCAGAGATCGTAATCTCAATCGTACTGGGCTTCTCACCAGACCACACCCCAAAACCCTCAAGCCAGTAAGGCTTTGCTGGACCAACGGCCCCTTGCGTATCCTCTCTTGCAGGAAGTGCATCTACCTCTTCAATCGACTTGATAAAAGATACGTTCAGAACGATCTGACGCCCCTTATGGTCATCAAACATCGCATACAGTATCCCATCTGAATAATGCAGTCGTTGAAACAACCCCGTATACTCTCTGTCTTCCTCGTGTCGCCACGGCGAGCGATACTTAAGAGCAACAGGCTGCCCGCGGTGAGCCAGCGTAAGTAGCCGCACGAGATCAATATCCGCCAACTTAGCTATCGACGTGGTTTCGGACGAAAACCTACGCTTAATCTGCTCTAAGTCACACGTCACATCAGAGCGCCCATTGGTCAGCCTCGCCCACAAAGCCTCCACGGCCGATTGCAGCGATCGGTCATCGAGCATCGAGAGCAATTCCCCCAGCAGGATCATCACCACCAGCTCATCACGTCCAGGAGGTAACGATGCGAAAGAAAAACTTGGGTTAGTCAGGAAATATCCGCGCTGCGACTCATCGTAATCGATCGGCACTCCAAACTCGTATCGCAGACGGTCGATCGTACGCATGGCAGTGCTGCGCGAACATCCGCACACTTCAGCGAAGCTAGACGCATTTGGAAATGCCCCCCTCTGCAACTCAGCTTGGAAAAGCAACGCACGCTTTAAAAAAGTTGAAGTATCCATGCAGACTCCCTCTCGCAGTTCGTTAATAAACCCTGAGCCAGTATGCCTTGCAGATAACCCGCGCAGCTAGCCTTAAGATTGACGGGCTACCCTCCTTATCTCGCGGCTTAGCTCCTAAGTATCCATTACAAAAACGTTTTAGACCGTGTTTTGAACACCTAACTCACTCAGTGATACGGTTTTTTCCCATCGGCTTTCCATTTGTGCTACACTTATCGGATGAGCCGAATTTTGATTACTATCCTTCTCTCACTTTCTGCACTTAGCCACCAGCTTTCGTGTTGCACTTTGGTCTTTGCGCAACAGGTCTCAGCTAAAATTATCGGTGGTGATTTCGCTCCGCAGCTTGCCGGTAAGCAGTTTGCTTATATTGAGACGGATGAATTTATGTGTTCCGGGACTCTCGTTGGCCCACGCGAGATCTTAACTGCAGCACATTGTATCGCCGAAGGCCCGGGCGCCGCTGGCACTAGAGTGTACGTCGCAAATAGCCGACGATCAGTTGAGAGCGCCTGGTATCATTCACAGTACGTCCCTTCTCAGTCACCCAGTGAATCGGCGAGATTTGACCTTGGGATGTTGATCTTGTCCGAGCCCGTGACCAACATGTCACCGATTCCCGTTCTGCGGGGAAGACGCATCACGAGGGGCACCAAAATTTTAATTGCAGGGTACGGATCAAATGAACGCTCAGATGACCCCAATCGATCTTTTCGAGACAACTTTAAAGTCGGCCTATCGAGGGTGATCCTTGCGGATGGCAATCATCTCTTTGCGAGCCACCGCGCTTTTAGCGCTTCAGCGTGTTCGGGTGACTCAGGAGGCCCAGCCATTATTGCTATTGGAAAGAGGTCGCTCGCCGTAGCCGGCACACTTTCTGCGGGCATCAATGTGAGCGAGGGTGGCAAGTGCTACCTTCGCGGAGATGGTACATTCGTGGAAGTCGATCTACAGTCTGTTTCATCGCGTGCATTTTTGAGATCATTTCCCGGAGTAAGATACGTAAGGGCCAACTCACGGCGTTAAGAGCCAGTAAGGCGCGAAACAATCCCAAAAATACGCTGTAATTGTCTCAGATGTCTGGTATACCAGTGGCAAAAACCGTCAGCTTGAGAAACTGCTGCGAATACACCCCTTCTTCTACGTCTTATTCCCACCGCATACTCTAGCGCCACCGAGGCCCTGCGGGCAGACCCGGCTCCTGATTCCGGATTCATTCAAACAAAGGAGCAGATCGGCGCATGGAAGGAACGCGCACCTGTGCACAAGATCTGGTTTTAGAATCGAGAGAAGTTTTACAAAGAGCGCGACAAGTACAAAAAGATTCACTTCCGCCCTGTGACCACCAAGTTCCTTATTCACAACGGTTGGTGGGATAATCTTAATACCGCCGACCGAGACGATTACAATAAAGAGGTTGAGCAGATGGCTGTCTACATAAAGAACGCCTTCGACTCTGCCTTTAAAGAAGACCCCAACAAGCGCTTTATGGTGGTCGATACTCCCGATAAAGAAACGATCGTCTACGCTCTGGCATTAACCGAACCCGTTGCTACCAAAGCCCACATAAACGCTGCTGGCACAGCTTTAGGAATATTTATTCCAGGCGGTGGTCTTTTAAAAACAGCTGCTAAAGGCAGCATCGCAATTGAGGCCAATATCTATGATGGCAAAACGAACGAGCTACTCGTTGCCTGGGCCGACCGCGAACAAGACCGAGGCTCGCTATTTAGCTTCTCAGATTTCTCATGGTACTCGCATGCTCGCGCAACAGTCGATAACTGGGCCAAGCAGCTCGTTGAGGGATACAACACACCGATTGAACACAAGGTAGAGGATCGGACGCTTTTTACTTTGAATCCGTTTTGAGAGAAGGGCTAGCGCTCTTCGCAAGCGCATGCAGCACCCCTGATACAACACCGGAAAATCACTCGCCTTACCGGCTACGCTCCATGTAGAGTCATTCCACCTGCAAGCTCCAGTCTTTTTCAGATCGCATCAGAAAATCCCCTCTGTATCAGCTTACCAAGCCACCTGCCCTACGCTTGTTTAGGAGTTTGATTATAACGTAGGCTGAGGCCACATGACCTCGCACGACCCCGCTTATAATCCATCTCATCAAGACCCCCTCGCCGCGGGCCTACTGCCCTCTGACGAGAGGTCGCTGCGCAACCGAGTAATCGAAATATCGGAAGACTCGCGCCGCACAGCGCGTGAGAAGCTTTACGCCTTTTCGCAGATGTTGGAGGCTCTTTCAACGAGGCCAGAGCCGATCCCTCCTTCGGTATTAGCCACACTTGCTCACCGGACCGCTAAGGCATTTAAGTTTGCGCAGCACCATGAGAAGAACGAGCTGCGCAGACGCTATATTGAACCTAAGAGCATAAGGACTGTGGGACGAAGTTTTCTATGCATGCCAATTACTCACGGCCCAAGACCTGTCACCCCTCTTTGCTAGCTGGACAGGCGGCTCGGCACATCCAGTCAACCGGAACAACAGCACCACAGCTCAATCGAACTAAATGCTTAAGCTGTCAGTAGTTTCAAGCTATTAGGCCCTTACGATACGTGGGGATATCAACCACCCGAATAAGCAACTTCCCCAAAACATCGCGGCAAAAACAAGCACAGGGTCAAAAAAATAGCCTGATCAAGCAACTCTTCAGATTTTTTCTCGAACTACTCATAGGGGGTTCTTAATACCCTCATTTTAGAACAGCTCTAACCCGCCCATGGAGGCTATATGCAGATCCCATCTAAATTAAACACAGAAACAAATCCTATTGAGCCAGGCACACCCCTACAAACCAGCTCCAATAATTTAGCGCCTCAAACCGCTAGCTCAATCCAGTCTGCCCATCAGGCTATCGCACAAACGCTGCAGAGGCTTATGTCCCAAAATGGGAACTCCTCTCCTAATGGCCTTCACCAGGTTATTTCCTCCCTGATCTCCACTCTGGTTAATACGTGGAACTCCGTCAATCAGTTACTGAGCGGTTTGCTTTCACCACCATCAACAGTAGTTGATATGCCCAGCACCCCACCTCCCGTCAATTCAGGTAACGGTCAAAATCCATCTCCAGGTAACTCTGGCTCTACATCGGATAATCCTGGTACAACTCCAGGCAATTCAGGTGGAACAACCGGTAACTCCGGTGGGACAACTGACCCCGGTGCCGGTGGTAACACAGACCCAAATCAAATTCCTGGTGGAAACAACCCACCTAGTGGTGGAGGCAACCTGCCTGGTAACGACGCCCCTCCTGGTGGCACCAACCCTCCCGCCGGCAACACTCCACCAGACCCAGGAATAATACCTGGGCCCGACCCGATCGGTGGCGATCAACCAAAGCCATCTCTGATTCCATCGCATGCTCGAGAGTTTGAGAAAACTGGCGAGATCGAATGGCGCCCGCGTTTAAACAACGGCAACTTATCAATCATCTTCCGTCCCGAGCACGACACTCTTGCTGAAAAGGTAGAGATCTTCTCCTCAGACGGAACGACTCTATTGGCCACTGGCACAAGGTCAGGCAAGACCGAAGATGGCAGACCTCTTTACACGTTCGATCGCCCAGGCGCATCGTTTCCAGATGGCGCTGTCGTAGTCATGACCTTTAAAGAAAACAAAGGCGTTCGGCGCATGACTATCCCTGACTCCTCAGAGAAGTATGTCCACGGGACCCCGCAGGGTAACGGTAGCGGGAGCACCGGAGGAAGTGGCAGTGTTGGTGGCGGTGTTAATACCGGCAATCAACGCTCACTCGTTCCATCAGGTGCGGTTGAGTTCAAGGCTGACGGAGATATCGAGTGGAAGGCCACCGGCAATAACGGCAATCTCAGCATGATCTTCAGTCACGGCCACAACTCTATGGCCGAAAAAGTTCAGATCCTTTCAGCAGATGGAAAGACCGTTTTATCAACTGGTGTAAAAGCAGGGACAGCTCCTGACGGCCGACCGATCTACAACTTTGATAAGCCAGGAGCTAGCTTCCCACCAGGCGCGATCGTCTTGATGACGCTTTCGGACGGCCGAGGAAGTCGCAAGATGACGATCAAGGCACCTGCGCAAGACTATGTTCACGGAACTCGTCCACAGAAGCCAATAATCCCAGCAGGTACAACTGAGTTCGATAAAACTGGAGAGATTGAATGGAGACCACGTCTAAACAATGACAATCTCGCCATCATTTTCAGACCAAGTCACGCCACACTCGCTGAAAAGGTTGAGATCGTCTCTCCAGATGGCAAGACTGTCTTAGCCACTGGTGTAAGAGCAGGAAGCACTGCGGATGGACGACCGATCTATAATTTCGATAAACCAGGGGCTAGCTTCCCGGATGGTTCAATCGTGTTGATGACCTATAAGGACGGCCGGGGAAGTCGCAAGATGACGATCAACGAGACTTCTGAGAAGTATGTGCATGGAACTCCGAAACCTCCTGCAGGCGGATCGGGCAGTGGCAGCTCAAACGGCGCTGGGTCCACAGGCGGCTCCGGCTCAGCTAGTGGAAGTGGAAGTAGCGGTTCCACCGGTAGCGCTGGCAACACCACACCGACACCTCCCGCGCCCTCATTACCTCCTCAATTCGAGAAGACAGGACAGATCGAGTGGAGACCGCGCTTAAACAATGGAAAACTGTCGATCATCTTCCGCACAAGCCACGCCAGCACCGCGGATACGGTACAGATTATGGCGGCAGATGGTAAGACTGTTCTCGCCACTGGCAAGCGCGCTGGCACAACAAGCGATGGTCGCCCGATCTTTAACTTCGATAAAGCCGGTGGCGAATTCCCAGATGGATGCATCGTTGTGATGAAGTTAAAGAACGGACAAGGCAGTCGCCACCTCACAATCAATGAGACCTCGGATAAGTTTGTCTTCTAATCGGAGTGCCCCGTGAGGCTTGACTAGCGGGGTGAAGAAGATTTGAAGTGCAATGAAGTATAGAGGAGAATTAGTATGAAAAAGCTGATGTTTGTTTTAGGCTTTCTAGTTTTGAGTGGGTGTGGCAGCGGAGACGACTCTACGAATGCCTGCTCTGATCTGAACGTTAAGGTATTCGGCGGAGACCAATGTAATTACAGCCGTAGCCCGGTTGTAGCGATAGTTGGCTTTGACCAGAGCGGCATCCCTCGTGGAGTGTGTTCAGCAACTATGGTCACCACTAATGACGCCCTTACCGCGGCACACTGTGCAGAGCTAACACAGGCACCAGGCGGCGTACGAGTGTTTGCTGATGGCCGTGAGTACGCGATCGTTGCCGGAAGGAATCACCCCAAATACGACGGAAGCATCACGTCACCATACGACATTGCTATGATCACCCTCGACGGAGTGCTGGATATTGGACCAGTCCCGCTGTTAGTATCGGACCCGGTCATATCTGGCGAGGAGATCGCCGTATTTGGATACGGAAAGAACGAGGAGTACATCGGCATACCTCAGGCTAGTGATTTCAGAGCTGCATACATGCGCATCTCAGGCGTCAAACCAAATCAGTTCGGTGCTCTTTTTGATACCACTGGAAGCAACATCTGCCAGGGAGATTCCGGCGGTCCGGCAACTCAAACAGTTGGTGGAATCACCTCTGTTGTAGGCGTCACCAGCTTCACCGTTGGCGGTTGCCAGAGTGGCTCAGGATCGGGATTCGTAAACGTCCAAAATCCGGAGATCTTTGAGTTTATCGCCGAGTATTCGCCGGACGTAACGATTCGGTAGCGGGCTGCCGAACCTAGACGCTGAGTTCTTGAGGCCCTGCTCATGCGGGGCCTCTGTCGCATTTTGCTTGTGCAGCTCTAGCATTGCCCTATTCTTAGATTGTGAGCGCTCAGAAGCTATCCCCTATGGATGTCACTACAGCGCCAGTTCTAGCGAGCATAGGCCTTACATAGCTTCGCAGCTACCCGGCACTCCTCTAGCCGATAATCGATGTCGGCGCATCGATGTAACTAACAAAGCGCGCCAGCTCTCCTCGCTTCTCTTGCGGAACACACAGGTAGTCAACTGGATAATCGTTGCGAATATGAATAAGAAGGTATCCGAGTGAGATGATATGCTGTATCACGGCCTCACTACTAGTGCCTCGCTGCTTTAGCTGTGGTTCCTCGATCTCTATGAATATAAACGGACGCCCAGACGAGATAGTTTGACGAGCACCGTGCAACACGTCTAGTTCAGACCCCTGCACATCGATCTTAATAAATGAAACTGAAGGCAACCCAAGACTGTCAAGAGTAATGAGCTGGACCCGCTCGCCACCCGACCCAACCTGATTGTCCCCGAAGTTCCACCCTTTAAGGAAGTAATTCACCGGGTTCATCTCTATCACGCTAGGCTCCGATCCAACTGCAGCATGAAGCGTTATTACATTCGGCAGCCCATTTAAAAAACAGTTCCCACACAACTGCTGAAAAATGACCCGGAGTGGTTCAATCGCAAGTACTACACCTGTTGCGCCTACCTGCTTAGCGAGCACAACTGTATTTAGTCCAAAATTTGCTCCAACATCGATCACCTGCGCGCCAGGGCTCACAAGATGCTTCACCAGCTTTGTAAAGTGCGGCTCCCACGGATCGCCACGCTTAACGTGATTGCCAAGCAGGTCACCGCTCAGGATCATGAAAGTTCCGTCGGTGCCGGTTACAACTTCAGTTTCGAGGCGGGATGGAATCTCATTTGGCATACAATATACTCAGAAGTTCAATCTAGAATGACTAGAACCGGTCTCAAACATCGCGACAAAGCTATTTGTGAGACCGGTTCTATTCACCTTTACCACCAATGATGAGATTTAGGAAAGTGCGACTTAATCGCCTGGCCTGACTCACCGGCGCATGCATGGAATGGCCTGAGAGCAGCTTGGGGCGCCAGTCAGCGCCGTGTAACAGACAGCTACTCCGCCATATCGAGCCCAATATATTGAACACTTTATGCAGGGCAGAATATCGCAGGCGCCCATCGCGAGGTGCAAATTTTGGTCCCAGCCCCTGGAGCTGGTCGCATGAATTTGATAGCCTGACGAGGCGTCAGTATTTGCAGATTGCTTACAGGAGATATCAAGCAACGTGGGTTGTGGTAGACCACCCAGCGAACTCCAATCTCCAACATGCCTTTGATATAGAGGTGTAACGTGATTCCACTAAAAACAACTTACTCTTCGCAAACACCATCGCTAGCCACTTTGGACCTACTAGCTCGCTACAATTTCTCTGGCATGGTCGACGGCCTCGGTTTGACCACCGTAAAAAAGGATGGCAACGTTTTTGTTATATCATTTAATCGAAGCGGCGATGAAACACAGATTGAATCGCAATCGATTCAGATTCGCGTAAACTCAGAGATGGGACGCAGGGGATTTCACTCAGCTGAAGTGACTACTACTGATATACTCGGAAAATCATCTTCCCACACGATTACCGAGCAACGCGAGGTCGAGTCGAAGTTTTTGAACAACATGTCACTCGCTAATGTCGTTCGAGCGATGGAGCGGCTGCGCCCGCTCCCGCAAGAGTAAGGAAACAGACCCTGGTACTCGAAAAATCGGCGCAAAGCGGGCATCTCATCCAGTGCGTTCCGCCTACTGCGCTTATTTCATCCTCCGGGAAAGCTCTCGCTTGACTTCACGATCAGCTTCACGCTTTTTAATATCCTGTCGCTTATCCGGAGCCGCCTTACCTTTTCCGAGCGCGATCTCTAATTTTGCTCGACCATTTTTAAGATGTACATCGAGCGGCACTATCGTTGTCCCAGCGGTCTCCAATTCGCGAATTAACTTTACAACCTCACGCTTGTGCATCAACAGCTTTCTGGGCCTGCGTGGGTCGTATTCTTTATCGCCGCTATGCGAATACGGCTTGATGTAGGCGTTTAAAAGAAACAGCTCCCCGCCTTGAGGCCGCACATAAGCCTCGTTGACTGTAATCTCCCCGGCGCGAATAGACTTTATCTCGGCTCCAGTTAACACCAATCCTGCCTCGAAGGTCTCAAGGATATGGTAGTCAAAGCGAGCTTTGCGGTTTGCTGTGATGACTTTGACTGATTCACTCATGGCGGGGGTAGCTATAAGGGCTCAAATTACACCCCTTTTATTAGAGGGTGGCCGACAGTCTATGGGAGCGCCCAGTTTCTTTCAACCTGCAACTCTCTCTCATTTACAGTAAGGCCCTGATACGATAGAAAAAGAGGGTGTTTTAATGTGGAATGACCCCTATGCTGACCTCACGCCAAATTCGCGAAAAGTTCATTAAGTTCTGGACCGAGAGCCCGCGCAACTGCGGAGTCGTTCCCAACCTCTCTCTCGTCCCCAACGTCGACTCAACCCTGCTCTTTGTAAACTCAGGTATGTTCCCGCTCGTGCCATACCTCGGTGGGCAACCTCATCCACTCGGCAAGCGGCTGTGCAACATCCAACGCTGCTTACGTACCAACTACGACGAGATGCTTGAGATCGGTGATAACAGACACACCCTGATGTTTGAGATGATCGGCGATTGGTCGCTTGGTGACTTCACCAAAGAGCAGCAGATCCCTTGGATCATGGAGCTGTGGGTCAAGGTCTACGGAATGGATCCAAACAGACTCTACGTTTCAGTGTTCACAGGCGACGAGACAGCCCCACGCGACCACGTCGCAATCGAAACATGGAAAAAAGTCTTTCGTGAGTACGGCGTAGAGGCTGAGTTCTCTGAGGATATTCACGCCGTCCCCCCTACCCTCGCCGACAGCAAAGGCTGGAAGTACCACATCTTCCCCTACCCCAAGAAGAAAAACTGGTGGCAGCGCGCAGCGGCTCCAGGCGAACTCGGCGGCCCAACATCAGAGATGTTCTACGACATGGGAACCGTAGAGCGTGTCCAAGACAAATACCATATTAACGACGATTCCGGCCGCTTTATCGAGATCGGTAACAACGTCTTTATGGAGTACAAGCTCTCGCACGACATGCAGTGGGAGCCCCTGGCACAGAAAAATATCGATTTCGGTGGTGGATTCGAGCGTATCTGCATGATTGTGCAGAACAAAGCCGATATCTTTGAGAGCGATATCTACTCACCAATTATCGATCACCTCGCTAAGCTCTCTGGCCGGTCGTATAAAACAGCTGGCGCAGAAAACTCTGATACAGCAGCGTTTCGAGTTATCGCCGACCACGGCCGCGCTGCGACATTTATCTTAGCCGATGGCATCTCTCCATCAAATAAAGAGCAGGGATACATCCTACGACGCTTTATCAGACGCCTCGTTCGATTCGGCCGCAAACTCGGCCTTGAGCATGAGTTTACTCGTGATGTGGCAAGCACCGTTATTGAAGTGCTCTCACACGCCTATCCACACCTTGAAGAGAATCGAGAGCTCATCCTACAGAAGATCCACGATGAGGAAGTTGCGTTTAATCAGACCCTCTCAAAAGGTCTTAAGGAGCTCTCAAAGATTCAGGCCCAGTTCGCTCCGGGCACTACGATCACAGGCGAGCAGGCCTTCTTTATCTACGAAACGTACGGCTTCCCGCTTGAACTAACCCTTGATGAACTAAAGGTAACCGAGGATCAGGCAACGCAGATTACCTTGGAGTTCCAAGATTGCGAGAAGCGTCACCGCGAACTATCGCGGGCCGGCGCCGACCAGAAGTTTAAGGGAGGTCTTGCCGACCAGTCACGCGAAACCACAAAGCTTCATACAGCACACCACCTCCTACTCGCCTCACTACAGAAGCTAGTCGACCCCAACATTCGCCAGAAAGGTAGCAACATCACCGCTGAGCGCATGCGAATGGACTTTAACATTGAACGCAAACTCACCCCTGAAGAGGTGACTAAGGTTGAAGAGATGGTCAATCAGCAGATCGCTCAGAAGCTCCCCGTGATGCGGGTTGAGATGCCTCGCGAAGAGGCTGAAGCGCTCGGTGCCCAGATGGAGTTCGGCGCAAAGTACCCGGATATTGTAAGCGTATACTTTGTAGGCGATCGCAACAGCTGGTTCTCAGCCGAATTCTGTGGCGGCCCGCACGTTGACAACACAAGCGAGCTAGCCGAAGGAGGAAAGCAGTTTAAGATCCAGAAGCAAGAGAACGTCGGTGCTGGACTAAAACGCATCAAAGCTGCGCTGGTCTAATGACGCCCAAGAAACGCGCAGAGCTCCTGACTGAACTTACACTGTTGTACCCTGAGCCACGCTCAGAGCTTGACTTCAAAAATGAATTTCAGCTTCTGATAGCCGTGATGCTTTCAGCTCAGTGTACCGACGTAAAGGTCAATCAGGTAACACCGCACCTGTTTAAGGCCTACCCCGATTGTAAACGACTAGCGAAGGCCAAGCTTACTGACGTCGAAGCGATCATCCGCCCGATTAACTACTTTAAGACCAAATCAAAGAATATCATCGCCACAAGCGATATCCTTACGACTCAGTACCACGGCACCGTTCCTAAAACCCACGCCGAGCTGACTGCCTTGCCTGGTGTAGGCAGAAAAACCGCTAATGTAGTGCTTGGAGAGACAGGTGCTGTACCATCGCTACCCGTTGACACTCACGTCTTTAGAGTCTCGCGCCGACTTGGTCTCACAAAAGGCAAGACCCCTGACGCAGTTGAGCGTGATCTGATGCGCCTCTTCCCCTCATCCGAGTGGCGCGGGCTACACCACAGGCTTATCTTTCATGGAAGAAGGGTGTGCAAGGCGCGTAATCCCTTGTGTGGAGAGTGTTCTCTGCGTGGCTTGTGTCCATCTGGCAAGAAGGTGCACTCGTAGAGTATCCGGCTGTCTCTATCCCCGGATCCGAAGGAACCAGCAGAACGCCCTACTCGGTCGTTTTAGCCTCACGTCTCCCATACATAGTAGAGCGGTAAGCAGTTCTCAATCCCTCGCTTTATTGAGGGCGCTTAAGGCATACACACCCATCACAAGCACATAGTATTTATACTTGAAAACGGCTATCGTCGGGCTTAACAACCCAAAAGAAAGAAACTTGTCTTTATTAGGAGCACCCAGATGCCAACTCTATTTGATCCCCTTAAGCTTGGAGACCTAACCCTCGCAAACCGTGTCGTGATGGCTCCCCTGACTCGTATGCGTAGTAAGCAACCCGGAAATATCCCCCACGAGTTAAACGCCGCCTACTACGCCCAACGCGCATCGGCAGGGTTAATTATCTCTGAGGCCACACAGGTCTCACAGCAAGGCCAGGGGTACCCAGGCACTCCAGGCATTCACTCTAAGGAGCAGGTGCAAGGGTGGAAGCTTGTGACTGATGCTGTGCATAAAGCAGGTGGTAAGATTTTTCTTCAGCTATGGCACGTGGGTCGCATCTCACACCGTTCACACCAGCCTGATGGAGGACTACCAGTAGCACCTTCGGCGATCAAACCCTCGGGAGGTACCTTCTCAGCACAGTGGCAGCCAGTTGAGTTTGAAACACCGCGAGCATTGGAGACAGCAGAGATAAAAGAAATCATTCAAGACTATGTACGCGGTGCCCAGAACGCCCTAGAAGCTGGCTTTGACGGAGTTGAAGTGCATGGAGCTAACGGCTATCTGCTCGACCAATTTTTACAGAGCGGCTCAAATCAGCGCAATGACCAGTACGGCGGCTCGATTGAGAACCGTGCTCGCTTGCTGCTTGAGGTAATCGATGAGGCCATTAAGATTTGGGGCTCATCACGAGTTGGTGTGCGACTCTCGCCGTACGGCACCTTTAACGACATGAGCGATAGCGATCCCGTTGCGCTCTTTACGTATGTACTCGAGCAATTAAGCGCGCGCAAAATCGCGTATGTGCATCTGATTGAGCCACGATCCTCAAGTGCAGGCTCACAAGACGGCAACATCGCTGGGGCACCCGAGACAGCTAAGATATTCCGCAAGGCGTTTAGTGGCGTGCTGATTTCAGCCGGTGGCTACTCTCGTAACGAGGCCATTAAAGCAGTTGAACAAGGCGCTGTTGATGCAGTTGCTTTCGGCAGACTCTTTATCGCCAATCCAGACCTTCCAGAGCGTCTAAAACGTGACGCTGACTTAAACTCGTATGACCGTAGCACCTTCTACGGCGGCGCTGAGAAAGGGTATACTGACTACCCTGCTCTCGCCTCGTAGTTGCGCGGAAGGTAAGGCTATCGCCAAGAAGCTACACTAATAGCTGGCGATAGCCCATAAAGCGCATATAATCGTGTAGACGACACAGGATACGCAGCTCACGTAGATGATCTCTCGGGTAGCACAACTTATCATCATCTTAGGAGCCGTGTGGGCGATCGCCGATGCGGTATTTAACCTTGAGCACTCGTGGCTACTTTTTATACACAGGGCCTTGGCGCCAGTTTTGTTGGTTACGGCACTGGTCGCATCGTGTGCAAGCCTTGTATGGATGCGAAAGCGTCTCTCTTTTGGGCTTCTTTTGGTGCAGTTTTTAATAGTCACTGCCTGCGCCGCACCGCTTGTGCGATCTTTATTACTTTTGCCTAGCCCGGCCCCGCCGCTTGCATCAGCAAGCAGCTCGGTCACTCTATTTAATTACAACGTACTAGGATTTGAAGACCTCTCGCCTGGAATTATTAAAGAGATATCCTCGCTTCAGCCAGATGTTGTAACACTTCAGGAAGTAAACCCTGAACTCGCAAAAGCCCTACAAGATAATCTACGTAGCAAATACCCATGCCAACTCCTCGATCCAAAGGAGGGCTCATGGGGTATGGGCACACTCTCAAAATTCCCATGTGCCGAACTCCCAGCACCACAGCGAGGCCTATGGGTTGGAAAGCCACAAATAACCAAGATCACTCTCCCCCAAAATAAAGAGCTCGTCATAGCCAACATTCACGCCATCCATCCACACATTGCGCTACAACGCGATGCCGGTGCACGTGGATTACTGCGCATGACCGATACGATTCGCAACAGAGAGGAAACGATTAAAGCTCTTCTCGAGGAGCTGCAAATAACCAATATCCAAAATGTGATAATCGCCGGAGACCTCAATGCCTCCATGCGAAACAAAATCTACGAGAACATTTTACAGTCTAGCTACGTAGACAGCTGGCTCGAATTACACCCAGCTTCATCGGGCGGCACCTGGCCCGTCCCTGGAATTGCCGGCAAGTCATTTTTATCTGGAACACTTCGAATTGATTTTATCTTCCGCTCAAGCACTTTACGCACCAAGAGTATAGAGCTTCTCTCTGAATCGATCGGATCCGATCATCGAGGAATGTTTGCGGCCTTTGATGTGCAGTAAGTTGCGATCAGGTTTTAAGCTTTGGCAGCACTTACGCCACCGAGGGTAATCAGGCACCCGTTTGTCTAGGCGCTTTAGACACCTCGTGAGTCATAAAAATTCCCAACTTGGCCAGATCTGCACATCTACCCCAAAAAGCTAGATGTACCCTGTCGGTTAAAAAGTGTAAGCAGTTGATACCTCTTAATTAGCGATTGTAATTGAGTAAGAAAGGGGGTGGAGATATCATAATTGAATGGCTGGTCGGCTTAGATGTGCGGATCTGGTCAATACTATGTTATGCCTTGGTATCAAACCGGCTCTGATTAACGAAAGCTACGGGATGTAGAGAGACTTGATTATGGTAAGTCATCAAGAAGCGAAGGAGCTTGTGCTCAAATTTAATGAAGTTACAGATACAGCTCTGGAGCTTGAACAGAATGAGCGTAAATTGCGAGCAAACGACTATATCCAAGACAGAGGGCTGTTGCAGCGCGGAGCCGTAGATAATTTGAGCCACCTTGATTTCTTCGGCGATTGCTACATCCAAGCATTACAACAGCTCGGAAAAGATGACACTTGGCTGCATATAGGGCCTGGCAACTTCTGTGCGGAAATGGACTACTTTACGTCACCGCTTTTTTCGGCACATGCGAAGGTCGTTTCTAATCCTTA
>Ga0315904_10007039_pt1 | contig 15192 bp, 1 predicted proteins | sample LakEriMetagenome_6_FD_203529 | JGI IMG/M metagenome (GOLD analysis project Ga0315904, IMG submission 203529) | Freshwater fungal communities from buoy surface, Lake Erie, Ohio, United States - Buoy 12 MA120 | ecosystem: Environmental > Aquatic > Freshwater > Lake | place: USA: Lake Erie, Ohio... | reverse complement strand
GCTCGCAAAACAACGTTCCGATCACGGCGGCGAGTTATCTGGTGAACGGTTTGCCAGCGCCCCAGAGCACGGAGGCTTCCGGCACCACGGTGCTGACCTCGACGAACTCTGACATCCAGCTCACCAGCCTTTCGATCCAAGACAATGGAACGCCCAAGACCCTAAGCGTCGCCAATCTCAGCGGTGGCACGGTGAGCAATGTGTCCGTGTCCACGAGCGCCACCAACTTCGGTGTGCATCTCAACGGCACCACGACCAGCATCGCCAGCAGCGGACTCGCGGCCTTCCAGACCTCGGCGGCGCAAATCGCGACGAACACTAACCTCAATCACTACATCTTTGATGATCGCGGCGAGGGCGAGCCGGACGCCACGGGTGAGTATGACCTGCGCTTCAACTACGCCATCACAGCCGAGGATTTCGTCGTCTGCCAAGAGCGCTTCGGGAACTCCCACATCCAGCTTCAGGCGCTGGACGCCACGGGCAATGTGATCCCCGGCTCCCGCACAGTGCAGGTGCGCGGCACGCATGATTGGAACACCGGCTACGCCTCTGGAAGCTACATCAACACACAGCCATATTTCCTCACCGTGATCCGGCACGGACTCTTCGGCACCGCGTCGCCGATCTTTGGCTTCCGTCTCAGCATCAATGGGGCGGACTGCAAATTCTTCGCCATGAGTGAGAACTCTTTCACGGACAATCCGAGCTCCGCAGGCCTCGTCGGCGACCGGGTGTGGGAGGATTTGAACCGCAACGGCATTCAGGATGCTGCCGAGCCCGGCCTCAGCGGCATCACCGTGCGATTGCTGGATGGCAGTGGCACGCTGATCTCATCGCAGACAACGAATGCCTCGGGCATCTTCGGTTTCACCGCCGTGGCTCCGGGGAATTACATGCTGGAGTTTGTCCGGCCGTCCGGCTTTTCCTTCAGCCCTGCGGACCAGGGCAGCCAGGATGGCACGGACAGCGATGCGAACACCACCACCGGACGCACCGCCATCTTCACCATGATGCCCTGCGATTCGATGACTCACTTCGATGCCGGGATGGTTGCGATCGATCACAGTGACTACTCCGGCTTCCCCTCCGTGAATCAAAACGTGAGCAGCGCTATCCGCATCGGCACGCTGGCCACCGATGGCGAGACCTCCAGCCCGGCCAATGCAGCGGCCAATGGTGATGACAGCACCGGCGATGATGAAGACCTCACGATGCCCGCCTTCACCGCCGGCACCGCGACCAGCCTGAGCGTGCCAGTGACGCTGAATACCGCACTGCTGGCCAGCAGCACCTCGCGCGTGGCTGTGTATGTCGATTGGAATGGCGATGGTGATGTGGCAGATGCGAATGAGACGCCCTCCATCCTCGCGGCCTCCACCAACGGGCTGAACTCCCTCTCCTTGAGCCTCACACCGCCCGCAGGAACCATCACCGGCACGAAGTTCCTCCGTATCCGCGCTGTGGAAGGCACCTCACACCCGGGATTCAGCGCTGCCTCGACGCTGCGCGGTGAGGTCGAGGACTACTCGATTTTCGTCAACGGGGTCACCGTGAATGATTTCGGTGACTGGAATGGCTCCGGTGCCACCACCACGACCACCTCCAGCACGGTGAACACCGTGCTGCGACTCGGCGCCAGCGTCGATCATGAAACCAGCGTCACACCGAATGCATCCGCCACTGCCGATGGTGCGGACGAGGATGGTGTGACGATGCCAGTGAGCATCACGCAAGACAGCCTGATATCGATCCCCGTCAGTGTGTCGAATCACACCGGACTGAACGGCCACCTGCACGCTTGGATCGATCTCAACAACGACGGCAGCTTCACTGACACGCTCATCAGCGCCGGTGGCGAGCGTCTTGAGGCCGCGCGCCTGATTCCCTCCGCCGGATCAGCCAGTTCCCAAAACATCACCTTCACCGTGCCGCTCACTGCCAGTCCCGGCTGGCGTCGTGGCGCGCGTTTCCGCCTTTCCTCGCTCTCCACCACCGGCCCCACCGGCGCGTCAGGCACCGGCGAGGTAGAGGACTACGTGACCCACATTTTCCGCCCGTGCAGTTTCGCCAATCTGGTGTGGCAGAGCACATATTCGCCCGGCGCACCGCAGTTGGAGACCTACAACCTTGCCACGGGACAAAAAACCATGATCGGCATCACGCGGATCGGCACTGGAGGGACGCAGTATGCGCTCACCGACATGGCGTGGTCCCCGGTTGGCAAGCTTTACGGCCTCGCTTTCGGCCCCTCAGGCACCACGCTGGTTTTTGAGGTGAATCCCGCGAACGCGCAGCTCACGCAACTCGGCACACTCAGCACCGTGTCCTTCAATGCATTCGTGTTCGATGAATTCGGCATGCCCTACGTCGCTGGCAGCAACGGGGACATCTACACCTTCGATTTGCAATCGCTCAACACCAGCGCGGCCACTCCACCGGTGCTGCTCTATGACGCGCCAGCCACCGGACCAAATGGCAGCAGCCTCTACAGCTCCGGTGACCTCGCGTGGGTGGGTGACGATCTGTATTACGCCACCGCCGCTGGCGCCTTGAACTACCTTTACCGCGTGCGCGCGGGCACCAGCACCGTGCAGCTCGTCGGTACCTTCACCACCACCTCCGGCGGCGCTTTGCTGAATGTGTGGGGCCTCTTTGGCGACGGCCACGGCACTCTCTACGCACTCGCCGGGACCAATGTGTATGAAGTGGACACCGCTAACGCGGTCAGTGAGGCCTTCGTGAACAACATCTCCAACAACACGATCTGGGGCGGCAGCCTTGAGTTCGACTGGTGCCAGGAAAATCGCGATCACGGTGACTTCAGCGGCTTTGGAGATGCCAGCACATCCATCAGCGAGTCGCTGCGCCTCGGCGCGTCCATTGATGGCGAAATCGGCTCCACCAACACCACCGCCACCGCGGACGATGTGAGCGGCATTGATGACGAAAACGGCTTCACCCTGCCCTCGATGACCTCCGGCGCGAATGCGACGCTGAACTTCACCGCCACCAACACGCTCGCAGGCAATACCAACGCCGTCGTGAATGGCTGGATCGACTGGAATGGCAACGGCACGCTCAGCAGCGATGAAAAGGTGATCAACAACTTCGCTGTGCCGCTCGGGACCACGAATGGCAGCTTCTCACGCGTCATCAGTGTGCCCGCAGGCCTCGCCAGCGGCTCGCGTGGCGCGCGCTTCATCATCACGCGCGGCGACAGCGCGCTCAGCGGCCCCACCGGCAGTCTTTCCACCGGCGAGGTGGAGGACTACACCGTGAACGTGGCCGGCTGCGCCATCCTCAACACCTCCACGTTGCCGGATGCCACGTTTGGCAGCGCCTACACACAGCCCACGGCCTTCAGCGCCAGCGGTGGAAACGCACCTTACACCTGGAGCCTCACCGGCATGCCTGCGGGAATGAGCTTTAGCACCAGCACGCTGAGAATCAGCGGCACGCCCTCGCAGACCGGCTCCTTCCGCATCAATGTGACCGTCACCGATGCCACCGGATGCTCCGTCTCCCGAGTGCTGCCGCTGCGCGTGCTCGGATGCGGCGCGACGCAGTGGGTCGTCACCTGGGATCGCGCGGTGGATGCCCTCGATGGCAGCGATGATGCCGGAAGCTGGCGCAGACTCGTTTTCACACAAAACCAGACCGCAGGCACGCTCGATGTCAGCGCCACACTCGACACCGTGGACGATTCCACCGATGCGCTGTGGTTCAGCATCAGCAATGGCCCCGTGCCGCAGACCACCAGCGGTGATTATGCGGCCGTATATCTCCATGGCGGCCTGTTCCGCGTCACACCCTACACGCAGAATCCGTCTCAAAGCCACGCGCTGCCCACCACGATCACCAGCGGCACCTACAGCGTCACAAACAGTGGCACGCGCCGCACCTTCACCTTCCAGATCAACAGCACGCTGGTCAATTCATGGGCTGGAGGCGGCACCACGTGGAAAGGCATCGGCTTCCCGCTCGATGCGCAGGGCAGCGTCGGTGGAAATGCCAGCACGCCTTACCGCATGGGCGCGTGGGCCCGCGCGTTCTCGGATGGCGCAGCGTCGATCAGCGGCAGCAATTGGTCCGTGAGCCTTGGCAGCTCTCCAGACACGAATTTGGGCACTTGGGATGACGCCCACGATTTCAGCATCGCCTGCTGCGGACTCACCGTTTCGCCCACCAGCCTTCCAAATGGCGAGGCGGGCATCAATTACGCTCAAAACACGCCTTTCAGCGCCATCGGTGGCGCGCCGCCCTATGTCTTCAGCGTCACCAGCGGCCTGCCACCCGGTTTGACGCTCAATTCGTCCACGCGCACGCTCACCGGCTTCCCCACCACTGCGGGCACTTACAGTGTCGTCGTGCAGGCGACCGATAGTTTTGGCTGCACCGGCACGCGCACCTATCCGGTCGTCATCTCGCCCTGCGGAGGCATCACCATCGTGCCGCCAGATATTCCAGACGCGTATTTCAGCCAGAGCTACACGCAAAGCTTCACCACCACCGGCACGGATGCGCCGGTGAGCTGGCAGATCCGTCCGCCCGTGCTGCCCGGCACCGCGGCTTGGTGGGCGCTGGAAGGCGATGCGCTCGATCACGCGGGCTCACCCGCGCAAAACGGCACTTTCGCCGGCACCACCGCCTTCACCACTGGCGCAGTGGGCAATTCCTGGCTGCTCAGCGGCGATGATGTCATTACTGTGCCGGATCATGCCGCGCTAAAACCGGCCGCGATCACGCTAGAGGCCTGGGTTTATCCCACGGAGGCCACACCGGCCGCGCGCCGCTGGATCATCGGCAAAACCAACAGCACTGCCTCGCAAGGATACGGCCTCCACCAGCTCAATGGCAGCACCACCGTGCGTTTTTGGGTGAACAGCTCCACCAACAGCGCCACCAGCGCGCAGAGCAACATGACGCTGAACGCGTGGAATCACGTCATCGGCACCTACAGCACCGCGAACGGCAATCTGCGACTCTATTTAAATGGCGTGCTCGCCTCGCAGCGCGCCTACACCACCGCCATCACGCACGGCACCAACGCGTTGGAGATCGGACGCTCGCCGGTCGCCAGCTCAAATTTCGTCGGCCGCATCGACGAGCCAGCCGTGTACAATCGCGTGCTCGACGCGTGGGAGATCGCGCGTCGCAATGCAGCCTTCACAGCGGCCAATGGCAGCTATCCAGCACCGCTCAGCAGTCTCGTCAGCCTTTGGAAGGCGGATGCGAATGCGCAGGATTCACAAAGCACGCATCACGGCACCACCGCAGGCACTGTGGCGCATGCGCCGGGCATCACCGGCTCCTCGTTTGACCTCGATGGCGTGGATGATGCCGTCAGCGTGCCTCATCAGGCCGCGCATGCCACCGCCGCGCTCACGCTCGAGGCATGGGTGTTCGCGGATGAGACCACGCCGGCCGCGAATCGCTGGATCGCGGGCAAAACCGGCACCGGCAGCAATGGTTACGGCCTCATCCAGACCGCCGGCACGAACACCGTGCGCTTTTTCGTCAATGACGCCACCGCCGCGACCAGCACGGTGGATGCGGCGCTCGTTCCGGGTCGCTGGAATCACGTTGTCGGCACTTTCGCGCGTCCGAATCTGCGCATCTACGTCAACGGCTTCAATTTCGTCGCGAAGACCTACGACGTGGCTCTCACCAACGTCGCGCAGCCCTTCCGCATCGGCTCCAGCGGTGTCGCGGGCTCGTTCTTCAACGGACGCGTCGATGAAGTGGCGTATTACAATGCCGCGCTCACCGGCGGCGAGGTCACGGCACGTTTCAAAGCGCTGATGCAGGTCAACGCGCTCGTTCCTGCAGCCTTCACAGCGGGCACTTCGCCCGCGCAGCTCAGCGGCACGGCGGCGGTGCCTGCGGCGGAGCGTGATTACGATTTTCTGCTGCGCGCACAGAGCAGCGTCGGCTGCACCGCGTGGAAGGCGCATGAGCTGGACCTTTTGTGCCCGGCGCTGTCGATCAGCGCATCGCCATCACCGGGCGCGGGGCAGATTGGTGTGCCATACACGGACATCACCCTCACCGCATCCGGCGGCACCGCGCCTTACGGCAGTTGGAGCGTGATCAGTGGCAGTTTGCCAGCTGGATTGAGCCTGCAACAGACCAGCACCAATACCGCGCGCATCAGCGGCACGCCCACCACGGCTGGAACGCAGAGCTTTGTCATTCGCGCCTACGATGCAAACGGCTGCGCGGCCAGCACGGGCACCATCGGCCCCATCAACATCACCTGCCCCGCGATCACCGTCACCGCTGGTGTGGCGATGACGAGCGTGACGGGCACGGCTTACACGCAGACGACGCCTTTCACCGCCAGCGGCCTCAGTGGCTCTTATGTTTGGACCACGAGCACACTGCCCGCGGGCATCACGTTCGACACGGCCACGCGCCGGCTCAGCATCGCCTCCACGGTGGCCCCCGGTCTTTATAACATCACCGTCACCGCCACAGACAGCGTGCAGGCAACGTGCAGCGGCAGCGTCGCGACCGGTTTCCGCGTGTGTCCGCAGATTTCACTGCCCGCCACGCTGCCGAATGCGGTGCTGAATCAAAACTACACGCCCTCCGGCGCGGCGAGCGGCGGCACCGGCCCTTACACTTACTCGCTCAGCGGCGCCCCGGCCTGGATGCAGATTCATCCGTCCACGGGCGCTTTCTCCGGCACACCGACGAGCCCGCAGATCGATCTGAGCTTCACCGTGAACGTCGCGGATGCGAATGGCTGCCAAGCGAGCCGCAACTACACGATTCAGGTCGGCTGCACGACCTTCGTCTTCACGCCATCCACCTTGCCGCAGGGACATGAATGGATGCCGTATCCGACCACGGAGATCGCCGCGAGCGGCATGAATGGCGCGTTCAGCATCACACGCAGCATCGCACCGGCTTTACCGAGCGGTTTGACCGCTACGGAGACCGCCACGGGTTATCGCTTCACCGGCACGCCGATGGGCAGCGGCACCAGCACCGTCAGCATCAGCATCACCGACAGCGCGGGCTGCTCCGCGAACTATCAGCAAAACATCGTCATCAATGCCTGCGCTCCGGTCACGATCACACCGACCACCATTGCCGGTGCCACGATGGGCAGCGCTTATACGCGCAGTTTCAGCGCCACAGGCGCGACTTCGTGGCAATTGCTGCCTGCGCCGCCTTCCGGCGCAGTCGCTGGATGGGGCGGTGAAGGCAGCGGCCTCGATCACATCGGCTCTCCAGCGCTGAATGGCATGCTGGTGGGCGGAACGAGCTTCACCGCAGGCATTTCTGGCAACGCGTTCGTTTTCGACGGCGTGGACGATACGGTCAGCGTGCCGGACAATGCCGCTCCGGCCGCGTCACCGCTGAATCCGGCCGCTTTGAGCCTCGAAGCGTGGATTTATCCCACCAGCGCCACTCCGGCCGCGGATCAATGGATCGTGCGCAAGTCCAGCAACACCGCTGCGAACGGCTACGGGCTCATTCAGCTCGCTGGAACGGCCAATGTGCGTTTTTGGGTGAACAACGCGACCTCCGCACTTTCGAGCGCGAGCGCCACACTCACCGTGAATCAATGGAATCACGTGATTGGCACCTATGACGCCGCGAGCAATGCGCTGCGCATTTACCTGAACGGCCATCTCGCGCAGGAAACGGCCTACAACACCGCCATCGCGCTTCCTGCCGCCGCGACGCCGCTCGTGCTCGGCAGCAACGGAGGCTCCAGCGGCTTCTTCAATGGTCGCATCGATGAAGCGGCGCTTTACAACCGCGCGCTGAATGCGCCGGAGGTCATGCAGCGCGTCGTTCAGCTCACCGCGGCCAATGCGGCGCATCCGGCCAGTCCGGCGAGCGCGACGGATCAATGGAGGCTCGATTCCGATGCGCTGAATGGCATCTCCACGCGTCACGGCACGCTGCAAGGCTCGCCAGCCTTCGCGGACGGCCTTTCCGGCTCCGCAGTTCAATTCGATGGCGTGGATGACGCGGTGGAAATCGCGCATCAAAGCGCGCTGAACCCCGCAGCGCTCAGTTTGGAGGCCTGGGTGCTTCCCGATGAAACTGCGCCGACGGCGAACCGCATGATCGCGGGCAAGACCTCGAATGGAAACGATGGCTACGGCCTGCATCAGGTCTCTGGCGGCCTGAACGTGCGTTTTTGGGTGAACCGGGCCTCCGACGCGCTCACCGGCGTGCAGGCTGCGATGACCGCAGGCCAGTGGAATCACCTCGCGGGCACCTACGACGGCGCGACGCTGCGTTTTTATGTGAACGGCCGCCTCGCCGCCTCGCGCGCCTATTCCACCGCGATCACGCACAGTTCCACCGCGTTCCAAATCGGCCGCTCGCCGCTGACAGGCTCCTTTTTCCGCGGTCGCATCGATGAAGTGCTGCTGCACAACTCCGCGATGTCGCTCAGCACCATTCAGGGCCGCCATCGCGATCTGCGCGCGGTGAATGCGCTGCTGCCGCGTGGCATCACCTTCAACGCGGCCACGCCTGTCATCAGCGGCACGCCCGCTCATCCGGCCACGAGCCGCGCCTACGCCTTACGCCTGCGCGCGGTGAATGCGGATGCGTGCATCGGCGTGCGTGATTACAGCCTCAGCATGGCCTGCCCGTCGCTCACGCTGGCCAGCGCACCGTCGATCTCGGGCGGTTTGGTCGGCACGGCCATCTCGCACACGATCACGGCCTCCGGCGGCACCGCGCCGTATCGCGCATGGAGCATCCACAGCGGCGCGCTGCCTCCGGGCATCACGCTGGCGCAGAGCAGCACCACCACCGCCTTGCTCAGCGGCACGCCTTCATCGCCGGGCACTTACAGCTTCACGATTCGCGCGGTGGATGCGAATGGCTGCGCGGTGTTGCTCGCGCAGGGGCCGTTCACCTTCACCTGCCCCGTCATCAGCGTCACGCCGGGCGCAGCGCTGACCTCCACCGCAGGCACCGCCTACACGCAGGCCACTGGATTCAGCGCGAGCGGCCTCACCGGCATCTACACGTGGACCACGGGCACGCTGCCGGGTGGATTCACCTTTGATTCAGCCGCGCGAAAGCTGAGCACGACCACCGCGGCGCTGCCGGGTCTGTATCCGATCACCGTCACGGCCACGGACGGCACTTACACCACCTGCACCGGCCAGACGGCGGTGAATTTCCGCGTCTGCCCGGTCATCACGATCACCGCGCCTTCGATCCCGACTCTGTACCTCGGCACCACGCAGTCCTACACCTTCACCGGCAGCGATGGCACCGCGGGCGCGATCAGTTTTGAGGTCGTCACGCCCGGATCACTGCCTCCAGGGCTCACACTTTCATCCGCTGGCCTGCTCAGCGGCTCGGTGACCACGCCCGGCACCTATCCAGTGACGATTCGCGCCACGAATGCCGATGGCTGCGCCTCCACACTCGCGCTGACACTCACCGTGAAAGGCATCGGCATCGGCAGCCGCGTGTTCCGCGATCTGAATGACAACGCGCTCAATGACGACGGCGTGCCCGGCGTCAGCGGCGTGACGGTGCGCGCGTATCATCCGGGCGCGGATCTGCAAATCGGCGGCTCCGGTGCGAATGCGGACACGCTGCTGGACACGCAGATCACCGATTCGCAGGGCAATTACTTCTTTGATCGTCTGCCCGTGGGCCCGGTCTTCATCCGCGTGACGCCGCCAGCCGCACCCGGCCCGCGCGTCACGGGTGGCACGCCGAAGACCATTCATGATGGACTCGACAACGGCAACTATGGCTCGCAGAGCGCTCCGGGTGCGGATCTCGATTCGCCGATCCTCCAGCTCACGCCGGGCGCGATGACCACCGCGGAGGATGGCAATGCGGACACCGATTTGACGATCGATTTCGGCCTCTGGCACGGCACGGGCGTCGGCGGGCTCGTCTGGAACGACGCGGACGGCAGCGGATTCGTCGGCACGGCGGAGAATGGCATCAGCAATGTCAGCGTGGAGCTCTGGCAGGACCGAAACACGAATCTCAATGACGGCGCGGAGCATCTGCTCAGCAGCACGACGAGCGATGCGCAGGGACGCTACAGCTTCCTCGGCATTCCGTCTGGTCGTTATCAAATCGTCATCGTCGAATCGAACTTCACCAGCGGCGTGCTCGGCACGCTGCCCACCGCGTCGCCGCGTGTGCTGCTGGACAACAACGTGGACGATGACAGCAACGGCTGGCAGCCCTCCGGCCAAGGCCACGCCACGCATTCACCGATCATCACGCTGCAAAACAATGCGGAACCCAGCGCGAGCAGCACCGAAACCGGCCGCTGGGCCAATGTGGACGATACGTTCGCGGACAGTGCGGGCGATACCGACGTCGATCTCACGCTCGACTTCGGCTTCGCGCCTCCCGGACCACTTTCCGTGGGTAACCTCGTCTTCAATGACAACGGCGGCCTGCTTTACGGCGCGGATGATGGCGAGGGCGTGCCGGAGGTGCCGCTGGAGCTTTATCGTGCGGGTGAAAATCCCGCGCTGGTGCCGCCCGTGGCCACCACCGTGACCGATTCGGAAGGGCGCTACCTTTTCAGCGGCCTGTATGCGGGCAGTTACTACATCCGCGTGCCCGCGAGCGAGTTTGATTCGGTGACTGGCGCGCTGCGCAGCTTCCTCCCGATGAACCGCGCCTCCACCGGTGATGACGACAGCGGCGATGACACGCTCGCTTCCGCAAATCCGGCCGCAAACGGCGTGCGCACGCGCGACTTCGCACTCGCCGAGGGCACGCTGCCCACCGCGGCCAGCGGCGCGGAGACCGGCTTTGACCACACCAGCGATGACAGCGACGACACGGATGTGGATCTCACGATCGACATCGGATTGTATCACCCCGTCGCGGTGGGAAATCTCGTCTTCCACGATCAAAACAACAACGGACGCGCCGATCCGGGCGAAGGCATCGCAGGCGTGCGCGTGGAGCTCTACCGCGACACCGACACGCCCGGCACAGACACGCCGCTGGCCTTCCAAACCACAAACAGCAGTGGCTTTTACCTCTTCAGTTTCCTCAGCCACGGCAATTACGTCGTGCACGTGCCGAAGTCCGAATTCCGCAACAACAAGCCGCTCCACCGCTTGGTCTCCATTCATGAGGGCATCATCGGTGACGATGATGTCGGCGAGGATGGCATCAATACGGGCACGCCTGTCGATGACGGTGTCACCTCGATGATCGTGCCGCTGTATCCGGGCCTCACGCCGACGAATGACAGCGGTGAAAGCGGCATCGACTACCAAACGGATGATCCAAACGACGCTGCGGTCGATCTCACCGTCGATTTCGGCTTCCAGTCGCCGGTGGGGATCGGAAACTTGGTCTTCGTCGATGTGAATGACAACGGCCGCGCCGACAATGGCGAAGGCATTGATGGCGTGACCGTGGAGCTTTACACCGGCACGCAGGCACCGGGCGTGGACTTCCCTCTCTACTCCACCATCACCTCCGGCGGTGGCAGCTACCTCTTCCCGTATCTCTTCAATGGCAGCTACCGCGTTCACATCCCTGCGGCGATGTTTGGCGCGGGCGCGCCGCTGCATGGCACGCTGTCACTCACCGGCGCGGATGACACCACCAGCGGCCGTGATGACAATCAGAACTCCAGTGACAACGGCGTGGACGCGCTCTCCCCCGCGAACACCGGCATCTCCTCCGCGCGTGTTACGCTGGCCATCGATACCGAGCCCGTCACCGGCAGCGGCGAAAACGGTGCCTTCAAGGACCTCGACAGCGATGATGACAACAACTTCGATCTCACCATCGACTTCGGTTTCACCGTGCCGGAGGCCACCGAGCTCAATCTCGGCAACCTCGTCTTCCGCGATCTCAATACCAACGGCCGCGCCGACACCGTCGAAGGCATCGACGGCGTCACCGTGCAGCTTTTCCGCGCAGGCGATGATCCGCTCGCCGATTCGCCACAGCGCACGCTCGTCACGCAAAACGGCGGCATCTACCAATTCACCGGCCTCTCTGCGGGCAGCTACTTCGTCTTCATTCCGCCGTCCATGTTTGACGCGGCGCTGCCCAGCCCGCTCGCCGGCGCGATCTCCCTGCCCGGACACGGCGCGGATGCCGCGCTCGATGATCATCAGGATGAAAACGGCATCGACTCCTTCCTGCCGGAGGTGGAAGGCATCCGCTCGGTGGACATCCAGCTCGCCGTCGATACCGAGCCACTCAATGCGCTCGGTGAAAATGGTTTGAGCGCCGAACTCGATGACGCGGACGACAACAACGGCGATCTCACCGTTGATTTTGGCTTCTTCCTGCCGCTCGGCGTCGGCAACAGCGTCTTCATCGACGCGAACAACAACAGCGCGCGCGACAGCGGCGAAGGCATCGCCAACGTGACCGTGCAGATCTTTGAAAGCGGCGATGATCCGCTCAGCGACCCGCCGGTGATGTCCACCTTCACCGATGTCGAGGGCTCCTACTTCTTCCCCGGCCTTCCGCAGGGCACTTACTTCCTTTTCATCCCGCCGGATGAGTTTGTGAGCGGCTCACCACTCGCCGGGCATGCCAGCCTGCGCGGCGTGCAAAGCGGTGACGACAACACCGGCGAAGACGGCATCGACAACGGCTCCCACCGCCTCCTCGGCGTGCGCAGCGCGGATTTCACCCTCGGCGCGGGCACCTCGCCCGCTGGCGCGAACGAATCCGGCTACGAAGGCAACACCGATGACACCAACGACGCCGACATCGACCTCACGCGCGACTTCGGCTTCGTCCCGCACGTCACGCTCGGCAATCTCATCTTCGAGGACCTCGACAACGACGGCATCTTCGATGGCGGCAGCGAGCTCGGCGTGCCCGGCATCACCGTGGAGCTGTGGGACGCCACCGGTCCCACGCTCGCGGGCAGCACACTCACAGATGCCGCCGGTCTGTATCAATTCCAGTGCGCGCCCGGCACTTACTACCTTCACATTCCCGCGATCAATTTCACCTCTGGCACCTTGGCAAATCACAGCCCTTCCTTCCCATCGGTGGGCTACCAGCCGGTGATCAGCGCGGATGATGACGATGCCGGCCAGGACGGCTACACCACTGGCGTCGTGACCATCGATGGCGCGCGCACGCCCGTCTTCACGCTCACGCGTGGCAATCAGCCGCTCTCCACCGGCAGCGAAACAGGCGCGCATGATGATGCCGACGACAGCGATGATGCGAACGGCAATCTCACCATCGACCTCGGCTTCCGCGTGAATCCGCTGAGCGTCGGCAACCTCGTCTTCCAGGACATGGACAACGACGGCATCTTCGACAGCGGCGACACCGCAATCGGCGGCGTCACGCTGCGCCTCCACCGCATCGGCGATAATCCGGCTGATCCGCTGAATTTCCCGCCCGTGGCCACCACCATCTCCGCGGCGGACGGCTCCTACCGCCTGCACGCGCCGCAGGTCGGTGATTACTTCATTCACATCCCCGCGCTGAACTTCGCCAGCGGCGCGCCGCTCGAAGGATTGCTCTCCTCCACCGGACACACCTTCGATGGTGAGGGCGATGACAATCTCACTCTCGAAAACGGCATCGACAGCGCGAATCCGGCCGCCACCGGCATCAACTCCAGCCAGTTCAATCTCACGCATGGCGATGAGCCCGCTGAAACCGGCTTCCAGGCCGCCAGCGATGACGTGAACGACTTCGACACCGATCTCACCTTCGATTTCGGCTTCCGCATCCCGCCGCCGCCCGCATCGCTCGCCGAATCACGCGTGCTCGAGCCCGCCAGCGGCAGCGCGGGCACCTTCGCCGCGCAAAATCTCGATCCGCTCGGTGATGAGGATTATGATGGACACACCAATCTGCTCGAGCATGCGCTCGGCACCGATCCGCGCAGCGGTCTCATGCAGGGCCGTTTCCAGCTTCGCGTGGAAAATGGAGACGTCTTTGCCCGCATCACGCGCCCCGTGCAGACACCGGATGTGCGCGTGCACCTCGAAGTGCTCGCTGCGGATCAAACCACGTGGACCACGCAAAACAACACGCTGCTCCCGCTGCCCGCGACCTCGCATGGCCGCGCACGCCTGCGTGTGGAGCTCGATGCGGATCTCGATGGCCGCGCGGAGGCCGTCACGCGCTCCGAAACGCACGCCTGGCTGCGCCGCAGCCTCGAAGGTCTGCAAACCTTCTCCATGCCACTCCTCGTGCCGGATGCCGCGCGCGGCCTGGTTTCGTCCAGCAGCGGAAAAACGCTCCAAATCGGCCTGCAGCCCGTTTGGACGCCTGAAACTGAGTTTTACCTCGAACTGCCTGAAACCGGCGAACGCCTCGAAATCGACGAATCGGCCTCGCAGGGCACTCAAATCGTCCTCGAGGCCGGAAACGTGCCCGCAGGCACCCGCTTCGCCCTCCGCGCGCATCATCGCATCGCCACGCTGACCTCCGCACCCGCCTTTGTGTATGAAACCAGCTTCCGCGCCGCGAATGAAAATGAGCTGCTTCTTCCCGGACAGGGCATCTTGCTTCAAGACGCCAATTTGATCCTCACCGGCCAGTTGCGCGAGACGCCGTTCCTTCAAGAACTCGCCACTGGCGCGCAATTCATCGGCAGCGGCTTCCTTGAATCGACCCTGCGTCCAATGGAAGGCGACAAACTCCGTCTCTGGCAGCCCGTGACGCGTGATTACCTCCCTCTGCGTTTCCAAAACAACCGCTGGATCGACGAACGCACCTCCCAGCCCGTGCAGCCCGTGTTCACACCCGGAGACGCTTATTTTTATCAACCGGCCGCGCCGCTCATCCAGTCCCTCACCCCCAACCCTGAAAGCCATGTTTAAAAACTTCCGCCAGGACATGCACATCACCGATGCGAAGCTCGAGGCCGCGCATGCCCAGCGCGCTGCGGAAAAGGCCCACGGCAAGCTCGAACGCACCGACGAACGCCTCAACCACCTCGCCATGATCACCGAGGCGCTGTGGAAGCTCCTCCAGGCCAAAACCGGCTGGACGGACGAGATGCTCCTCGATGAAATCCGCAAACTCGACACCGCGGATGGCGTCGAGGACGGCCGCCGCACGCCGCGCGCCGTGAAATGCCACGCCTGCCAGCGGAATCTGCCCGCTCCTGGCCGCATCTGCATTTATTGCGGTGCCCAGCCGCCGCTGACCACGCCCTTCAGCGTGCTTTGGTGAGCCGGGAGCCGTTTTCATCTGGCGAGCACGCTT
>Ga0315904_10007033_pt1 | contig 15203 bp, 7 predicted proteins | sample LakEriMetagenome_6_FD_203529 | JGI IMG/M metagenome (GOLD analysis project Ga0315904, IMG submission 203529) | Freshwater fungal communities from buoy surface, Lake Erie, Ohio, United States - Buoy 12 MA120 | ecosystem: Environmental > Aquatic > Freshwater > Lake | place: USA: Lake Erie, Ohio... | reverse complement strand
GCAGAAGTCGGCCCCGAAGTAGCCGTTCACCTGGATGTCGAAGCCGCCTGCCATCGGCGCACCTCCGGAGTGCGGAACCCGGGACACAATGCTACGGGATCGGATCGATGCGGTCATGAGAGGGACGCGACCGACCCGCAGCCGGACTCAGCGCGACGACGAGCGGGGCGACGATCGGTCCCCACCACCTGATCGACGAAGCCGCCCCAGAGGCCGAGCCACGGCTGTGGGTATGTGGCGAAGATGGCGGCCGTACCCTGTGGACCGAGTCCATGACGGGTGCCGCCGTCGAAGGCCTTGAATCATTGTCACGCGTCATGCCCACAGCCCGCCCGAGTGCTCGATGTCGGTCACGCTATCCGGGAATGCGATGAAATCGAGCCGTCTCATCTCCGCGTGTCCTTCACGGGTATGAACTCAGCGAGGGGCCGCCCGTGCCCCGAGCCCCACGAATGCCTCGCGTACGACCCACCCACCCTACCTACGCGAGGATCGGCTTCACGACCTTCGCCGGTTCGACGCCGGTGAGCTTGGCGTCGAGACCCATGAATGGCACCGTGAAACGCATGTGGTCGATGCCGAGCAGATGCAGCATCGTGGCGTGCAGGTCGCGGACGTGGACGGGGTCGGTCACGGTGAAGTAGCCGAAGTCGTCGGTGGCGCCGTGGGTGACGCCCCCTTGGATGCCGCCGCCGGCGAGCACCATGCTGAAGCCCTTGATGTGGTGGTCGCGGCCGATCGTCGTGCCCTCCCCCTGACCCATCGGCGTCCGGCCGAACTCGCCGCCGATGATCACCAGCGTGTCATCGAGCATGCCGCGTCGGGCCAGGTCGGTGAGCAGGGCGGCGGCGGCGGCGTCGGTGGGCGGGCAGATCTCCTTCATGAAGCCGTCGATGCCGCTGTGGTGGTCCCAGTCGCTGGCGTAGACGTGCACGAACCGCACGCCCCGCTCGACAAGCCGCCGGGCCATCAGGCAGTTGGTGCCCACCGTCGCCTTGCCAGGTTCGGCGCCGTAGAGCGCGAGTGTCTCGGGTGTCTCGTCGGAGAGGTCGGCGAGCCGCGGCACGCTCGTCTGCATCCGGAAGGCGAGTTCATACTGCTTGATCCGCGTGGCGATCTCGGGATCGTGGAGTGAGTCGAGCCGATGCCGCTCGAGCGCCGCGACGGTGTCGATGAGATCCCGCTGCTGAGCCGCCGACACGCCCGGCGGATTGGCGGCGTAGTGCACCGGGGCGCCGCTGGTGGCGAACTCGACGCCCTGGAAGTGGCCGGGCAGAAAGCCCGAGTGCCACTGCCGGGCGGCGATCGGCTGAGGGTTGCGACCGAGTTTGCTCGTCATCACCACGAAGCCCGGCAGGTCGTCGGCCTCGCTGCCGAGGCCGTAGGTCACCCAGGCGCCCATGCTCGGCCGGCCGGAGAGGGCCGTGCCACAGTTCATGAACGTGTGGGCGGGATCGTGGTTGATCTGGTCGGTCACCATGCTCCGCACGATCGCGTACGAATCGGCCAGGGCTCCGAGTTTCGGGAAATAGTCGCTCACCTCCGCGCCGCAGGTGCCGTAGCGGGAGAACTTCGTCCGGGGCCCCAGGCAGATCAGCTTCTTGCCCTGCAGCTGCGCGATCGGCTGGCCGGCCGTCACGCTCTCGGGCATTTCCTGGCCGTCGAGTTCGGCGAGCTTCGGTTTCGGATCGAACGTCTCGAGGTGGCTCGGGCCGCCGGCCAGGCAGAGGAAGATCACGGCCTTGGCCCTGGGGGGATGGTGCCGCGGAACGACCGCGCCGGCGTAGCGATCGGTCGCCAGGGAGGCAGCCGACGTGGCCGCGAGACCGTCGCGGGCGAGCAGTCCAGAGAGGGCCGCTCCGCCGAGCGACAAGCCGGAGCGGGCAAGGAACGTGCGGCGGTGGATTGAGGGGTCGTGCATCTGGTTCGGCTCACTCATGAATCGGAGGCGCATCGGGATTCCGGCGTTAGGAAGCCCCATCGCGTGAGCGATGGGGGCCTGTCCGCGGCGCTTCGCCATCCTGGCTACGCTTGCTCCCATAGCCCGCTCGAGGGCACGGGCAGCCCCTCGCTGAGTTCGCGTGTGTCATCGTGCTCAGTACCTGGCGATGGCTTCGTGGAGGTTGAGGACGGCGCGGGCCGTGGCGGTCCAGGCGGCGAGTTCCCGCTCGTCGAGGTTCTGGTCACGCGGCGCGATGCCGATGGCGAGAAGGTCCGCCGTGGCCTTGGGGTCGGCGGCATAGTCGGTGCGGCGGCGGGCGAGCAGGCTCCTGGTGAGCGCGAGTTCCTCGGTGTCGGGCATCCGGGAGAGCGTCCGCTTCCAGAGGAAGGCGAGCTTGTCGTCGTCAGTGACACCGCTCTTCAGGGCGAGTTCGGCGAGCTTTCGCGCGGCTTCCACGAACGTCGGATCGTTGAGCAGCACGAGGGCGGCCTTCGGGGTGTTGGACCGCATCCGTGACGCCGTGCATTCCTCGCGGGTCGGCGCGTCGAAGGCGAGCAACTGCGGATGGAGGAACATCCGCTGCCAGTGGACGTAGAGTCCGCGTCGCCACTGCTGGTCGTCGTTGTCCTGCTTGTAGTCACGCTGCGGGAAGTTGAGGTGACGGTAGTAGCCGGCCGGCTGGTAGGGATGCACGCTCTCGCCGCCGAGCCGTTCCACGAGCAGGCCGCTCGTGAACAGCGCCGTGTCGCGAACGCTCTCCGCGGGGAGCCGCCAGCGGCCCTGGCGGGCGAGGAGCCGATTGTCGGGATCGCGGGAGAGCAGATCCGGCGAGGCTGCCGACGACACCCGGTAGGCCCGGCTCGTCACGATGGTGCGGACGAGGTCGCGAATGCTCCAGTCATGCTCCATGAACTCCAAAGCGAGTTCGTCGAGGAGTTCGGGATGATCGGGCAGTTCGCCCTGGCCGCCGAAGTCACTGAGGCTCCGGCAGAGGCCGGCGCCGAAGAAGATCGCCCAGATCCGGTTGGTGGTCACACGGGCGGTGAACTCGCCGATGCCGCCGGCCTTCACCGGGGTGACGAGCCAGCGGGCGAGGTCGGCCCGCGTGGGGCGGCTTGCCGACGACGCCTCGAGCGTGCCGAGGAACGCCGGGATCGCCGGCTCGACCACCGCCCCCGAATCGTCCATCCAGTTGCCGCGGGGCAGGATGCGGACCGTGCGGGGCTCCTCGAGCGCCTTCGTGATCATCAGCGCGCGCTCGAGCGAATTCCGCTCCTTTTTGAATGCGCCGAGCCGCTTCCGGTCGTTGACGATCGCATCGGGCTCGGGCTCCGTCGGCTGGGCCCGCGGCGGGAGCACGAGCGGCGGCAGGCGACTTTCGAGCGAGTGGATTTCGGCATCGAGCTGCTCCGCCCGGAGACGATCGAAAGGGCCGACGATCCGTATCTCGGGCGAGCGGATCGTCGGCAGGGTGTTGAGGTTCTGCTTCCCGAGTCCGGCCCGGTCGAGATGCCGCTCGTCGTCGATGTCGGCGAAGAAGGCGCCGAGTCGGTAGAAGTCGGCGGCCGTGTAGGGATCGTATTTGTGATCGTGGCACTGGGCGCAGCCGACCGTCGCGCCCATCCACGCGCCTGACACGCTGCGGATCCGGTCGGCCTGGTAGATCGCGCGGTATTCCTTCGCCTGCAGGCCCCCTTCGTGCGTCGTCTGCAGGAGCCTGTTGTAGGCACTCGCCAGCACTGGATCCGAAGCATGTTCGCCTTCGCGCGGGCCGACGAGGTCGCCGGCCAGCTGCAGTTCCGTGAACCGGTCGAAGGGAATGCCGTCGAGGAATGCCTTGATCACCCAGTCGCGATACGGGGAGATGTTGTGTGGTTGGTCGCCATGGTAGCCCACCGTGTCGGCGTAGCGGACGAGGTCGAGCCACCACGCAGCGAGTCGCTCGGCATGGCGGGGCGACGCGAGGAGGCGGTCGACCAGCCGGTCGTACCGATCGGGCCGCGGGTCGGCGAGGTAGGCATCGACCTCCTCGGGCGACGGTGGCAGGCCCGTCAGGTCGAACGTCACCCGCCTCAGGAGCGTGAGTGGATCGGCATCGGCCGCCGGGGCAAGGCCCTCCGCCTCCAGTCTCGACAGGACGAACCGGTCGATCCAGGTCGATGGCCAGGAGGCATCCTTCACCGCTGGAGGACCATGCCGCTGCGGCGTCACATAGGCCCAGTGCGGGGCGTATGGCGCACCTGCAGCGATCCACTTCGCGAGCAGTTCCTTCTGGGCGGCCGTGAGCACATGGTTGCTCTCAGGTGGCGGCATCACCACGTCGGGGTCGGTCTCGTGGAGGCGGGCCACGAGTTCGCTCTCGTCGGGCCGGCCCGGCACGATCGCGCGGCTGCCGCTGTCGAGTTCAGCGACCGCTGCCTCGCGGTCATCCAGCCGCAGGCCGCCTCGCCGGTCGTGCTCGTCGGGCCCGTGGCAGGCGAAGCAGTTGTGCGACAGGATCGGTCGGATGTCGCGGTTGAAGTCGGGCTGGCGGTCGTCGGCGGCGAGCGAGGCGGCGGCGATGGCCCAGACGGCCGCCACGCCGACCGCAAACCGGCTCCACTGCACGATGACCAGCAGACACGGCATGAAAAACGCCTCGAGACGCCTGATTTTAGCGTGGCGGGGCCGCATCGGCACCACGGGGGCACGCTCGTTGACGGTCCCGGACCCCGAACGTAGATTCGGTCGGCTTTTCCGGAGAAAAACCGTCGGTTTTTCCCCACCCACACCACGAAAGGGATCGTCCTGCCCATGGCCACGTCGACCAAGAAGTCCGCCGCCAAGAAGTCCGCCAAAAAGTCGGGAGCCAGCGGTGGCAAGGCGGGCAAGATGACCTACTACTTCGGGGTCAAGAAGTGTGACGGCGACGGCACCATGAAGGCCCTGCTCGGCGGCAAGGGTGCCAACCTCGCCCAGATGACGAAGATCGGGCTGCCCGTGCCCCCGGGCTTCACGATCACGACCCAGGTGTGCATCGACTACTACAAGCACGGCAAGAAGTTCCCCAAGGGCCTCGAGGAAGAGGTCGCCGCCGCCATGAGGCTCATGGAGAAGGAGACGGGGAAGAAGTTTGGCGACATGAAGAATGCGCTCTTGGTGAGCGTTCGTTCCGGCGCCCGCGACAGCATGCCGGGCATGATGGACACGATCCTCAACCTCGGCCTCAACGACGAGACCGTGAAGGGGCTCGCCGAGGCCACCGGCAACCCCCGCTTCGCCTACGACTCCTATCGCCGCTTCATCCAGATGTACGGCGACGTGGTGATGGGCGTGCAGAAGCGGCACGAAAACGAGCACGACCCCTTCGAGGAGGCGATGGAGGGGCTGAAGCACCAGCTCGGCATCCACGACGACACCGACCTCACCGAGTCGCACCTCCGGGAGCTGATCGGCCGCTACCTGCGGCTCATCAAGGATCGGACCGGCAAGGGCTTTCCGCAGGATCCGTTCGACCAGCTGATGGGTGCCGTGGGCGCCGTGTTCGGCAGCTGGATGAACGAGCGGGCGATCATCTATCGCCGCAAGTACAAGATCCCCGACGAATGGGGCACCGCCGTCAACGTGCAGAGCATGGTGTTCGGCAACATGGGCGACGACTGCGCCACCGGCGTGGCCTTCACCCGCGACCCCGCCACCGGTGAGGACGTCTTCTACGGCGAGTATCTCGTCAACGCCCAGGGTGAGGACGTGGTGGCCGGCGTGCGGACGCCGAAGCCCGTGGCCGAGATGAAGCACGAGGCGATGTTCGCCGGCACCTACAAGGAGCTGGAGAAGGTCCGCCAGACGCTGGAGAAGAAGTTCGGCGACGTCCAGGACTTCGAGTTCACCGTCGAGAAGAAGAAGCTCTACATGCTGCAGACGCGGCACGGCAAGCGGACCGCGCTGGCCTACGTAAAGATCGCCCACGACATGGTGAAGCAGAAGCTGATGACGGCCGAGCACGCCATCCAGTCGGCCGACCCCGACGCCCTCTCGCAGCTGCTCGCCCCGATCTTCGACCGCCACGATTACGAGGCGGCCAAGAAGAGCGGCCGGGTGCTCACGACCGGCCTGCCCGCCGGCCCGGGCGCGGCCACCGGCCACCTCGTGTTCACGGCGGCTAAGGCCGAGGAGCTGGCCCACAAGGGCGAGAAGGTCGTCCTCGCCCGCGTCGAGACGAGCCCCGAAGACCTCCGCGGCATGATCGCCGCCGAGGGCATCCTCACCAGCCGCGGCGGCGTGTCGAGCCACGCAGCGCTCGTGGCCCGGCAGATGGGCAAGGTCTGCGTGGCCGGTGCCGGTGCGATCCAGATCGACTACGCCGCGGGCACGCTCAAGTGCGCCGGCAAGACGCTCAAGGAGGGCGACGCGATCTCGATCAACGGCTCGACGGGCGAGGTGTTCGCCGGCGGCATCAAGACCGCCGATAGCGAGCTCAAGCAGGTCCTGATCGCGAAGACGATGAAGCCCGCCGACTCGGAGGTCTTCCAGTACTACGACTTCATCATGAAGCTCGCCGACAAGCACCGGAAACTCGGCGTCCGCACCAATGCCGACACGCCCGAGCAGGTCCGCCACGCGATCGCGTTCGGTGCCGAGGGCATCGGCCTCACCCGGACCGAGCACATGTTTTTCGAAGGCGACCGCATCGACGCGATGCGGGAGATGATCCTCGCCGAGAACGAGGATGCCCGGCGGGCCGCGCTCGGCAAACTCCTGCCCTACCAGCGGGATGATTTCGAGGGCATCTTCAAGGCGCTCGACGGCCGCCCGGCCACGATTCGCTTCCTCGACCCGCCGCTGCACGAGTTCGTGCCGCACGACGAGAAGGCCCAGGCCGACCTTGCCAAGAAACTGAAGCTCCCGCTCGAGACCGTGAAGGCCCGCGTCGCGGCGCTGCACGAGTTCAACCCGATGCTCGGCCACCGCGGCTGCCGCCTTGGCGTCAGCTATCCGGAGATCTCCGAGATGCAGGCCCGGGCCGTGTTCGAGGCCGCCGCCAAGGTGCAGAAGGCCGGTATCAAGGTGAAGCCCGAGATCATGATCCCGCTCGTCGGCTTCAAGAAGGAGCTCGACAATCAGGTGGAAATCGTCCACGCCGTCGCCGAGAAGGTGCAGGCGGAGACGGGTCAGAAGATCAAGTATCTGGTCGGTACGATGATCGAGATCCCGCGGGGTGCGCTCACGGCCGACGAGATCGCGGAGACGGCGGAGTTCTTCTCGTTCGGCACCAACGACCTGACGCAGACCTGCCTCGGGATGAGCCGCGACGACATGGGCTCGTTCCTCGGGAAGTACACCGACGAAGGCATCTTCAAGGCCAATCCGTTCGCGTCGATCGACGCGTCGGGCGTGGGCCAGTTGATGAAGATCGCCGTCGAGAAGGGGCAGAAGACCCGCAAGGACATCAAGCTCGGCATCTGCGGCGAGCACGGCGGCGACCCGCACTCGGTGGTGTTCTGCCACCACATCGGGCTCGACTACGTGAGCTGCTCGCCGTTCCGCCTGCCGGTGGCCCGGCTGGCGGCGGCCCAGGCGGCGCTCGGGAAGACGTACTGAATACACGCCCGCCGGGCCATCCATGGCCCCGGCGGGCTGACTCAGGTTGCCGGCCCTCCGGGCCGGCGGCGCATGGCGCTGCGGAGCGGGCGCGCATTGCTGCGCTTCGGAGCCGGGTGCCGGTTTCGGCGCCCATCCCCTCGCTCGCGCTCGGGGCTTCCTGAAACCTCCTGCACAGCTCGTGATCGAGCGAGGGGCTGCCCATGACCCGGGAGCCGGCGTGTGTTTCCTCCGCGAAGCCCAGGATGGCGAAGCGGAGGAAACGCCGAGTGAGCGAAGGGCAGGATGCCCGTAGCGAGCGTCCGGCGACGGGGCATGGGCAGCCCCGAGCGGCGGGGCTCGCAGATCCCCATCGCTCACGCGATTGGGCTTCCTGAGGCCGAGCGTCGCCGAATCGCGGCTACACTCGCCGCATGGACCTCTCGCCCGAAGCGCTGCGGCTGGCGTTCATCGTCGCGGCGGTGATCGTCCTCTGGTTCACCGAGGCGCTGCCGCTGGCGGTCACGGCTCTCCTCGGCGCGGTCGCCTGCGTCGTTGCCGGCGTCGCGCCGGCGAAGGAAGTTTTCCGGCCGTTCGCCGACCCGCTGATCTTCCTGTTTATCGGGTCGTTCCTGCTTGCCGAAGCGATCCGCCAGCATCGCCTGGATCGCCGGCTCGCCTACGCGGTGCTGTCGTTGCCGGCGGTCGGCGAACGGCCGGTGGGCATCCTCGCCGCCGTGGTGGCCGTGTCGGTGGTGATCAGCGCGTTCATCTCCAACACCGTCACCGCCGCGATGATGATGGCCATCGTCACGGGAATCCTCGCGGCGATCGAGGAGTCGGCGACGGTCTCGCGAATCCGGCCGGCGGCGAGGTTCGCGACGGGGCTGTTCCTCTCGATCGCCTTTGCCGCCTCGATCGGCGGTTTGGCGACGCCGATTGGTACGCCCACGAACCTGATCGGGCTGGGTTTCATCCGCAATCAGTTGGGCGTGAGCATCTCGTTTCCGGGCTGGTGTGCGATCAGCCTGCCGGTGGTCGCGATTCTGGCGACGATTCTCGTGCTGGTGATGTCGCGGCTCTTTCCAGCGGGCGTTCACCGCCTCGCCGGCGTGCAGGAGTTCGTCCGCGGCGAGCAGACACGGCTTGGCCGCTGGACGACGGGGCAGAAGTCGACCGCACTCGCGTTCGGGGCCACGGTGGCCATGTGGGTGGTACCGGGCGTGCTCCTGGTGGTGCTCGGGGCGGATCATCCGGCGAGCGTCTGGCTGCGCGACCGGCTGCCCGAGGGCGTGGCTGCCCTGATCGGGGCGATCCTGCTCTTCCTCCTGCCCGGGGATCGAGGGGCCGACGGCCGCACGCCGCGGGCGATGTCGTGGAGCCACGCCCGCATCGACTGGGACATCGTCCTCCTCTACGGCGGCGGCCTCGCGCTCGGCGAACTCTGCTTCTCCACGGGGCTGGCCGCCGCGGCAGGCCGGCAGATCACCGGATGGATTCCGCACGGGCCCGGTGCGGCCGCAGCGCTCGTGGCGGTGGCGGCCGTCGTCGCCGTCGTGACGAGCGAGTTCACCAGCAACGTCGCCAGCGCCACCATGGTGGTGCCGATCGTGATCGCCATGGGGCAGGCCGTCGGCGTCGATCCCGTGGCGGCGGCGCTCGCGGCCACGATGGCGGCGAGCCTCGGCTTCATGATGCCCGTGAGCAGCCCGTGCAACGCGATCGTCTACGGATCGGGCCGGATCCCGCTTCGTTCCATGATGCTCGCGGGCGTGGTGCTCGATGTGATCGGCTGGGGCGTGATCACCGCCGCGCTGCTCGTGGCCTCGCGGACGTTCGGCCGCTGACGCGGCCCCGAAACGACGCCGCGGCCCGGCCGGGGGCACATGCCGGCCGGACCGCGTCAGAGGGTGTCGTCGTCCGTTGCCGCCTGATCAGGCGGCGCGTCGAGGGGGGCTGAGCTCAGAAGCCTCCCTCGATGACCGCGCCGCACTGATGGCATCGGGGCAGGGCCAGCGGCTTGGGCGTGGGCATGTAGCCCTCCGCGCACAAGGTGTGAAGCCGCGGGAAGCACGGCGGCAGCGTGACGCAGCCATGACGGTGGATGTCATGCTTCGCCCGAAGTTGGCCGCAGGGATCCGCGTGAAACACGCCGCAAGGGTGGCAGGAAGGCCCGCACGCAGGGCCACTCACGCTGCCATGCCAAGGGGGCTGCTGCATGTTCCGGCATCCGCAGGCGTTCCCCGACCCATCCGTGGACATCATCGAGGTCTCGTCCGTGACCGTCGTCTCTTGGGCCGTCGCGAGGCCGGTCGCGAAGAGCGACGGCAGGGCGACGACGACGGCAGCGATGATGCGGCAGGGTGAACGCACGATGGGATCTCCCGGTAACGTGGTGCAGGCCTCACTGGCCACGAGGCCTTCTTCGACCTGCCGAGCCTGCCGGGATAAACGGCCGCACCGCGAGGACCGGTCGTGATGGTCGGGGCGACCCTGACGTCAGTCGAGGGCCACGTCCGCCATGGTGAAGGCCTCCAACCCCTCGCGGGTTGCCAGAACCACGTGCCCTCGGTCGCCCTGCCGATACCCACCGATCCCCACCAGCGGCTTGCCGTGCTGGTAGCGGTCGACGACCCTGCCATCGGCCCAGGCGACGGTGACGGATCCGTCGGGGGCGGCGATCAGCCACTGCCGCCGCTGCGTGCCGAGCAAGTCGGCCCAGGCCAAGGGCTCGATCGGCCCGTCGCGATGCACGCCGTCGCCCAGTGGCACTTGCCACGAACGCGCGAGTGTGGATGGATCGATGCCGGCCGCCAGCTGGCGGCCGATGCTCTGCGACGCGATGCCGAGAATCGCCCAGCCGCCGGCGTCCGCAACGGGACCCGAAGCGACCGCCACGATGGGGGCTTCCGAGGTCGGGGTGGGGGTCGCCTCGGTGGCAGGCTCGGCGGCGACCCGCACGATGCGGCCGTTGCCCGTGACGGCCAGCACCTCGCGGGCTGTCGCCCCGGCCACGGGGCCTCCGATGGTGACGCCGACAACCGGTGTCGCCAAGCGGCGGTGCCACAGCTGGTGGCCGGCGAGCGTGACCGCCTCGACGCCCGCGGTGCCGACGTAGCCGACGACAATCTCGGGCGTGCCGTCGCCGTCGAGATCGCCAAGTCCAGCGTCGCTGATCCCTTCGTGCGCCGCGCCGCCCGACGCAGGATAGGTTGCGTGGAGTCGCCACGCGTCATCGAACACGAACACGTGCTGCCCGCCGCGACGCCCCGCCAGCCACCATCGGCCGCCGTCTCTCCCCAACGCCGTCCGCAGGAATCCGACGCCCGCATCGGCAGGCAGGTCGAGCTCATGTCGGCCGCGTTCCGCTCCGTGCGCGTCGAGTTCGACGATCGTCCGCCAGCCGTCGAGCGCCACGATCCGCGGCTCAGCCGCGCCATGCGCCTCGTCGAGACAGACCACGTTTCCCGGTAGCGCCACGTCGGCAGCCCGCCAGGCTCGCTCCAGCTTGAACCTCACGGGCTGCTTCCGCGGTGCGATCACCTGTTCCGGCAGCCGCTGCCCGCTGCCGGCGGCGCGGTCGAGGTCACGGCGATACTCGCGAAGCCGCCGTTCGTGCCGTGCCCGCACGAGCGGCTTGGTGTCGGTGTCTCGCTCCATGGCGGCGAGCGTCTCGGCGACGTCGGCCGCGATCCGGGAGTGGTCGCCCACGATCACGTCGGCGATCCGGCCGTCGCCGGCGACGATCACGGTGACCGGAAACGATTCGAGGCCCAGCGCCTGCGGCGACACGCCCTGTGGGTCGCGGGCGAGCGTTCCCACCCCTCCGAACTCCGCCAGCGTCTTGCGGATGGCCGGCAGGGGTTGGTCCTCGGGATCGAGGCTCACCGCGACGTGTTTCACGGCGGGCCGGGCACCGCGGTGATCGCGGGCGTAGCCGGCGACGAAGTCGGCGATCCCAGCGGCGACCTGCGGCAGCGACCGCGCGGCGGGGCCGCACCCCTCGAAGAAGAAGTCGAGGACGAGCGTGGCATCGCCGAGTGACTCGCGGGTGAGCGGCTCGCCGTCAATCGTCGTCAGCGGCGGCAGGCCAGCCTTCGTGCCGATCCGGGGATGCAGCGGCTGGGGACGGTCGAGGGGTTCGAGCCGCGTGACCCGCGCCGCCGCGGCTGGCACCTCGAACGCAAACGCCTCCGCCGGCACCCCGGCCTCGAAGGAGGCGTCCGTGAACTCGACCTCGACGGCGACTCCCACGGGTGCCCCTGCTTCCCGTGACAGGCCGTCGGCGTAAGCGGCTGTCGGCACCCGCATTCTCCGCAGCAGCTTCGATGTGCGATCGATCCACAGTCCGAGCACGCCGTCAGGTTTCGTGATCTCGAGGTGGATGCAGTCGTGACCGTCCACCGTCGCGGTGCCGACGATCCGCGGCGGCCCATCGGACTCGGCGAGAATCAGGGCAAGGGTGTCATCGGCGAGCAGGAGCGGCAGCTGCGTCGGGCAGCCAGCCTCCCCTTCGGTGAGCGTGGACCGCAGCGCGTCGTCGGCGAAGATCTGGTCGAGGGTCAGCGGGGTCGCCACCGGCTCCGAGAGCACCTGGCCGGGTACGGTGCCCACGGCGGCGTAGAGCGTCGCCCCATCGGTGACGACGCGGGCATCGTAGGCCTCGACGCGGATCCTGTCGGGACGCACGAACGCGACGCGGTACGGGTAGGTCTGTTCGGTGGACGAGTCGCCGTGGGTCTGCCGCACGGTGACGCGGGCGTCGTCGGAGTACCGGTCGGCGGCCCGGTAGGCCTGCCCCATCTCGTCGAGGATCTGTTGGGGATCGTCGCCGCACCCGGTCAGGAGGAGCGTCAGCATGGCGAGCAGGGCGTGTGGCGGCCGGAGCCGTTCGAGGCGTTTCATGACGGCATCTTGCGCCAAACCCCGCGTTGCGGGCCAGATCATTCTCCGGCGTCAGGGCAGCGATAAGATGTCGTTTTCCCCCGCCCTCCGTCGCCCCCCCACCGCCCCGCCGCCCGTGGAAACCATCGCCCTCGAGTACGGTGCCGACGAGCCGCTCGTGCTCGAATCACTCGATGGCGGCGCGATGGCATTCGCAGCGCCGCCCGGTGTCGTCGGTGCCGAAGCGCGAAGCCTCGTCATGGAGGCCGTCACGGCACCGCTCCACGGTCCGCCGCTCACCGCCCACGTGGTGCCCGGAGACCGGGTCGTCATCGCGGTCGCCGGAGATGTCGTGCAGGCTCCGGCGGTGGTGGATGCCATCCTCGAATGTCTCGTCTCCGCGGGCGTGGCGGAGTCGGACGCGACGGTGCTCGAAGGGCCGGCGCTCGGCTTCATGGCGTCGGGTAGGGTGGCCGCTCAGCCTGCGATCGCAAGCGCCGAAGCCTTCGATCCTGCCGTGGATGCGGCCACTTCCTACCTCGCTGCCGACGAGGCGGGTCGGCCGCTGCACCTCGCCCGCGCGCTCGTCGATGCCGACGTCGTCGTCGCCGTCGGTGAATGGGGCTTCAGTCCCGCGCTCGGTGGCCGGTCGATCGAGGGCGAACTCTGGCCGACGTTCGCGCGGGCGGAGTGTCGCCGCGACCTGCTCGTGGCTCTTACCCGCCGGGGCAGGGGCGCCCTGGCCGACTGGAAGAGCGGCATGCAGGAGATCGCCTGGCAGCTCGGCGTGTGTGCGAACCTACGGCTCGTGCGTGGAGCGAACGCATCGCTCGCCGCAGCCCGCTTCGGCCTGCCCGACGAGGCCTCGCGTCAGGCCCGCCAGTCGGCAGCGGCGTGGTGTCCTGCGATGGACCCCATGGCCGACCTCGCCGTTGCATCGCTCTCCGATCCCGATGGAGGTTTTGGGGCGATCGTGGCGGCAGCCGCAGCGGCCGCGCGGGTCACGAGGCCGGGGGGCACGATCTGCATCGCGTGCCGCGACATCGAGCCGGCCGGCGTGGTCTTCACCCGCTGGCGGCAGGGTGCGCCGCTCGAGGGACTCGTGCACGAGGCGGTCGCCACGCACGATCCTGTGCTGATCGCCGATGCCCTGCTCACCAGGCTGTTTGCACGGGCACTCGACGATCGGAGGCTCGTGCTCCTCTCAGATCTTGGTGAGGAGATCGTCGAGGAACTCGAGTTCGGGTATGCCGCCAGCGCCGAGGTGGTGGAGCGGCTGGCTCACCGGGCGGAGCGGTTCGTCGTGCTGGCCGAGGCCGATCGCTGCCTGCCGAAGGCGATCGACTGATCGAGGGCACTCTCGATCCAGAGGTGTTTGGGAGCATCCGCGCCGACATCAGGAAGCCCAATCGCGTGAGCGATGGGGACGCGGGGCCGCGAACGACGAGGTCCTCTTCGGACGCGGCGCGTGATCCCGTCGCTTCCGCTCGGGGCTTTTTGTGTGCGTATCAGTCCGACAAGAAGCCCCGAGCGGAAGCGAGGGGATACGGGCCGGCAGCACGATCCTGCCACGATCGCTCCGCGGTCCGTCGTTCACCCGCAAACCAACACTCCCGCGTTTGTCGTGGATGGGTCACGGACTCGGCTGCACCCGGTGGCGGAGTGCGGCTGCCCGCAGCGGGCCCCATGTCCGCGAGTCGATGCTGCCGGAGGGGAAGTCGCCGAGCATCAGATACGAATCATCATCGAGCCGCCACGACGTCCCGCCGTCAGTGCCAGGGCGGAGATGGGCGTCTCGCCATATGGCAATCCGGTCGATCCGCACCCCGACGTCGACCCGCACCTCGCACCGCGGAGGCGTGGGCTGTCCCGGAGCGTCGCCGCAAGGCTCCGCGAACGACCACGCCGACGGGGCCGCCGCCGGAACTCCGGATCGACGAGCCGTGGCGGTATCAGCCGCGCGGTCTCGCCAGGCGACGGCCACGAGATGCCCATCGAGCCGACCAGCGATCACGCGGATGCAAGTCTGCGGGGGAAGCTGCCAGCCAATCGTGGTGGCGGCCAGCGTGACCGTGGCCCTCGACGGCTGCGTGCCCGTCTGCAACGCCGCCACGACGCCGACGTCGCAAACGGGTTCCAGCACACGGTTCACCTCGGCCGCGAAGGCGTCGTCGTCGAGCACCTCGGCGGTGGGAAGCGTGGCATGACGCTCGCCGACGTTCAGCGGCAGCGTCACGGGAAGAGCCACCTCACCGAGTTCGGCGGGTGTCTTCAGCACGACCGCCCCATCCACGACCAGGTCGCCGTTGCGGATCTCCACCATTTCGGTCGGCAGCCCGGCGATCCGCTTCAGGGCGGCGTTTCCGTCCGGCGGGATCACGATCCACCTCTCGAATCGTTGCGGCCTGCGGAGCCGGTCGGCCGCCGGCAGCCGACCCGTGGTCACGACGTCGCCCGGCATCAGGCCTGGCGCCATCGACAGTCCGTCCACCTCGTATCGCGCCGGACGGACGAGGACCGCCGCGGCCGCTACGGCAAAGGTGACGACCGCGGCCACGGCGACCCGACGGACGCTCACGATGTCAGGAGACCTTGGCCCACTGGTGGCTCTGGGCGCTCGCGAGCACCGCGTCGCAGACCTTCTGGGTCTCGAGTGCGTCGCGGAAGGTGGGTGGGCAGGGTTGCTTCTTGGCGTAGGCCTCGAGGAAGTCGGCCACCTGATGCACGAACGAGTGCTCGTAGCCGATCGCCAGCCCCGGCACCCACCACTTGTCCATGTAGGGATGGTCGCCGTCGGTGACGTGCACGCTCTTCCAGC
>Ga0315904_10007031_pt1 | contig 15205 bp, 10 predicted proteins | sample LakEriMetagenome_6_FD_203529 | JGI IMG/M metagenome (GOLD analysis project Ga0315904, IMG submission 203529) | Freshwater fungal communities from buoy surface, Lake Erie, Ohio, United States - Buoy 12 MA120 | ecosystem: Environmental > Aquatic > Freshwater > Lake | place: USA: Lake Erie, Ohio... | reverse complement strand
TAAAGAGCCGCGAGAGTCTAGTTTGTAAAGAGCCACTCCACGAAGAGATCTCTGATGCGGTATCTTCCTGTCCGAGATAGTCTCCGAAATACGGAGCTATGGCGAGCGCGCTTACGCCGCTCGCAACGCATGGGCCGCCAGTCCATAACGGACAACGCAGAGCTTCGTCGGCTGTCCAGCTGTTTGCTGCCTGAGACGCTACAACGCACACAATTCGCGCTGGGTCTTGGGCGAATGCCTCCTTCCATATTCGACAGACCTCGGCACTCCGTTTGCCGTAATAGTTGATGCGCTTTGTAAAACCGCTTTCGCCGCTCGCAGGCCACTCCTGTTGGCCGCGCTGCTCAACGAAGCTGCCTTGTTGAAAGAGCGAGTTCCAGATCTCGTTGGAGTACTCCACGTACACCTTCAGATTTGAAGCTAGGCTGTCTTTGGTGAGTAGCGCAAACTGTTGGATAAAATCGTCGCTGGCTTGGTGTGGAATATTAAACCATGGGGATTTGCTGGTCGTGTTAGCTAACTCGATCATGATCTCGACCGGAACGCCTTTCTCAGTAGAATAGCGCGCATCGGTGGGGAGGGCGCGAGAACCCCAAGTGGACTGGGTAGAGTTGTTGGTTCGCATCCAATCCATAAATCGCAAAACCTGGTAGGGCTGAATCTGGCCTAAGAAGTGGTCGGCGAAGAGCTGCGAATCGGCGAGAGACTCTTGATCGATCGGGACGACGCGGATATTGCGGATATAATTGCCGGTGTTGGACGGGTCGGTTGAAGCTATCCTTAGGAGGACCGGACCATTTGATATATCTATATCGATAATCTCCCTTCCTGATGTAGAGAGAGATTGGACTCTCTGAGCTCCCAGCTCAAATTCCAATGAGCCGCTGCCTTCGTACAGCACTACGTACCTTCCACTGGGGAATCCAGTTGGAAGATCCCACACCGTTGCGGCGCGGGTGAAGATCGGAGCTGCCGAAGGCTCTGGGAGAGTTTTAACCCATCCTGCTGGGTCTACATCGAGAGAGCTGTGTTCACCCGTATCAAATGCGTTTTGGTTGGTGCACCCCGGGTCGACTCCGGCACGGCACTGAGTCAGCCATTCGCGAGAAAAGCGGAAGATATTTAAAAACGGCACCTGTGGAGAGTAGTCGTTTACCTCATTTAGATTAGAGCCGAGCAGTGGTGACTCTTGGGCGCAAGATTGCCTGGGTGATAGAGCGCATACGGTGGTGAGTCCGCAGATTAGTAGCGCGCGGGCTAGATTCAGCATACCCTAATACCCCTCAAACACCCTCCGAAGTAGTATACCTGCGCTTTAAGGGTAGGGTAAGAGCGATTTTTATTTGACTGGTTTTAGCTGGTGTTTTTGCGTATCTGTTGGCCGTAAAAAGTGTCCTAAAGCGCTCTTTAGCCTGGAGCCACAATCTGCTATGTTGAATTAATTTAATATGTTGAAACTTTTAGGGTTTCACCGCCCTAAAAGCTTGGCTATACAGTTGGGTGTTCGATATTGGTATGAAAGACACTGCAGTACCCCGTGGTATGCAGTGTGCTTGAAGTCTTCCTTAGGAAGTTAGTGTATATGAGCCTTATAAGAAATTTTTACGCATCGACGGTCGGAAAGAAGGTCGTTATGGCTGTCAGCGGCTTGGTGCTGGTGCTTTTTGTGCTCGGGCATATGGCGGGCAACTTAAAGATCTTCGCTGGGATCGATCCGGCCACTGGCGATTACAAGATCGATGATTACGGGCGCTTCCTGCGTTCAATGGGATCAGAGATGCTCGGCCACTCTGGAGTGTTGTGGATTGTGAGAGTTGTGTTGCTCGCGTGCGTTGTAATTCATGCCATTAGTGGAATTCAACTGGCCCGACTAAATCGAGCCGCAAAACCAGTCGGATATAAGACCAAGAGCTACCGCTCGGCGAATGCAGCTTCACTGACTATGATATACGGCGGCTTGTTCTTAATCGTTTTTATCGTTTTTCACATCCTGCACTTCACCACTGGCAATCTGCACTTCGATGGGTTTGTCGAGGGTGAAGTATATGCGAATGTGTGGAGCGCGTTTCAGAATGTTCTCACCGCGGGCTTTTATGTAGTTTCGATGGCTCTGCTTGGTTTGCACCTGTATCATGGCACCTGGAGCATGTTTCAGACCCTTGGGGTCGATACGCCTCGCTGGAATCAGGGGCTGCGCACGATGGCTAAGTTCATCGCGGTTGCGCTCTTTATCGGCTTCTCTGCCGTGCCGGTTGGGATTGCAGCTGGACTTCTTCCGGCTCCAGCGGTTCAGAACGCAGCACCTTTTTCGGAATAAGTGGAGTACAGTATGAATTTAACTCTCGACGCAAAGATTCCATCCGGACCACTAGAGCAGAAGTGGCAGAAGCACAAAGCCACGATGAAGCTGGTTTCGCCGGCGAATAAGCGGAAGTATTCGGTAATTGTGGTGGGTTCGGGTTTGGCTGGAGCCTCTGCCGCAGCTTCATTTGGAGAGCTCGGATACAAAGTTAAATGCTTCTGCTTTCAGGATTCCCCGCGACGTGCTCACAGTATCGCTGCGCAGGGTGGGATCAATGCAGCCAAGAACTACCAGAACGATGGCGACAGCGTCTACCGACTCTTTTACGATACGATTAAGGGTGGGGATTTTCGCGCGCGTGAGGCGAATGTATATCGTCTCGCTGAACTCAGCGTGAACATCATCGATCAGTGCGTTGCGCAAGGAGTTCCTTTCGCGCGCGAGTACGGTGGCCTGCTTTCAAATCGTTCCTTCGGTGGTGCGCAGGTTTCGCGTACCTTTTATGCCAAGGGACAGACGGGGCAGCAGCTGCTGCTCGGAGCATACGCCGCTCTAAACCGCCAGATCCACGACCGCACCGTTGAGATGCATACGTCCACAGAGATGCTCGATCTAATTATCAGTGATGGTCGGTGTCGAGGAGTCGTCACCCGTAATCTGCGCACCGGAGCGATCTCTTCGCATGTGGCCGATGCTGTCGTATTAGCAACTGGAGGGTATTCAAACGTCTTCTTCCTCTCAACGAGCGCGAAGGGGTGTAACGTTACCTCTATCTGGCGCGCTTATCGGCATGGCGCGGGAATGGCCAATCCGTGCTTCACGCAGATCCACCCCACGAGTATCCCTGTTTCGGGGGAGTATCAGTCAAAGCTTACCCTGATGAGTGAATCGTTACGTAACGATGGTCGCGTATGGGTTCCCAAAAATAAGGGTGACAAGCGTGACCCGCGTGAGATTCCTGAAAGTGAGAGAGACTACTATTTGGAGCGTCGCTACCCGAGCTTTGGAAACTTAAGTCCGCGTGATATCGCATCGCGTGCAGCAAAAGAGCGTTGTGACGCTGGGTTCGGTGTTGGGCCGATGGGGTTAGGGGTCTATCTCGATTTTGCTGATGCAATTTCTCGTCTTGGAAAAACCGCTATTGAGGCGCGCTATGGAAATCTCTTTGATATGTACGCAAATATCACTGGAGAGGATCCGTACTCGACGCCGATGCGTATCTATCCAGCACCGCACTATACCATGGGTGGTTTGTGGGTTGATTACAACTTGATGACTACCATCCCGGGTCTGTTCGCCGCTGGAGAAGCAAACTTCTCAGACCATGGAGCTAATCGCTTAGGTGCCAGTGCGCTGATGCAGGGCCTGGCAGACGGATATTTTGTAATTCCCTACACGATCGGCGATTACCTCGCTACCCAGAAGCCTGGTGGTATGAGCACCGAACACCCAGATGTGCGAGCGGCTGAGGAGCGGGTCAACAAGCGCGTGGCGACATTTTTAAGTATGAATGGTCGCAAACCGGTTGATCATTACCACCGACTACTGGGTCGTTTAATGTGGGATAAGTGTGGCATGTCGAGGACTGAGGCTGGGCTCAAGGAGGCCTTGCAGCGAATTCCTGAGATGCGCGATGAGTTCTACAAGAACGCTTTCGTCGGCGGATCGGGGGCCGACCTTAACCAGGAGCTTGAGAAGGCTGGGCGAGTTGCTGACTTCTTTGAGTTTGCTGAGCTGATGTGCCTCGATGCACTTAACCGCAACGAGTCGTGCGGTGGACACTTCCGCGAAGAGTATCAGACCGAAGACGGCGAAGCCCTCAGAAACGACCAGGATTATTGCTACAGCGCGGTGTGGAGTCAGAAGACTGACGGTTCTGGGCACGAGGTGACCAAAGAGCCTTTAGAGTTTGAAAACATCAAGCTAGCAACGAGAAGCTATAAGTAATTAGGGGTGCATGTATGGATCTCACGTTATTCGTTTGGAGACAGAGGAATGGAGACTCAAAGGGAGCTTTTGAGCGCCATGAACTAAAGGGTGTCAGCGAGGATTCGTCGTTCCTTGAGATGCTTGATTATCTAAACATCACCCTGGTTGAAAAGGGCGAGACGCCGGTAGCGTTTGAGCACGACTGTCGCGAGGGAATCTGTGGCTCGTGTTCGATGTCGATCAATGGTCGCCCGCACGGTCCAAAGGCCTTGACCACCGCATGTCAGCTGCATATGCGTACGTTTAAAGATGGGGATACGATTTACATCGAGCCGTTCAGGGCGCGTGCCTTTCCGGTGATTAAGGATCTCGTTACTGACCGCTCGGCTTTTGACCGAATTCAGCAGGCCGGTGGGTACGTCTCGGTTCAGACCGGAGCAGCCCCAGAGGCGAACTCAATTCCTGTCGAGAAGGAGCATGCAGATGAGGCCTTCGATGCTGCGGCGTGTATTGGATGCGGAGCGTGTGTAGCGGCCTGTCCTAACGGCTCAGCGATGCTATTCACCGCAGCCAAGGTTGCGCACCTAAGCCTTCTCCCTCAGGGTCAGCCTGAGCGGATGCAGCGTGTGATCGCTATGGTTGAGCAGATGGATGATGAAAGCTTTGGTGGTTGCACCAATCACGGTGAGTGCCAAGAGGCATGTCCTAAGGGTATCAGCATTAAATACATTACTCGTATGAACCGAGATTACATCGTAGCGACTATTAAGCGTGGAACGAGTCTGCGCGGAAAGATGCGTGCGCAGTAGGCAACGAGCGGAGAATTTACGGGCAGATAACGCCAGGGGAGTGGGGATATGAGAAACACGTTTGGCTCGCTGTGTGCGGCTGCGCTAGTCGTAGCGCTTGTAGGATGTAGCCCCCTTGGTGGCGTGCGCTCTCACGATGCCATGGTGACTAAGCTTGGGAGCTGCTCTCCGACTCCTTGTGTAGCAGTATCGCTTTCAGCTTTACCTGTGCTGCCCAACTCCATACCAGAGCAAGCCCGCAGCTCGATAGAAACAGAGGTTAAGAAGGTCCTTTACGCGTCGCTAGAAGTCGAAGGAGCTGAACCCTCGCGCGAGAATATCGTGCGTGAGCTCGAAGAGCGCTACAAGGAGTATGACTCGGTCAGCGATGCCGAGGTTGATTGGAATCTTAAGCGCAGCGCATCCGTGTTGTTCTCAAATCCCAGTGTTACTGCTGTAGAGGTTTATAACGAGGGGTATCTCGGCGGCGCACATGGCTTTAATGAGCGTAGCTTAATGACCTTTGATTCAAAGACGGGGCATCGGCTCGGTGTATCTGATGTAGTTGATGAGAGCTCACAGGCAACTCTTGCAAAGATTGTTGAGGCTGAATTCCGCAGAGCGCGCTCGATTCGTGGCGGCCAGAGCCTGCAAGATGCTGGTTTCTTTGTGCTTCCTGGGCAGCAGCTACCGCTTGGTGAAAACTTTGCGCTGACAGACAACGGTCTTGAAATACAGTATAATCCGTACGAGATAGCCCCGTATTCGATGGGCGAAACCCGAGTTCAGGTGCCGCGAGAAGCAGTTGAGCCCCTGGTCAAAGCAGACCTTCGTGGAGTGTTCTCGTCGCAGGTTGATGGCCAGAAGCGCTAAGGCTTCTCCTGGTTAGGGCGTCTATCGTTATGAATGGAACGAGCTGGTGGCTTCGATAGGGCCCTTGTACGCTCACTGGTGCCGCCTGGCCCGTTATAGTTTTGTGTAGAGCATGATAGATCTTGATAAGCCAGCTCTGGTTCTTGCTCCGATGGATGGAGTGACGGATTTTTTAATGCGCGGTCTGTTGACTGCGCGGATGCCATTTACCTACTGCGTAACCGAGTTTATTCGAGTTTCGGGGCTCGTTCCCCCAAAGCATGTTTTCCTAAAAGAAGTACCGGAACTTTCAACCGCATCGCGTACAGAGAGCGGGGCTCCAGTAGGTGTTCAACTCCTCGGGGGAGATCCTGATCGGCTCGCTCAGTCGGCATTGGTTGCGGTAAGACTCGGAGCGCAGGTAATAGATCTAAATTTTGGGTGCCCTGCGCCAACGGTCAATCGTCACGATGGTGGTGCAACGCTGCTTAAATTCCCGGAGCGGATTGAGGCCATAGTATCAGCCGTGAGGAGCGCTGTTCCGCTCCATATCCCGGTCTCTGCAAAGCTTAGGCTTGGTTGGGATGATCCGACGGCGATTTACGAGAATGCTAGAAGAGCTGCTCGTGGTGGGGCGGCGTGGATTACGATCCACGGTCGGACAAAGTTTCAAGGATACACGCCCCCAGCATACTGGGAGCCGATCGGAGAGGTGCGCAGATCGCTCTCAATTCCGGTTGTGGCTAATGGCGAGATCTGGAGTGTTGATGACCTAAAGCGCTGCCAGGAGCAATCTGGGGCGATTCACTTTATGCTTGGTCGCGGCGCATTGGCCAATCCAACCTTGGCGCAGGAGTGCACTGAGTATCTGGGGCTTGAGGTGGCAGAGACCCAGCAGCTCGCTAGGCTTGCCCGCTGGGAGATGTGGCGGGGCTGCCTTGAGGAGCTCGTTACCCGTTCCCGCACTGCTGCTGAGTCCGATCGTCGCACCCTCTCGCGAGTTAAACAGTGGCTGAACTACGCTCACCATAGGGGCGCTATCTCGTGGTTTGATCGTGTCAAGCGGGTTAAAGATACGCATGAGCTACAGTTAGCCCTAAGTGCAGTAGAGCTCACTGTCGAAGAGGAAGCCAACTCAAAGGCGCGCTTGGCAGCGTAGCGGCGTACTATGGAAAACCTCTTCTCTCTAGCGCGTGAGATGGCGCAGCCTAAGGTATGGTCGGCTGGAGTTGAGCTTGCGCGTAATGCCGATTTTCAATCACACCGCGGTGAGGATTCAAGTGAGCGAGTCGTTAGGATCGTTCAGGGGGCGAAAGATCGGATCGTAACGGTAAGTCTCTCGCCTGAGAATGAGCTTTGGCAGTGCGATTGCGGGTCCGATGACGACCCGTGCAAGCACGTCATTGCAACGATCTTAGCCTTCAAGCAACAGCGGGTTGAGAGCGGCCAGGCCAGCAGGCAAGGCTCGTTGCGAGCAGGTGGCCTTGTGCATTCATTTACGAGGCGTGGAGCTATTTTGGCTTTTGAAAGAGTCGTGGTTTTTGACGGCGAGCGAGTCACGGTGGCGGGGACTTTAGTGCAAGCAGTAACCACTTTTCAGAAACAGCACAGGCTCATCTCTCCAACTGATGATGAGCTAAAGATCGATTACGTACTGCCGTCTTCTCGCGAAGAGGTGCTCGCCCCCAAGGATATGCGGCACCTGCTTCCTGCACTGTCGCGGGTACGGGTAGTTGAGTTGGACGGCGCGCCGATTCTCGTCAGCCGAGATCCCTTAATGGTGGCAGCAGAGGTTGTTGATGAGGGGCAGGGGTATCGTCTCAGAAGGTTTGTTGAGCGCGATGTGAGTGAAATTTTTGATAATGGAGCAGCGATCAGAGGCGGGATGCTGTGTGCAGTTGAGGACTCAAGCCTGCGCATGGAGGATATCACCCTCCTGAGAGGAGAGGGTACATTTTTCTCAAAGGCTCGCGGGCTTGAATTAGCTACGCGGATTATCCCGATGCTACAGGGAAAGATCTCCGTCCAGATCCGCTCTACCATGTTGCCCCGTGCTCGGCGAGTCGCTCCCCGCATCGTCATTGAAGCCATCGCCGATTCGGGAGGAGATTCGCTGACAGCGATCCCGCGCATGGTGTATGGTGATCCGATTATCGCCGATGTGCGAGGCGGCGAGCTTATTCCGCACCATGAGCGCGAGATACCGATTAGGGATGTTGTAGAGGAGTCAAGGCTTAGTCGAGAGCTTGGTGTCCGGCTTGGGCTTACACTTGATCAGGCTCGGGTGTTTAAAGCCGAAGAAGGTGTGAGATTTGCCTCAAAGTTAAAGGGGTGGAGTACAAGCGGAGAAGGGGCGGCGATCTTTACTCCGACGTCAAGCCTCACTCCGCATGCTCGCTCGCTTGAAGGTGAGCTAAATCTTGAGTTCGTTACTCCAGCTGGGGATAAAGTTTCTCTAGAGCGGCTAATGGCTGCGTGGCGCGCTGGTCAGTCTAGTGCTCGATTCGATAGTGGTAGTGGCTGGGCGACACTGCCACTTAAGTGGCTTGAGCAACACGGTGAGGCCCTAAAGCGGCTGTTTGAGGCGCGTCAAGATGACCAGCGCATCCCGTCACGAATGTTGGGCGAGGTTTCGGAGATCTGTGAGTCGCTCGGAGTGGCCGCTCCGGAGTATTTTGCCAAGCTCAAGGCGGGCCTTGAGGATATAGCGGCGATTCCGAATGCTCCTTTGCCGCCAGATCTGCGCGCTGAGCTCCGTTCGTATCAACGTCTGGGAGTGAACTGGCTTTCGTTCCTACTTTCGCACGGACTAGGAGCGCTGCTTGCTGACGACATGGGTCTTGGAAAGACCCTACAGGCCCTCTGCGTGGTCCAAGGACGCACGTTAATTGTGTGTCCAACGTCGGTGCTGTCCAGCTGGGAGGAGCAGCTGACGCGATTCCGGCCGGCCCTCACAGTATCTGTGTTCCACGGGCAGAGGCGTGCCCTGGACCGCGCTGCTGACGTGGTAATCACCTCGTATGCGCTGCTAAGGCTTGACCGAGAAGAGCTGTGTGCACCGACGTGGGATACGGTGGTGTTAGACGAGGCGCAGACAATTAGAAATCCTGAGAGCCAGGTTGCGCAAGCGGCGTACCAACTAAAGGGCCGCGCTCGCATATCGCTTTCAGGTACTCCAGTAGAGAACTCGCTTGAAGACCTGTGGAGTCAATACAATGTGCTTAACCCAGGCTTGCTGGGAAGTTACCGCTCGTTTCGTGAGACCTATGCTCAACCGATTGAGTCTGGCGATACGCGGCGAGCGGCAGAGTTACAGAGGAGGGTGACTCCTTTCATGCTGCGTCGATTGAAGCGCGATGTTGCTAAAGAGCTTCCCCCAAAAACTGAAGTGATCCTTGAGTGCGAGCTTCAGCCCGCAGAGCGCGTGGTGTACGATGCGGTGCTCGGAGCGGCTCGTGGCGACTTGCTGAAACAGCTTGAGGATGGAGCCGGGTATTTATCGGCACTAGAAACCCTGCTCAGGCTGCGGCAGGCGTGTTGTCACATCGCTCTTATTCCAGGTCAGGATGCGCAGCGTTCGAGCAAAGTGGATCTGCTGATTGAGTCATTAGAGCGCTCTCTGGCTCAAGGACACCGCGCCTTGGTTTTTAGTCAGTGGACCAGTCTGCTCGATCTGATTGAGCCGCACCTGCTTTCGAGTGGTATTACCTTCTTGCGAATCGACGGCACGACAGAGGGGCGTGGGGAGTTGGTTGAGCAGTTCCAAAGTTCAGAGGGGCCACCTGTAATGCTGCTCTCGCTTAAGGCAGGTGGACTAGGATTAACCCTAACGCGAGCCGACCACGTTTACATCGTAGACCCATGGTGGAACCCGGCCGTAGAAGACCAAGCCGCCGATCGTGCCTATCGTATCGGCCAGGAGAATCCGGTCATCGTACACCGGCTCGTCGCCACCAATACGATAGAGGAGCGTATTCTGGAGCTCCAGGCCCGCAAGCGCGAGCTGCTCTCGGCCGCTATCGGAGAGCCGACGGGGGCACTAAGCCTCTCGCGTGAGGAAGTGCTTGATCTACTGCGCTGACCCTATCCGAGCGCGTTTTAGCCCTCTCTTTGACCCTAAAGAAGGCCTCAAATGACCTAGTTTCAGCTAGTTATGGCTGTTTTTACCTGAAGCACTACCCTTTAGCTCGGCGATAAGAGGTAGTTCGTGGGGCTTTAACTAGAGACGAGCATGATGCATTCAAACACATATACACATCCGACCTTGATTGTGGCGCCATCGGCCGTGGCGCGCCAAGGCCGGGTGATTAAAAGTGCTGGACGGCGCATTATCCCCGAATCGGTCGCTGCTAATATAGACATCCCCAAGCAGCACAGCAAAGCTAACTCTCTGCACGCGCTCTCAATGATAGCAACTGGCTTATGCGTGGGTGGGCTGTGTGCTTTGATGTTTTTCTTACCTAGCGGAGAGCCTTATCGAAAGCAATCATCAAAGCTACTCTCATTTATTGCCAAGCAGGTAGAGCAGCAATTAGCGGTGACTAGTGCTCATGTAACTACAACCGAGCGGATTGCGGTTTCACATCGAGTGCGGGATGTCGAACACAAGAAGACCTACCCAAAACTAAGCCTTATTCCAGCACCAGAGGTTCCGAAAGAGCCGCTGGAGCTTAGCAAGGAATCCCTGGAAGTTGCTAAAGAAGCAGTGGTAGTTGTGAAAGCACCTGAGGTGCCACAAAGTATGCGGCTGGCTTCTTTCTCTGTGTCAACACGCGAGCCTGCGCAGCGCTTGGTAGGTCTGCCTGAGATTGCTAGTCGCGAAGTGAGGATCGACTCGTCGGCTCATCCCGTCCATCATCGCAGCGCTATTTCGCGCGTATTTTCAATCATCAGAAAGTATGCACCCAAGAACCAGAGTCCGCATGTGTTGGCGGAGGCGATCGTTAAAGAGAGTCGTAGGCAGGCCTACGATCCGTTGTTTGTCGCCGCGGTTATTAAGGCTGAGAGCACATTTAATGCTACGGCGCGATCGCACAAGGGCGCGCAAGGTTTGATGCAGATTATGCCTGCAACTGGCGCATGGATCGCTAGTAGAGAGGATCTGCCCCGCGGCAAGCTTACCGACCCAGGGCACAATCTAAAGCTCGGTATCACCTACCTGAAACACTTAGACGAGCAGTTTGAGGGGAATAAGATATTTACTCTGGTTGCCTACAATTGGGGACCAGGACACGTCCAGAAAGCCACCGGCGGCAAGAAGCGCATCCCGCGTGAATGCCTCACGTATGCTTTAAAGATACTTAACGATTACAAGCGTTGGCAGTCCGGATTGATCTAGCGACCTGCTTCGGGGTTCTTTGAATCATTCGCGACGGGCTCGGTTTTATCCCTGGAGCTAAAGATCGAAGCGGCGCTTCCAGCTATACTTCCCAAGCTAAGTCCGAGCCCACGCACTAGCTCTGGGCCTAGGAATACTACGTCAGGAAGTGGGGCGCTAAGCGTACCCACGACTGGGAGTGGAAGGTTTAATTTCAGTAGCGCAATAAATATCGTCAGATCGAGCCGGTCGTCAGGGGTGATACTGCCCTTGAAGGTAAAATCCGGCAGATTCTTGGTGTTAATATCGACGTTTTTAAAAATTATCCGGCCCTTCTCAAAGCCAAGATCGATGATGCTGTTATCGATACCAAGTCGACCAGCGTCATCAAGGGTTTGGCGAATGCTGTCTGAGATACTTGAGATCGATGGCGGCAACATCAGGTTGATGGCTCCCCCAAAGACGGTAATTAACGCGTCGAGGGGCAGAAATAGAAGATTAAATGGCACCTGTTCTTGAAGCGTGCTCGGTACGATCAGCCGCGAGAGCGAGATAGTCGCGTGTCCCTGTAGTGTTTTGCGAATATCCTTTCCATCGGCCGAGATATCGATATCGAGTGCCTCGATGCTTCCTTCAAGTAGCTCTCCTTGTGGGCCGCGAGCAGCGTTTGCAAAGGGAATCATGTTTACTTTTTTTCCGCGGGCGTTAAGTTGTAAGCGCTGGTCAAGCGAGCCGGACGCGCTAGCAGATAGAGTTCCGCCCTGCGCAAAAGTGGTATCAAGTGTTGCTTTATCGATAACTCGCGAGCTCGGAACACGCACGCTGGCTGTGAAGGCAGATGTCTGAAGATTCTGGATCACAGCTTTGTCGATCCGTATATCGAGTGAGCCTAGGGGCAGACGTAGTGGTGGGCTTGATGGTGGCGGCTGTGTTGTGTGTGCCACAGATTTTTCTGGTGTGCCAGTTTGTGTAGCTTGACCTGGCTTGGCAGAGATCGCTTCTGTAAGAATACGAATCTTGTCAAAATCACACAGTGCTGCTTGCAGTTTGACCTCTGAGCGCTTTTCAAAGGGAGCATACGCCAGGTCTGCGTCGATCTTTGAGGAGAGAATTGTCTCTCCATTATCAACTAATGAGACGTTGCCGTTGGTAATCCTGATGCGATCGTCTTTAATCTCCAGTGCCGAGGAGATTAGAGATCCTTTCAAATCATGCTTATCGCTGTGCACGAGGGTATTTCGGTCAACTGTAAGGTTTATCGTAGCATTCGAGGGAGCTCCGAGCGAATAGCTGCCACTTACTTTGTATTGGAACTCCTTTAGTGGTTCGAATGCGATCCCTAGTAGCTGAAGTAGCGATTGTCTAACAATGCCGTTATGAACGGTAAGTTTGGTCAGCGAGTATGGGTCGCGGGTAAAGCTCAGCTGTCCTGAGAGCTGCAGAGGCTTCTCAGACCCTGAGCCTGCAGAGATCTCAAGATCAAGTGTGGACGGCATAAACAGCTCGGACCGATGCAGCATTCCCCGTAAGGTCAATGGTTGATCCTTTAGCGTGAGCCCATCTGTGGTTACGGAGGCATTGGTTGAGATGCTCACCTCGCCATCTTGATGCGAGTGTGCTTTGGGAATTCGGATTGCAATCAAGTCAAGTTTGTAGCGATCTGAAGGCTTTGGCCCAAGCATAGAGAAAACGCCGCGCTCTAGGTTTGCGTCTGAGAGGGTAATCCTCAACCCTGGTGATTTCGCGCCTGAGCTAGCAGGGGATTGCTCGCCAGCTTGACTGGCAGCGTTGGGCGATGCCGCGCCATCACTTAGCGTTGAGACCCCAACTTGAACATCGCTGGCGCGTAGCTTTGTAATCTCTACTGCTCTAGAGAATAAGGCCCAAGGGTTGTAATCGATGGCAAGCGAGCCGACCTTTAAAGAAAACGGTACGTTCTGCGGGCAATGCTCCGCCGGTGCTTCGCAATTGTAGCGTAACCCCTCGACCGCAATGCCACTAAAGGGGTGCACTTTGGCACGTTCAACAGAGACTCGCTGTCCGGCCTTGGTGGCAATGTAGGGCAGTAGACGCTTAGAGAGAAACTCCTCGTTGCTGATAGCCAGATAAAGCGCCATTAGAAGCACTAAGGGTGCAATAAATCCAACAAGGAGCGAAGCTACAATAAGGCGCTTTAAGAAGCGCTTTTGATTACCCATAACCTATCGTATCGACAAACGTGGCCAAAATTTGCGCGCCATTACCAACAGCGGCGTTACGAGTCTAGGATAGTGCTAAGCGTCTGACCAGTGGTTGACAGATGAAGGCTTGAATCTTTTCCAGGGTGCTCTGACGGTATTTTCTCGACGAGAGCTTTAGGGTGCTTTACACTAGGAGCATGAGTGTGGAGTCAAAAAAGAGAGTGTCGGAAAGCAATTCTACCCTCCAAGCCGACGGCAGCGAGAAGAGTCAGATCGCTCGTGAGATAGAGGATCTGCAGTCGACTGTTATGCGCTTTGCGCGCGAGCGTGAGCGTCTCCCACAGCCGCTTTTCTGGTCCCTATTTAACGCCCGACTGCGTGACATCAAGAAAAACAAGGAGCTTGAAAGGCTGCTACGGGAGACGCTCGGCTAGGAGCTACTACAGCTCGGCAGCCATCTTCTGGCGCTCAGCGATTCGACCCTCTGGCACTTTTAGGGCTCGCCAGTACGCAGTGTCGTTCATCACAGCTTTTAAGCCCTCGTAATCTTGAGTCACAAGTAGCTTCTGAATGCGTTTCCTCGTTGTGGGGGTGTAGTCACCACGGTAGCGCAGATCAAACACCAACTCCTGCGCAGCGGTTGTGAGCGAATCCCACGATGGGCGACCGTAAGCCTTGACTGTATCCGGCTTATCGAAGATGCGCTTGATGTCGTTCACCATCTCTGGTGTCGTCACGTTCTCAAAGAGTGATTTCTGGACCTCAAGAGACATCTCAGGTGTGATATCTGAGTTCTGATTAACGAAGACTCTGGCTCTATCTCCGCGCAGCCCTGCGCCTTTTGAAAAGATCTCGGCGTCGCCCTGCGACATGCCGGCCAGTGTTAGTTCGCGTACGATCTGACCGGGCGAGCGTAGCCCCATGTCGTAGCCGCGACCTACGGTGACTCCGCTGTTGTCTCCACCGGGATACGATATGCGGCGACTAAAGAATCGACCTTTGGCCTCTAAGCCTTCGGCATCGAAGGTCTTTTGGCCAAAAGCCACTTTCAGGGCGCCACCTAAACCTAACGATGCAGCGCCTTTCTTCTCAGTAGTCTTTGGGAACTCAAAAGGTGTTGAAGTGATTGTGGGAAATGAGCAGCAATTAAATCTCATAGTATGTTTCCTTTTATGAATTACGTTATGCTGCCGCGTAGCTAAAGCTCTGTGATAGAGCCGGCTAGATTCATCCAAACCAACTCGGCACGTTCTGACCCATCAGTGCATAACTATAGGTCGTTGTTTTGATTCGCATCCGCGAATCGATCGCGTTCTCCAAAAGCCGGGACTTGGCTACGGACTTTTGGGGAATGCCATAACACCCATAGCGAAGCTTACGCTTGCTGGATTCACTGAAGCGCCACGAGTACGCGCTTTGTCACATATAGTAGTTCGAAACTTTTCTTAAAAAGTTGCGTGGGAGTTCGAGCTATAGCGCTAGCGCCCGCTTTATTCGAGAGAGAACGACCCACAAGAGAGCGATCCCAAAGAGCACTACAGGTAGTGCCTGGTAGCGCTCCATGAATCCTGGTCTGACGGGAATTGTGGCGCGGGCCTGCGCACTCCAGAGCCTAAGCGCCTCGCTACGCACGGTGGCGTCTTGACCCCATCCTCCACCTGAACTTAAGCGCACTGATTCACTCTCGGAAACGGTGATCCCCGAAAGTAGATCCGCGCTTGGTAGGCGGACTAGGCGTTGGTGCAGGTCGATAATAAACGCGCCAAAAAGATCATTAACCAGGGGCCAGCGCTCGGAAGCAAGCTTTGAGTCGTAGGCTACCAGATTAGGTATCTTA
>Ga0315904_10007019_pt1 | contig 15217 bp, 5 predicted proteins | sample LakEriMetagenome_6_FD_203529 | JGI IMG/M metagenome (GOLD analysis project Ga0315904, IMG submission 203529) | Freshwater fungal communities from buoy surface, Lake Erie, Ohio, United States - Buoy 12 MA120 | ecosystem: Environmental > Aquatic > Freshwater > Lake | place: USA: Lake Erie, Ohio... | reverse complement strand
CCGGACTCCCTGTGCCCACCTGCTTGCTGCTTTCACTGACCCATTTATTTCGTTGTTCGATTTTGTAAGGAAAAAGCAGATGAGTTTATTACAGCAAGTACAGCGTGGGCGATCCCACCTGCCACCGCGAATCTTGGTCTACGGTACCGAAGGGGTTGGAAAAAGCAGCCTCGCGGCAACCACCCCCAAGCCGATCTTCATCCAAACCGAAGATGGTCTGGGTGAGATCGATTGCGACAAGTTCCCGCTGGCCAAATCCCTCGAGGATGTCGTCGCGGCACTCACGGAGTTAGAGACCCAGCAGCACGATTACCAAACCGTCGCGATCGATTCGCTCGATTGGCTCGAGCGACTGATTTGGGATGCGGTCTGCCGGCGCGAATCGGCCACGACGATCGAGAAGGTCGGTGGCGGATACGGCAAGGGCTACACGCTCGCCTTGGACTACTGGCGGCGGTTGATCGACAAGCTCGGAGTTCTCCATCGCGATCGCGGCATGATGGTGTTTCTGATCGCTCATGCCAAGGTCGAGAAGTTCGAGGACCCGGAAGCACCGGCTTACGACCGCTACTCGCCTCGTCTGCACAAACATGCCAGCGCCATCATCACCGAATGGTGTGATGCAGTGCTGTTTGCCACCAAGCGATTCACGACCCGCACCGAAGAGAGTGGCTTTGCTGCCGAATGTGAATGTCTTTGGCACGTCAATCATGTCGATGGTGAGCCCGTGTTGACGCTTGCACGGCTTGATCGGCCAACATGCCACCTGCGTCGCGACTATGAAGGCATCTGGCGTGGATCGTGGCTGGAATACGAGCGAATGCCGATCGAAGTCATTCCCGAGGTGGAATGGAAACCAACGGTCGACGCAATCGATCCGACCCAGTCGCGATTGCTTATCACCGTGGCCACCGGAGACTCGTTCCGCGAACTGCTCCGGTACACTGGCCCATTGATGGAAGCCTACGCCAAACGGATCGGTGCCGATTTCGTGGCGATCACCAAGCCATCGCAGGACTGGTGGGGACTCGAAAAATTCCGTGTGCAACCGTTCGATCAGTCTTACGAGCGCACCCTCTACGTCGATGCCGATGTGTTCCTGACCGAAGAGACGCCGGATCTATTCGACATCGTTCCTGCGGGTCACGTGTCGATGCACGACGACTGGAGTCAATTACCAAGCTTCGAATGGGTCTTTGATGAGCGTCGCAACATCCTGGAATCTCAGGAAATCCCCATGGACTACAGTAAAGTGGTTCTCAACAGCGGAATCGTGATGTGCGATCGCAAGCACGCGGCGATTTGGAGACCACCATTGCATCCATTCTTTCCGACCCACTGTTCCGAGCAGTTCTGAATCCAGAACAACGCTCGTGGGCTGCCGTTCTTCCAACTGCCGACCGAATTCAACACCCAGTACTGGATGCCGAATTTTCGAGAGCTAGTGCCGACAGCGAAGGTCATCCACTTGGCCAACTGTCCGCCAGCGAAGCGGCTCGAATTCGCTCGTCAGTTCACTTCATCCCTTGCGACTGCTTAGTCCCCGAAAGGATTCCATGATGACCAACTCCGTTTGCTACAAGATCTATGGGCAAGATTTCCACATCGAACCCGAGAGTGTGCAGTTCGCCAATGCCGTATTCCATGATGAGTACCGTATCAACGATCTGCGTTCCCACAATGTGCGCACGATTGTTGATGTTGGCTCGCACGTTGGGAGCTTTACCGTGATGGCCCACCAATATTGGCCCAACGCCAAGATCGTGGCGGTCGAACCTCATCCGCAGAGCTTTGAGCTAATGACCAAGAACACCAGTCACATTCCAGACTCGCAGTTGCTTCGGATCAACGCAGCGATTTCGTCCAAGCCAGGAAAATGCCTGCTGTCGTTTCCGGTCTCGAACTCTCGCGTCGCCGACTATGTTCCAGACATTTGGGAATCGCTCGAGCCGCGGTACCGAGATTTCGGTATCGAAGTTCCGTCACAGACCGTCGAGCAGTTCTGGACGCAGGTAACGGCCTTCGGGATCGACGAGGTCGACTTGATCAAGCTCGATTGCGAAGGGGCCGAGTACCTGATCGTCTCGGAGTTGTCGGCCTTGGGGCTGATGGACCGCATCGGCTGGATCCGCGGCGAATGGCACAGCTGCAAGGACAATCTGCTGCTAGCCAACCTCTTAGGCCAGACGCATGTCTTCAACATCGATCCAAACTATCCGCACTCGGTGGGGATGTTTGTAGCGCACCGACTTTAGGCCACTTGCATCATCCATGATCCCTGGCCCGGCGAGCCACTCCCGAACGACTACGACCTATTGATTTACGCCAAGAACCGCCATCGGCCGTAATTACTTGAGCATCTGGCCGAGCTGTTCCCACGGAAAATTCAGATCCACTACGGACGCTACCGCAGTAAGGAGTTATTCGACGCGGCACGCCGACTGCGAACCTGTGCTTACTTGGCTGACGATGATCACTGCCCGCTCGCGCTCCATGAGATCCACTTCGCTGGATGTCCCACAGTTGGCGTCCGCAGAGGTGCTTCATTAGTCCGCGACGGTGTGACCGGACTTCTTGTCGGCCGGTTGCCGCCGAACCTCGCGTGCGTGCATACCGATGCCGACAAGGCATGCCTGGGCACATAATTTCACGCCATCCACCGGGAATTAGAGTTCAATCGCACTGAGGTACACGACCAAGCGACAGAGGCCTTTGCCAGCGAGCGAATCACCAAAAGCGTCGTCAATACTTGGATTCCGTGCGGGTGGCGGGGGTTTAGGTTGCACCCATGAGAACGGCTAACGTAGAGTGAATCGATGTTCCGCCAAGTTGAATCACGTCTTGAAATGTTCATCCCATCTTTTCTTGGCTCTTAGAAACCCTTCCGTTCCAAAAGAGCCCCGCGAATTGCGTCGGCGTCTCTGTGAGTGTAAAAAGAATGTCCAGTTTCCCAATTTTACCCATTCGTTTATTCCGGCTTGTCGATTCCTAATAGTGGCGGAGCTTCAATGGACCCGATCTACATTGACCTGAAGCTATCGAGGCGAGAGTTTATTGCGTCCAGCGGAACTGTGGGGTTGCTGCTTCTCACCAACAACTCATGGGCGAACGCGGCACCCCCATTAGCACCGGCTCGATCAGTCACGATTGGCCTATCGGCGATCGCGAAGTTGCCGGCAAATTGCAGTGTGACGACTTTTGACCTTCCCCCTTTTCGTTTGACGGACAGTTACAGCCTTAAGTTGCGACGCGCTGAAGACCTCCTCCATTTGAACCTTGAGTTCGTTAATGTGCGGTTGTATGAATGCTGTTGTGAAACCTGTACTTGCGTCCGTTGCCGTTGCACGACTTGTCGTCCGCTGCCATTTCGTTGCAACGCCTGTGCTCAACGCCCCTGCACCTGCTACGAGTTCAGGTGCATCCGGTCGAACTGCGAATGGCGGATCAAGCCGCTCGACCAACGTCGCCCCGCGTACGTAATTTTCCATTTTCCTGGACAGCACGTCGCCGAGAATTATGTGCTGAATGAAAGCATCAGTTGTGATCCGTCGGGAGTTCTCAAAGTCACGCGTGTTCCCCTTGCGTCGGTGTTAAGTGAATCGAGTCGCCTCGCCTTTCGATTCGATAAACCGATTGGGCTTTCGCTTGAGAAACTTCTTGACTGGTCTCAACTGGTGCCGAGCGTGGTTCCGGTGTCTGCACCGCATCCAGGGCTGATTGGACCGGACGGCAAACCGGTGAAAGCTCCCGAGGGGGACGCCGCGACACCGCGAGAGCCGAGTGGGACCGAGACGTCAATCGTCTTGCCAACTGGGCTGATGATCTCTCCGCACGAATATTCGGAATGGAAACACCAGGTCGCCGGCACCCTATCGATGCACTGCCGGTACGACAAACCGCAAACGACACTTGTGGAGAGGTGGGAAACGGTGAGCCAACCATCCGATGCGTTTATTCTCATGAACAAGTCGGAGCCTCGAGAGCGGCTCTCCACGCTCAGAGCCATTCACTACTACCGATCTGACGCTGAGCAAGTATGGGTGGCTGATCCTAACGACCCGAAAAATGAAAAACAACTCGAGCTGCTGCCGACGTACACACATCGAGAGTCGATCGTCAACTTGAGTGCCGGCTTTCACAAACCACCATACGTTCCTGAGCCGTACATATACGATGATTTGCGGCTGTCGCCTGCCGGGGGGAGCTTACTGGCGCGCGGCAACTGGCCGGAAGGTTCGCCGCATCGTCCAAAAGAATTTGGAGACGTCACAGAACATCGACAGGATACTGTCCAATCGCGTGATCAAATCGTGCAATTTGTCAGTTTCTATTACGGTTGCAATATTCCGTTCATTGGGAAGCTGATCCAGGAGCGGACTCGCGAGTTTCTGCCTGTTGACTACGAGTCTGGTGAGAAGGGCATTGGCGCGGTGATAGTGGAGAGATGGTTTTCCAAACATGTTCCGCCGGCTGACTTCCCGCCGATTCCGGATCTAGAATTGACGTACGGGAGACGCTGGCCATTTCAGCGAATCGTCTTCAAATGGCCAGACGGAGTTGAACTTAAGAGGCCGGTTGATGTTCTGGAGAAAGACGCCAATGGAAAACTTCTAGAGGGGGCCGACGTAAAAGGTTGTTGGCTCTTTCCGCTATGTAGCAATGACCCACTGTTGATCGAGGCGACTGCCCTCGACCGGCATGGAAAGACCGCAACCTTCAAGCTGCCGATGATGTTCATCCAACCCAAAATCGCGACGGATAAAGTTGCGGTTCGAAAGTACCTGGACGAGTATTATAGGGCTACCGCCAGGCGCGATATAACACTTGCGGGACAAACGCTCGGACTCGTGCCGCTCGCGGTGGGTAATCAGGGTCAACGTCCTGAACGCGGCGCGTATCCGGTCGAGCGTATGCGGATGAGCGTGGAGTTAGACGACGATGGCTGGCACAAGTTGACGGACCTGGGTGCAGGTGACCTCAAGGATCGGCCACACACCTTACCGGAAGGTTGGAAGCAAGCCGCTTACTATCCGTCTGTCGAGGAATTCGAAATTCGGCTGCCCGAGATTCAGGCCTATTCGAATGGTGGCAGCGATCGATCGACAGTCGAATGGAACCGCACGTACAACAGAATTGGATTCACACCGGCGGGCGAGAATGCCGGGGAACTGTTTCTCGACATTCGAGGGGGCAACAAGCTCGAATTTTCTGGGGAGAAAGGGGGTGGACTTGCAAGCCCCTCTGTAAATATTCGACATCTTTCCAGACTGATCGGTGCAGTAGGAGGATCGGATGCACGCATCGGCGCGTTAGTGCGCGCCGATGCTAACACTCCGAGTTCATTCGGTACGAAGAGCTTCAATCCAAGTGAGTTCTTGCCAGACAACGCAACACTGATAGGTGGGATCAAATTAAAGGACATTCTGGAGTTAATCTCGGTTGTTTCCGATCTCGCCGATGTTCCGCAACTCGCCGGGGAAGAATTCCCCGACCTCCAAGCCGCCGCCAAAGTTGTCCAGGACGTCGGGAAGTTAGTCGACGAACTGATCGCACTTGGGAATGGACTCAATCCCGCCGCCATGAGCGACCTGATATCGAAGGGGAAAACGCTAGTTGATTCCATTCGACCATTTGTGAAATCCGATGGGGTTCTGGCAAAAGCTCTCGGTGAGATTGTTCAACTTATTGAAGCGCCCAGGGATGCAGAGGAAGTGCTTTCGTTCGCAGGTACATTTTCAATTCTCGCGGACAGCATGACGACGCAATATGCAGAGCTGGATTTGAACGCCGCTCTCGTCGAATTACGGTCGTTGTTCAAGATCGATCGTTTGGTATCCGAGATCGCCGCAGCGCCGATAAGTGCTCTCAAAAATGAAATAAGCGACTTCCGCATTGATTCAGTAATCCTCCCTGCGGACCGGCTGAAGAAAATTGCTGCTTTGATCCGAAATCCAGATAGCCTGCTGGATGGTTCCTTCTTTGCGGAGACTCGCACTTTGCTGGCGGAGTTCGGTCTTGGGCCAGGTGGCATGAAGGCCGTCGTGCGAAGCGTCGTCTCGCGGTTCCGCGATAGGATTCGTCTGTCCCTCGTTCGCACGGGGGAGCGGATATCTGATTCCATCAGGCAACAGACTGTGGGGCGAATCCGTGGCTTCTTCAAAGAGAGATTTCCGAATGCCCTCGATCCGAAGTTGGCACCATTTGCCTATCACCGATTCAGTGCATTTGAAGACTATCTCGGACTTCGGATCGAAGCGCCGCTTCAGGCGATAGTTGCCTCGCTGGCCGACGAAATCGACAATGTTATTGCGAACAACTTTCCGTTCGCGCAGATCGAGCCTCAGTTGGAAGAGATCGAGAAGGCACTTGGCGTTCTGAAAAAGAATGTGGAACGGATTCTGGGCCAACTCGAATCGCTGGTCAACCAAATGCCGAAGACGATCTCTGTCGGCTATCGCTGGGATACTGAGTTGACGACTGGCCCGAAAAGCTTCCCGATCTTCGTCGCCACAAACGAATTGAACGGTAAGCGAGCGCGGCTGACGTTCGACAGCAAGATTGAGAAGAAGCTTGGGTTTACCTCTCAAACGCTGCTTGCCGCGCCGACGGCACAGGCATCGATCCAGGTGACCGATTTCCAGATCGTGCTGATTCCCAATGCGCGGTTCTTGATTATCGCATTCAAACAGTTGCTGGTGAAAACTGACGGATTCAGTAAGCCGAGAGTTACGGTCGACATTCAGAATGTTGCGTTCGGCGAGTCGCTGGAATTTGTACAAAGCATTGCCAGCCTGCTTAGCCCTGACAGTGGATTCCGAATCGGCATCACATCCAGGGGTATCGAGGCCGGGTACGCTTTGGGGATTCCTGCGTTTTCGATCGGTGTGTTCAACCTTGCTGATTTGAGCCTCGGAGTCGGCGTCATCCTTCCGTTCACGGGCGACCCTCTCTGGATGTCGTTCAACGTGTCTGAAAGGCAGCGGCCCTGTCTGCTTTCGGTTGGTATTTTTGGAGGTACTGCGTTCTTTCGAATTGTGATCGAACCACGTGACGCCAAGGGGTCGGTCAAAGAAATTGAGGCAGCAATAGAGTTTGGAGCAGTCGCAGCAGTGACTATCGGCCCAGCATCCGGACGATTGTATGCATTTGGCGGAATCTACTACGGGAGAACTGGAGACACCGTTACTTTTATAGGCTATGTGCGAGCAGGTGGCTGCCTCGACGTACTTGGCTTGATTTCGGCATCTGTCGAGTTCTACCTCGCCTTAGAATATCAGAAGGCGGGAGACGAAACGATTGCTAGAGGGATCGCCAGGGTCACTGTTCATGTCAAGATCATCTTTGTAATTAACGTCAGGGTTACATTGACTTACGAAAAGCGATTTGCCGGGTCGTCGTCGTCGCGTCAATTGACGCAGAGGGAATCACACTCGGCTGTTCGCTTGTTATCGCACAACACTGACGCATCAGCATTTGGTATTGCGACTCCGGAAAGCCTGGATGATGCACATCAAGTTCCAATTGTTACTGAAGAATGGGCGAACTATTGCCGCCTGTTCGGCTAGGAGAGATCGATGGCCAAAGAGATGTTCGAAATCCGCTGGACGTGCGTTCCAAGCGACATCGTTAAGGGAACTTCCGGCGACCAACTTCGCTTGAAGATTGTTATCGCCCCGCGCGTTCCGCTCGATGCCGAGGCGTTGGGGATTTTCAATGATTGGTTTTCACGATGGCCCGAGAAAGTGAAGGAAGACCTAAAATCGTTTGGTGTCACCTTTGCAACAGACCGGGGAATGGTTGCGACGTTGCCGGGGGAGGTCTGTCATGACAGACTAGTGAAAGATGCATCAGTGTGGCCTAAAGCATTCCCACCTTTGGCAACGCAACCAAAGCACAACGAGAAGCCTGAGAGGTTGTTTGTCGACCAAGGATTTGGCTCCTCATATAATGCTATTACGGCTGAAAGACAAATACAGGCTAGGCGCATCATCCAGGTCGTGGCAAGTCTTCTCACGCCCCAAAATCCAGAAGAATATCTCCTGAAATGGGAACTCGAGCAAATAATAGCGATGGCAACCGCAACGTTGTCACTGCAAGGGCCAGAAGCTTACGATCGATCGGCTCAACCGTCTTCGATCGCGGGACTTTACGGATTCGCTAAACCTGAGTTGACTGAGCGGCAGAGAAAGTTACTCGCACGAAATATCTTTCGAGCCGTGGAAGATGGAAACACCACGGAGGACGCACAACTACTGCTAAACAGCGCCACTCGGGCTGGAGAACAGACTCTTCGAATTAACTTTCTGGCGGCGGATGGAGTTCATGACTGTGTAGTGTTCAACACGAGGGTAAAGCCTCTTCGGGAAGCTTCGCAATCACCTTTTCCAAGGCAAGAGAAACCTGACTTCGCCGAGCGGTTGGGGCTTATCCGTCAGTATCCTGAAGTTTGCGAGCAACTGGCACTCATTCTGGATGTTCGGTTGTCGCTGGACGATGTGAAAAAGGCGTTAGGCGATGCAATTCAAGATCCATCTCTGCGTATCTGGGCTACGCCCTCCTGGAAGCACACCGAAGTTTCGATCGCCCGGGCGCCCGCAACGCTTTGCGAAATCGACGACCGTAAGAGGTGTTTTTCGGCCAGCGAACGAAAGACTGATGGCGTCGAAAAGGATGATGAACATCTGAGTGGCCATCTTTGGTTGAACAAGGGTGCCCCAGAAAACAACAAATGGAAGTTGACGACGCTCGACATCGATGGCGCCACGATTAAGCACGGAACGTATGCCACAAGCCGCCGGGAGGTTTCTCCGTCGTTTGTGACGGATGTGAATGGAAAGATTTTAAAGGCCAATTTTAGCGCATACGCGCTGTTCGGCCGAGCCAAAGGGACTCTTGCGGGAAATGGACTTTGGACGTGCATCCATGAGGAAAAGTTGCGCCCCATGCTCGAGGGTTTGCGTGTGGAAGGTATCCCGCGTCGCGTCACCAAACAGGATGTCGCCTTGCTGGACGAGAAGGGAGTCAGGACTGGCAAAACAGTCACCCTGCAAGGTCACTTGGAATGCTTTAGTGGCAGTGGTCAACGGGTGATTGCCTGGAAGGTTTTGCCGACAAAGGTCGGCCAACTCACCGAACGGGATGTATCGCCGTCGTGCCGCACTGCGGGACTCGGATTGGTTCGGGCTGACGCTGACTACGCAATGTTCGATGTTGACACTCGAATGAGAGAACTCTTCAAAGACGATGCACCCGAAGTAGGAAAGCCCATCCTTGTCGCGTCTGACTTGATATTAGGGTACGTTCCTGAAGTCTGGGCGCCACCTGTTGACAATCCAAATGGTAAACCCCAGTGGTATTCCCTGACGAAGCGAGAAGTCGTGTTTCCGGAATTAGGAATTGAGAAGTACGATTGCGACGGACATCTCTCGATCGGTGTTGGAGAAGCTCAAGATGCCGCGCCGCGCGACCAGATAGAACCGGAACGCCAGGGGTACGTTTCCCCCGGATTATTTACGTATACCAATGCACCTCTCGGATCGCCTCTTGAGGGCCGTTCTTTCAAATTGCCAGAGAATGAGCCTGGTAGTGCGGTAAGTTCCGACCCGCTGCACGTACGCCTAACGCCGGTTCCTGGCAGCCTGCCGTTAGTCCGCTATTCGTCGATTTCTAGGGAACCGTTTCCTTATCACGTGCGGTGCCGCGCGGTTGACGTTGCTGGGAACTCGCGCAAGCTGGACCCCAAAGTTCTCGGCCCATCAGAACTCCGACTTCATACGTATGTGGAGCGACAGGAATCTGTCGCGCCGCCGCGCGTCCTTACTGATGGACGATTGAACCTAATCACGAATCCGGGCGCCAAGCTGAAGACGCTGGTTGTCAGTGACGTGGTAGCTTGCGATTCTCGGATATTGATTCCCCCAAAGTGTACGGCGGACATGGCGTTGCGTTTTGGAAAGTTGGTGGACGGACGAATTCAGGACGGTCATTGGAAAACCATTCAGTTGGATAAGCACGCGGAGATTCCAGTAGAGGAGTGCATTCAGCCACCGACCGCTCCCGGTGAGAAAAGAAAAGAGACGCCGACATTTCGGTACGCAAAGCACCATCACGCTCAACCAGGGTTCTACTATTTACCCGATCCTGACTGCAAGTTCGCTGCACTGGCCTTGCATTCATTTTACTCCCCCGCGAACCACCTTGAGCCTATCCGCGTAAGGATTCCTTTCTACGCGGGCCGGAATTGGCCTAACCCAACCCCGATTCGAATTAGTTTGTATCCGCTTGCCGCCGGTGAAGTGGAACCAAGAATTGTTGTTGGCCACGCCCGCGCGGACGTGTACCTTCCTTGGGGCTGGACAGCCAACGCTGAAATCTCGTCGTGCAGCGCCGACACAGAAGATGAGGCTCAGCAGCTTCGACGGCACTTTGCAACCTTGAGCGGTGGCGGGGAAAGCGTCTATGCCACTCTCTTCGGGATTCAGCAGGGAGAGGCCGAGTCGAAAGTTGCGTTTTCGGGGGGGGGCGCCCGCAATCAGGGGGGCGTTCTGGAGTTACTCGAGTCCTCAACCTTTGCTGATGGCGTCATTTCGGCCATTAAGACGCTTGTACTTGCCAATCCACTCTCACGTGATGTAGGCGACCGGACGAAGGGTGGCTCAATGGATGTTTATCCATTCGAACTATTGCAAGGTGTAACAAACTTTCTGCAAGCTATTCCGAGTGAAAAGCGGACCCTACGCTACCTCGTATCCGGCGCTGTCCGAGAGATTACTCCTCCCGAACAACTGCACCTTGTTTGCGCAACTCGCACTCCGTTAGTTGCACCATCTCTCGCAATTAATGGAATCTCCGAAGTCGGCACGCATGGTCGTGAGAAGGAATCTACGGTAGCAAAGATCACTATTTCATGCGTCATTGATGAGAAGTCCACCTCAGAGGTGACTGTTATGGCTAGCTGGCAACGACAGCAGGACGATCCAACTCTTGGAGATCCTGTATGCGTGTGGGACCGCACAGAGTTACCAGTACATAAAGTGGATGAACCGAAGACGCTTGAGCCTGTGCAATCAAATTGGCGGCAAAACCTTGACTTGCTTAGCCCAGGCTACCGCCGCGTAAGTTATAGCCTAACGGCCCTAAGTCGGTTCTCGGAGTTCTTCACTGAAACGAATAAAGCTGCGCTCAGTTGCAAAGGATGCAACGAAGTGCAGATCGATCACCTGAATGTGACGCGGCCGAAAGAACCACCGGTCCGTTACTTAGTGCCGACACATAGATGGACATCGAGTGTTCATCCGCTAATCAACAAGCCAAAATGGGAATTTCGCAGTTCTCGAAGAAATGGAATTAGAATCTACTTGGGCCGGGGATGGGAGCTCGAGGAACTTTTAGGAGTAATCGTGCATCCGACGCTGAGTCAGCATGATGCCGAGGAGCTCAACGCGGGTCGTTATCCATTGCTCACTCCCGAATCAAGTGTGCCGCCAAGTCTTAAGGATTCCATCACGCAATGGGGGGCAGATCCAATCGTTCGCTCAAGCTTGCCGCGTGACTTGCCCACTGCTTCCGATTTTGAGGGCTATGACTATGTGGCGGCAGATGTGTCTCTTCCGGGCGCAGATGGTTCGCAGCTGGCGGACTGTGACCGAAATGTCGCAGTTGTTGGGTACAAGCCCAAGTGGCATGCTGAAAGGAAACTGTGGTACTGCGACATAGGGCTGCGGCGTATTCCGAGTTATGGCTGCTTTTTGAGGATGATCATCGCGAGGTTTCAACCCAAATCTATTAAGGGAATGGAAATTTCAGTGCCAGCCGTGGCCGATTTCATCCAAGTTCTGCCAGAAAGAACAGTAAGTGTTACCAGAGACCCTTACGATAAGCTGGGGCGTACGCTACGAGTTGTGGTTTACGAGCCTGAACATGAAGCCAAGACTGTCCTTGATCCCGAAGCCGCAGTCAGCAATCGGTTTGAAGTTCACCTCGAGCAGCCCTGCGCGTTTTCGACTGGTGGCGAGTTCGGTTGGATAAAAGATACCGATATTCAACCGATCCTCGAGCCAGCGGACGATAAGAATGTCCTCTATGTTGCAAAGATCCAAATACCAGCCCAAACCGGCCGACGCCGCTTGATCGTCCGTGAGTTTGAGGTTTGGAAATACAGGGTTGGAGGCGAAGAACGAGTGCGCGAGAGAGAGTGCTTCTGCAATACTCTTGAGATTTGATCAGGGAACATCTGGAGATTCTTCGGCAGGCGGCGACAACTTTTGCAGTTCCGTGAACACGTGGCTTTCGGAGCCAATTCGCCCGGCGTTGTATTTGAGCCGACTCCACTCCCGGAGAGTGGCTCGATAAGTAACGTTCCACCACACCCCATTGAGATTTTCGTGAATTGGCCCATCATCGGCATCGCCGTCATGATTCCAGTCGATGCCGCCCTGAATGGGCAGGTATCGGACGCCGTTAGTCAGACGACCGCGATTAACTGTGAAGTATCCCGCAGACTCGGGCGTCTCAGCCAAAGGTCCTACCCCCTGTGGCTCGTAGAGTGAAAGGTCGCTGAGTTCTTTGGTGATATCAACGTCTTGGTATTCAAACACCCATTCAAACTTACCCGACTTTGGAGGCGTTTCACGCCGTACTCCTTCATGCCAGGTGTCATTCATGATGCTGACGTGATTTGGCTTATACATCGTTTCATCCTTGACGATGTCGGTGCCATCTTGAACCAGACCGCCGGACGACAGCCCGAGGGTGCGGCCCAATTCCCGCATGAATCGGGCTGCGACGATCCGGGCTGCAAGATTCGGATCGATCGCAGGATCGTTCAGTGGCGTCACATCTACAACCAACGCTTGGTCAACAGCACGCCCGACGCCGGAATTCAACTTCAGCGCAAGTAGCACGTGTCGGTGAGTCACGCGCTTGGCAAGAGGAAAATGCCTTTTACGCAGAGCGTCCCATTCGCTCGACGAGCCGAAGAGCGTCTTTACTTCCAGTGGATTGACGTCGGGGATCGCCTCAGGTTGCCACTCAAGATGCAGCCGAATGCCTTTGTCTCTGTATGTCCCATTCCGGGGCTTTTCAAACGACTTCACGACCAAATCCAAGGCGGCTTTCAGTTTGTTGAGCTTGCCCTCGTCTGGAGCTGCGCTCTTAAAGAAGTCGACCTGCACGAAGATGTCCAAGCGTAGTGGGTCGGCCATGTCGAGTTTTGTCCCAACGACTGGAACCAATTTGCGTGCCTCCCATCCGTCCCACAATCCATCGCCATCGGTGTCTCGATTCAGAAGGTCAGTCCCAAGCATATTTTCTTCGGCCTCCAACAAGCCGTCGAAGTCGGCATCGGGCAACGGGGGCGTGATCGGTGTCAGTGCGGGAAACTCTGTATTCAACAGCCGCAGTTGATTTTCAAGATACTCAGCAGCTTGCTTTTTTGTGTTCTCGTTCAGTTCGCCGAATTCCCAGTCCTTTCCCGCCCAGAAAAGCGCGAAGCGAGAAACATAACTTGTGATCTGCTTCTTCGTTGCAACATCAATCGGCTTGTTTTTCAAGTTGAAACCATATCGCTTGACGAATCCTAGCGAGCTAGTGGCGGGCAACTTCGAATCGTAGAGCAGTTTCGCAAGCTCGTGGGACAGGAAGGCTTCTTTCTTTTCAATCGCCTTTCGAAATGTCTCAGCATTACCGGCACCAATAATGTTGCCAGCCATGACATACGACGATGCCTTCTTTGCGACTGCTATGTTCCATTCTTCCAGGATTGGAGGGCGATTCGCCGCTTTGCCTGCACGCTCAGCTTCGATGCCAGCTTGACCCAAGTCACCGGCCCACGTCGAAGCAGCGACCCCATCCAAGTCTCCAAGGAGTGGCCCAAGCCACGGTGCTGGAGGAGTGTATTCGCTCTCGAATCCACACAATACATGGCCGATCTGTATCACCGTTGTTGCGTCACGCAGACTCACGTGGTCAAATCGCTCGTCTTTTCTCCGGTCTTTCTGGGCGTCCAAGATATACTTCATTCCACTTCTCGCGTATTTATTGGACAATTCTTCACAGGTGTCGAGTGATACACCAGTATCGTTCATTGTGATCTTTCCGTCCTTGGGATCCCAGTCGAATATAGGTTGCACTTCTGTGTGGATTAACGCTCCCCACCCTTTCCAGTCGACCAGAGACTTGTTGTCACGTTCATAGAAAAGCTGGCGGATCTTAGAAAGGGCTTCCTTGGCGGTTATTTTGGGGTGATCCTTAACCAACTCGCCTTCAAGTCGCTGGAGATAGGCAATCCAGAGAGGAAGAGAGAAAATAGCAGTAGCCTTTAATTCTTGGCCTACCTTGGCCACCTCAAACGGGCTGCCTTGTGGCTGAGAAAGACTGGCCTGGAATTTGAGCAGCATTTGGCCGTCATTTTCTTTGATCTCTGCACGTTCCATTGGCGAGAGCTCCCGACCAGCAAAGTACAGGTAATAAACTTGAGTGGAGTCCAATGGTTCAGATGCAATGCCTGAGGCATTCGTCGTAAGGGGTGTGGCATTCTCGACATAGTTGCCGGCACCGTCTAACTGAAAAACATATACCCGGCAATCTGCGAACGGGCGGTCTTCGGTCTTGATGCCATCCGACACTTTTATGATGCGCCGACCCAGGAACTTACAAGTGACATCGTCGGCGCGACACACGGTCGCCGACGCAGCCAACAAAACGAGCAACAAGGATCTCAGCCACATACTTGATTCTCCGTGAAGTTATCGTCTTTTGCTTTCTGCGATCCGCCCTGGCCGGCTAACCTTCCGCGCGGCCCTGGAGGACATACATTGTATCTTACCGTTGTCGGCATGGTCCTGCTACGAACCCTTCAATCGGTGGCTGCTACCGGCACCCAGTTTGAGCTCGGTTTTCGAGCAAGCGAATGGGTCTCGAGCTCAAAAGACTTCGCTGGTGACGCGGGTCGCGTTCCAAGAAAAGGCGAGCACTGTTGCGACCACGATTCCCCTCAGGGATCCGATTATTTCGACCTCAAAACTGAACTACCATATTGGTCACCTGCGCACCCCGTTGCGAGTCCTAGAAACCGCCTCCTTCTACGATCAAGGACTCGGCATCACAAACTGGCCCATCCGGGTTTAGCGTGGGTGAAGATCCAGCCCGCCGCAGTAAAAGAGGATAGCCGTTTTGAAGTTTTCACGGTTTCGGAAGCCGCCGACGCGGCGTTTGATCG
>Ga0315904_10007018_pt1 | contig 15218 bp, 15 predicted proteins | sample LakEriMetagenome_6_FD_203529 | JGI IMG/M metagenome (GOLD analysis project Ga0315904, IMG submission 203529) | Freshwater fungal communities from buoy surface, Lake Erie, Ohio, United States - Buoy 12 MA120 | ecosystem: Environmental > Aquatic > Freshwater > Lake | place: USA: Lake Erie, Ohio... | reverse complement strand
CAGGCCGTCGATGCATTCCTGCAAAGCTTGACAGGTATCGGCCGCCAACGCCCGCATCGGCGTGATCCAGAGCGCCAACAGGGGCGGCGCAGAACGCCGACGCACCCCTCGGGTCCAACACGACTCCGGCAAGGGCCGATCCCACCATTGTCCCAACGGCCCCAACCAAGCGGCTTTGGTCTTCCCCATCCCAGTGCCTGCCAAGATCAAGCCGTCGAGCCCATCGCAGTAGGCTCGCCATGCCTGCCGTTGCCATGCAAACGGCTCTTGGCCACGGGCCCTCATCCAACCCTCAACCCTTGCCAGCCCCAGATAATTCCCTGGGAAGTCATCGTCCGATGGGTCGAGAATCGGCGAGGTCGAAACGCGGTGGTCGTTCGAGGGAGTGCGAATTTGAGTCACAAAAAGATGACGCTCCCCGAGAAACGGTGCGCCCGATGTGGCAAGTCTTTCGCGTGGCGTAAGAAATGGGCACGGGTCTGGAATACAGTCCGATACTGTAGCCAGAGGTGTCGCAGCGGCAAGTCAAATCCAAGCCAGCAGACGACCGATCCCCATCCGAAGTCGGCCCGATAAAGCTGTCTGACGATCGATCCCCGAAGATGCCGTCATACTCGACGACACCGTCGCACGCGGAGCAGGCACGGCGCGGAAAGGCGACCTTGGAGCGAGGGCCGCGTAACGGCCTAGATCACCCCGCCGTGGGTGCGGTACGGTGTCATGTGGTCGGGAGCATCCAAGAACCAAAATCGCTCCCACTCCTGCACCAATGCTCGCAGATTTTCGGAGGTGTAAATCAACTGCTCGGCACGCCGGGCAGGAATCGCAGAGTAAATCGGGAGTGCGCATCCTACGCTTGGCAACGTGGACACAACGAGCAAAACAGTCATCATGACTCGGCGACGCATCGGTTCTCACTCCGTGAACTAGGTTATCCTTGGGATTCGTCTCCCTCCGCAACGGGATCCGACTCGTCGCCTGCAAAATCAAGTTTCCCTGATGCTGCATCGCGCCGAATCTTCTCGGCGAGCGGGGATCCCTCGATCGAGTTGACCCGCTCCTCCATGATCTTGCCAGGTTTGAAGCTGACCACGAATTTCTCGGGCACTTCTACCTGCCTGCCGGTTCGCGGATTTCGGGCCTTCCGAGCCGCACGGGGGCGAACTTGGAACACACCAAAATTCCGTAACTCGATCCGGCCCTCCTCGATCAACGTCGCTACGATCGAATCAAATGTCTTCTGGACAATCTGCTTGATCAGCTGCTGATTGAGTCCCGTCTCGTCGGAAATCGTTTTCACGATCTCTTTCTTTGTCACGACCGAACTCCTGGAAACCTCGAAAGCGACCTAAGTCGTTTGTGCAATTCACTTTAATGCACCGAAGTCTACGGGAGCTCGGAACGTCCGTCAAGGTAGTCGCGTTCATCGCACCCCCCCAACGGAGACTTTCCAGAGATTCGTTATGATTACTTTCGACCGCATAAACGGTAAATCTTGACAGGAAACTCCAAGCAATCTGTCTTTTTGCCGGAAAAGCCCCCTGCAGAAACATGCGACGTTCCCCCGCGAAGCGCCAAAGTCATCCGCGCAAACTCCACGACACGGTCCGCATACCGCCTATACTGCTCCGAAGATTTCCCAGGAAGCTTGCATTGAGAAAGAGGTTTTTTGCGATGCGAATGCTCGGAATTGAGAAGCGACGGGTCCGCGGATGCCTGGCCATGTTTTTGTTAGCGATCCATTCCGGAACCACAGGCATGGCAATCGAACCGATTCGAACGGCGTTCATCGCAGAACGCAGCGATAGGTGGGTGGCACTTTATTGCGAATTGCATGCAAATCCGGAACTTTCCTTTCAGGAGACCAAGACTTCTGAAAGGCTTGCAATCAAGCTGAAATCGCTGGGCTACGACGTGGCGACTGGGGTCGGCAAAACCGGATACGTGGCTGTTCTCAAGAACGGGCAGGGACCGACGCTCATGCTGCGAGCCGACCTGGATGGGTTGCCGGTCGTCGAGCAAACGGGACTCGAATACGCATCCAAAGTCCGTGCTCGCGACGCGCGCGGGGTCGACGTCGGGGTCATGCACGCCTGCGCCCACGATATGCACATGGCTTGCCAAATCGCAGCCGCAGAGTATCTCTCCGAGCATCGAGATCAATGGCGAGGGACCTTGGTTCTGATCGGGCAACCTGCGGAAGAGATCGGTGGCGGAGCAAAAGCGATGCTCGCCGACGGGCTCTTTGTGCGATTCCCGAGACCAGATGCCGCCGTCGCCTTGCACGTCGACCCGGAGATGGAGGCGGGCTCGGTCGGCTATCGCGCAGGGAACATGTATGCCAGCGTCGACAGCGTCGACATTGTGATCCAAGGCAAAGGAGGGCACGGAGCGTTTCCACACAACGCGATCGATCCGGTGGTCCAGGCAGCTCATTTGATCGTCGACTTGCAAACCTTGGTCAGTCGCGAGAACAGCCCGCTCGAGCCTGCGGTAATTACGGTTGGTTCGATCCATGCCGGCACCAAGCACAACATCATCGATAGCACGTGCAAACTGCAACTGACGGTGCGAGCCTATTCCGCCGACGTTCGGGAGCGGCTCAAGCAAGGAATCGTTCGCAAGGCCAAGGCAGCAGCCATGAGTGCAGGCGCGCCGGAACCGACCATTGAGTTTTCCGATGACACCCCTGCAACCATCAATGATCGCGAGTTGGTCGAGAGATTGGTCCCGGCATTTCAGAAAACTTTGGGAAATCAACGCGTCACCGAAGTGCAACCGGTCATGGGTGGCGAAGACTTTTCGCAGTTCGGTTTGGCCGGAGTCCCGATCGCGATGTTTCGCTTGGGAACGCAGAGCCCGGACCGGATCAAGCACATGCAGGAGACCGAGCAGTCCCTTCCGTCACTTCATTCTCCGTTCTTTTATCCAGATCCAGCCAGGACGCTCGAAACCGGGGCGAAGGCATTGATCACCGCAGCGTTGGAGGTTATGTCCCCGTCGTGAAGGTGACGCCTCGCTTTTCTGCTAGCAGACGCAGAACCGCTTCAAAGTAAGGGAATGGAATTCGAGGGTTTCGTTTTCGAGACCATACGAATACGACATTCACCATGGCGCGTGACAACTCGCCGCTATCTACCTTGGCAACGACTTCGTCGACAAAGGCCTGTTGTTCCGGAAATGCGACTCGCAAACCGAAACTGAGCTGATCTCGCAATTCGACCACGTTGTACGAGAACATGTTCTCGGCTTGGTTGAAATCCATCCCCTCCTGGGCGTTCGCTGACGGAACGCACAATGCCAGCAGCATGGGAATCGATAACCAGCGCAGAATTCGAAGTGTCATTTTGCGTGCATTCCGTGGGCAATGGGAAAGGTGGCGATTGTCAAAGGACTCTTTGCAGATAGAGTTACTCCGAGCGGCAAACACGAATCAAGGCAAACTGCGAAAGTGGCGAAGAGTGGGAGAAATCGATTACCGGGAATTGTCTTGGCCCGAGACCGGACGTTTGGCGGGGATCGACTACGGAACGGTTCGTGTCGGTGTTTCGATTTGCGATCCGAGCCGCACCTGGACGAGTCCTCTGATAACGATTCATCGGCAGCAACCGGCTTTGGAGGCTTCCCTTTTTCAGAAATTGGCCCGCGACAACCAGATCGTCGCTTGGGTCGTCGGATTGCCGATCCATTGCGATGGCCGGGACAGCCCCAAGGCCAAGGAGGCGAGGGACTTCGCGCGATGGCTTGGCACTACCACCGGCCTGCCGATCCGATTGGTCGACGAACGATTCTCGACGGCGATGGCCAAGCGGCTGCTGCACGAGGCCGAGTTAACCCACAAGCAGCGCAAGAAACAAGTCGATAAAATTGCAGCCACAGTCATCCTGGATGCGTATTTGGAATCATCCAAACATCCGAACTTTCGTCCCATCACGTTGGAGAATCTCGGCGATGCCTACATATCCTTGGACCATTGAGGGATGGATGCGCCGTGCCCTGGCGGTGGCCCTTCTCGTCGCGAGTGCATGCCTGCATGCCGATGCCCAGGAGCAGCCCGTCCCCGAGGCGTTGACCAAGTATCTCGGGCGACGCATCGCCCTTCCGATGAGCTATCACGGCATCCCGTGGCTAAATCGCCCCGAGCGGATGCAGGAGGAGAACCCGCAGGAGATGCTCGAGCAACTGCGTGTCGAGCCCGGCATGACGGTCTGCGACATGGGATGCGGCGACGGCTATTACACCGTCGAACTGGCCCGCCGCGTCGGTGCGGATGGAAAAGTGCTCGCGGTGGACATTCAACCGGAGATGCTGCAAGAGTTGTCGCGCCGCTGCGAACGGCTGGAGATCAAGAACGTCGATATGATTCTCGGGTTGCCTCATGATCCGAAGCTCCCCGAGGGCCAGGTCGATCTGATCCTGATGGTCGATGTGTACCACGAGTTTTCGAATCCGGTCGAAATGCTCGAGGCGATGCGCCGATCGCTCAAGCCCAACGGTCGCATCGCACTGGTCGAATTCCGGGCCGAGGACCCCACGGTCCCGATCAAGCCGGAACACAAAATGACCAAGAAACAGATTCTCAAGGAATACAAGGCCAACGGCTTCAAGCTGGTGTCGCAGTACGATCGGCTCCCGTGGCAGCATCTGATGTTCCTGGGCCCGGACTCTAACTCGGAGTGATCCCGCCATGTTGCATCTGCAGAGCGAATCCCAATCCCGTTGGCTGCGGCAGGTCGACGAGAACCTTCCGGAGATCCTGATCGATCACGCCCACTGCGAACACAAGGCAGCGGCAACCGCAATGAGCTTGTTCGGGGCATACATCGATTGCCGCGAGTTGACGCGCGAAATGACGATCATTATTCAAGAGGAACTCGAGCATTTTCACTTGGTGCTCGATCTGTTGGAGCGGCGAGGAATTCCATTTCGCAAGCTTCGGCCTGGCGACTATGGCCGACGCTTGAATCAATGGATCCGCCCCAATGAACCCGACCGAGCGGTCGATCGCCTGTTGATCGCCGGTTTGATCGAAGCTCGGTCGTGCGAACGCTTCAAGCTGTTGCGGGACCATGTTCAGGATCCCGAGCTTCAAACGTTTTATGGCTCGCTCTTCGAATCCGAAGCCCGTCACCATACGACCTACATCCGGTTGGCCCGTCTGTTTCAGGATGCAGATCGCGTTCGCATGCGGCTCGAGGAATTGTCGTCTGCCGAGGCATCGATCATCGCCGAGGGACACTCGCTGCCGCGCATGCACAGTTGAGCTCTGCGGTGACAACGAGCCGAACCAGTCGCCGAATCGCTTTTCTCACCCTGGGTGCCAACGTCCCGTCGACCCGCTTTCGTTTTTATCCCTATGTCCAGCCACTGCGCGATCGTGGGCACCGGTGCCAGGTATGGACGTCGTTCCCGAGCGTGTACGACGAGCTGCCCTACATCGGTTGGCGGGCCAGCACGGCGGTGAAGCGAACGACACGTTGGTTGCAATACGGAGCCGGGATCCTGTTTCGGCCCGAAACGATCTATCTCGAGCGAGGATGTTTCCACGACCACTCGCTCGCCATGGACGCTCGCTTTCGACGACTCGCCAAACGCCTCGTCTTGGATGTCGACGACGCGGTCTTTCAGACCTTTCCGACAAAGATTCCCGAGTTGGTTCGATGGAGCGATCACGTCGTGGTCAGCAACCGACCGCTGCGCGATTGGGTCAGCCAGTACACTTCGAACATCACCGAGATTCCGACCTGCGTGCCGCTCGCCCGATATCCGCGGCGCGCTCCGAGTGTCACCGAATCGAGTCCGGTCGTGGTGGGTTGGATCGGCACGACCTCCAATCTCGGATTCCTGAGTGTCTGCGCAGGGGCCTTGCGACGCCTGGCGAAGGAATGCCGGTTCACGCTCCTGGTGGTGGCTCCGACCGATGCGCCGCTTCAGCAAATCGATCTCGCCGGCGTCGATGTTCGATTCGAGCCATGGTCGCCGACGACCGAAATCGGGTGGTTGCAGACGATGGACGTCGGAATCATGCCCTTGCCCGAAGGGCAGGAATGGATGCGTTACAAGGCTGCGACCAAGCTGGTGCAGTACATGGCGATTGGGATTCCTGCGGTCGCCTCGCCGATCGGCGTCAATGCCGATATCCTGGCCGGGAATCTGGTGGGGCTGGCCGCCAGCAACGAGGACCAGTGGTTCGAGGGTTTGCGAACCTTGCTCGGCGACCCTGCCCTGCGAGCGCAGATGGGAATTGCGGGCCGAACCCTGGTGGAATCGCGGTACTGCATCGAAGCCAACCTGGACGCTCTCGAGCGGGTGCTGGTGCCGTAGGGGGCGGCTGGAGGCAAAACCTTGACTTTTCTCCCGCTTCGAAGTGTAATTACGTCAGTGGCGTTCAGCCTCCGCCACCTGTTTGCGATAAACTTTCGTCTTCGTTCGTTTCCAGACTCTTGTTCGGAAAGTCTTTCCATGATGAGGCTCGCGATTCTCGGACTCCACAGCCTTCCACGGTCTCGTCCCCCGAAGTCTCGTGGCCGCCTCGGCATGACGTTGATCGAAATCTTGGTCGCCACGGCATTGACCCTCGTGATCATGCTGGCCCTCGCCCAAGGGTTCAAGACGCTGAGCCAGGGGGTGACTGCTGGCCGCGCCCGTTTGACGGGGAGCGATCAGTTGCGAGGTATCTCGTCGTTGCTGCGAGCCGATCTGTCGGGGATGACGGCGAACACCCGGCAAGTCCCTCAATCGCAGCAGGCCGCCAATGGGTACTTTGAGTATTACGACGGCCCGCTCTCCGACTCGACGGCCATGCTCTACAACTACGTGCCGACCGCAGCGACTCCGGAGGAGAAATTAAGCGCCAGCCGCTGGTCGGACATCGACGATGTGTTGATGTTCACGGCCAAAGCCAAAGACGGCCAATGGTTCCGCGGCCGCGTACCGCTGGCGTTGCTGAAGATTCATGCGGGTGCAATACCAACGGATCCTGAGTGGTTTACCGATGTCTCCGTGGCTTCCGAGTACGCAGAGATTGTCTGGTTCATGCGACCGCTCAATGAAATCGGAGGGCTCAAGGTGGACAATTCGAGTACACCACCTCAACTCGTAGAGACGCTGGTCGTCGATTCGGCACCAGGCGTGGATCGCACGGGGGACGGCGTTTCGGATCCGGACGGAATGCCCGATCGCGTCGCGCTGTGCCGCCGAGTCTTGTTGATTCGTCCTGATTTGAATATCGCACTACCTACAAGTGTGACAGGAGATTCTCAAAAACTTTGCCAACCTATGATCGTCGACACATCGATGCCTACAAACGCCTTCAAAGCAAGTACCTTTCGAGCACACATGCGGTTTCCCTATCAGCGCTGCGACTTGTCGGTTCGATCCGAGTTTAATACGACTCGTGGTGATTTCGTCTTGCGCACCAATTCGCTAGCTGATTTGCAAAATCCTCAGAATCGTTTTGCGCATTATGTGATCCCAGCGAACGTCACTCTCCCGACGTCGGCTCCCATTGGTCCATGCACGTCCTTACCAGTCCTTGCGCTCTCGGATGAAGCAGACCCCACTGCTGCTAGTTCTGCTGATTATGCCGCTGCTAATTTTGTCGCAATGACAAACATCGCGTACGAACCTGGCATGATTCCCGTGGATCGCGGTTTCATTCCCGCTGAGTTTTTCAGGACCAAAATCACTGCAAACTCGAGTGGGGATATCGTTTCCGTCCAACCAACCTTGGAAGAGATTGTTGCATCCAACGTGGTGGGTTTTGACGTTCGCGGGTTCGACAGCGCAGTCCAGCAGTTGGCTTCGCCAGGAGCCGACGGGGCATGGGGATTGAGCGGTGCTACCGCCGATGCCGGCGCACCCGGTTCCGACGATCTCGTTGTCGGTCCTTCCGATCCCGGTTACGCCGTTTGCATTCAAAACAACACATTGCCAACCACGAATCCAAATTATCGCGACCTTGTGCGACTCAGTACTGGCGCTTTCGTCGATCTCTGCTGGGGGAGACGGGTTGTGAATCAGGTCAACAATGCCTCGCATGGAGTCACGCTCGGGGGAATGTCCTACTTTAGTGCGATTCCGCCGACCCATCGGTCATTGTGGGGTACGCCTCTTTCGGGCTTTGACCCCCTTACACTCGGTACGCTTTCTTCGCTAAATCGGTCTGGTCGCTGGAGTGACAGTACGATTTTCGTCTATCAACCCACGTTTGATACGTTTACCGATGCCTACGAATCAGATGGCAATCGGCAAGTATCAGGATTCTCCGAAAACGGGCTTGTTCGGTACAACGGAGCGACGACGACCCTGAGTCCAAATGCCGATCAAGGCATCGACGGTATTGACCTCAATGACAGCGACGGCATCGACAACGACGGGGACGGTATGGTAGACGAACCCGGAGAAAAAAACGGTGCCACGGACGAAGAGTTGGAGCTCGAGACCCGCCCGCCGTTTGTGTACAAGATGCCGGCGATCCAGGTGAAGTTCCGGATCCAGGATGCTCAGGCCGGGACGCTCCAGGAATTGTCGATTGTCCATGATTTGACCGGCAAATAGCTGCTGGCCGTGACAAATCCCTCGGTTCGGTCTATGATGCGTCTCGCTCGAAACGACCGTCACCGCCAGGGAATTTCCGTCGCATGTCCAAGGACAAATCGTTAGCCGCCGTCCACTTCGTATCCTCCAACGGGGCGTGATCGAGGATGGATTTTCTGGGCCTCCAGGGGCGTCGAATCGTCGTGTTGGGCGTGGCCAACAAGAAGAGCGTGGCGTACTTCATCGGACGCACCCTTCAGGATGCGGGGGCCGAGGTGGTCTACGTCGTCCGGAGCGACAAGCGTCGCGAAGAAGTGTCGAAATTGTTTCCCGGGGCATCGATCCTCGTGTGCGATGTCGAGCGCCAGGACGAGATCGACCGGGTGTGCAGCCAACTGAAGTCCGAGGGGCAGCCAATCGCGGGGTTCGTCCACTCGATTGCGTTCGCGGATTACAGCGAGGGGATGAAACCGTTTCACCAAACCACGCGCCGCCAGTTTCTTCAGGCAATCGACATCTCCTGCTTTTCCCTCATCGCGCTCAGCGAAGGGCTTCGCGATCAATTCACCCCGGACGCTTCGGTGGTGACGATCAGCATCTCGACCACCCGCATGGCCAGCGAGAGCTATGGATTCATGGCTCCCGTCAAAGCAGCGTTGGACTCAAGCCTCGCGTTTTTGGCCAAGTCGTTTAGCTCGTTTTCGCGAGTGCGATTCAACGCCGTGGGTGCGGGGTTGCTGAAGACGAGCGCTTCGGCGGGGATCCCCGGATACGTTGATGCCTACTTGTTTGCCGAACGCGCGATCCCACGCAAGCAAGGATTGACGACCCAGGAGGTGGCGAACGTGGCTGCGTTTCTGATCAGCCCGCGATCCTCCGGGATCAACGCCCAGACGCTCATCGTGGACGCGGGAATGTCGATCAACTATTTCGACCGCGAGATCATCGCTCGACAGGAACCATAAAGAAATGGGAATCACATACAAGGACAGCGGAGTCGATTTGGAACTCTACGAGGAATCGATGCAACGGTTGCCCCGTTTGATGCATCGAACCTTTACCCCTCGGGTGCTCCGGAACGACGGTGGCTTTGCCGGGCTGTTCGCTTTGGACTTTCCTTACAAACTCTTCGCTCGCAATTACCAGGAACCGGTTTTGGTGTCCGGCACCGATGGCGTCGGTACCAAGCTGAAGGTTGCCATCGCCGCCAATCGCCACACGACGATCGGGATCGACTTGGTCGCCATGTGCGTCAACGATGTGCTGTGTACGGGTGCGGAACCATTGTTCTTTCTCGATTACATCGCGATGGGCAAGGATGATCCCACGTTGTTGGAGCAATTGGTGCGTGGGGTGTCGGACGGTTGCATCGATGGCGAGTGCAGTTTGATTGGGGGCGAGACCGCGATCATGCCCGACCATTACGACGTCGGCGATTACGAGTTGGCGGGATTTTGCGTGGGGGTGGTGGACCGCAAAAATTTGATTTCGGGCAAGGGGATTGTCGATGGGGACATCATCCTCGGTGTGAACTCCTCGGGGATCCACAGCAATGGCTACAGCCTGGCCCGCAAAGCGATCTTCGATCGGGGAGGTTTGTCGCTCGATTCCTACATTCCGGAGTTGCAGCAGACGGTAGCGGATGTACTGCTCGAACCGACCTTGATCTATTCCCGCCTAACTCGAACGGTGCTGGCTCACTACAAGGTCAAAAACGTGATCCATGGGTTAGCGCACATTACCGGGGGCGGATTGCTCGAGAATACCGAGCGGATTCTGCCGCCGAATGTCGATTTGGTTTTCGAGCGGGGTTCGTGGCAGATGCCACCGGTCTTCCCGTGGATCGCGGCCTTGGGGGAGATTGCTCCGTCCGAGATGGAGCATGTGTTCAACATGGGGATCGGCTTCGTGCTGGTGGTCAGCCCCTATTATGCCGCTAGGGTTCAGGCGATGGTCCAGGATCTCGGCTTTCAATGCTGGACGATCGGCCGCGCGGAAGCTGGCAGTGGCAAAAGCCGATACGCCGGTTAGCGAGTCTATTCCTGGTATCGGGTGTACTCGAGGATTCGAGCCCCGATTTCATAACAGCGCGGTCCCAGCCGCCGAGCTCGCATCACCTTGACGACCATGTCGCCGATAGAGAATTGAAGCCTGCCCACTTCCTCGGGGAACCATTGGGTGCTGGCGAGGATGCAGACACCGGTCCGGGACAGATCGCGAACGATCACTTGCCGAGTCGGATGGGGTTCGGAGAAGGCGGGTGGCGAGTTTTCCCAGCAGAAGATCGCTGGCCCGTTGGTACGAAAGCGCGGGAACTCCCGGCTTTCATCCCGAATCGCGGTGCCGAGTCCCTTTCGTTCCAGTCCTTCGCGCACGCGCGACGGGAGCACGAAATCGATCGGAACATCTTTCAATCGTTCTTCAAATGATTCTTTAGGAGCTTTAACCATACTCTCATTACCTCGGAATCGAAACGATTCGACCTATCCTGTTCCATGATGCGACCCGCCGAACCGGCCGAGTACGCTTGTCTTGGGTTATCGCTGCTCGTCAGATGATCAAAACGATTCGCGATCGCACAGATCCTGGCTGCAATATGAATTTCATCTTCGACCAAACGAACTGGAAAACCGGAACCATCGACGTTTTCGTGATGCTGGTAACACATCATCAAAATAGTCAACGGCACATTGGCATGGGTGCACAAACGACGGAATCCTATCAACGGGTGGGATCGCGTGTTCCGCTCCTCACCATCGATCGCTGATTTGACCTGAAGGGTTATCGGTTCCTTGCCGATATCGTGCAGCAATCCGCCCATGCATAACTCGGTCAATGTAGCTCGGGCCAACCCGAGCGCGTTCCCCAGCAGCGCGCAGTAGACCCCGGTCCGCAGGCTGTGACGAGCCAAGTCGGAACCGGTCCCGATGCTCGTGATAACGTCCGGCACCCGCATACTGACAATATCGATCGAGGATGTCAGCATGTTCGACAGTTGCTTGGCCAGATTGATCGTGACCTTGATGTCCGACTTTCCGAAAACGGGCTGCCACTTGGAGAACATGCATTCGAGAAGAAGCAAATTCCGCAATTGGCAGGGCAAATTCTCGTCCGCCAACCACAGATTCGAATGGTCTACCAGGTAGTCGCGATATGCTTCCAGCGAGGAGGCGTCGATGTAAACTTTTAAGTCCGCGTTCTCGCGGAGTTGGTCGCAATCCTCGATATCGACGGTTTTATCGCACGACAAAAACTTGAACGGCCGCTCTCCGTCCCGGTTGGAAAGGTATACGTTGAACCCCGTAGTCGCTTGGGGCAGAATCGTGGCTGGATGGATCTGATGGAGCGTCAGGCTGATCATCGCAATGATTCCGACGGGGAGGAAAATAGTCTTGGGAAAAACTAAGTCTGATTTCCAGCCAGTTCGGGGAATCCTCGCGGGCTTCCAGGCACAAATTCCGGTCTTACCCTAGTTTGAAACGTTTTTGCAAGATGTTCCGATTATTCCGTCCCTCCTTTCGGGGTGAATTCCTGTCGCATTTTTGCCAAGCTTGATGGCGGACGAGCGAATAAATTGAGTGTCTATCCGAAAACCATCAGCCGCATGCGCGCTAGCCCCCGGTCTTCCCGGGGTTTCGGGATAGGCTCTTGGAATGCGTTCGTAGTCGCCGACAAGAGTATTTTTGAATGAGCCGAAGGAAATACAGTCTCATGAGCAACCATGCACCACGCCTTTTTCCCTGTCTCGCATTGGTACTCTTGCTCGGAATGTCGGGGTGCAACATCCGCATCGCCCGCCTAGCTGGGGTAACGGGGATTCGCGGGAACGGAGTCATCGTCACCGAGGAGCGATCGATTGAGGATTTTCAATCGGTCAGAGTCTCGGGGGCGATCCGAGTCGAAATCGAGAGCAACACCGAGCCCACCTTGACCATCAAGGGGGATGAAAATTTGCTCCCTTTGATTCAGACTCAGGTGGTGGATGGTTGCCTGGTGATCGAGCCCACCAATCCGTATTCGACATCGCATACGATCGTGGTCAATGCAGGCTGTGTCCAGGTGAATCGCTACGACGGCTCCGGTGCAACCGAGGGAGTGATTTCCTCGATCGATTCAGACTCGTTTGAGGCAGATGTTTCTGGGGCGAGTTCGCTTGTAGTCGGGAGCGGGCATGTCCGACGAATGAAGATCCGTGCTTCGGGAGCCTCGACCTTTGATGCACCTGCCCTCGAAGCCTACCAGGCAGATGTCGATTCCTCGGGTGCATCCACCATCATCGTCAATGCAATCGAAGAACTGAAAGCCGATGCCAGCGGAGCTTCGAGTGTGAGATTTCTGGGAACACCGAACAAGCTCACGAAGGACGAGAGCGGTGCGTCGAGCATTCGGGCACGCGACTAAACTAAGTTTCAAACGCAGGCGCGGTACCGATTGTGTGACCGCGTTGCAGCCGAAATGGAGCCAGGTCGATGCTCGTCGGCTCTCCAGACATCAGTTCGCGCATCAAGACCGCGGTCGCTGTGGACCAATGGAGTCCATGTCGAAAATGCCCGCATGCGATGTAAGCGTTGCAATACGGAGGCAGAGTTCCCAAATACGGAAAGGAATCGAACGAACCTGGTCGAAGTCCCGCCCACTGCTGAGCGATGGGAGTATCCGCAAAATCGGGCCAAATCCTTTGCGCCCAGGACTTTAACTCGGCGATCATTTGGGGAGTCGTCTCGCAATCGAACCCGACTTCTTCCTCGCAGGAACCTGCCAGGACATGGCCATCATCGCGAGGGACTAAATAGCGATGCCCTTCGTTGAGGATCATGGAGAAGGGAGCGTGCGGGCAGCGGTACAAGACCATTTGGCCGCGTACGGGTAGGATGCCGGTCGCAATCCCCAACGAATCGAGCAAATGCACTGACCAAGCTCCTCCCGCCACGCAAAATCGTTCGGCGCGGATCGAGTCCTGCGGGCCATTCCCCGATTCAGTCTTCCGTTCGATGCGGACGCGATCGAGTCGGTTTCCGTCGATTTCAAAACCGACCGCGCGTGTGTGTTCCAGCAAGTCGACATGCAGGGAGCGGCACGCTGAAATCAGGGCCGCGAGATGCCGCGGATTGCGTACCCGGCAATCGTCGGGCACAAACCAAAACTCGACCTCAGGCTCACGGTCGATCAGATTCCCGAGCCCGGGCATCCTGCGAAGCGCCTCGCGCTCTGACCAAAGCTCGGACGCGATCCCAAGCTCGGACCACCAGAGTCGATTCGCTGCCAAAGTAGCTCGCTCCGCAGGGGTCGCGGCGATGTACACACCGCCACAGCGACGGTACTCGGTGTCGATCCCGGTTCGCTCACGCAATCGAAGCGCCCAATCGCCGTGCAATCGATGGGATAAACTGCGAAGCTGCTCCAGTGGGTCCGTCGGATTCACTGTCGCTCCTGCTGGTAGAATTCCTGCACCCGCCCACGAAGCTCCCTTGCCGAATTCCGACGAATCCAGCACTGCAACTTTCCACCCCCGCGATGCGACTTCGAAGGCGATCGATAATCCGATCACCCCTCCACCGCAGACCACCAAATCGTATGCGCGTTTCATGACTACCATCGTTCCGCAGGCTACTGATAGTCTTGCGGCGACCACCACATCAGCAACCGGTAAGGCCAGGGGTGCGACCAGGGATTCGGCCATGGGATCGTGGCCGACAGGACACTGATGCCGATGGCTGCTATCAAGAGCCACTGCGTCCAACGATTTCGAAGCGACCATCGCACAGCGGGCACACTCAACCAGAGCCATCCGGGGATCAACCAAAACATCCACCGAAATCCGCTGCACACGCCCGCATAATTGCGATCGACCACATCGCGCGTTGCATAGAAGCCGATACACACCAAAGAGACTGCGACGATCGCCGCTGCCATCGCACCCTCACCTAGCAACCAGCCGCGCCACCAGGGAAGCGTTCGGGCCAATGCCCCCTTGGATTCAAGGAACTGGGAATAGCGACCAGCACCGATCCAACAAACAGCCCCTGCCAGCGACCAAATCCAGAATGGCGTCAGCGACAACAATCCATGATGACCGATTGTAAAATGAAAGAGATAACGCCAGGGGTCGGTCTCTCCGCGGTCGACTCCTTTTTTGTTCTCTGGTAGCCAATACGATTTGGGATAATCATACCAATCGTCCCATTCGTGGATCTTCCATTTCCCGTCCTGGTTGGTCAACGCGACGCGATACTGCGTCGACTCATCGAACACTTGGAGAACATCCTCGAGGCGGGCTGGGAGGATTTGTGCCGCAGGCGTGATCGGATACTTGGCGGCATCAAGAACTGCGAGCACTTGATCCACGGTGGGTTGTGTTTCCTTTTCCAAATTGGGAACTTGAGCGATTTCCCGTCCCAGACCGCGGTGCGAATAGGGAGGTCGCCAATCGCCATGGGCCCAGTAGTTCGATGCAAGGAACGCTACTGCGATCATGGCGGAACCCAACCCGAAGCCGATCAACATCCGTTTGGGATCAGCCGCGATCAGAATCAGCCCCAGCGCGGCTACCCACGCCAAGGCCGGTAGCTCGCATGCCACGGTCAGTGCGGCGCTGATTCCGAGACTCAGCCACACGCCCCATGGCGTGGAGAGCCCAGAGCGACGGTCTCGCGAGACTTGCCAAGTCAGCGCGAGCGTGA
>Ga0315904_10007013_pt1 | contig 15225 bp, 16 predicted proteins | sample LakEriMetagenome_6_FD_203529 | JGI IMG/M metagenome (GOLD analysis project Ga0315904, IMG submission 203529) | Freshwater fungal communities from buoy surface, Lake Erie, Ohio, United States - Buoy 12 MA120 | ecosystem: Environmental > Aquatic > Freshwater > Lake | place: USA: Lake Erie, Ohio... | reverse complement strand
TGACTCAGGCCGGGACCATCAAGCACTTCATCTACGACAACCGGGATCCCAAGACGTACTACGTCTACCCGGCTGCCGTGGCGGGCACCAAGATCGAGGTCATGTACTCGGTCTCCCCCACCGAGATCGTCTACGACGGCACCAACAGCACCACCATCGCGGCCTCCCTGGACGCAGTGCTGACTGTCTCCGACATCTACCTCGAGGCGGTTCTGAACTACGTCATGTACCGCGCCTACAGCAAGGACGCCGAGTTCTCGCAGAACCCGCAACTCGCTGCCGGCTACCTCCAGACGGTGTACTCGATGCTCGGCATCAAGACCCAGAAGGACGTGGCGTTCTCGCCTGACCTCAACAGCAAGGGCTCCATGCCCAACGCTGCGGCAATCCAGGCCGGCGGTGTCTGATGGCGCTGTACGAGGACTTCCTCTCGCGGGTGCTGATCGAGGTGCCCGGATGCTCGGAGATCTCCGCGCTCCAGGCTGTCAAGGACACCTGTATCGAGTTCTGCGAGAAGAGCCTCGTGCTGACCCGCGACCACGATCCTGTGACTGTGCAAGAGGGTGTCGTGGACTACGACCTGGAGCCGCCCAGCGGCTACCTCGTCGTCAAGATCATGAAGGCGTGGCTCAACCATCTTCCGTTGGGCCCGCTGCCTCCTGATGTCGTGAGTGATGCTGCCGTTTACAACCGGGAGTTCCCCGAGTACCAGGACGCTGCCAGCACTCCCACACGATTCCTGCAAAAGGACGAGCGCACTGTCAGCCTTTGGCCGATGCCCGACAAGGACTACGTCAACGGCTTGACAATGCGCGTCGCCCTGAAGCCCACCCGCTCCTCGACAAGCATCGAGGACGTGGTGTTCGAGGACTACGCGGAGACCATAGCCTCTGGTGCCCTCGGGCGCCTGCTGTCGTCCGTTGGCAAGGCGTACACCAACGTCTCTGCTGCGGCCATGCACAAGGGCATGTTCATCCAGGGCCTCAACGTCGCCCGTCAGCGGGCAACCCACGGGCACGTCAGGTCCAACCTGAGCGTGAAGTTGGTCAAGTTATAACCGCCATCCAAAGGAACCATCATGGCAAGCGCAATCTACCCGAAGTTCAAGGAAGCCATCCTCCAAGCCACTGCCAACTCATCGTTGGGTGGCACGGTCAAGGTGGCCTTGGTCGACACCGGCACCTACACCTACAGCGCCGCGCACGAGTTCTACTCGTCGCTGACCGGCATCGTTGGCCCGGCGCAGGCTTCGCAGCCTACCCTCGCCACCAAGACCTTCGTGAACGGTCTGTTCGACGCGCAAGACGTCACCTTTACGGGCGTCAGCGGCGTATCGGTCGAGGCGCTGGTGATCTACGTCGACACCGGCACGGCGGCCACTTCGCGTCTGGTCGCCTTCGTCGACTCGTTCACGGCGGTGACCCCGAACGGCGGCGACATCACCATCACTTGGAACGCCAGCGGCATCTTCCAACTGTAATGGACGTACTGCTCGTCAAAGACGGGGTAGTCGAGAACTGCATCTGCGCCGACTCGGTGGCGCGGGCGCAGCAGTTCTACCCCGACCACATCTGCATCGAGCGCACCGAGGCCCTGCGCGAGTGGGGTCCGGGGGATCTGCACGACGGCACGAACTTCTCTCACCCGGAGGTGCAGCCATTATCGGCGGGCCGGTTCTTCGTCAGCACGTTGTCGAGTTCATCCGGGGGACGGGCGTCAATACGGATGGTGTGACAGACGCAACATCCACCAACGGCCCTTGGACGTGGGCGGTGCCGAGCGGTGTTGTGACCATATCGCTTGACGGCTGTGGCGCTGGTAACGGCGGCGCGGGTGGCGGTGTTGCCGGGGCCAACACAAGTGTCGGCGGCGGAGGCGGCGGAGGCTCCGGCGTATCCGCAATCGGCGCACAACTCAAGGTTGTCCCCGGCAGTTCGCTGGTTGTAACGCTCGGCGCTGCCAGCGCGGGAGGCAGCGCAGGCAGCGGGGGAGGAAGTGGGGCGGGCAACACCACCATCGCGGGCCTTCTTCCGATGTGTGATATCCCCGCCGCCAACGGCACTACCCTTGTTTTGAAGGGCGCAGGCAATCCCGCAACAGCGGGGGCCTCTAGCGCATCTGCCGCAGGCGGGGCGGGCGGGCGAAGCGGCGCTACCACCAACGCGGGCGGCACAGCAGGCGCAGCAGGCGCTGGTGCTGGTGGGACCGTAGACATTCAAGTCGCTACGCTTTGGGGCGGTTTTGCACAAGCGCAAGGCGGGGGCGGCGGTGGTGGTGGTGCCGCGACTGGGAATACAGCAGGTGGGCAGGGCGCCTCATATCAAAGTACAGCCACAAATATCGGATTTTTTAGAGGCCCCACCATCCGAGTTGGCGCCTCAGGAAACACAAATGCTGGAACCATTAGTCGCGGAGGCGGCGGCGATGGTGGCTGCTCCGCTTTTGGCGGCGGAGGGTCCGGCGGGGATGGTGGCGCTGCTGGGGGCGCATCAACGGCCTATGGCGCTGGCGGGGGCGGCGGTGGTGGTGAAGCGGGGGGCGGCGCTGGCGGAAACGGATACGTCCGATTGATCTACTGGAGGGCCGACTAAATGGCCATCTCCGAAGCCTTCGCTGGATCTGCCTCGATCAGCACCACCGAGTACGACCTCCCGAGCGCATCGACCACCGTGTCGGCGCAAACGGTAGACGGCATCTATCAGGTCTACCTCGACCTCAATGCGTTGACGAGTACCGAGCAGTACCGCCTGCGCATCTACGAGAAGACCCGCTCCAGCAGCACCCAGCGCGTGATCGAGGAAGTCATCCTTTCTGGCGTGCAGTCTGAGCCCGTCTACGTCACCCCGGCGCTGTTGTTGATGCACGGCTGGACCGTGACACTGCTCCGGCAGCAAGGCACAGACCGCACGATTGAGTGGTCAATCAGGAGTGTTGCATGACGACCATCAAGTACACGCTCGGTACTCGTACCGCGCTCACCACCACGGCGCTGGACGGCCTTGTTGGAACCACCGCGACCTACGTCAGTGCAGGCACGATCACGCTGGCTACTGCTAGCAAGACGCCGCTGGACGTTCTGCTCGAAGTCGCTGTCACCCCCGGCACTGTCACCGGCAACAAGCAGGTGGTGGTCTTCCTCAAGGAGTCGCTGGACGGCACAAACTTCAGCACCGGCCCGGAGTCAGGCACGACCGCCACGGACGAGCCGAACCTCGTATTCCTTGGCGTGGTCCCGTGCAACACGAACTCTACCCAGCAGCGGGCGACGTTCAGCATTGCCGGGGCCTGCGGTGGCGTGCTGCCACACTCGGTCAAGGTCATCTGCAAGAACGAAACAGGGGCCGCGCTGACCACCGGCAGCGTCTACTACCAGACCGTAGACGGCGAAGCAACCTAAATGTGGTTCACCCCGCTGCTGCAAGGAGCCGCGCAGCAGCAGGCTGCGACGACAGGCTATCGGAGCATCTCCTCCGCAGTTGGTTCTAATGTCCAGTTTATTACTGGATCGCTGCCCTCTGGCACACAACCGACAGACCTATTGGTTGCGGTGCTGGCTCGCGTTTTGCCGCAAATCCCAATAGTGCCTCCAGCGGGATGGACAAGACAGACCATCCCCGGGCTTGTTGATGAACGGCTTGTTATTTATACCGCAAGTGGTGCGGCCACCGATTTCACATGGGTCTGGAACGCCAACAACGATGTTGTTTTGCAGATCGCGGCGTTTAGCGGGAGAAGCAGAAATATATCTGGCTTGGCTTTGTTGCAGGAAGATGCAAATACAAGTTTTATAGCCCCAAGTGTCACAGCAGCCGCCAATGATTCATTGATGGTTGTGATGTGGGAGTGGCAGCGCACAAACCAATTACCAGACCCCACGCCCAGTATTTCCGTCAAGTCTAGTCTTTCTGCATTAAACGGCCCAGCCTCGTTAATTGCCATAGCAGACAATTTGTCCGCTGGCCCCACTGGCAATTACACGACAGCCAAAAACGCCTACTACACCGGATACGGCATTCAGCTACTACTGCCTGCCGCATCCACAACCCCCGCGTTCTACATCCCGCCTAAGCGATGGACCCGCCAGCCGCAGGGCGCGGTTGAGATTGATTGGAGCAATCCGCTGACGCGGGGGTTGCAGTGCGCCTTGTCGCCGTACTTTGAGCACGTAAAGAATCGACGACCGACGTACAGCGGCACGATGGCTTATGGAACTAGTGCTTTTGGCAGATCGTTGAAAGGAAACAACGCTGGTCTGGCGTTTGTCCCGGTGTCTGGTGTAAGTGACCCTATGACAATGCTTTACGCTGGGTCTATTAACCGAACAGCAAATCCAAACCTTGTTGCAGGACTGGGGTCGTCTACAGGAAGTCAAGTTCTGGCGTTTCAGTTCAGCACAACTCAAATTGGAAACAAGACTATTCTTCGGCAGACATCTGGAGACACAAACAGATTTTTTAATAACAACCTTAATACGGTATCCGCCGCAAAAGTCGCGCTGTGTGCTGTTGCTACTGGCGCATCATTAGATGTTTATTGGAACGGCACACTTGATAATGGCAGTATAAGTATTCAATCTACGGGCGACAATTCAGCCTTTGACAGGGCGTGTCTCGGCGGTATACGCAGGACGGGAAACACGAACGCCGACACCGGCACAGACGGCGCTCTGTTCTGCTACTGGAACCGCGCCCTGACGGCCAGCGAGATCGCGTCTATCAGCGCCAACCCGTGGCAAATCTTCAAGCCAGTGACCCGCACCATCGGCGCGGTCATCAGCGGCGTCACGATCTCCCGCCCCAGCAGCGACATCACCACCACCGGCTGGACCGCATCGAGTGGCGCTGTCCTCTACGACATGATTGACGAGTCGGTGGCCTCTGACGTTGACTACATCATCAGCCCGAGCCTGAGCGGGTCACCCGGGCCTGCCGTATTTGGCCTCTCCTCGACGCTGGACGCCGGCACCTACAACGTCCGCACCCGCGCACGCAGGACCGGCACCACCGGACAGATTCGCGCTCTGTTGCTGGACGCATCCGGCACCACGGTCGGCACTGGATCGTGGCAGGCCCTGACCCAAACCCCCATCACCTACGAACTGAGCGTGACGACGAGCGGCACCGCCGCCCGCGTGCGCATTGAGGTCCAGCAATGACGATCACCCTGCGATCCACCAAAGGGACTCCGCTGTCCTTTAGCGAGTTGGACGGCAACTTCAACGACCTCGACGCCCGCACGGCGCAGGGCTGGGCCTCTATTGCGGTCACGCCTGAGGTGCGACCCAACGACGTGGATGCGCCACAACTGACGCTGTTCCGGGGCGGCATCTACGAGTACGCCTACTTCCAAGGACAGTTGTCGAGTGCCTACACCTCCTTCGCGGTGCCGATGGACTACGCGGCGGGAACAGACTTGCGGGCGGCTGTGCAGTGGAGCCCCGGCAACTTCACCGACAGCGGGTCTGTCCGCTTTGGCATGGAGTTCACCTACGCATGGGCCTACGGCTCACCGACTGCGCCGACCAACCACGAGTTCTCGGTGCCGGCCACGGTGTACACGCAGGCGGCTGGTCATACCAACATGACCTACCACCACCACACCAAGTTCTTTGAGGACACGATCCCCGGCAGCCAAGTGCAGCCGAATATGCGGTTCCTGATCCGGTTCTTCCGCGACGGCGGAAATCCCTTGGACACTTTCGCTGGCGACGTCTTCGTGACCGGCATCGGCTTCTACTACCAGCGCAACAAACTGGGCCAGCCCGGTTATGAGCCCCCCTTCATCTGAGGTAGATCATGCCGGCATTTCCTCCCGCACCTCCTGACGGCTCCGGGGTCGTCATCGTGACCCTGTCCACCGGACTCGAACTAGAGGCCGAGTGGCTTGACACCAACTGGTGGGCTCACCTCAACGACAACCCCAACGCGGCGCCGATTGACGCGGCGTTTGTGGTCGCGTGGAGGCCGGCGGAGTAAACCGTGGCCGCTGTATTTCAGGCAATCGGCAACCAGTCTGCGGGCGCAGCCTCGCAGGCGGTCGCGTGGCCGGTTCACGTCGCCGGCGACCTTGGCATTCTGGTCATCGAGACAGGCGGCGAGGGCACGACCCTTACGCCACCGGCTGGTTGGCTGGCCGTTACAGGATCGCCGGTCACTGACGTAGCGTCAGCCGCCGGCTCGAAACTTCAGGTCTGGTATCGCTTCGCTGCGAGCGCGGCGGAAGCCAACGTCAACACAGGCGACTCCGGCGACCACCAAGTCGCCCGCATCGTCACGTTCCGGGGCGTCGATCCGACCACTCCGTTTGATGCGACCCCGGTCACGGGCGTCAAGACGACCGCATCGACCACCGTAACGTGGGACTCGATCACCACCGTCACTAATGGTGCCCTGATCGTCCTGATCGCCACGCGGCCGGATGACACCACCAGCGTTGCGACATTTGGCGCCGTCACCAACGCCAACCTGACCAGCATCACCGAGCGTGGCGAAGGCGGCTCCAACGCTGGCCACGGCGGCGGCTTTGTCGTCGTTACCGGCACCAAGGCCACGGCGGGTGCGACGGGCACCTCTACCTGCACGACGACAGTCAGCGTCACCAACGCAGAGATCACGATTGCGCTGCGGCCACAGCCGGAAATCCTTCCGCCGCTGCTGCGCTTTGATCGCGTCAACTACGTCCGCAACAGCGCGGCTCTTGGATCCGTTACCGGCACCCCCGGCACCGCGCCAAAATATTGGTCGGTCGTCACTGGCGCAGGCATCTCCAGTCAGATCGTTGCCAACGGCATTGACGTCAACGGCAGAGAGTACGTTGACATCCGCCTGTTCGGCACTGGCACCGGGTCGTTCGACAACGGCGTCTACATCGAGGACATCGCCCCGGCAGTAATTGGGGATCCTTGGAACGGAAGCGCCTTTGTGTCGCTTGTGTCAGGGACAGTCCCGTCGCAGTTCCAGATCGTTCTGAGAGAACTGGCTGCCGGCGGCTCCCTTACGGGCGCCATTGGCAATACGTTGTCTGGCATTACTGGTACATCCTCAAGGTATCAGGTCGGACGGGTGCTGGTTGGCGGCGCAACCACTCGTGCCGCGCTTTGGCTGCAATGCTCAATCACCAACGCGCAGTCAATAGACTTCACGTTCCGGGTTGCGGGTCCGCAGTTGAGTTATGGCTCAACCTCCACCCAGACATATGCCGCCACCTATGACGTAGTTCTCCCGCGCCAGTTCCACACGCCCACGGTCACGCAGTCGGCTGCAAGTCAACAGATTGCGCCGGCCCTGCTAAGCGCGGGCAATACCCTCTACACGCCGACAGCCACTCCGGGCGCCGTATCGAGAACGCCTGCGCTGCTGACCGAAACCAGCACGCTCTACACCCCGAGCGTCTCCGCAGCCGCGCCAACCCAGAGCATTGCGCCCGCGCTGCTCAGTGACGGTGACACGCTCTACACGCCGACATCGGCGGCGACGTACTCGGTTGCGCCTGCGCTGCACACGAACACCAGCACGCTCTACACGCCTAGCCGCTCTACTGCTTACAGCGTTGCGCCGAGCCTGCTCACGAACAGTTCGACGCTGTACACGCCTTCGGTGGCGCCAACGACGAGTGTTTCCCCTGCGCTGCTGACTGACGGCGACACCCTCTACGTCCCGACAAGTTCTGTTGGGGCCGTGTCGCGCACTCCGACGCTGCTGACAAACTCCTCGACGCTGTACACGCCTACGGTGTCAGTTGGGTCTGCGCCAACTCAGAGCGTCACGCCGAGCCTGTACACGAACACCAGCGTCTTGTACACGCCTACGCGCACGACCGCGTACTCGCTGGGCCCTGCGCTTCTCACCAACGCATCCACGCTGTACGCCCCCACGTCAGTCCCGGGGTCGGTGAGCCGGGTGCCAAGCCTGCTGACCAATACCAGCACGCTGTACGACCCCACGAGTGCGGCAACCTACTCGGTCCAGCCGTCGCTGTACTCGAACACTCCGACGTTCTACACGCCGTCTGTCGCGTTCGACCTGAGGGTTCAGATCTCGTGGATCGAGATCACACCGATACAGGGCGTCAACATTGCGCCCCTGCTGCTGTCGAACAGCAACACGCTGTACGCGCCGACGTCGTCTGTTGGCCCGGTCTCTCGTACACCGGATCTGCTGACCAACACCAGCGTTCTGTACGCGCCCACGACGGCGCTGACCTACTCGCTGAACCCGGCGCTGCTGTCGGACGGAGACACGTTCTACGCCCCAACGGTGTACACGTTCGGTTCGCTGGCGCCAGCACTGCTGACCAACACCAGCGTCCTGTACACGCCGACACGGACCACGGGGCCTGTCAGCCGCACTCCGGCCCTGCTGACCAATACGTCGGTCCTGTACACGCCGACGACTGTCTATGTCGTGCCCCCGGCGCTGCTGACGAACAGCAACGCCCACTACGCGCCGACTGTCAGGCCGACTACCGCTGTAGCGCCGGCACTGCTGACCAATACCAGCACGCTGTACGCGCCTACCCGGTCGGCAACCGTATCTGTGGCCCCGGCGCTGTTGAACAACAGCAGCACCCTGTACACGCCTACGCGGTCCACAACCGTCTCCAGGGCGCCTGCACTGCTCACGGACGGCGACACGCTGTACACGCCTGTCGTCTCCGACATCAAACTCGTAGCGCCGGCTCTGCTGACGAACTCGTCGGTGGTCTACGTCCCGACCAGGACAGTTGGCCCTGCCGACAGGTCTCCGGCCCTGCTGGTCAACTCGAGCAGCCTGTACGTCCCGTCCCTGTTGCCGGGGCCCATCTCGCGCACGCCGAGTCTGCACACCGACCCAGACGAGGTGTTCAGCCCGGTGGTGCTGTCGGGCCAGAGGATTTCGCCATCTCCGGCAACAAACGTCAGCGCCTTCTACGTTCCATCAACATCCAACAACTATCCGCTCACATTCCCGGACTACGTCGAGGGCGGGTATTCAGAGGATGGCTACTCGGCCACCTCGGCGTTCAACGTCAACGGCTTCTTCCAGCCATCTCTGCTGTCCGTCTACAGCGCCCTGGTGGGGCGTCTGGACAACGCCAGCCAGACGTATTCGCCAATCCTGTTCGCCTACATCAAGTCTGCCGCTGCGTACAAAGCCACGGCGACAATTCAGTCCAACTACGCAAAAGCGGTTGGCGGCGACTCTGTCGCCAGGGTGGTTCGTGCCTCCAACTCGGCCAAGGTGCCGTCAACCGGGAATTCAACGTCCATCTCCGTCCCACTCTAAGGATTCGGTATGAGCAGCATCTTGGCCAAGTTCAGTAAACAGCCGGTCGAGGTCCAGGATTACGACATCGACTTCACCGACTACCTGGAGTTTCACAACGACATTGCATCAACCCACACGGCAGTTGCAGAAACTGGGTTGACGATCCTGGCCTCAACCAGGACCGAGGGCGTGGTCAAGGTGTTCGTTTCCGGCGGAACGGACGGCTCCAGTTACAAGGTCAGCGCCACGATCACGACGGTCGGCGGGCGAGTAAAACAGGGCGACATCCTCGTCAAGGTAAAAGAAATTTGACGGAGGCCCCCGCCTAGAATTCTTCGGGCGATGACGTCAGCGTCGCTTCGCGTTCAACCCAGGCAATTACAGGAGTAAACATGCCCGGCTTCTCTAGAGCACTCGCGCAGTCGATCTTCGACGCAACGCTGGCTTCATCGCGCACCAGCCTGACCGCCAAGTCTGGCGTGTGGATGTCTCTCCACACTTCGTCTCCCGACGACAACTCTGGCGGCAATGAGGCAACCTACTCGGGCTACGCCCGCGTGAACATTGCCTCGGTGATGACATCTTCGACTACTGGCTCTGCGCCAGAGCAGACGGTGTCGGCTACCAACACTGCCGACATCAACTTCCCGGCGTCGACCGGCGCCACGCAGACCGTGACCCACTGGGCCATCTGGTCTGACCAGTCGCTTGGCACTAGCGCCTACCTGATGTACTCGGGTTCGCTGTCGTCCAGCCGCTCGGTGCAGTCTGGTGACGTGGTGGTGATCCCGGCCAGCCAACTGGTTATCAACCTGACCTAATCATGTCAGGGCTGTCGAAGTACCTAGCCCTGCAACTGTTCGACTCGACGTTGAACCCGTTGCGGACGGCGCTGACGCCGCCGCCGAGCCTATGGCTTGCGCTGCACACATCGGCGCCAAACGATGCGACGTACGGCGCAGAAGCCTCCTATGGGGCGTATGCAAGACAGGCCCTGAACAGTCTGGCTTCCGACCAGGACGTGCAACTGGGCGGAGGAGAGGTAAGCGTCGTTGTGACCAATGGCGCCCCCCTGGTGTTTCCCGCTTCAACGGGGCCATCGGCGCAGACGATCACGCATTGGGCGATCTGGGACTCTGAAACAGTGGGTGAGGGCAACGTCCTCTACTCAGGAAACATTGCCCAGTCCCGCCTAGTCACCGTGGGTGACAGCGTGGTGGTGCCGGAGGGCAACATCTCTCTCGTCATCACATGAGTCTCAATGCGATCAACGGCAACGAGATCAATGGCGTCTCCTTTCCTGGATCGGAGACCGGCCTCTCGCTTGTCCAGTTGGTCGGACAGGTCACGATTGATGCGTCAATGTCGTTCTTCACCCTGCGGCTTACCGCAGGGGCAACGACAAACGCAACAGCAAGTAGCCCGCTAACCCAGACCAAGGCCCGATTCAATATCGGTGCCTCGACGGAGGCTTTTGCCGTTTCGTCGGCTGGCGTCGTCAGCAAGATCAAATTTGATCCTGTTGACCAGAGTGCAACAGCGACGGTCAGCGCAACCGCAATCCGTAGGTTCAGGCTTGGGGCTCAGACATCTGGGCTTGCTTCGGCCTCGGCGCAAGGCGTGTACTCGAGGGTGCCGCGCAGCGCCATCGTCGACGCCAAGATCACCAGCAGCGTCATCCCGTTCCGCCTGGAGATTGCGGGAGCCGCTACAGACGCCTCCGCATCCACTTCGGCTGACATCAGGGTCAAGACGCGGCGCTCCGCCAACACCACAGCAACGGCATCTTCGACGGCTCACACGACCGCTAGGTTCCGCCTTGGGGCCTCTGCGTCAGGCGTGTCTACCGGCACAGTGGCCACGCGCAGAAAGATTGCCCTGGGGGCCTCTGCGACCGCGACAGGCTTTGGCCAGAACGCCTCGTTCCGCTTCCGTCGAGGCTTGACTCTGGATTCCCAGTTGGCTCAGGCCCTGGCGCAGAGCATCACACCCAGGTTCAAGATCTCTGTGGGTGGGGCGCAGGTTTCTGCAACGGCTCCAGGATCAGCCTTGGCTGGTCTGAAGATGCGTTTTGGCGCAACCACCATTGCCACGGTCTCCTACGCCATCGCGGCAGCCGACTACGCCGCCAGGACGCCAGCGCCGTCTGAGCGCACGATGGTTCTGCCACTCAGTTCCAGACGCATGGAAGTCACATCATGATCCTCGGCACCTTTGAAAAGCAGCCCGCCGAATCGCTCGATTACGACATCGACTTCTCGGCAATCCTGGACGACGGCGACCTTCTCGCCACTTCCGGCGATCCCCCGGTTCCAATACCGCTGGATGTTGTCGTAAGCCCGTCTGGACTAACCCTTGGCCCGACGTTTGTTCTTGCAGATGGCAAGACCTACAAGCAGTGGCTTTCTGGCGGCACCAGCGGCGTTCGATACAAACTTACCGTGACGGCCACTTCAAACGCGGGGCGCGTCAAGCAAGTGGAATTCGTGGTGCGTGTGAAGGACGAGTGATATGACGTTGCAGTTCAAAAACAACGCCAGCACTACGCTGAGCGGCTCGATCAACAACACTCAGACTTCGATCACTGTTGCAAGTGGGAGTTCATTCCCTGCTTTGGCGGGCGGGGACTACTTCTACGCCACGATGTACGAAGTCTCTGGCGCGACCGAGATCAACATCGAGATCGTCAGGGTCACCGCCACCCTGGGCAATAACTGGACGGTTGTGCGGGGCCAGGACGGCACTACGGCTCGTTCACGCGATGGCATCACGACTTGCTACGTCGAGAACCGCTACACCGCAGCGTCTGCCTTGCAGATGCTTCAGAAGGACAACGACCTCTCTGATCTCACCAGCGCCGCCACAGCCCGCACCAATCTCGGCCTGGGCTCGATGGCCACCCAGGCGGCAAGCAGCGTCAACATCACTGGCGGCACGATCTCTGGCGTCACGTTCAGCACCATTGACTCGTCCACGACGATCCAGGACAACGTCGACGCCACAAAGAAGGTCGCTTTCGAGGTTTCCGGAGTCAGCACTGGAACCACGCGCACCCTCACGGTTCCCAACGCCAGTGGCACCATTGCCCTGACGTCTGATCTGAGTACCGGATACCAGCCGCTCGACAGCGATCTCACAGCCATTGCCGGCCTTGCGGCCAACGGCCTTGTGGCCCGCACTGGAACTGGCACGGCTGCTGTCCGCACGATCAGCCAGCCTGCTGCCGGCATCACGGTGACCAACGGCGACGGCGTGTCAGGCAACCCAACTCTGGCCCTGGCCAATGACCTTGCCGGCGTGGAAAGTCTCAACACCACGGGCTTCGTCCGTCGCACGGCGGCAGACACCTGGAGTGCTGCGGCCATTGCCGACGCTGACCTCCCTGGTGCGCTCACCGGGAAGACCTACAACAGCCTCACACTGACCTCTCTGGCCACTGGCTTTTCGATTGCCGGCGGCACCACCAGCAAGACGCTGACGCTGAACAAGACGCTGACGCTGGACGGTACGGACGGGGTCACGGTCACGTTCCCCGCCACCTCGGGAACGCTGCCGCTCAACAACCAGACGTTCTTCCTTGGCACTACCAGCATTGCCATCAACCGCCCGTCAGGAAATTTGTCACTGGCTGGTGTCAGCATCGACGGCTCTGCTGGGTCGGCTTCAACGGCTACCTCTGCAACCACCGCAACCAACATCGCTGGCGGGGCGGCAAACCAGATTCAATACCAGACTGCCGCTGGCGCGACCTCATTCATCGCGGCCCCTGTCAGCGCGTCCACCTACCTCAGTTGGAACGGCACCGGCTTTGCCTGGGCCAGCCCTGGTGGTGGCGGCACGGTCACCAGCGTTGGCATCACGTCCTCTGACCTCTCGGTCAGCGGAAGCCCGGTCACCGGCAGCAGTTCGATCACTCTTGGCCTGAACACGGTTGGCATTGCCAAAGGCGGCACGGGTGCCACGACCAAGACAGACGCCTTCGACGCGTTGTCTCCCGCGACAACGCTGGGCGATCTGATCTACAGCGACGGCACGGACAACGTCCGTCTGGTTGGCAACACCACGGCTAATCGACGCTTCCTGCGCCAGACTGGCAACGGCACGGTGTCTGCCGCGCCCGCCTGGGACGCGCTGACAGACGCCGACGTGCCCTCTGCCCTGACTGGCAAGACCTACAACGGCCTGACGGTCAGCACCACCACCGGCACGCTCACCGTCACGAGCGCCAAGACCCTGTCGGTCAGCAACACCCTGACCCTGTCCGGCACTGACGGATCCACTCTGAACGTCGGTGGCGGCGGCACCCTGGGCTCGGCAGCCTTCACTGCCAGCACCACCTACGCGCCTGCGGCAGGCTCCAGCAGCATCGTCACTGTCGGCACCGTCTCCTCTGGGACGTGGCAGGGCAGCACCATCGGCATCACCTACGGTGGTACTGGTGCCACGACTAAGGCGGCGGGCTTCAACGCCCTGTCACCGGTCACCACGCTGGGCGATCTGATCTATGGGGACGGGGCCAACAGCAACACCCGGCTGGCCGGCAACACCCTTGCCAGCAAGAGGTTCCTGACCCAGACGGGCACCGGCTCTGTCTCTGCGGCTCCGAGTTGGGGCGCCATTGCGGACGCTGACATACCCAACCTGACCGGGAAGACCTACAACGCCCTGTCCCTGACGGCCAACGCCACTGGGTTCCAGATCGCTGGCGGCACGACGTCCAAGACGCTGGCCGTCAGCAACAACCTGACTCTCTCCGGCACGGATGGCTCGACGCTGAACATCGGCGGCGGCGGCACGCTTGGCAGCGCGGCCTACACCGCAAGCACTGCCTATCAGGCGGCAGACGCAGACTTGGCTGCTATCGCAGCCCTGGCTGGCACTAGCGGTCTTTTGAGGAAGACTGCCGCCGACACCTGGAGCCTGGACACCAACACCTACTTGACTGGCAACCAGTCAATCAGCATCTCGGGTGATGCCTCTGGCAGCGGCTCTACCGCCATCAGCCTGACGCTGGCCAATACGGGAGTTACCGCAGGCACCTACAACAACGTGACGGTGAACTCCAAGGGTCTCGTCACTGGGGCTTCCAACGCCTCATACCTCACCGGCAACCAGACCATCACTTTGTCTGGCGATGTGTCCGGATCTGGCGCGACGTCCATTGCCGTGACTCTGGGCACGGTCACGGCAGGCAAGGGCGGTACTGGGCAGACCGCCTACGCGGTTGGCGACATCCTGTACGCCAGCGGCGCCTCTGCGCTGTCCAAACTTGCAGGAAACATCACAACCGGCAAGCAGTTCCTGTCCCAAACGGGCAACGGTTCTGTGTCTGCGGCTCCGGCCTGGGCGACGATTACCAAGTCTGACGTCGGGCTTGGTAGCGTGGAAAACACCGCGCTGTCCACCTGGGCCGGCTCATCGAACATCACGACTCTTGGCACCGTTGGCACCGGCACTTGGCAGGCAACTGTTATCGGTTCGACCTACGGCGGCACGGGGGTGAACAACGGCGGCAGAACGCTGACGGTCAACACCAACAGCGGCACGCTGGCATTCAGCAACGCCTCGACAACCCTGACGGTGGCCAACACCGCATCGGTGTCCGGCACCAACACGGGCGACCAGACGATCACGCTGACCGGAGACGTTACCGGATCAGGCTCGGGGTCGTTTGCGACCACGCTGGCCAACTCTGGCGTGACAGCGGGAACCTACTCCAGTGTGACAGTGGACGGAAAGGGCCGGGTGACTTCCGGCTCCAACCCCGGCTACCTGACTGGCAACCAGAGCATCAGCCTCTCGGGTGATGCCTCTGGCACCGGCAGCACTTCCATTGCCGTCACCATCGGCGCATCTGCCGTCACTGGCAAGGCGCTTACCGGGTACGTTGTCGGCACCAACACCGCCCTTGCGGCCATCGACACGGTCCTGGGCGCGTTCCAGAAGTTGCAGGGTCAGGTCAATGCCCGACTGAGCAGCA
>Ga0315904_10007003_pt1 | contig 15232 bp, 19 predicted proteins | sample LakEriMetagenome_6_FD_203529 | JGI IMG/M metagenome (GOLD analysis project Ga0315904, IMG submission 203529) | Freshwater fungal communities from buoy surface, Lake Erie, Ohio, United States - Buoy 12 MA120 | ecosystem: Environmental > Aquatic > Freshwater > Lake | place: USA: Lake Erie, Ohio... | reverse complement strand
CAGCGGCGACTTGAACTCGATGCTGCCGCCCCACATCGTGGCGATCCAGCTGAAGATCTTGATGCCGGTCGGCACCGCGATCACCATGGTGGCCAGGGTAAAGTAGAGCTTCGTGTTCACGCTCATGCCGGTGGTGTACATGTGGTGCGCCCAGACGACGAACCCGACCACGCCGATCGCGACCATGGCATAGGCCATGCCGAGGTAGCCGAACACCGGCTTCTTCGAGAAGGTCGAGACGATCTGGCTGATGATGCCGAAGCCCGGCAGGATCATGATGTACACTTCGGGGTGGCCGAAGAACCAGAACAGGTGCTGGTAGAGCACCGGATCGCCACCGCCGGCCGGATCGAAGAAGGTCGTGCCGAAGTTGCGGTCGGTGATCAGCATGGTGATCGCGGCGGCCAGCACCGGCAGGGCCAGCAGCAGCAGGAAGGCGGTAACCAGCACCGACCAGACGAACAGCGGCATCTTGTGCAGGGTCATGCCCGGCGCGCGCATGTTGAAGATGGTGGTGATGAAGTTGATCGCGCCCATGATCGAGGCGGCACCGGCAAGGTGCAGCGAGAAGATCGCGAAGTCGACCGCTGGGCCGGTCGCGCCATAGGTCGACAGCGGGGCATAGGCGGTCCAGCCGATGCCGGCGCCGTTACCCGTGCCGCCGGGCACGAAGGCCGACAGCATCAGCGAAATGAAGCCTGCCACGGTCAGCCAGAACGAGATGTTGTTCATCCGCGGGAAGGCCATGTCGGGCGCGCCGATCATGATCGGCACGAACCAGTTGCCGAAGCCGCCGATGATCGCGGGCATGACCATGAAGAACACCATGATCAGGCCGTGCGCGGTGATCAGCACGTTCCAGACGTGAAGCGTCTGGTCGAAGCTGGGGTCCTTCATCATGAACACGTGCTCGGCCGCCCAGCCCAGGTACTGGATGCCCGGAGCCGCCAGTTCGAGGCGCATGATGCCCGAGAAGGCGCCGCCGATGAGCCCCGCGAAGATCGCGAAGATCAGGTAAAGCGTCCCGATGTCCTTGTGGTTGGTCGACATGAACCAGCGGGCAAAGAATGCCGGCTTGTGGTCATGATCGTGGTGGGCCGCGTCGTCGTGGGCCTGGAAGTGTTCGGCGGTGGTAGCCATGATGCGAACCTTATCCTTTTAAAACGGGCTCAGGCGCCAGTGGCCGGCGCGGCAGGGGCGGCGGCCGGAGCGACAGCAGCAGCCGGGGTGGCGGCAGCAGCCGGAGCGGCGGCGGGAGCAGCAGCCGGGGCTTCGGGCAGACCATCGATCTTGCCACCAGCCTGGGTCATCACCCACGCGTTGTACTGGGGCCGCGGCAGGGCTTCGACCACGATCGGCATATAGCCGTGACGGGCGCCGCAGAGTTCCGAGCACTGACCGTAATAAACGCCGGGCTCCTTGATGAAGAGCACCTTCTCGTTGATGCGGCCAGGGACGGCGTCGAGCTTCGACCACAGCGAGGGCACGGCGAAGGCGTGGATCACGTCAGCCGCAGTCACCTGCAGGCGGATCGGTTCGCCAGCCGGCACGACCATACGATAGTCAGCCGCCAGCTGGTAGGGTTCGCCGCGCTTCTTGGCTTCTTCCTCGGGCAGCATGTTCGAAATGACCTCGAACCCGCCGTTGTCAGGGTAGCTGTAGGTCCAGAACCACTGGTTGCCGGTGGCCTTGATCGTCACGGCCGTGGCCGGAGCGGGCTTGTACTGCTTGGCGATCAGCGTCACCGAGGGCACCGCGATGGCAACGAGGATCAGGATCGGCACGCCGGTCCAGATCACTTCGAGCAGGGTATTGTGGCTGGTCTTCGAAGCCACCGGGTTGGCGCGCTTGTTGTAGCGAGCCACCACCCACAGCAGCAGGAACAGCACGAACAGCGAGATCACCGTGATGATCGGCATCAGGAAGGCATCGTGCATCCAGCTGCCATAGTCACCGACCGGCGAATACTGGTCCTGCAGGCCGATGCCCTTGTCGACCGGCATGCCCTTGCCCGGGGTGGGAGCCATCGGGGTGTAGCCACCCGGCGCCACCTGGAAGCGGGGATCGTTGGGATCGACCGCCGGGGCGGCCGGGGCCGGCGCTTCAGCCGAAGCGGCGACAGCCGGAGCCGCAGCCACCGGCGCGGCAGCTTCCGCGGCGGGCGCGGGTGCAGCAGCAGCCGGAGCGGCAGCGACCGGGGTTGCCGCCGGGGCAGCGAACGCCGCCTGCGGCAGGGCCAGAAGGGCCAGGGAGAGACCGAATGCCTTGATCGCTTGTCCCGCAGTGCGGGCGGTTCCTGCCAGTGTCATTGTTGCGCTGCTTTCGCTTTCCTTTGCCGGCAAGAGCAGGGCCAAGCCCTTCTCCCGCCCCCTTGGGAGTCAGATTTGCTGGGGCCTATACGCGCGCTTGCGGGGCACCTCAAGCGCCTCTAGGGGATATTTTTGACACGGCCCGCCGGGAACCCGGACCTTGGGCTGTAAGCAGTATCGAAGGAAAGCGTTTCCCATGCAGGAAGAAGAGGTTCTGGCCGAATTCCGCGCCAGCAAGGCGCTGCTCGAGGGGCATTTCCTGCTCTCGTCGGGCCGCCACAGTGCACATTACCTGCAATGTGCGCGCGTGTTGATGGACCCGATGCGGGCCTCGCGGCTCGCTGCGGCGATTGCCCAGCGAATCCCGCGCGAGCTGCGCAAGGACATTGCCAAGGTGGTTTCCCCGGCGATGGGCGGCGTGATAATCGGGCACGAAATGGGCCGCGCGCTGGGGATCGATGCGATCTTCGTCGAGCGCCCCACCGGCACTTTCGAGCTGCGGCGCGGCTTTACCATCGAGCCGGGCGAAAAGGTGCTGCTGGTCGAGGATGTGGTGACCACCGGCCTGTCCAGCCGCGAGGCGATGGACTGCGTGCGCGAAGCCGGCGGCGAAGTGATCGCGGCCGCAGCGCTGGTCGACCGGTCGGCGGGGTCCGTCGATCTGGGGGTGCCGTTCTTCCCGCTGATCGCCATCAATTTCCCAACCTATGCGCCGGACGAACTGCCGCCCGAACTGGCAGCGACTCCAGCCACAAAGCCCGGGAGCCGCGCAAAACCGTGATACCAACCCGCCTCCGACTGGGCGTGAACATCGATCACGTCGCCACCATCCGGAACGCGCGCGGCGGGGATCATCCCGATCCGGTGCGCGCAGCTGAAATCGTGGCGGCCTGTGGCGGGGATGGGATCACCGTGCACCTGCGCGAAGATCGCCGCCACATCCGCGACGAGGACCTCGCCCGGATCCAGGCGGCCACTGGCCTGCCGCTCAACCTCGAAATGGCCGCTACCGACGAGATGCTGGCGATCGCGCTGCGCCACAAGCCCCATGCCGCCTGCATCGTGCCCGAGCGGCGCGAGGAACGCACGACCGAGGGCGGCCTTGACGCTGCCGGGCAGCACAACCGCCTGGTTCCGATCGTCAGCCGCCTGCGCGATGCGGGCATCCGCGTCAGCCTGTTCATCGGCCCCGACGAGCGCCAGATCGAGGCCGCCATGCACCTCGGCGCGCCGGTCGTGGAACTGCACACCGGCGACTATGCCCATGCCGAGTGCGAGGCGCGCGCGGTGGAACTGAAGAAGCTGGCCGACATGGCCGCCCTGGCCGCCAAGAACGGGATCGAGCCGCATGCCGGCCACGGCCTGACCTATGACAATGTCCAGCCGGTCGCCGCGATCCCCCAGATCGCCGAACTCAACATCGGCCACTACCTGATCGGCGAGGCGGTCTTCGTCGGCCTCGAAGCCAGCGTGCGGCGGATGCGCGACCTGATGGACGCGGCGCGGTAAAGCCAGGGCCATGATCATCGCCATCGGTTCCGACCTGTGCAACATCGAGCGGATCCAGAATTCGCTCAATCGCTTCGGCGAGAAGTTCGAGCGCCGCGTCTTTACCGAGATCGAGCAGGCCAAGGGCAATAGCCGACCCTTCACCAAGGCCGGCACCCTGGCCAAACGCTTCGCCGCCAAGGAGGCTTTCTCAAAGGCAGTCGGCACCGGGTTCAAGCGCGGGGTCTTCATGAAGGACATCGGCGTGGTCAATGCCCGGTCCGGCGCGCCGACCCTGGCGCTGACCGGGGGTGCTGCCGAGCGCCTGGCCGCGATTACCCCGCCTGGCCACGAGGCCGTGGTTCACCTGACACTCACCGACGATCACCCATGGGCCCAGGCCTTCATCGTGATCGAGGCGCGCAAGCTGCCTGAAGCCCCCTGACGGACACGCAATGACGGATGCAATGACCCAGAACCCCGCCCCTGCTCCAGCCCCGGAAACTCCGGTCGACGCGCCCGAAAAGATCAACTGGCTGGCCGAAGTGCGCAGCCTGGCATTGATGCTGCTGGCCGTCCTGGCGTTCCACAGCGCCATCGCCAAGCCGTTCTACATCCCGTCGATCTCGATGATGCCCAACCTGCTGGTGGGCGACCGGCTGGTGGTGTCTAAGTTCCCCTATGGCTGGAACTGGTCCTCGGTCAGCTTCCACCTGCTGCCGCGCGGCACCTGGCGGCTATTCGGCGGCACGCCCGACTATGGCGATATCGTGATCGCTGTGCCGCGCAACCGCGAGGAAGACCTGATCAAGCGCGTGGTCGCCCGGCCCGGGGACCGGATCGCGGTGCGCGACGGCGAGATCATCCTCAACGGCAAGCCCGTGCCCCGCAGCATCGAGCCTTCGGTGCAACTGCCCGAAGAACAGGACCTGCTCTGCGATGGTGAGAACTGCCTGTCCGCCTTCGCCAATTACCGCGTCCGCCTGCCTTCCGGCCGGGTGGTCTATGAACTGCCGGCCTATCGCGAAACCATGCCCAACGGAGCGAGCTATGTGATCATCGATCATGTCCGCCAGTCGCTGGACAACATGGACGAGATCACCGTGCCCGCCGATCATGTCTTCTTGATGGGCGACAACCGCGACCATTCGGCCGACAGCCGCGCGGAGCTCTGGGAAAACGGCCTGGGCGGCCCGGTGCCGCTCAGCGATGTCGGCGGCCGGGCCGAATTCACCACCTTCAGCCTCAACGGCAGCGAGAGCTGGAACCCGCTGACCTGGTGGGGGGCCTTGCGCGGCGACCGTGCCGGGCGCAGCCTGCGCCCGGTCCATGTGCCGCAGGAGCAGCGCTGATATGAACGAACCGACCGGTACAAGCGGCGCAAAGCCCAGGCGCAGCCGCAAGACCGCCGCCGCGGCGCAGCCGTCGGGCCGGGCGATCGGCCCGACCGATATTACCGATCCGCTGCTGCGGCACGAAGCCAAGCGCGCGTTCGTCTGGCTGGGCATGGCGGGGCTGGTCGCCCTGGCCGTCGTGCTGGCCCAGCCACTGCTGGTGATCTTTGGCGGCATGGTCTTTGCCGCGATGATCGATGGCGGCGCCCGGCTGCTGGGCCGGGTCCTGCCGGTTGGGCGCGGCATCCGGGTCACACTGGTGCTGCTGGGCACGGTCGCCTTCCTGTGGTGGGTGGCCATGTTCGCGGGCAGCCAGATCGCGGCCCAGGCATCCGAACTGCCGGCGATCATCCAGACCCAGGCGCTCAAGTCCGCCGCCTGGCTTGAAGGCCAGGGCTTCCGGATCAACATGGACAACGTTCAGGGGCTGATCCAGCAGGCGCTGGGCGGCGTGGCCCAGCTGACCTCGGCGGTCGGCGGGGTGATCGGCGGACTGACCACCGCTTTCCTGATCGTGGTGCTGGGAATCTATTTCGCGGTCGAGCCGCAACTTTACCGGCGCGGTTTCGCCTGGATGCTGCCGCGCGGCGAGCGCGACAATTTCGACGTTACCGCCGCGCAGATGGGCAAGACCTTGCGCATGCTGATGTTCGGCCGTCTGGTCGGCATGACGGTGGAAGGCATCGGGACCTGGATCATGCTGGCGCTTTATGGCGTGCCGATGGCCGGGCTGCTTGGCCTGCTGACCGGCCTGCTGGCTTTCCTGCCCAATATCGGCGCCCCGATTTCCGGGCTGCTGATGATCATGGTCGGCTTTTCGGGCGGCTGGGAAATGGGGCTGTACTGCATCTTCGTCTACGTCGTGGTGCAAACGGTCGACGGCAATATCATCGTGCCGATGATCGCCAGGAAGACCGCCGACCTGGCCCCCGCGCTGGTGCTGGGCGCGCAGCTCATCATGGGTGCGCTGTTCGGCATCCTTGGCCTGCTGCTGGCCGATCCGCTGGTCGCCATGCTCAAGGTGGCGCTGGAACGCCAGTCGCAGCGCAACGATACCCAACCCAGCCCCGACGAACCCGCCAAGACCGGAGTGTAACCCCTCGTGGCCCGCAAGTTCCTTTATGTGATCGCCGTTCTGGTCGTCCTGTTCGTTGCCGGGCGGCTGGCACTGACCTTCTATCCCGAACCGCTGACCCGACTGGCCTTCACCCCCGGCGGGGCATTCGAGCCGCAGCCGCCGGTTGCCCCCAATGCCTATGCCGACGCGAACCGCTGGATCTCGCGGCCGGGCAAGCCCGAGGATCCGGCCCAGTGGCTGCCGGCCGGGTTCAAGGCCGAAGCCACCAAGGCCCCAGTCGCGGTGTTCTTCATCCAGCCGACCAGCTACCTCAAGAAGGCGCACTGGAATGCCCCGCTCGACGATGCTGACGCCAACCGCATCGGCACGCTGGTCGTCCGCGCCTCGGCCAGCCCGTTCAACGCGGCCGAGCAGGTCTGGGCACCGCGCTATCGCCAGGCGACTTTCGGGACCTTCATCACCGACCAGCCCGAGGCGCAAAAGGCGCTGGACCTGGCCTATGGCGATGTTGCCGCCGCCTTCGATCACTTCATCGCCAGTATACCGGCGAACCAGCCGTTCATCGTCGCCGGGCACAGCCAGGGCGGCTATCACCTGAAGCGGCTGCTGGCCGACAAGCTGAAAGGCACATCGCTCGCCACGCGGCTGGTGGCGGCCTATCCGATCGGCTGGCTGGTCGACCAGGAGCTTGACCTGCCGCAGATGGGCTTCCCGGCCTGCACCGCGCCGGAACAGACCGGCTGCGTGATTTCCTGGCTGAGCTATACCGACAGTGGCAATGCCGAACTGATGATCAAGTCCTACGAACGGTTTGCCGGAGATCGTCCTGCGGGGGCGCCGCCGGCGCGCTATCTCTGCTCCAACCCGCTGACCGGCGGCGTCGGCGGCGCGGCGCCGGCCAGCGCGAACCTGGGCACCATGGTTCCCGATGCGAAGCTGGAGAATGGCACAATGAAGGCCGCACTGGTCGGCGCGCGCTGTTCCGCCGATGGCATCCTGCGGGTCGGTGCGGGACCGGACATGGGCCCGTTCGTGCTGCCCGAGGACAATTACCACGTCTATGACGTGCCGCTCTACTGGGCCAACCTGCGCGCCGATGTGATCCGCCGGTCCGCGGCATGGCGGGCGCGCTGATCACCACCTTTGCCCCCGATTTCCGCGCCGCCCTGCCCGGCGGCGGGGCGCTGCTGGGGCTGGACCTCGGCACCCAGACGATCGGCACGGCCTTCTGCGATGCCGGCTGGCGCTTTGCCTCGCCCGGCAAGACGCTGAAGCGCGGCAAGTTCGGTGCGGACCGGCAGGCGCTGGCCGCGCTGGTGGCTGAACGCTCGGTCAGGGGCGTGGTGATCGGCCTGCCGCTCAACATGGACGGCAGCGAGGGCCCGCGCAGCCAGTCAAGCCGCGCCTATGCCCGCAATGTGGCGGAGGCGCTGGACCTGCCCGTGCTGCTGTGGGACGAACGCTGGTCCACCGCCAGCGCCGAAAGCGCCCTGATCGCCCAGGACATGAGCCGCGCCAAGCGCGCCGACCGGATTGACGCGGCAGCGGCGGCGGTGATCCTGCAGGCGGCGATCGATGCGCTGGCCGGGGGCATGGGCTAAGCCGAAATCGCCGCCCGCCGCGCTCTGGCCTCCAGCGTAACCAGACGGCTGCCCGCCCCTTCGGCCTCGCGCCACAGAGCATCGCGGGCCGCGCTGTCCGCCGCAACCGAAGCCAGCGCATCCCAGCAGGCCAGCCGCAGCCGGTCACTGGGATGCCGGCGCGCGAACCGGTGCGCAAGATCCAGCGCTTCGGCCCCGCCCAGCCCCACCGCGATCCTCAGGAAAGCCTCGCTCGGCCCCGGTGAGACAATCGCGCCGATCCGCTGCTGATCGAGGTCGAAGCGGTACTGGTCGAGCCAGCCCTGCGCCCCGCTGGTGTGCATGACGTTGAGCGAGACCGAGAGCGAATCCGCCGGGTGCTGGGCGTGGACATCGCGGTGGGCGCGATAGAGCATGAGCTTGCCGGGTTCGAGCCGGCTGCGCTCGACGAACCGCAGGCTGGGTACAGCCTCGCCGCTGGCTCCGGCCACTTCGCCATAGTCGTATTCGTAATAGTCGCTCCAGTATCCGGGGCCGAAGTAACCCACTGTGAGAAAACTGAAATTGTGATCGTGCGGCAGGCCATAGACAAACGAGGCGCCGCCCGAAGCACGGACCATGTGTTCATTGGCAGAGGGCCAGATATTGGCGCGGATGAAGAAGTTGCCGTTGGGCGGAGCCAGCATGACGACTTGCGGACCATAGGCGCTTTCCAGCACTTCTTCGCGGTGGCGGCGGGCGAGTTCCCCGATCAGCAGGTCGCCCAGGAAATCGCGATCATTGCCCAGCCGCCGCAGCCACAGCGCGGCATTGGCAAGCTGCTCCTCGTCCTCTGGATCGAAGCCCAGCCGGGCAATTCCGGCGCAGGCATCGTCCAGCCCGGCGCGCGTGCTGTCGATGCATTCGATCACGCGGGGCATGGCAGCACCCTCCCCAGTTCAGGATATTTATCAATGAGTTGATTGCGTAGCGCCAGCGCTGCTCCAGCCAGCGGATCGTCCGTCCGCCGCGCCACGGCACCGAGCGCCGCAAAGCCCAGCGCGGTATCCAGCCCCAGGCATTCGCGCAGGGCCTGCCAGCGCAGGTGGGTGCTGCCCTGCTCCTCGGCCATGGCGGCGAGCAGCGGGGCGGCATCGGTGCGGCCCATCCGGCCGAGCAGCGCCGCAGTCAGTTCAAGGCGGCTGTCGCGGGCACTGGCGGCGGCCTGATGCAGCAGTTCACCGTCACGCAAGCGGTACTCACGCGTCACTGAACCGGCACCAAGCCGACACTGAAGTTTCAGCGTGACCAGACAGCCCTCGGCCCACCGCAAAACCTGCGCCGCCGACCCGACAGAGCGGTGGCTGACCGATCCGGGTGCCAGCTCAACCGGTACAGACACCAGCCGCGCCCGCCTGCCGTCGAACCCGTCAAGGCGCACCACCTCGCCCCAGCCATGCCCCGCCAGCACATGATCCCAGGCAGCCACCGGGGGGAAGCTGACCGAGACCGGTTCGGGCCGCCGCGCCAGGGCCACCCCGTCGATCGCCTGGAGCGCCAGCGTCGCCCCGCCCGCCCGGGCGAGCAGCAGGGTGGTAACGCTGCCATCGCTGTGATGGCGGAACGGCACCTGCCCCAGCGGCTGAGCGGCCAGTTCCGCCAGCAGCCAGCCGGTCACCTCGTCCACCACGGTCCGGGCCGCGGAATCACCGGCGGTGAACAGCGCGGCGAGCAGCGGCAGGTCGTCCAGCTCCGCCCCGCGGGCGAGCGCGGTCAGCGCGGCCAGCTCCGGTCTGATCAGCATGGCTGGCGCGGCCCGATCAGGGCACCAGCACTTCGTAGATGAAGACCATGATGATCACGACCGAATCGTCGGACCCGGCGGCCTGAAGCGGATTGGCGAGGCTGCCGAACACACCGGTCAGCGTATCGAGATCGGGCAATGCGGAAACATCGATCTTGGGCAGGTTCATGACTTTCCCCTGGGTTGACGCAAGGCCCATTGCGCCCTGCCCGCCCAGCTTCGCCGCCACGCGCCTTGCTGCCGAATTAAAAGATTGTAATCGCCGCCGCCGCCGCGCAGGAAAATCGCCATGTCCAACCCGCCCAGCCCCAGCCCACCCACGCATGTCCTGCCTCCCGGCACCCGGTTCGATCCGAGCCTGGCCTCGCGCATGATGACCCGCCATGGTCACGGCGGCTGGCTGGGGCTGACCTATCACGCGCACGGCGAGGACTGGGTGGAGCTGTCCCTGCCCTGGCGCGAGGAGCTGGTGGGCATCGATGGCGCGGGCGTGCTGGCATCCGGCCCGATCATCAGCCTGATGGACAATGCCACCTCGATGAGCGTGTGGACCAGGTCGGGCAAGTTCGTGCCCCATGCCACGCTGGACCTGCGGGTGGACTACATGCGCGCGGCCAGGCCCGGCAACACGGTGATCGGGCGCGGCGAATGCTACAAGCTGACGCGAACGATCTCGTTCATCCGCGGGATCGCCCACGATGGCGATCCGGCCGATCCGGTGGCCCATGTGATCGGCACCTTTATGGCCACCCACGGACCTTACCGGTGAGCGCGCAGCAGACCCTTCCCCCCTATGCCGAGGCGCTGGGCATCGTCATCGACCATGACGAGGCGGGGGAGCCGGTGCTGCGGGTCGAATTCTCTACCCGCGTCCAGGGCCGACCGGGCTTCCTTCACGGCGGGGCCATGTCGGGCCTGATGGAAATGGCCGCCTTCGCCGCGCTGCGCGCCGAGCTAGCCGCCCGGGGCGAAGCGTCCATGCAGCTGAAGCCGGTCAACATCCAGGTCGAATTCATGCGCGGCGGCACCGAACAGGTCACCTATGCCAAGGGCACGGTCACCCGCGCCGGGCGCCGGGTGGCGCTGGTCAATGCGGAAGCCTGGCAGGACGACCGAACCAAGCCGATCGCCCTGGCCCAGATCAAGGTGCTGCTGATCCCCGCCGAATGATCACGGTGACGCCGGCCTGATCCGGCGCGGCCGATCCAGCCCCCAGCAGCTCGCGCGCGGCGTCGGCGCGGGCGCGGTTGAGCACGGCAGCAGGGACATCCGGATCGTGCAGCACCAGATCGGCACTGCCCAGCCAGCGCGCCTCGCGCAGGGTCAGGTCATCGGGATCGGCCGAACGCAAGACAATTTCGAAGCTTCCGCGCACCCCGTCATCGGCCCCGGCCAGCCAGCCCGCCACGTCGGTCGAACCGCCCAGCGGATCGAGCGGGCCACCCTGCGCCAGCGCGGCATCGAGCGCGCGTCGGCGGTCCCCGCCAGCGGGCCAGCGGGCCTTCATCGCCCCGCGCGTCGCGCCCAGTCCTTCGGCCAGTGCGCCCAGCGTGGCGGGAAGCAGGCCTTCGAGCCGCAGCCGCAGCGCCTTGGCAAGGCCCGCCGAAACCCCGCCGGTCGATACCGCGACCAGCACCGGCCCGCGTTCGAGCAGGCTGGGGGTAGTGAAATCGCAGAGCTCGGGCCGGTCAACCACGTTGACCAGCAGCCCGCGCGCCTTGAGCGCGGCGGCCACGTCCTCCGGTTCGTCCAGCGCGACGAAGGCCAGCCGCGCTGTGGGATCGTCCATGCCGACGATCCGCGCCCCAGCGCGTTCGAGCAGACGGCTCTTCGCTTCGGCCGCCTCGCCCTCACCCACCACGATCACCGGCTGGCCAGCAAGGCGATGGAAGAGCGGCAGCGAATGCATGGTCAGTCCAGCCAGGCCGGCACCCGCTCGGCCGCCGTGATCGCTTCGGGCAGGATCCGGTCGGCCACCACGGCAAACTGGTCACCATCCACCATCACTTCGGCCACGAAGCCGCGGCTGTTGTAGGAGCTGGCCATGGTCGCGCCATAGGCCCCGGCAGTCCGGAACACCGCCAGGTCCCCGGCAACCAGTGCGTCGATTTCCCGATCCATGGCAAAGGTATCGCCGGTTTCGCAGATTGGGCCGACGATATGCGCGGTCATCTTCTGACCGGTCGGGCGCACCGCCTCGAAATCGTGCCAGGCGCCATACATTGCTGGGCGGGCGAGGTCGTTCATCGCCGCATCGACAATCACGAAGGGGGTATTGTTGGAGCTACGCTTCACGCGGATCGCGCGGGTCAGCAGCACGCCGGCATTGCCGACGATCACCCGGCCGGGTTCGAACATCAGCGTCACGTCCCAATTGCCGCAGACGCGGGCCACCATCGCGCCATATTCGGCCGGGGTCGGGAATACCTCGCCCGCCTTGTACGGCACGCCCAGCCCGCCGCCGAGATCGGCATGAGTCACGGTCTGGCCATTGGCGCGCAGTTCCGCGATCAGCGCGCCCAGCTTGACGAAGGCATCTTCCAGCGGCTGGAGCTGCTGCAACTGGCTGCCGATGTGGACGGCCACCCCGCGCATGTCGAGGCCGGGCAGCGCGGCAAGGCGGGCATAGATCCCGGCGGCGCGATCGATCGGCACGCCGAACTTGTTCTCGGCCTTGCCGGTGGAGATCTTCTCGTGCGTGCGGGCATCGACATCGGGATTGACCCGCAGGGCGCAGGCGGCGCGTTGCCTGCGCGCGGCGGCCACGGCGGCAAGCTCGACGCCTTCTTCCTCGCTCTCGATATTGAACTGGCCGATCCCGGCATCGAGGCCGAGGATCATCTCGCGCTCAAGCTTGCCGACACCGGAAAAGACGATGTCCTGCCCCGGCATCCCGGCGGCCAGCGCGCGGGCCAGTTCCCCACCCGAAACCACATCGGCGCCCAGCCCCTGGCGCTGCATCACCCGCAGCACGGCCAGGTTGGGATTGGCCTTGATCGCAAAGGCCACGTGCTTCTTCGGCAGGGCGGCCAGTCCATCGACGAAGACCTGGGCATGGCGCTCCAGCGTAGCGCGCGAATAGACATAGACCGGCGTGCCGACTTCCGCGGCAATCCGGCTCAGAGGAACCTGTTCGGCGTGCAGTTCGCCGTTGATGATCTGAAAATGGTCCATGAAAACTTACTCGTCGGAAGGGGGCAGGTCGAACGGATCGTCAGTGCGTTCTTCCGATTTTCGCCGCAGTTCGACGCTGCGTTCCGGAGCCGCCTGGAGCCCGGGTTTCAGCAGTTCCTCGGCCTTGGGCCGATCCTCGCGGCCATGGGGGGCCACGGGCAGCTCCTTGCCCGCCGCTGGCTTGAGGTCCGAGCGCTGGCCGCAGGCGCCCAGCGCCAGCAGGAACACAGCGGGAAGGACCAGACCACGCATTGCCATTACTCCAGCCCCAGCGCGCCGCGCGCTTCGGCCACGCGGAGCCTTACCTGCTCCGGCGCGGTTCCGCCATAGCTGGCACGCGAGGCGACCGAGGCATCGACCGACAGTGCGGCGAAGACCCGCTCGTCAATCCGCGCATCGATGGCTTGAAGGTCCGCCAGCGGCAGGGCATCCAGCGCCACGCCCCGGCTTTCGGCCAGCTTTACCGCCGCCCCGGTGATGTGATGCGCCTCGCGGAAGGGGATGCCCGCCTGGCGCACCAGCCAGTCGGCGAGGTCGGTCGCGGTGGCATAGCCCAGTTCGGCCGCCGCACGCATCCGCTGGGTGCGGAAGGTGGCGCCCGCCACCATGCCTTCCATCGCGGCCAGGCACAGGGTGAGCAGCCCGGCGGCTTCGAAGACCGGAGGCTTGTCGTCCTGCATGTCCTTCGAATAGGCCAGCGGCAGGCCCTTCATCGTGATCATCAGGCTGGTCAGGCTGCCCACGATCCGCCCGGCATGGCCGCGCACCAGTTCGGCCGCATCGGGGTTCTTCTTCTGCGGCATGATCGAGCTGCCGGTGGACAGCGCATCAGGCAGGGTCACGAAGCCGAAGGGCTGGCTGGCCCAGATGATGAATTCTTCCGCCAGCCGCGACAGGTGCAGCGCGATCTGGGCGGCGGCCATCAGGTAATCGAGCGCGAAATCGCGGTCCGATACGGCGTCCAGGCTGTTGCGGGTCGGCTCGGCAAAGCCCAGCGCGTGGGCCGTGGCCTGCCGGTCGATCGGGAAACCGGTCCCGGCCAGGGCGGCAGAGCCCAGCGGGCACTGGTTCAGCCGGGCGCGGGCATCGGCGAGGCGCGACCGATCGCGCGCGGCCATCTCGAAATAGGCCAGCAGGTGATGCCCCAGCGTGACCGGCTGCGCGGTCTGCAAATGGGTGAAGCCGGGCATGATGCTGTCGGCATGTTCGCCCGCGCGGGTGACCAGCGCGACCTGCAGCGCCTCTAGCCCCGCGTCCGCCTGATCGATCGCATCGCGCACCCACAGGCGGAAATCGGTCGCCACCTGGTCATTACGGCTGCGCGCGGTGTGCAGCCGTCCCGCCGCCGGGCCGATCAGTTCGGCCAGCCGGCTTTCAGTGGTCATGTGGATGTCTTCAAGGTCCCAGTTCTCGGGGACGCCATGGGCCTCGTATTCGGCAGCGACCTGGTCGAGCCCCGCTGCAATCGCGGCGGCATCCTCGGCGCTGACGATGCCCTGTGCGCCCAGCATCGCGACATGAGCCTTTGACGCGGCGATATCTTGCCGCCACAGCGCCTTGTCGAAGGGGATCGAGGCATTTATCTCGCGCATGATTGCCGACGGCCCTTCCGCGAACCGTCCGCCCCACATGGTATTGGAGCCGCTCTTGCTGTTTTCCCGCTCGCTCACGCTCGCCGTCCTTGGCTGTGCCCTGCTGGTCGGGGGGTGCGATAGGGAAACCACGGCGGATAAGCAACCGGCGGCGGGGACCGAAGCGGCGCAGGCCGCGGGCGGCGAGCTGACCGGGACAATCGACCGCAGCCGCAAGGGCAGCGAACTGCCCGAATTCACGCTGCGCGACGCGGCGGGGAACAAGGTCGAGCTGTCCAGCTTGAAGGGCAAGCCGCTGCTGATCAACCTCTGGGCCACCTGGTGCGCCCCCTGCGTGGCCGAACTGCCGATGCTGAACCAGCTGGCCAAGGAGCGCGAAGGGCAGATGAAGGTCCTGACCATCTCGCAGGACCTTCCCCCGGCGGACAAGGTCGCCCAGTTCCTGAAGGCGCGCGGGGCTGATCGGCTGGAACCCTGGCTCGACCTCGATGGCGAGCTGACCGTGCAGTACAAGCTGACCGTCCTGCCAACGACGATCTACTACGATTCCCAGGGGCGCGAGGTCTGGCGCTTTGTCGGCGGGCACGACTGGACCAATGCCGAAACGAAGGCAATGCTGGCTGAGGGGAAATAGCCCGTCGCCGCCACCTGGGGTTTGGTCACCGCCGTATCGGCGAGGCCGTCCTGCGCGCGCTTGGCTATGAACGGATCGGCGATCGCGGCCATGGGGGCCCTACCCCGCAAAACCGTTATCCAGCGGCTCCTCGAATGCAGTCGAACTACAGCCGAACGGCCCCGATCTAGCCCGCACAGACCCAACCGACCGGAGGTGAA
>Ga0315904_10007002_pt1 | contig 15232 bp, 10 predicted proteins | sample LakEriMetagenome_6_FD_203529 | JGI IMG/M metagenome (GOLD analysis project Ga0315904, IMG submission 203529) | Freshwater fungal communities from buoy surface, Lake Erie, Ohio, United States - Buoy 12 MA120 | ecosystem: Environmental > Aquatic > Freshwater > Lake | place: USA: Lake Erie, Ohio... | reverse complement strand
GGTGGATTTGTCCACGCCGGCGAAACCCTCGAAGCAGCCGTGCGGCGCGAACTGGAGGAGGAAACGTCGGTCCACGCAGTCTACCTTGAACAATTCCATGCCTTCAGCGCCATCGACCGCGACCCCCGCGAACGGGTCGTGAGCGTTGCCTTCTGGGCACTCGTGAGAAAATCCGACCACCGGGCGGCCGCCGCCACGGACGCCGCCGATGCCCAGTGGTTTCCCATCACGGACCTGCCTCCGCTCGCCTTCGACCACGCCGACATCGCCGCAGCCGCCGTCACCCAACTGCGCGAACGCATCCGGAGCCAGCCAGTCGGCTTCAGCCTCCTGCCGGAAAAATTCACCCTGACGGAACTCCAGACGCTCTACGAGGCGATCGCGGGCGAATCGCTCGACAAACGGAATTTCCGCAAACGGATCCTCGCACTCGGATTCCTCACAGCCCTCGCGGAAAGCCGCAGCAGCGGCGCACACCGCCCGGCCCAGCTCTTCCGCTTCAACCTCACCCAATACCAACGCCTCGTGCGCCGCGGTTTCCACTTCGACCTATGACCCATTCCCTCCCCTGCAATTCCCTCGAACTGTCGGCCGCCCTCGCCTTCGGATGGCAGCCGTCATGGTGCTTCTTCTGGCACGCTTCCCGGCCGGCTGGCTGCTTCAGCCAATGGTGGCCCCACCACCCGTTCCGCATCGATGGCCTCACCTACCGCACCGCGGAACACTGGATGATGGCAGAAAAAGCCCGGCTCTTCGGCGACACCGATGCCCTTGACGCCATTCTCGCGGCTCCCGACCCGGGAACTGCCAAGAAACTCGGCCGCTGCGTCCTCGGCTTCGATAACCCGCTCTGGGAAACCGCCCGCGAAGGGATCGTCCTCCGCGGCAACCTCGAGAAGTTCCGCCAGCACCGGGAACTCCGCATCGCCCTCGTGGCCACTGGCTCGGCCATCCTCGCCGAAGCCAGCCCCACGGACCGCATCTGGGGCACCGGCGTCCCGGCAGACCACCCGGACACCTTCATCCCCGCCCGCTGGCCGGGCCTCAATCTCCTCGGCTTCCTCCTCATGAAGGTCCGCAGCTCCCTCGCGTGACGCCGCCCGCTTCCCATGAACCACCACTCTCCCCTGCTGACCGATCTCTATCAGCTGACCATGGCGGCCGGCTACTGGCACCATGGCCGCGCTTCTCAGGAAGCCGTCTTTCACCTCTTCTTCCGCAAACCTCCCTTCGGCGGCAGTTATGCCATCGCGGCCGGACTCGCAGACGTCATCGACTTCCTCAATGACTTCCAGTTCAGCCCGCAGGACCTCGCCTACCTCGCCACCCTGACCGGAAACGACGGCCAACCGCTCTTCGCGCCGGCCTTTCTCGACTACCTCGCGGCGCTCCGCTTCACCGGCGATCTCGATGCCATGCCGGAAGGCACGGCGGCCTTCGCCCACGAACCTCTCCTCCGCGTCCGCGCTCCCATCCTCGAAGCCCAGCTCCTCGAATCAGCCCTGCTCAATTTCGTCAATTTCCAGACGCTCATCGCCACCAAGGCCAGCCGCGTCTGCCGCGCCGCCAGCCCGCAGCCAGTCCTCGAATTCGGACTCCGCCGCGCCCAGGGACCCGACGGTGCCCTCTCCGCCAGCCGCGCCGCCTTCATCGGCGGATGCGAAGCCACTTCGAATGTCCTCGCCGGTCAGCGCTTCGGTATCCCCGTCCGAGGCACCCACGCCCATTCATGGGTCATGTCGTTCGATTCGGAACCAGAAGCCTTCACCGCCTACGCCGACGCCATGCCGGGCAACTGCACGCTCCTCGTCGATACCTACGATTCCCTCGACGGCATCCGCCACGCCATCACCACAGGCATCGAACTCCGCCGCAAGGGCCACCGCCTCGCCGGCATCCGGCTCGACTCGGGCGACCTCGCATGGCTCAGCCAGCAGGCCCGCCAGATGCTCGACGCCGCCGGGCTCCACGACACAGCCATCGTCGCCAGCAATGACCTCGACGAGGAAGTCATCGCCAGCCTCAGACAGCAGCAGGCCGCCATCACAGTCTGGGGCGTCGGCACCCAACTGGTCACCGGCGGCACCCATTCCGCCCTCGGCGGTGTCTATAAACTGGGAGCCATCCGCAACCCGGACGGATCATGGTCCCCGAAAGTGAAACGGAGCGAACAGGCAGCCAAAACGTCGCTCCCCGGCATCCTCCAGGTCCGCCGCTTCTCCCAGCACCATCACTTCATCGGCGATGCCATCTTCGATACCACCGAGGGCTGCCCGCACGCTCCCGTGATCCGTGACCCCGCCGATCCCTCGCGCACCAAATCGATCCCTCCAGAGGCCAGCCACGATGACCTCCTCGTCCCCATCTTCCGCCGCGGCCAACCCGTCTACCAATCGCCCAGCCTGACGGAAATCCAGGCCCGCACCGCCAGCCAACTCGCGCAGCTCAGCCCGGAATCACTCCGCTTCCTCCACCCGTACCGCTACCCGGCCGGACTCACCCCGCAGCTGGCCAGCCTCCGCGACAAACTCATCGCCGCCGCTGCTCCGGCCAGCCCACCGGCCAGCATCTGACAGGAAAACCCTGCCCCTCCCTGACATCTCGACCATGCCAGCCGCCATTCCCTTCCGCCGGTCCTACTGGGTCGAACCACACCGCCTCCTCGCGGGCTTCCTCCCGGGCGACAAGGACCCCATCACGGCCACCGCCAAATGCAGCGCTCTCATCGGATCGGGCATCCGCCTCGTCATCAATCTCATGGAGGAATCAGAACCGGACTGGCACGGTCATCCCTTTGTTCCGTACGACGAAACCCTGCGCCACTGCGCCGGCCTCCTCGGCACGCAGGCCAACATGCTCCGCTTCCCCATCCGCGACGTCGACGTCCCTTCGCACAGCCACATGTCGGCCATCCTCGACGCCATCGACCACGGCATCGCCTCGGGCGGCGTCTACGTGCACTGCCGCGGCGGCCGCGGCCGCACAGGCACCACCATCGGCTGCTGGCTCGTCCGACACGGCTTCGCTTCACCGCAGAACGCCCTCGCTTCCCTCGCCACACTCACAGCACACGACCGCACCTCGTTCCCCCACATCCCGGAAACCACCACCCAGCGCCAGTTCATCCAGTCATGGCAACGTCATCAATGATCCCAAAACACCAGCGCCTCCTCGGCGGCCTCTGGGGCTCGCTCGCCGGCGACGCCCTCGGCGTGCCCGTCGAATTCCGCCCGCGCCCGTCGCTCACGGCCGACCCGGTCACGGATATGCGCGGCTTCGGTACCCACCACCAGCCAGCCGGCACATGGAGCGACGATTCATCCCTCCTCCTCTGCACCACCGAAAGCCTCCTCACGGGCTCGTTCAACCCAGCTGACCTCGCGGCCCGCTTCGTGAAATGGAAAAACGAAAACCTCTGGACGCCGCATGGCTCGGTCTTCGATATCGGCATCGCCACCAGCACGGCCATCAGCCGCCTCGCCGCAGGCACCCACCCGCTCACCGCTGGCGGTTCATCGGAAAACTCCAATGGCAACGGCTCGCTCATGCGCATCCTCCCGCTCACCCTCTTCTGCGCAGCCGATCCCACCGAATCCATGACGGCTTCCCTCGCCATGGCCTCGTGCCTCACCCACGCCCACCCACGGTCCCAGCTGGCCTGCGCTTTCTTCGGTCTCTTCGTCCGCCCGCTGCTCGACGGAGCCACCCCAGCCGACGCCCTCGCCTCGGCCGCCTCGCTCTTCCCAACCACCGCCGCAGCCCTCGCACCAGCCGAACTTCCCCACTTCAACCGCCTCCTCAACCCCGCGTTCGCTTCCCTCCCGGAACACGAAATCCACGGCAGCGGCTACGTCATCCATACCCTCGAGGCTTCCCTCTGGTGCCTCCTCAATACCACCTCGTTCGCAGAAGCCACCCTCCGCGCCGTCAATCTCGGCGAAGACACCGATACCACCGGATGCGTCACCGGCGGCATCGCCGGAATTCTCTACGGCATCGACGCCATCCCGACCGCATGGATCAATTCCCTCGCCCGCCACGATGACGTGGCCGCGCTCTTCGACCGCTTCCTCAGGGTCATCCCACACTGACTCCCCCACCGTCTTCCTCCCCGGCCATCCTCGCCAGCTTCTGCCGCAGCGTGGAACGATGCAGCCCCAGCGCCGCCGCCAGTCGCGTGGGCTTGTTCCCATGACGCGGCAGCAGATGCGCCAGCAACCGCTGCTCGAGTTCCCCCACCAGCCCACTCCACGGCAGCCCCGCCACCGCCGGATCGGATAACCATTCACCCAGCGCCCGGTCGAGCGCAGAGGCCCCCGCCACTTCTCCGCACGAAGCCACATGCGGCGGCAGATGACTGCGCAGAATGACTGGCCCACCAGCCGCTTCCCGCGCATACCGCAGAACCTGCCGCAGTTCCCGGACATTCCCCGGCCACGGCCACGACTGCAGCGCCGCCATCGCCCGATCCGTCACTTCCAGCCCGCCTTCCCCCATGCCCACGGAAAGCGCCGCACACAGCGCAGGAATGTCGGACACCCGCTCACTCAAGGGCGGCAGCGGCACTTCCCCCGGACTCAGCTGATAGAACAGATCTTCCCGGAACTGCCCGCGCCGGATCAATTCACGCAGATCCTGCCCGGAGGTCGCAATCACCCTGAGCCCGCCACCTTCACTCCACAGATAGTCCCGCAGCACTTCCTGAAGCGATCCCGACAGCGCGCCGACTTCCTCCAGAATCAGACTGCCCTTCCCGGATCCACACCGCAATTCCCGCAGTTCCCCGGCTTCCACCACCCTGACAGGTTCCTGCCCCCGCCGCGACTGACGGTGAATGATCCCTGCCACCAGGGACTTCCCGGAACCGGACGGACCAGTCACCAGCACGGGCGCTTCCCCCGCACAGGCCCGCGCAATCGCCGCAAACGCCAGCTGCAGCGACATCGCCCCTCCCACAAACAATGCCGGCCCCGCCCCCGCCGCCTCATCCGCCGCTGCCTTCGCTTCCCGCCCGCCCGCCTCCACCAAGGCAGCCACCCGATCCTGAAACTGCCGCAGATCGAGAGGCTTGACCATGTAATCGGCCGCCCCCGCCCGCCGCGCCGCAATGGCATTCTCCAGATGACCATGCGCCGTGATCACCAGCACCGGAAGCCCAGCATCGCCCGCCCGCAGCTCACTCACAAGATCCAGCCCATTCATGTCGGGCAATCCAATGTCGACCACCACCGCATCCCATCGGCCCGACGCCATGCGGCTCAGTCCAGCCCTCCCCCCGGCAGCACTCTCAACCACATACCCACGGCGCCGCAGCGCAATCTCCAGCGCCGCACTAAGCGACGGCTCGTCTTCAATGATCAGAACCCGCGCACTCATGATGATTCTTCCTCTCCACCGCCGCTTCCCGGCATCTTCAGCACTACAAGAGCCCCTCCACCCGCCTCATTCGACACCACCACCTCTCCCCCATGCGCCCGCATCACTTCACTCGCCACCGTCAATCCCACCCCCATCCCGCCTTCCTTCCCGGAATAAAATGGCTCGGCCCAGCGACGCAGCGCCTCCCCGGAAAAACCACCGCCCCCATCCCGCACTTCCCAATGCACCCAACCCGCCTCCCCACTCACCCGCAGCCGTACCTCGCCACCCTCCGGCGACGCATGAATCGCATTCTGCAGCACATTCGCCACCGCCTGACCCAGCCGCACCCGGTCCCCCAGCACTGACCAATCACCACCACCATCCGCCACCACCAGACGCACCCGCGCCAGCCGCGCCGCAGGCTCCAGCATCGCCACCGCCTCGCTCAGCACTTCCCCCGCCCGCACCAGCCTCCGCACAGGCGGCTCTGGCCTCGCCAGCAGCATCCACTGCTGCACCAATCCCTCAATCTTCCCAGCCTCCCGCACAATGCACGCCACCGACTCCCGCCCCGTCTCCCCCACTTCCTCGCTCAGCAGCTGTCCATGCAGATGAATGGCCGAAACCGGATTCCTCACCTCGTGCGCCAGCGACGCCGCCATCCGGCCAAGCATGGCATGCCGCTCTGCCCTCTCGCGCTGACTCCGTTCCTCCCGCAGCGCCTTCCCCGTATCCGCCAGCGCCCGCGCCAGTTCCCCAATCTCATCGCGACGCCCAGTCTCAGGCAAAACCGTCAGCGATTCCACCCGCGGCAGCACCGCCGCCAATGACCGCAGCGGCCGGATCAATCCCCGCGCCAGCCACCACCCCGCCAACAGCGCCATCAGCACAAATGCCCCCACCGCCGCAAGAGCCGGACCCGCCACCGCCCAGCGCGACCCCCGTTCCCGCACCAGCACCATCCGCCATCCTCCCCCCAAGTCTCCCTCAGCCACCAGTTCCCGCCCCACCACCCGACCGCCCCAGCCCGGCCCACCACCATCCACCCCCACCACTTCCCCTCCAGGCCCCCGGAAATACACCCGGCAACCCAGCAGATTCCCCAGCTGCTCCGCCAGCTGACCGGATTTCGGCAACCCCGCCCGCTCCACAAAGGCCGCATTCGCCCGCGCCTGTTCCCCAAACGCTTCCCGTTCCCGCCGCCCTTCCCCCCATCCCAGCAACCCCAGCAAGGCCAGCGACCCCACCAGTACCAAAACCACCAGCACCCACAGAAACCGCCGGGTCAATCCACGGAAAATAGTGCGATCATGCGCCATGAATCGAGAGAAATGGACAATTTCTGTTCACCGGTGGAAATGGCGGACAACGGGCGGCCTTTGTAATCTCCTCCGCCACCCCATGCAACTCCCAAAAGCCCTTTTCCTCGCCCTCCCGCTCGCCGCTTCCCTCCACACATCGGCTGCCGAACCAGTCACCGCACCATCTGCACCCACGCCAGCACCCAACCCAACCACCGGAAGCACTGCCCCGCTCCCGGACATGACAGTCACAGCCACCCGCTCACCACTCGCCGCCGCCTCGGCCCCTGCCATGGTCCGCGAACTGTCTTCCCAGCAACTCGAGGAACGTCTCGTCCGATCCCTCCCGGAAGCCCTCCGCGAACTGCCCGGCGTCAGTGTCCAGAAAACCGCCAATGGCCAGGCTTCCCCTTTCATCCGCGGCCTCACCGGCTTCCGCAACCTCGCCCTCATCGACGGCATCCGCTACAATAATTCCACCTTCCGCGACGGCCCGAACCAATACTGGACTCTCATCAATCCTCTCTCGCTCGACCGCGTCGAACTGGTCCCCGGCCAGGGCGCCGTCCTCTACGGAAGCGATGCCATCGGCGGCACCCTCAACGCCCTCACCAGGCACAGCGGCTTCCGCTCGGCCCCAGCCGGCCAATCGTTCACCTCAGGCAGCAGCTTCTACCGCTTCGCCTCCGCTGAACGCAGCCACACGGGCCACCTCGAATTCAATGCCGGCTCCGGAAACGACTGGGGACTCCACCTCAGCGCCACCGGCCGATCCTTCGGCGATGTCCAGGCCGCCGAACTCGGCCGACTCCCCACCACCGGCTACGACGAATGGGCCTACCACTCCCGCTTCGACGCCGCCCTCTCGGACCAATGGGACCTCACCGCCGTCCACCAGCAGACCCGCCAGAACGATGTCTGGCGCACCCACTCCACCATCTTCTCGAAATCATGGAATGCCTCCACCGCAGGCACGGACCTGCGCCGCTCCTTCGACCAGCAACGCACTCTTTCCTACCTCCGCCTCACCGGAAATACCCCAGACCAGATCGTCGACAGCACAACCTTCACGGCGTCCTACCAGACCAATGACGAATCCGCCCACCGGACCCGCGCCTCGCAACGCACGGACCTCGGCGAAACCAATGTCGGCACGCTCGGATTCGACCTCCAGTTCACCCGCCAGACCCCCTTCGGAAACCTCACCTTCGGGGCCGATTCCTACCGCGATTCCGTCGATTCCTCCACCACCAGCCAATCCCCGGGCAGCCCCGCCATCCCCGCCGTTCAGGGCCCCGTCGGCGATGACAGTTCCTACGGCCTCCTCGGCGTCTTCCTCCAGGACGAAATCACCGCAGGCGAACACTTCCACCTCTTCCTCGGCGGCCGCTACACCAACGCCAGGGCCGACATCGGCCGATTCCTCAACCCAGTCACCGCCAAAGCGGACAGCTTCGCCAGTTCATGGGACCAATTCGCCGGCAGCGCCCGCTTCGTCCTCGACCTCGACAAAAATGACCGCGTCGCCCTCACCGGCGGCGTTTCCCAGGGCTTCCGCGCCCCCAACCTCTCAGACCTCTCCCGACTCGATATCGCCCGCAGCGGCGAACTCGAAATCGCTTCCACTTCCCTCTCCCCGGAAAAATCCCTGAACTTCGAAATCGGCCTCCGTACCGCCACCGACCGCTTCTCAGGCTCCATCGTCTACTTCCATAACCTCTTCGACCAGTTCATCGTCCGCAAACCCACCGGAGAATCGTCCGACGAAGCCACCGTCGTCTCCAAGGCCAACAGCGGCGACGGCTACGCCCATGGCCTCGAAGCCTCCACCCAGTTCGCCCTCACGGACCATTGGTCGCTCTTCGCCGACCTCACATGGACGGAAGGCGAACTGGATCAGTACCCCACCCGCAACCCCCTCCGCGTCACCGAACCCCTCAGCCGCGTCGTCCCCCTCATGGGCCGCTCCGGCATCCGCTGGCAGAACAACCAGCTCTGGTCGGAACTCGTCTGCCTCGCCGCCTCCCGCGCCGACCGACTCAATTCCAGCGACCGCGCCGACACGGACCGCATCCCCCCAGGCGGCACCCCGGGCTGGACCCTCGTCTCCCTCCGCGGCGGCTGGAACTTCCACGAACACGCGTCCCTCACCGCCTCGCTCGATAACCTCCTCGACGATGCCTACCGCGTCCATGGCTCGGGATCAAACGAACCAGGCTTCGGTGGCTCCGTCGGACTCACCCTCCGCTTCTGATCCCCACCGCATCTGCGGTCCCCCTCACGGAAGGAAAATGCTGGCACGCGCCGCCCAGTGCGGTACAACGCTGGCGCTTTTCCTCATGCCCAGACGACTCAGCTCCATCGCCCCGGATTGGTGGGACTACACCACCCTCGAACCCGACCTCATCAGCGACGCCGCCCGCCTCACGGAACGCGACCTCGCCCAACTGTCCCGCCCAGGCTTCCAGATCGCCTTCTACGATACCCTCGAGGACTTCTACCTCGCCGAAGCCCTCGAATACATCACCGCATGGCAGCAGGCCACCCCAGACAACCCCGTCGGCATCTGCGGCCCCATCGGACCCACCGAACAACTCCCCCTCGTCGCCAGACTCGTCAATTCCCTCAACCTCAACCTCGGCTCCGCCCACTTCTGGGGCATGGACGAATGGTGCGACGGTACCACCGAAGTCCCCGCTTCCCACCCCCTCTCCTTCGAAAAAGCCGACCGCGAACTCTGCTTCAACCGCATCCGCCCGGACCTCGCCATCCCGGAAGCCAACCTCCACTTCCCCGCCGCCCACACCGACCCCTACAGGGCCTCATGGCACGCCGGAATCCGCTGCGCCATCATGCAGGGCGGTCAGGGCGACATCAAACACTGGGCCTTCAACGACCCCCTGCCCCGCTCCGGTCAGTGGTCGCTCGAACCTCCCCCACCCGCTGAATACCGGAAACTCGCCACCCGCATCGTCGACCTCCACCCGGTCACCCTCATGCAGAATGCCAGAACCTCCGGCGGCGGCAATGTCACCATGGTTCCCCCCAAAGCCATCACCGTCGGCCCCGCGGAAACATGGCTCGCCGATAAAGTCTCCATCTGGCACGCCGGTACCCACGACAACCCTCTCGGCCAGCGCCTCACCGCCCTCATGATCTCCAAACGCATCGCCGACTCCGCGGTCCCCATGTCCCTCCTCGCCGACCACCCGAACGTCCAGTTCAATTACTTCCGCGGCGGCCTCGGATCCTGCGCCATCGAAATGCACTGAAACCCACCACCACCTTCCCTCCCGCCCGCTCCGCCCCACCATGCCCGTCTTCTGGAAAACCGCCGCCCTCCTCGCCCTCTCCAATGTCTTCATGACCTTCGCATGGTACGGCCACCTCCGGAACCTCAGCTCGAAACCATGGTGGATCGCCGCCCTCCTCAGCTGGGGCATCGCCCTCTTCGAATACCTCGTCCAGGTCCCCGCCAACCGCATCGGCCACTCCGGCGGCCTCTCCCTCGCCCAACTCAAAATCCTCCAGGAGGCCATCACCCTCCTCATCTTCATCCCCTTCGCCATCTTCTACATGCGCGAATCCCCCAGACTCGACTTCCTCTGGGCCGCCCTCTGCCTCATGGCCGCCGTCTATTTCGTCTTCCGAGGCCAGCCAGCATCATGATCCCGTAATTCCGATCGCCTGATTTCCTCTGCCGACCTTTCCCGTCACCCGTTAAACCAATCTTAAATCACCGCTGCTGTACGCAATTTATTTGTGACGGTTCCGACCCCTTTATCTTGTCATTGGCCTACGTTTGTGCGTATTTTTCAACAACGAACCTCCCCTTGTTCATGAAACCACTCCTCACCTCTGCCACCGCGCTCCTCGCTGCGGTCTCGCTCTCCCCGGCAGCCCTCCTCCTCAACGAGGTTCACCTCAATCCGCCCAACCCGGACCAGGACTTCGAATTCATGGAAATCCGCAGCACCACCAGCGGAGTGGAAGCCTGCACCAATGTCTGGGTCATCATCATCAATAACGACCGCTTCGATGCCGACCTCCCCGTCGGAGATCCCAACCGCATCCTCAACCTCGGCGAAATCCGCGAGGCATGGAGCCTCAATGACTTCTCCACCGGCCCCAATGGCCTCCTGATGATCGGCAATGGCTACTCCAGCGTCCCCAAGGGCGGCGCATGGTCAGGGGCCATCGACGCCACCACCTCCACCGCCGACCCCGCAGGCATGGGCAGCGGCGACATCGCCTCCAATGACGGTCTCTCCATCCTCCTCGTCTCGGGCTTCTCCGCCGTCCGCAACGAAACCACCGGCAAATGGCCGGACGTCGATGTCAACAACAACGGAATCTTCGACTGGTCGGAAACCCCCATCCCCAATGGCGCCAACTTCACCGCCGCCCCATGGACCGCCATCCTCGACAGCGTAGGCACCCGCGACCGCGATAACGAATCGGCTTCCCCTCAGCCCTTCAATCCCTACGTCGCCACCACCGCCAACCTCAGCTCCCAGTGGCTCAGTTCCTCCCTCGGAAACCGCGACCCCGATACCTTCGCCCGCCAGGCCGGCAATAATACCGCCAACAGCGCCGCCGCATGGTACGGCGGTAAAATCGTCGGCCTCACCTCGACCTCCATCACCTACGAAGTCGGACGCACCTTCGGACCATCCAACATGCTCGGCGAAGTCACCCCAGGCCGCGCCAATCTCAGCACTTCCCTCCCCGCCACCAGCTTCCGCATCAACGAAGTCGGTCTCAATCCCTCAGGTCCCGGCGAAAACGACCTCTACCAGTACGTCGAAGTCCGCAATACGGGCAATTCCGCCCGCAGCCTCGCCGGATACTGGCTCGTCGTCGTCGACAGCTTCGACGGCTCGGCCAGCACCAATGACCAGGACCCGGGCGTCGGTCGCATCCTCGAGGAATGGGACCTCACGGACATGGCCACCGGCACCAATGGACTCCTCCTCCTCGGCGACGAAATCACCCCGGCCTTCAATCCGTTCAAGGACCTCCCCTCAGCCGCTTCTTCGTACGGCGACCCCGTCGCCCGTACCTCCACCCCAGTCGCCACCGGCTGGGGCCTCGGCGACCTCCGCTACAAGGACGGCTTCACCCTCTTCCTCGTCCAGAATTACGTCCCCCCGGTCAATAAGGACCTCGATGGCAACAACGACGGCGTTCAGGACGCGTTCTTCACCGGCACCATCGTCGATCAGATCGGCTTCACCCAGGTCGGCAAAACCACCATCGGCCGTACCTACAGCACCGTCGATCTCCGCTCGGTCATGCCGACTTCCATGATTCCGGACAACCTGTCCCGGAAACCTGGCAATGACACGGTCTCCACCGCCGCATGGTACGGCGGCAACTACCCCCAGGACAGTCCCGGCTTCACCATCGGCTTCGCCCCGTCCAATCAGGTCGCCGGCCAGCCCTTCGGAGCCACATGGTTCGGTGGCTTCCGCGGCGCAGGCACCCCGGGCCTCCTCAACCTCACCACGGAAATCTCCCAGGCGTCCCCCCCAGTCCCCGCCAGCATCCGCATCAGCGAGGTCATGATCAATCCGTCCAATACGGAAACCGGCCGCGACGACACCAACGAATACATCGAGATCTCCAGCAGCAACGAAGCCATCGCCTACATGGACCAACTCTGGGTCCTCGTCATCGACCTCGAAGGCACGGTCGGCCTCGTCCGCAGCAGCTTCTCCCTCTCCGGCTACACCACCGGCACCAATGGCATCGCCCTCGTCGGCGACAACTACGACGCCGCCAATGCCTACCCCTACCGCAATACCGACGGACCCATCGCCCCGTACTGCACCGCCTTCGACCCCCCGGTCGCCATCGGTGGCAATGACTTCCCCAACGATGGCATGGCGCTTCTCATCATCCGCGGTCCCAAAGGCCCGCTGACCGTCACCACCGATGGCCAGAAAATCGAAGGGAACATCGCCGGAGGCAACCTCCTGCTCAATCCTTCAGTCTACTGCGACGAACTCGTCGACAGCATCGTCACAAGCAGCGCCAACCCCGGTGCCCCCTACGCATGGCTCGATAACAACACTTTCAAAGTCCACCACGTCTCGCGCAAACCCGGCAACTTCTCCGCCAACAGCGCCAGCGCATGGCACTACGGCCAGATCGACCAGAACGGCCGACCCAACGCCGGCGGCGGTATTGACCCGCTCCTCGACTACACCAGCGTCTTCAGCGGCGAATTCCGCAGCGCTGGTTCCCCCGGCCGCCCCAACCACGCCGGCACCCCCGGCGATATCCTCCCGGGATCCCTCGTCATCAACGAAGTCCACCTCAACCCCCCAGGAGCCGACCGGAATTACGAATACGTCGAGTTCCTCGACGCAAGGAGCGCTTCCCGCAGCCTCAATGGCTACTACCTCCTGATGATCGATAACGTGGTCAATAACACAGGAACGATCCGTCACTACTGGAGCCTCGATGGCATGACCACTGGTTCCAATGGGCTCTTTGTCCTCGGCAACCGCTACCCGACCCCCGGCGATGGCAATAACCCATGGGCCAACGTCATGCGCCCGCAGACGCGCGTCGGCGACCCCCCCGGACGCGAAGGCCTCGCCAGCAGCTTCAGCGACGCCGTGGTAGGCGCAGAAACGGACAATACCAACGTGATGCTGCTCCTCGTCCGCGGCTTCAACCGCTACATCGGCTTCGATACCGATACCAAGAATGCCCTCGGCGTCGACAGCGACGGCGACGGCAGCTTCGACTTCTTCCCATGGAACGGAGGTGCCAACGGAATCCATGACAGCATCATGATCCGCAGCCACGTGGCCACCACCCCTGCCCCCGTTCCCCTGCCGCCCGCCTACCCATGGAACGGCTGGACCTACGGCCTCGCAGAACTCTCCGGACTTTACCTGAATCCTCCCACCCAGCCTTTCTACCACCCGGAATCGTTCGCCCGCTTCCTCGGCGAGAATTCACCGAATTCTCCGGGCTCATGGTACGGCGGCGACCTCGATAATGCCGGAGCCGCCAACGACGGCACCATCACAAAATACAAGACCGCCGTCCAGGACCCCACCCACCCGCCGTTCCCCCAGGGCTTCACGGGCCGCGTCACCCCCGGCCAGCCGAACCTCCCGCGCACGGCCTCGGAGGACAGCGACGGCGACGGAGCCCCAGCCCTCATGGAACTCGCTCTCGGCACCAATCCCGCCGTCGCAGACAATCCCTACCCAGCCCCGGAAGCCGGTGCCGTCACCGTCTCCAGCCAGCCCCACGGATCGTTCACCTACCGCAGAATCCGCGGCGGCACCGTCAATGCCGACAAATCCTACGCCGCCGAAGCCTACACCTACACCGTGGAAACTTCACCTGACCTCCAGTCATGGACCAGCAATGGCTCAACCATCGAACAAGTCGGCACCCCCACCCCGAACGCGGACGGCCTCACGGAAAATGTCACCGTCCGCATGGTCAATCCAGTCACGGGAACCGCCACCCGAGGCTACTTCCGACTCCGCATCGGCCGCCGCTGACCCCGGACTGAATCCCCTCCGCAGGGCGCGTGTTCCCACAAGGGACACGCGCCCTTTTTCGTGCAACCAGCACACCCCGGGCCGTGTCATGCTTCCCGAAGCCCCATCCCGCCGGTCTCCCGCCATGCGACCCACTCTCCTCTTCCTCCTCGCTGCCCTCCCAGCCACCGCTGCCGACCTGCCCCGCGAACACACCGAATTCTTCGAGGCAAAGGTCCGACCCCTCCTCGCGGACAAATGCTACCAATGCCACAGCGCCGCCTCCGGAAAACAAAAGGGCGGCCTCTCCCTCGATACCAAAGACGGCTGGCTCAAAGGAGGCGAATCCGGCCCAGCCATCGTCCCCGGAAAACCAGACGACAGCCCATTCATCCGCGCCATCCGCTACGACGATCCCGACCTCCAGATGCCGCCCCGCGGCGAAAAACTCGACCCCCAGCAGATCGCCACCCTCGAAGAATGGGTCCGCATGGGTGCACCCGACCCCCGCACCGCCGCACCTACCCCCGCCAAAACCGACGGCCGCCTCTCCCCGGAAATGCTCCAGAAGGCCTCCCAGCACTGGGCCTTCCAGCCGCTCAAGGATTCTCCCCTCCCCACCCTCAAGGATCCCGCATGGGCCGACCGCAACCCCATCGATGCCTGGATCCTCGCAGGCCTCGAAGCAAAAAACCTGAAGGCTTCCCCGGCCGCAGACAAACGCACCCTCATCCGCCGCGTCACCCTCGACCTCACCGGCCTCCCACCCTCGCCCGCCGATGTCCTCGCCTTCGTCAACGATGACACACCAGATGCCTTCGCCAAAGTCGTCGACCGCCTCCTCGCCAGCCCCCAGTACGGGGAACGCTGGGGCCGCCACTGGCTCGACGTCGCCCGCTACGCCGATACCCGCGGCCAGGTCCGCCGCGAGCAGACCCCACTCAACCCGCACGCATGGACCTTCCGCGACTATGTGATCGATTCCCTCAACCGCGACAAACCCTTCAATACCTTCCTCCGCGAACAAATCGCCGCCGACCTCCTCCCGGAATCCAAGGA
>Ga0315904_10007001_pt1 | contig 15234 bp, 14 predicted proteins | sample LakEriMetagenome_6_FD_203529 | JGI IMG/M metagenome (GOLD analysis project Ga0315904, IMG submission 203529) | Freshwater fungal communities from buoy surface, Lake Erie, Ohio, United States - Buoy 12 MA120 | ecosystem: Environmental > Aquatic > Freshwater > Lake | place: USA: Lake Erie, Ohio... | reverse complement strand
CACATTGTAGGCATTTTGAGCATCATTTGCTTCCACATTCACTTTTTGCAAAATTACTCTGGGTTCATATGCCTCAATCATCTGAGCAATTTCATTTTCTATACTGTTTTCTGTCAAAGGGTTCATTGGTTCGAACAATAATGCGTTCAATCTTGAACCTAGATCGGGATTAAAAGGTCTATCGTAGTTATTTGTTCGTAATAGATTTCTAACGGAACGTGTGACAGCCTGAAAATCATAACTAACGGCAACATCACCTGTCACCGGTACTCTGGTGAAGGTGAAATCTATGTCCGAATATAGTTTGTTTAGTGTTTGTGCCATCTTTTATTTATGTGCGAAAAGTAAATCGCTTTTTTGGACTTTTGATATCGTCGGAGAAAATTCTTGGGTCAAAACGAAAAATTTCGAAATTTTAGGGTGGGTTAACAGTATTTGCCAAATTGTTCTTCAGATTTGGTGTTCCGATGTAATCATTAATCAGGAACAGTTCTGTCTGACCAATCCTATTGAATTCACTAACTTTATTATACCTATCCACAATCATTTGTGAATTTGCAAAGAAATCAAAGTCTTTTTGTCGATATGTCGTCATTGTGTTTGAAACTTGATTTGCAGCATTTGAAAATGCATTAGCATCCGTCAAACCCAATGAAGAAACGTTGCCAACAAATGAACCCAAGTAAACATTTGATATTGAAAGAAATGTGTTTGATTGATCCGACAGTGTATTTGCAACAAAAAGACTAGAAAAACTACCAATCATAGGTGAGTTGTTCTGTATATTATCGGTTTGATTGACAATATACATAATCAGTTTACCAAAACCTATAGCGGTTTCATAGTGTGGTGAGGTAATATCGAAATCTATTGGTATCACATTGGACATTCTGTCTGTGTGAACCATAAAACGGCCTGCAACGTTTTGCGTCACATCTCTCACGACCATCAGTGCAGGATCCATAATACTGGAAACACCAGGATTACTGAATGTTACATTTATCGTACCTGTGATAACATTTGAAAATGATAAATTCGTAATTGTGTTTGATGTTGACCAGATAACATTGATCGTATTTGATACAGGATTCAAATAATATTGTTCAGTTTCATTTGATATCAAATCGGTTTCTTGCCATGGTTGCATTAATGGTGGCATCATTTTCATTTGTGTCTGAACTGATGGACTCAGTTGTTCAACAGCACCATTAGCTATTGGATCTGTTGTGTCGAATCCTAATAAAGCGTATACTCCAGCCATAATATATCCTTTAAATTGTTACTTCCTGATTCAATGGAGGTGAAGTTGGTCCACCCTTTGCAACATGTGTGTGAACTTTTCTTAATAGAGTGTTAATAACATCAAAACCTAGTAAAGAAGAGGAGATACCATAAGTACCGAGTGGTGCAGACACACTAGAAAAAGAGGTTATTGGTCCAGAACACATTATAGTGGCGGGTATTGCTGGCGTTGGAAGCCCAATGGAAACACCACCGGTCAATGAATAGAATCCCATTACACCAGCACTGATTCCAGATAATGGTCCAGAATCAATTCTTCCTCTCGATGTTATCTTATTGGCCACAAGGCCCGTGGCGATATCAACATCCGCATTTATCTTAACGAAATTTGAATTAATTGTTAGTTTACTTTCCAGACCAGGAACAAGACTTACACTCGATCCAGCATTAATCTTCATGTTACCAAAAGATGATACTGTATGTGTTCCTTGCACTGTCTGTGTGAAATCACCTTTGATGAACTGTTCAACACTACCATCAATCTGTTCAACTTTATCACCCTTTACATAGAAATATGCATCACCGTTGACTGTAATGTTCAATTTTTTGGCTAATTGCCCATCATCAACACCGATAGATATGTTGTGATCACCCAATATAATGTGGTAACCATCTCCAATTATCTTATGTACTTCATCACCGTTTGGATGAATCTCTGTGAATGTTCCAGATTTGTGTTGCAGGCGAACTCGTTCTCTTGTTGGAGTATCATCCATTTCGAATGAATGCCCACCCTTTGTCTGCGTTATAGTATTGTATGGGTATACGGGTTGATAATCACTATTTGCAGCAGATTCTGGTTCTGTCCAAGCAAGGACGCCTTTTGGTTTTGGTAAAGGTGTTGACATGATTTATTAAGGTGAAGAAGCTTTTTCCATTAATGCTCCGGTTGAATTCGCAAACGCAGCATTCGCATTTGGTGTATTTGCACCTATATATGTTATGAAATTATTCGCACCATCTTCTGTTGGATCAGTTATTAATGATAGAAGTTCTGGAGAATAATTTTTCGAATCATTATTAAATTCTAATGTTGTAGAATCTTGTAAATCTTTCACTACACCAACAAATTGATCAGCGATTAATCTTGCTTGACCAACCGTTGCATTTTCAATCTGACTAGGAATAGATTTTATACTGTCAACTGCCTGTTGCAATGAACTGGTGAAGTTTGCAATACACGCAAGTAATAAATTTTTAATTTTTTCTGGTAAACTTTTTATCCAGTTTATTAATTCGATAATTTGTTGTGCAAAGAATACCCACTCTAAAACGCTCTCAATTGCATCAGCCACATCTTCAATAGCTTGATTTATTCTTCTGATGGCATCTTTAGCTAAATCAACAGTCAAAGAAATTTGCCCAGAAAAATCCAGATTTAAAGCTTTACTTATTGCTGCCATTATTTTTTTGACTATTGCAATAGCTTTCTGCAACAAATCTCTCATGCGAGTTGCTGCTTTTAATTTTGCATTACGAATGGCTCTTTGTATTGCAGCAACTGGATTTACCAAACCTAAAGATGCAAAAATATCAATATTGAAGATAAATCTGAAATCACAAACGTGTGTCAAGTTTTTGTTCATAAGGTCAATTGATGATCCCGGAACATAACCTCGAGCCAAACCTGGCGTAGTTTGTACACCAGGCTTTGCAAACACACTTGAGAATACTGAATTTGGTGGAAAACTTTCCTTGATTTTGAAGTTTATTAAATCGAATCCACCGAGATTGACTGTTGTTGGTTTTTGTTCTGTTGCCATTTATACCTCAGATGTAACTATAATCATTTCCATCAACTTTCTTATCCTCTGCTGTCGGTAAGAAACCAGGAATAACACCAAACATTACAGGAAACTGACCAGCTAAACCATCAAAGAAAAATCCAACTACCCAATCATCCAGTTCAGGAGAAGAAAAGGATTTTGAATTGTTGCATGGTTGTATTGGCATAGCCCAAGGCAAATCAGTTACTGGTATCTTCTGTTGTGAATCTTTGGTGCCATCATAGTGCCAACCAAAAATTCGAACTTGGCAACGACCTAAACCAAGAGGATCCATTCTGTTCTCTACGGTTCCAACCCACCAAATTAATCCGTCCTTACCTAAAAAATTTGACATTTAAATTTCACTCCATTAATTGCGTATATCAACATATGCAGCTTGCGAACTATCTTTAGTTATTTCCAAAATAGTCTGGAACACACCTTGTGATTGTAATATATGTCTAACAGATGTTACCAAATATTTACCAGAATAAAACTTATCAAATTGTTTTCTACCATTTTGATAATCTAAAGCTGGTAAATTAAGATTTATTATTGAACCCGCTGTTAGACCGGTATCACCCGGAACTCTAATCTTTAAAATTGTATAATTCGCCAAAGCCAACTGAGCAGTTCTATTCTGTACAGTTTCTTGAACAAAAACATCTGGTATAAGATTCTTTTGAGAAGGATCTAAATTCTGAAATGTTGGTTTCAACTTTTGATTTGAATTTGAAACAACCAATTTTAGAGCACCTCTTGCAAAATCTTTATATTCCGATGCATCTGTTGGTGAATTCTTATTCAGCCTTGAGGTAATGTCTTTTGTATAATCATAATCTTTATAATTAATTGTTCTATTCAAAGGATCAAAAAACATTACCCTATTCGCAAAAGTACCAGAGTTTATTTCATTCAAACTATCAAAGTCTTTGACAAATTGATAATCTAATATAGAAGTCTCTTTTTGTTCAAAAGTTTGACTCTCAATGTTTTTTATATTATATGTGTATGTTTTATATGGTCGATCTTTGTATATACTAGCAATTGATCTGAATTGAAATCCATCTTTTGTTTCAAAAAACAGCATATCCGCACGTTGTTCACCAAACTTAGCTGGTTTTGCATATGTACACAACCAACTTATTGCTTCAAATGGTCGTAGTGTTGGAATTATAAAATCATAAACACCAGTTGTTTTTTCAAAGTTTTGTATATCTATTCTTTTTGGATCAACTTTCAATTGCGTTAAAAGAATGTCAGTTACGATTTGATGTATTGCCTTACCTTTGTAAGATTTTACCACCTTTATTTGTTCAGAGTCAAATAATTCTTTTGAACAGAAGTATATTTTTATAAATTCACTGTTTTGATTTCCAACTGGTTTTCTATCTGGTATTGAATAGATTTGATACTTCTTCAGATTACCAGGTAATTTATTAACGTTTTCTGATCCACCTTTTGTTGATCCAAAACTAATTTGAATTTCCTCTTTGCCCGACAATTGCAATTTTTCTACTAATCCAACACCATCACGCAAAATTACATACCCAGAAATGACAAAACTATACATGTCTTCAAAAAAAGATAGTTCTGTTAAAAGCTTAGTTACATCAAATTCACCAGTTGAAGCAAAGATTCTTAATTCATCTACACTGGCACTTTGAGGGTAATAAGCTACGTTTTTTGGAGTATCGACCATTTTATTCGGACATTAATGTTTCAAATTGTGCATTAACAGTTTCTGCAAATTCTTTCTTTATGACTTTTATTGATCTTTTCGATTCGTTCAATTCTAATTCATATTGATACAATGTTAATGCTGATTTTGAAATTGTTATCGTTGTTGTGCTTGTTGGAAATTGATAAACTGTGGTTGATGGTGACAGAATATCGTAAGTTTCTTCATCAATAGTTATCTTTTTTACCGTTGTGATTCTTGTTGACGATTCGAATTGCGTAATCACCTTTTCATAATGATGTATTGTTGTATATGGATTTTCTGTTGTATACTTTTGAGCAATGTATCTTTCGAAAGATGCACGATCCAATGGCCATCCCCATTGTGGATCACTTATTTCATTTGCATAAAGAATTAACCAGTAGTAATAAGAATCATTGTAATATCTATGTGCAATCATTTCTGGCGTTTCGCCATCCTGCACTTCATATGAATAGAATAAAAGTGGATCATCCAATAAACTTTGTATAATGCTACTTCTGGCCATTAAGTTGACCATGACACTTCGCGTGCCATCTTTTTGAGTTGTAACTACTTTTGGATAGCTTTCAAAATAATTCATTAGAATCCTTCTTTGATCTGAGTCTTATCGACAAGAACAATTTCTTTGAATTGAAGTGACATGGTTGTCTGAATCGGTGCGCCGTTACCTTCAAAAGCTGCCCATCCATTTGGTGCATAATTGACTTCCACTCTTTCCAAAACACTTCTCTTTAAAAGATTTATGTTTGGGTTAACTTTTCCATTGTAACGGAAAGATACATTAAAAACCGATGGGGGAATGAAGAAAAATCCTCCAACACCACCTATTTGTGGTGCAGCATGATATCGGAATGTTCGTATGATAGAGTTTACACTGTTTGTTTCTTCTATAGAACTCGGTGTGAAAGTGAAATTCATTGCATATGTTCTAAAAGTTATACCCTCAAACAACACTTGTTCCTGTGGGTTGAAAACATAACCGGCAGCACTCATTGCTAATTTGGTTGCTGCATTTTCCATAAATGATGTTATAGCTGCTGGACCAAGACTAGACAAAGGTGTAGCATTTACAGCTGTTGCCAAATTTAATTGATTATATGTAGCATCATAATCAAAATTGAGTGTCTCCGGCATATATAACGCAATGGTTGCAATAGAATTGTCTCTTGTTCTGGATGTAACGCTAACCGGAGTTGAGCTAACAGCACTTTTAAACAAAGAGGTTAAGCTGGTTTTAGAAGCACCAGAGATATTTTCAGCAACTTCTTCATCTGGTCTCTTAACGGAATGTCCACCACTTTCATCATTAACTGCTACTGCTGTGTCCGACGAATTTAAACTAATGCCAACTTTTCCCAACGCTTCCTTTAAAGAAACTGGTGCAATTTCATATATATCAAAATATACAGCATGCCCTCTTTTTGAACTTTCCAAATCTTTTGGATAAGCTAAAATATAATTTGGACCAACAGTATATTTTGACTTATAGAGGTCTGCTGCGGGCCCAGCCGAAGGATCAAAAACCGGTTGTGAAACTTCATTGTAAAGTGTTTGAGATGCAGTTGCTGCTCCACCAGGTGCTCCTGCATTGTTTTCTTCTGGACTGAGAATAGTCGCCATTTAGTATACCTTATTCTTTGATTGCAAAATGCATACATAATATTTATATGTCATACAAATCATCTTACAAGGGTCTGTTTAGACCCAGAAATCCACAAAAATATGTGGGTGATCACACAAATATCGTTTATCGCTCGTCTTGGGAGTGTAGGGTGATGAACTGGCTCGACAAAAATCCAGATATTATATCTTGGGCTTCTGAAGAAATGATTGTTCCTTATATATCGCCGGTCGATGGAAAATGGCATAGATATTTTCCAGATTTTCTAGTCAAAGTGCGAACAAAAGACGGAAAACAGAAGACAATGATGCTTGAGGTGAAGCCGAAAAAACAAACAAGTGCACCAGAAGTCAAAAGAAGAGTAACAAAACAGTACATTAATGAAGTTGCAACCTGGGGTGTCAACCAGGCAAAATGGAAAGCCGCCAACGAATACTGTTTAGATCGTGGTTGGGAATTCAAAATCATCACAGAAGAACACCTTGGACTATAACTAAATATTGGATGGCTACAAAACCCTCAATACTCACTAAAATAGCAGAAGAAAAAGCTGCAGCTGGCGTTCAGACAATGAGCCGCCAGTCTTTTGCATGGTTGAAACAAAAGATGTTGCAACTGAGAAATCCGACTGCATACATCCCACCGATGACAAAGGAGAAGTATAGATACACACCACCATCAAATAGACAGAAGTTTTTACTTGGTGGGCTTTACTTCTTCATATACGATCCAAAGGGCAAATCTGAATTACCATATTATGACAGATTTCCACTTGTGATGCCACTCCAGAGAAATGCGGATGGATTTTTGGGTTTGAATATACATTATTTACCAATTAATTACAGAATCCTGTTCATGCGTAAGTTGATGGGTAGAGCCATCTATGATGAGAATGATGAGATTAAACGCATACGCATCACCTATGACATACTGGACGCAACCAGGAGACTCAGGGAGTTCAGGCCGTGTGTCAAACAGTACTTGTACTCACATATTAGATCAAGAATCCTGGCGGTACAACCTGATGAGTGGGATGTGGCAACTTACCTACCTGTACACCAGTTTAAGAAACAACCTGCCAAGACGGTTTGGCAAGATTCTATCGAAGAAATAAGGAATTCATAAATGCCATTAGCAATTGACAAAATTATCTCGTCTTTTAAAGGCGATTTTGCTAGACCAAGTAGATTTGAAGCAATCTTTCCTCTGCCCGGAAGTTTAAATTCCTTTGGCGGTTCGCAAGAATTATTAACATTTCGTTGTGAAAATGCTCAAATACCTGGAAGAACTTTGGCAACAACAGAACAAAGAACTTACGGTCCAGTCGAAAAATTTCCATATCTCACAACATATAACGATCTTGATGTGACTTTGATCGTTGATAGTGATATGAAACAGAAAAAACTATTTGATGCATGGATGGAACTTGTTAATCCATCTTCAACGAACAACTTTAAATATAGAAATACGTATTGTACAGATATTACAATCATACAATATGATGTTACAGACAAAAAAACATATGAAGTAAAATTCATCGAATCCTATCCAATTTCAATCAATCAGATGGATTTGGACTGGAGTGCTGACGGATATCATAAACTGAATGCAACATTTGCATATACTAGATGGGAAACCATTTGAATTTATAAGGAGTTACTATGGCTTTACCAAGACTTGAAGTGCCAACATATGAAATTGAATTGCCACTTTCTAAAAAGAAACTGAAATATAGACCGTTCTTAGTCAAAGAACAAAAGAATCTTTTGATGGCAATGGAATCTGGTGATGCGGATACCATTCAACACAACATCAGAGAAATTTTGAATGTTTGTACATTAACAGAAGATATGGATTTGGATGAACTTCCAATTATTGATATCGAATACTACTTTATCAACCTCAGAGCAAAATCTGTTGGTGAAATTTCAGAATCAAAATATCGTTGCAACAATAAAGTTTCTGAAACGAAAGAATGTGGCAACATCATGGAGTCTAAGATCAATTTGACTGAAATTTATCCACAATCTGAAGAGACAGTTGATCCGGAAGTTGCAATCGATAATAAAATTGTTGTGAAGATGCGTTATCCACAATTTGGTTTAATTAAAGACTCAATCGATATGGACAACATTACTGATGTTACATTCAATATGATTGCAAATTCAATTGAATACATCTATGACGGTGAACAATTTCATTATGCAAAAGAAACGTCAAAAGAAGAGTTGATTGAATTTGTTGAGAGTATGAATCAACAACAATTCGAAAGAATCGAACATTTCTTCAATAACATTCCAAGATTAAAGAAGAAAATTGAAATAGTTTGTTCCAAGTGTGGTTTCAACCACAGTTTGGAAGTGGAAGGGCTCGAAAGTTTTTTCGGGTTATAATTTGTTATGATGATTTAAAGAACTATTACAAGACAAACTTTTCATTGATGCAACACCACAAATATAGTTTGTCTGAGCTTGAGAGTATGATACCCTGGGAAAGGGATATCTACATCACATTATTGATACAATATCTTGAAGAAGAAAATTTAAAAATAAAAGAACGAAGTAGAAAATAATGGCAGATATAAAAGATTCAACAAAAAAGACTACCAAAGGAATTATAGGTGGTCTGATGAGTCTTTTGCGCGGCAGTAATAGAGATTCGGAGACACTTGGTAAAAACTCATCCGATTCTGAAATTCTTGGTGGTATATACAAGTTGATGGTTCAAAAAGAAGCATTCAATAAACTTGAACATGATAGAAGAAAAAACTATCTTGATGAAGAAGAGATTGAAAAAAATAAACGACACAACGAAATAATTAAAGCATTATCGATTCGTAGAAAGCCTGCACCAAAGAAAATAAAGGCTAAAAAACGTGTCAGTGTGCCGCAGATGCCTGGAATACCTGGTAAAGGACCAAAACCATCTAGAGCACCAGCACCTGCTCCAGCACCTGCTCCAGCACCAACTAGACCTTCAGCACCTGCTAGACCTTCAGCACCTGCTCCAGCACCTGCTCCAGCACCTGCTCCAGCACCTGCTCCAGCACCTGCTCCAGCACCTGCTAGACCTTCAGCACCGGCACCATCACAAACTCCGCCAAAACCTGATGCAGGCGAAATTGCTAGGCAACAAGCTGCCGAAAGAGCGAGACAAGCAGCTTTAGAAAAAACTAGAAAAGATGCTGAAGATAAAGCTAGAAAAGAAGCTCAAGAAAGAGCTACTAGAGAAGCTCAAGAAAGAGCTACTAGAGAAGCTGCGGACGCAGCTAAAATAGAAGGGCAAAGAAGAGCTGCTAGAGAAGCTCAAGAAAGAGCTACTAGAGAAGCTCAAGAAAGAGCTGCTAGAGAAGCTCAAGAAAGAGCTGCTAGAGAAGCTCAAGAAAGAGCTGCTAGAGAAGCTCAAGAAAGAACTGCTAGAGAGGCTGCTAGGAGAAGAGATACTAGAGAAGCTCAAGAAAGAGCTGCTAGAGAAGCTCAAGAAAGAGCTGCTCAGCGTGAAGCTGCTAGAAGACAGGCTGAAGAAGCTAGAAGACAGGTTGAAGCCACTAGAAGAAGAGATACTAGAACAGTTGATGAAGAGAAAGCAGTAGGAGAAGCTGGTAAAGCTGCTCAGCGTGAAGCTGCTAGAAGACAGTCTGAAGAAGCTAGAAGACAGGCTGAAGAAGCTAGAAGACAGGCTGAAGAAGCTAGAAGACAGGCTGAAGCTGCTAGAAGACAGGCTGAAGAAGCTAGAAGAAGAGAATCGGCTACACCACCTGCTGCGCCACCTTCAGCAACACCTGCGCCTGCTGCGCCACCTACAGCAACACCTGCACCTAGACCACCAGCAACTGCCACACCTGCACCTGCTACTGCGCCTTCGGCAGCAAGAGTTCCAATTGTAACTTCTGCGATTATTATTTCTGGTGCTGCATTAGCTTCAATGAAAGGTGAACAGGGAGTTTCTTCTGCGGCCGAAGCTTTAGCTCCTGTAACGAATGAACGCACAGCTAAAAAAATTGGTTTACCAATTGGAGTTTCTAGAGTTGGTGCGGCAACACCAGATTTACAAAATTCTACCTCATATGGTTTATTTGGTATAAACAACATAAGAGCTATTGACCAAAAAACAAAAACTGCGATTTCAAATACATCAACATTAGATTCTTTTGTTCGAATGTTTCCAAACTTTGGCTTACCTGATCCCGGCAGTCATGTAGAACCAGACAAAACAAAAAAATTTAATGAAGCTTGGTGGAATTTGGCACGCACAAGGCCTGAAGAATTATTGAAGGCTCAGTTGCAGTGGTTCGACAAGAAATTCGAACAACCAACAAAAAATAAACTATTAGAAAACTTCGCACCAAATATTGCAAATAATCCTGGAGTTATTGTGTTTATGACGGATAGAAAAATACAATATGGGCCAGGAATAGCTTTTAGAGGAGCCGCGCTGGAAGAAGGTAAGAAAGCTAAAACTCCTGAAGAATTTATAAAAATTATCTCAGATTATGACAGAAAAAATTTAAGAGGTTATTTTCGGAGAACTCCCGATGAACAATATAAAGAATTGGAAAGAGGATTATTAAATAGAATAGAATTGCGTATTCAAAAAGGTATGCAATATATCAACAGTAGTAGTGCAACACCCACACAAAACCTTACTACAGTGCCTTCTACAGTGGGTAGTTCAGTCAATGATGCGTCAGTAACAAATACTAACGCCAGAAGACAGATGAGTTCCAGACAAAATACAACACCTCTTCAACAAATAACAAACAATGTTAATATGGCACAACAAGCCGCAACGGAATTAGACGACACACCTGTTGATGATAGTTCACCATATTCCAGAAAAAATCTGAAAAATAAAAAAGTTAAGTAAACGATAATGGCAGATATAAAAGATTCAACTAAAAAGACTACCAAAGGAATTATGGGTGGTCTGATGAGTCTTTTGCGCGGCAGTAATAAAGATTCAGAAGTGCTCGGCAAAAGCGCATCCGATTCAGAGATACTGGGTGGTATATACAAGTTGATGGTTCAAAAAGAGACATTTAATAAACTTGAACACGAAAGAAGATCAAAATATCTTGAAGAAGAAGATATCGAAAAAAATAAACGACACAGTGAAATAATTAAAGCTTTAACGATTCGTAGGAAGCCTACACCAAAGAAGGCGAAGACTAAACAAGATTTTACAATCCCAAGATTGCCTGGTGTAGGTTCAGCAGGCAAAAGAAAACCTGGTAAACCAGCTGGTGTTCCAGTTCCGGGTAAACCTTCAGGTAAACCGGCTGAACCACCGACAAAACCAGGTGAAGCCGCACCAAAACCAGCAGGACCATCGACTACTCAACCGCCTGCGCCACCTGCTGGGCAACCAACAAAACCAGCAGGTCCACCAGCAAAACCTGATGCGACCGAAATTGCTAGACAACAAGAAATTGCTAGGCAACAAGCTGCCGAAAGAGCGAGACAAGCAGCTTTGGAAAAAACTAGAAAAGAAGCTCAAGAAAGAGCTACTAGAGAAGCTCAAGAAAGAGCTACTAGAGAAGCTCAAGAAAGAGCTGCTAGAGAAGCCGCAGAGGCAGCTAAAATAGAAAGACAAAGAAGAGCTGCTAGAGAAGCTCAAGAAAGAACTGCTAGAGAAGCTCAAGAAAGAGCTGCTAGAGAAGCTAGAAGAGAATCAGATAGAGAAGCAAGAAGATCGGCTGAAGGAGCTGCTAGAGAGAGAGAAGCTGCTAGAAGACAGGCTGAAGAAGCTAGAAGACAGGCTGAAGCCACTAGGAGAAGAGATACTAGAACATCCGATGAAGAAAAATCAGTAGGAGAAGCTGGTAAAGCTGCTCAGCGTGAAGCTGCTAGAAGACAGGCTGAAGAAGCTAGAAGACAGGCTGAAGAAGCTAGAAGACAGGCTGAAGAAGCTAGAAGACAGGCTGAAGCTGCTAGAAGACAGGCTGAAACTGCTAGAAGACAGGCTGAAGAAGTTACTAGAAGAAGAGATACTAGAACATCTGATGAAGAGAAAGCAGTAGGAGAAGCTGGTAAAGCTGCTCAGCGCGCTGCTAGAGAAAGAGAAGCGGCTAGAGAAGCTCAAGAAAGAACTGCTAGAGAAGCTCGAGAAAGAGCTGAAAGGGTTGCTAGAGAGAGTGAAACAGCTAAAAGAGTAGAGACACCACCTGCTGCGCCACCTTCAGCAACACCGGCGCCTGCTGCACCACCAACTGCTACACCTGCACCTAGACCACCGGCAGCACCCAGTGCAAGACCGGCACCATCAGGAAGACCATCAGCAACTAGACAACCGACTTTTGCTGAAAAAATAAGTCAAGCAACACAAGTTTTTCAAAAAATGGGATTAACGAATAAGTCCGCAATAACTGGTTTTATTGCTGTTTCTGCAAAAGAGACTGGATTTGCAAATGTTGGAGAAAAAGGTGTTTCTGCTTGGCGAGATCAAATTTATGGAATGGAAAGAAAACGAAAAGGTAGTGGATACACATATTTTAATGAAACTTTTTATAGAAGTAATACAAACAGATATAAAACTCCAGAACAAATTGATGCGGCTTTAAAACTGGATGATTATGGATTTTTTGATTTTACTGGTAATTATAGGGGTGGTTGGAAATATAGAGGAAGAGGATTTATTCAAATAACACACAAAGACACGTATGAAAAAATAGGTAAGTATTTGGGTATAGATTTATTAAACGATCCAGATTTAATATTAAAAGATGATGATATAAATTTCAAAGCATCTTTAACTTATGTAGCAATGTCTCTAGGCTTCAAGGCTGCCGGAGGAGCAAAGGCCAGCACTGCGAAACAAGTTGAAAAAGGAATGGAAATATTAAATTCTTTTCCTGATGCAAAAACTGCCACAGAATATATTGCATTAAATGTTGGATTTGGTGGCGCAGGATTAAATCAAGAATTACTTAAAAAATATTATGAACAGCAAAAAAACCAAGAAAGGAAAACAGGTTTAACATCAGCTCTAGAAAGATTACCGGGTGTTCAAAAATTGATAGAAGGAACAGCATCCACATTAAGTCCAACATCAAATGTTGACATAAGCCCAAATTTGAGGCGTGATGATACAACAAGGGGAAATTCTGCAACACCCACTCAACAGACAACAAACAATTTTAACGTTCCGGCACCAGCTGCAGCACAACAAAAAAAACGACCTGCTGTCGATGACAGTTCAGCATATACAAGAAAGAGTAAAGAATAATGGCTACAAATTTAGATTACCAAAAAGCCAGAAGAATACGTAACGCAAGTTTCACTGATATCTTATCGGATCAACTTGCTGGTGATACAACAATTCGTGGTGCAATTCGTAAAACCATATCCCTTAGAACACAAGCTAGAGTAAAGGGATTTAAAGAAAAATTTGATCCGTTGAACATTGCAAAGTTTTTGACTGGCGGTTCAAGTCTGGGTCCTGCTTTATTAGGTAAACTGACAGGTCGTTCGCAAAGGGATATTCAATATTTCTCTGGGCGTATGCAGCCAATACGTGAACGTGGCACCGCATCAAGAATTGGTAAAGAACCTGGCACAGGTAGTTCTGAAGGTGTAAATGAGATGCTCAGAAAAATCTATTATCTGATGCAAATTACTAGAGAAAGAGATTTGCAAAGAAGTGACACAGAATTAAACTTTGCTGAAGAAAAGAAACTAGAAGATGAAAAGAGACACAAACAATTATTGGACGCATTAAGTAAATTAAACAAGGGCGAAGGAACTGCTTCTGAAGAAAACGATAACCGTGGTTTTTTAGATAGTTTGATGGATTTGTTACGTAGAATACCAAATGCCAAATTACCTTCCGGTCTCGGGGGCGGCCGCGGTAAAGCTGCTCGGGCGGCCAGTGCTCTTGTGAGAGGCATATCTGGCATTGTAACAGGTGTTGTTACTAGCCCAGCTTTCGTAATTGCTGCAGCACCAACTATGTTGGCATTTTTGGTATCAAAAGAGAAAGAAGCGATTGAAGCCGATCCATTCAATCCAAAATATGATAATAATCCATACGCTCTTTCTCTGAGAAACAACACTACAGCAGGCCAAGAAGGAAAGAAAAACACCGCAAAAGCTTTGACACAACAAGGAACGGCAAGAAGGGGTGAGATTCAAATGGCTCTGGATTCCAAAACTCCAGAGGATGTTCTACAAGAGAGATATGGCGCAGACGAAAAAACTCTAAGAACCTGGTTATCTGATCCAAAAAATCAATTATGGACAAAGCCCAATGTTGAAACACAGGCACCTGCGCCTGCTGCAGCACCTCCAGCATCTACTGTTGCACCACAACCAGCACCTGCAGCTGCTGCACCGCCTGCTCCCCCTACCATGGGCGGATTCAATAGAATGCCTGGTGCTAGTACTACATCTGCTGTTCCTGTTTCCGCTGCTCCTGCAACAGGATCGTCAAGTATGCCTAGCAATCCTATGATGCCCGCTGCACCACCAGCAGTTCCTGGTACAAATTTGGGTCAAAGATTGAGTAGTGCATCCGCCGAGAATTTGAATTCCAATTTACCAACAATTATACCTGCTGCAGCACCATCTGTTGTCAATAATGTCAACACCACTCAATCGAGACAGATGCCACAAAATGCAGCAGAACTGAATACGATTGCTGTTAGAAATATGGATTCAACGTTCATGCGATTGATCATGGACAACACAAGAGTCGTATAAACAAAAAACCCCGCACTAGGCGGGGTTGAACTGAGGAGGATCAGTCTATCTCAGTTTAATCTTCATCTGCCAATTTGGAGAAGTAAGACATTTCATCGTCATCACTTGCAACTTCAAAAGGTGCAT
>Ga0315904_10007000_pt1 | contig 15235 bp, 14 predicted proteins | sample LakEriMetagenome_6_FD_203529 | JGI IMG/M metagenome (GOLD analysis project Ga0315904, IMG submission 203529) | Freshwater fungal communities from buoy surface, Lake Erie, Ohio, United States - Buoy 12 MA120 | ecosystem: Environmental > Aquatic > Freshwater > Lake | place: USA: Lake Erie, Ohio... | reverse complement strand
TGGCCCTCAGGCCAAAAAAATCGGGGTGATAGGATTCGAACCTACGACCCTCTGGTCCCAAAGAAGCTTCTACCGAACGCAAAAAGCCTGTAATTCCTCAGTGATTTGCTACATTCTAGCGTCCAACACACCTATTGCAAACGTTCTTACTCCATCGCATTATTTCTCGCGTATTCGCAGTAGTCTTGAGCAGATGGATTTCGCAACCCGGTAGTAGTCCGGTAGTGCTCGACAGTCGCATGGCGCGGATTACGCACATCGCTGTGGCCCTCGCGTGCGTGCGTGAGACTCCGTGAATTCGGTTAACGCTGCGGGTAGAGGACACCCCCCAGAACATCGGCGGTCAAGTCCCAGCCATGATGCTGTCGCTCCCGATCGCGACCAATCCTGCCGCAATGGTCCGCAATGGCGATAGTCCCCAGAGGCCTGTTCCCGACCGTCGACGATGCAACCCCACCTCTTTTCGCCAATCGAAAACAGGGGATTTGATACGCTTGGCGACAGGTCATCGTTGCGACAAAACCCACGCCTCAATTTCGGATCGAACGCAACGTGACTTCATCGGGCAGGAGGAGTCCTACCAATGCCGCTGGCTCGGTCTGTAACGCTTTCGTCTCCTCGATGGCCTCAATCTCCGCTTGGCGTCTCTGCTTCGCTGCTAGGCATTCGCAGGCAGTGCTGGGTGCCAACGCACTAGCCCATGGACTGAGCATCGCCACGGCCTACGGCATTCCTCGAACTCAATCACGGTCGGCCTCCTTGCTGAATGTCCGCTTCTGTTCCGGCGGTCTGACTGCCGCGCGCCGAATCACGAAGGAACGCAACATCACCTTCAGCAACGCCCTCAGTCGCCTGATTCCTTCATCACCTGGAGGCACCCAATTAGCAACGCAATCAATTGTTTCGGGGCATCCATGTTCCTGATTCCTTACGTTCAACCTGCACTCTCGTAACATGGTTGCATGAACGCCTACTACATAGGCGTTTCATTCAACCGTGTTTACTGAACGATTGAATGGACTTTTTCGCCATTCAACCGGTCCATTCAACCGCACCGTGTTTTGAAGTCTCTACCGCACCGTCAACTAGCGAAAAACGCTCGGATCTCTTGCCGGTCCGCTTCGATTTGTTCCGTCGACTCTTAGCCCCGATTCGCTTCAAACTGCGGGCAATTCGGTCCGGTCCCATGCCCGTCTTGGTCCGGAGCTGAGAAACGGATAACCACCGCGATTGAATGGCGGCTGAGACGGCTTCGTCCGCATCCTTGTCGTTCTTGGACTGCTTCTCGTCGCCACGGCCTTTGGATTGCTTCACTTGAGCCTTAGTCGCCACCGCGTGCCAAAGTGGGTACTCGTACTTGATCGAAACCGGCTCAGGGCTCTTGAATGAACGGCAGGCGATTTCCATCACGGATAGCCCGTCCTGTTCATGCGGTCGGATGACGAGATGCGTATCGGCAGCTCGAGCAATCGAACCGGCACCAGCCCCCACGTCCGTTACTGCCTTTTCGCCTTGTGCTCCCTTGCTCGCATGGTGAACGATGACGATTGCGCAATCCCACGCTTTGGCGTACCCGTCCAATCGGTTGTAGATGGCCATCATCTGAGCATTGTCATTCTCGCTCGTACCGACTGGTAGGAAGCGATACAACGCATCGAGCACGACGAGAGAGTACTTGCCCGGGGTGATGTCCAAACGTGCCCCCAGTGCATTGATATCAAGTCCCTCGCCACGCAAGTTGATTGCATCTAGGGTTTCCCGTTCCGTGTTGTCAATCATCATCGAATTAGCAATTTTATCGATGCGACTGGAAAATGTTTCTGAGTGTAGCTCGTTGTCGATCACTAGCACACTGCCTTGGACAACCGGATGAGATAGCCAAGGTCGTCCAGTAGCAACGCACCAAGCCAACCCGCCCACCATGAAGCTCTTGCCAGTTTTCGCCGCTGCGATGACGTTGCATGTCTCACCTCGCCGCAAAATGCCTTCGATGACGGGATCTCGCATCGTCGGATAATCCGCAACCAACTGCATCACGTTGACGGGCTGGATTAGGCTTGGCTTCGATGCGACTTGAACTTGTGCAACGATCTTGGAAGCATCCGCACGGTCATAGCACCCCGGCTCATATGCTTGGCGAAGGTCTTTCCATTTCCACCATTTGCACCGATCGTGCATGCAACCCGCACCAAGTTTCCCGTCAGATCTTTGGATAAGAAACGCACTCCCATCGTTTCCGTGTCCGCCTGGGTGTGACTGGCATGGAATGGGAAGGTCGCTGAATGTCCATTTCCGGCCACCGTTGTAGGCCACAGGCGGATTGACTGGCACGTTGTGATCTTGCAACCATCGATCCAAGTCCCACGTGCCAGAACTCGCTTTCGTAGGTGGTTGTTCAAATTCTATTGGGGCTTCGCTTGCAAGCTCGTCCAACAATTCACGAGGGACAATATCGCAGAACGTTTCTGGCTGGATGAACCAAGAACGTCGATGCGGTCGATGGTTCTCTGTGGGTTCCGTTTCGGGTCGGAAGTCGCTTCCCTTCCGAACAAACGTGCCCGCAACCTTAGTGATGCGTGCCGCGTTAAAAACCGACTGATCGATGTGAACGTGCTCGCTTGTGTATCGTTGGTGCAACGCCTTGAGAACTCTTTTAACCAAGTCGGTCGATTCGTCGTCGTTCGGTAGTTCGATGCGATAGTAAAGTCCGGCACCGTTCCCCGACATAGTTCGAATTGGGTCCGGCCAACCTTGCTCTCCAAGCTCCATTGCAATCCTGTCGGCAAGCTCCAACGCTTCGCGCATCTCAGCTTCAGTCGATGAAACGCCTGCGGGTCGCACGGGATCGCAATCGATTAGCAACCAGCAACGGCTCTTGATGTCGCTGTCCGGCGTGGTCCCAGAGCGTTCCGCTTTGGCGATACAGTTGAATTGCTTCGCTGCAATCGCTGGGAGCACCGGATTGAGTGTTAAGTAAATGCCCGCCGGGCTCAGCTGTTCGATGCGTGCAATCTCTTTCGCTGCGACTTTCGGGTCGTTGAAGTACCCGGCCATCGGTACGAGGTTGTCTGAACCCGCCCACGCCTTACACTTCAACGCACGGACTTCAAAGTACGGACCGGCACCGTGTAGGAGCCTTAGGAAAGATTCGACGTTTACGCTCTGTACGCTTTCAGCAGTGCTCATGATTGCACCCCCGACATCAGCGGCTCGATGCCTAGCGAATCAAGGTTCACTACCAACGCATCGATCTGTTTTTCGACAGGATCCGGTTTAGATTTGAATACACCCGACAGTCCGGCATCGAACATGCCCGCAACCATGCCAACAATATCATCGGGTGACTCATTGGCGTGTTTTTTCATCGAAGCCACCCCCGTTCCGCACGTGGCAACTCGCGAAGGAGCCGCTTGCGTCTACTGTTCGTATTTCGCTTGGCCTGTTCGTGGTGGGAGCAACGGCACTTGGGAGTATGCGAGAAATGATTTCCCAATTGACTTGGGTGCAACTGCTTGTTTTGCTCTGGCAACGATGCCATAATTTAGACTCCTGCCGCTCTCACACGGCATATTACCCGCTGTTGGTCCTTGTTCTCCGATGGCGGGTTTTTTTGCGGAAACTTGCCGCCGATGCTTCGGCGTGTCAGTTTTAGCCTCATCAGTGCTGGCCCAACCAGCAGACGCCCGTAGGCGTTTCGGCTTGCCTACGGGGAAGGTCAGATGCCAGCCTCCGTCGCCTCACGCTCGGCTCGGCTGATTTCGACCTCTCGCTGACGCAATGTCCGCGCTGGCGGAACATCGCCGTTTGATGCAGCGGTCCGCCGATCGACAAATCTTTGGATGGCCTCATGAGAGGTGAACCGCTTGCCGCCGATAAGAATTGATTCAAGCTTGATGCCGCCAACGCCCTGCAGCACCCAGCGCCAACAGCTTCCTTTAGATGGACGCCCCGGGATATGCTGAGGTGCCTCTGAGACCGGAAAGACGGTCTCGATAGATAAGTCGATCATTTAGTTTCTCCGCGAAAGAATGACTAGTGATAGTCAACAATGCGGAGATTCAATCACAGATGCGTGGCGATACATCGGCCAAAAAGTGGCGATAGGAAAAACTCTAGACTACTAGCCAGCAACCTTGAGCTCTTGCGGATTTAAGGATGGCTTTCAATGGACGAGGGAGCGATTTCTTGATTCGGTCGGGGCGGATGCTGCCTTCCAGGTGACTCGCAAAAACTTTCTTTGGATGCGACTTGAGACATGCTTCGAATAGCACTGCCACATCGGCTTTTACCTCGTACCACGTGTCATCAAGCCGTACCCTGCTTTCCTGTACATTTACTTCGATGCGATCTAGCCGCGTTTGCTTCGCGGCTAGATTTGGATCAGTTTCCAGCTCAACCGCGAGTTCTCGAAGGTCATCGCACAGAGGTTTCGCCACCTCGGTCTCCCAGGTACTCAAATCGAGTCTGTAAACCCCTGGAGAGACCTCAACTCCTTGTGCATGCAGCAAAGCCTCACCGCAAGCAAAGCTGAAACGACTCCGGAAAAGTTCGGCGTCCCGCGGATGTCGATTTTCTTTCAACCACTCAGCAATCATAGCTGCTTCGCGCTCCAACAATTCGAAAATACCCGTATTGTCCTCGTCGAAACCATCCTTGATATCTTTCTGGTCGTTGTCCGACAACCAGACTGCCGTCACTGGCTCGCGGTACTTCTTGGCGTCAGGAAGGGTTGCCCCGATTTCATAGCGGTACTTTTCACCGTCGAGCGATTTTCTAGCAAGTTCATCGCCCCGCTTTAAAGCGTCAACGCCCCGGACTATTGCTTCGCGATCAGAATTGATTTGCTCAAGTGCCCTCTGAACGACCTTTTGAACGCAGGGCATCTTTTGTGGGCTGTTAATGTACTTCGGTAGCAGCTCAATACAATCGGCGATTTTCCTGACGACATAGGGATCGATGGGATGTAGCATTACTTTTACCTTCCTATATCGGGCCCGGTTGGTCAGCCTTCGTGGCGAAGGTGTACCGCAAATGCCTGATTCGCATTACAACAAGCCAGAGCTGAGTCCGCATAAATGCCAACAGTACCATTTTTAAACTCGTTCTGTACTGCAACCTGGGAGGTGAGCGAATCAATCAACGCTCTAATCGCGCTTATGACACGATCGAATCGTACCTGCATTTCGGCGGCGTTCGTCATGATGTCACTTCCTGATCGTGCCCCTGAAGAAAGAAAACGCGGCAGCCAGTCAGGTACTGGTGTTCGGGGATCAGCCTAGCCGCAGGCCCACTATTTTACCGCTATGTCGTTTCAGTGCTACAACTCAGCATTTAGGGTGTACCCTGACTACCCTATCTGCCACTGACCGCGCGTCAGTGACCCGGTACGGATACTCTCCATCATTTCGCAACCTAAATCTCGGCTCCCGTGTTGCTGTGAGTTCCCAGTCCGGAATCCCCAAGTAGGTATAGCTCAGGCAGGAGAGCGGAGCATGGGGTCGCAGAAGCGTCGAGAAAATCCACCTTGCTTTGGCAGCAATAGCGGCACTCATTCGCTACCATAGTGCCCGTGGTCAATTTCGTCCCTCTGTCCACCTCCCACCCTTCCCATGGCCAACAACAAAGATCGCGAGCCCGACGCCAGTATTGGCGACCAAAACACCTTCCAGGGGCAAGCCAAGCCCAAATTAGACGACCGAGAGACTCGAAGCCTAGGCGACCAAGTCACCTTCGGTGGCGGCGCCGACCAGGAACACTTCGACGACGACGGCATGGAGATCGTCGATCTGGCCGCTCGGTACAAGATCGAAAAGACCCTTGGCAAGGGAGGGATGGGTGAAGTGCTACTGGCTACCGATACGCGGCTCAATCGCAAGGTCGCTATCAAGCGGATCCTCGGCGATGCGGCTCGCAGTAAAACCTCGGTCAATCGCTTCCTGACCGAAGCCAAATCCATTGCAGCCCTAAATCATCCTAATGTCTTTCAGATCTACGACTACGGCCGCGCCCAGGATGGGCCTTTCCTAATTATGGAATTCGTCGATGGGAGCAGCCTGCTGGATCGCTGCCGCGAGGGAGCGTTGCCTCTCGATGAAGCGGTTGATCTGGCGTGCCAATTATGCGATGGCCTTGGCCGAGCGCATGATGTGGGAATCATTCACCGCGATATCAAGCCAGCGAACGTACGCATGACGGCCGATGGCATCCCGAAACTGACCGATTTCGGGTTGGCCAAGGCTGAATCCGCCGATACCGGCATGACGATGGCCGGTGCTGTGCTTGGCACGCTCGACTTTATGCCACCCGAACAGCGTCGCGATGCGGCGCTGACCGATGCGAGAAGCGACCTGTGGAGCTTGGCTGCCACCCTCTATCAGATGGTCACCGGCAAGAGCCCCAAAATCATCAAGTTCAACGACATTCCGAAGGACTTGCAAGACGTTTTAGACAAGGCACTACAGGATTCTAAAGACGACCGCTATCAGTCGGCACGAGAATTGAAGGAAGCTTTGCGAGATTCTCTGAACTCTGCGAGACGACCGGTCCCTAAACCCACAGCAGATCTTGGTGCTGGAGAATGTCCATCATGTCACACAATCAACGAGTCGCATCGCAAATTTTGCCGAGAGTGCGGTGATCCGCTACGCTGCAAATGCCTGAAGTGTGAACATGAAATACCAGTGTGGGACAGGGTCTGTCCCGAGTGTGGCGGCAAGCAGGCAGAACTTGTTTCATCGCGAATGGAGGAAATTCATGGACTGCGTCAGAGTGCCGAGCAGAAGAAAGAAGATCATCAGTACCAAGAAGCACTGGATATAGCTCAATGCATTGCGACCATCGATGACCGAAGATTGAATCAGCAACAATCATGGGCGATCGAGTTCCTCGAATCCACCAAGACAGAATGGGACCGACAGAAAACGCTAGCCACGCAACACCTTGAGGAAGCAAAGAAGCATCACGCGGCGTTTGATTATCAAGCCGCTATCCAGAGCTTGGAGGCAATACCACCGCTGATTCGGTCGCCAGAGGCTAACGAGTTCCTCCGGAATGTGACGGCGGAGCATGAGGAATCGAAACAATTAATCACTACGATCAAAACCCGCATTCGTGAGCGAAAAATCGATGGATTATTGCAGCTTGTAGAGAAAGCGATCTTGCTCCGAGGAGATCGCGAGGATCTCGGGAAACTGAAGCAGCAACTGCACGAGCGCGGAAACAGGTTGGAGCAGGAGCGTCAGTTGGATAGGGAACGTGATCACGCATTCTCTCTTGCGGAATACCTGCTCCTAGAAGGCAAAGCCAACGAAGCCTATCAGGCGATCGCGATGATTGACCCTAGGCGAATCGACGGTCGCCAATCGCAATTAAGGGCGAAGCTTGAACAACTTGTCGCTGCGGAGAAAGAGATCGCCACGATGGTCAAGGATGCCAAACGGGACGGGGTAATCGATCTCCGTGAAATGACGGCGTTATACCCAAAGGTGAATGACTATCTTCAGCTTCAAAACAATTCATGGCATGACGGCATAAACAAGCTTCGAAACGAACTACTCATACTTCTTAACAGGGTCTCGGTCGGTGAGCTGATTGGATTATCTCCGCAATCCTTATCGGCGCTACCTGATGAGATTAGGGACAAGATTCGCAAACCGCTCATCAACAGCATTAGCATGAAGCTGAAGCTGATCCCTGCGGGTAAATTCACGATGGGTGAGGAAAGCGACGCTCATGAAGCGACACTTACCAAGCCGTTCTATTTGGGGATCTATGCAGTCAATCAAGAAGAGTACCAACGCGTCATGGGCACGAATCCAAGCAAATTCAAAGGCGCTCGAAATCCGGTTGAAAACGTGTCCTGGAACGATGCGGTAGAGTTTTGCCGCAAGTTGTCAGCGAATCCCGAGGAAAAAGCCGCTGGACGTAGGTATCGCTTGCCGACCGAGGCGGAATGGGAGTACGCATGCCGAGCAGGGAGTGGCGACGCGTACTGTTTCGGTGATGACGAAGAGTCGCTCAGCGATTACGCATGGTACGACGACAACAGCGGTAAACGCACGCATGCGGTGGGCGAGAAGAAGGCAAACGCTAGGGGCTATATGACATGCACGGCAACGTTTGGGAGTGGTGCAGCGACTGGCACGAAGATTACCCCGACCATGCGGTTCGCGATCCTGTTGGGCCCAAAAAGGGCGATTTTCGCGTGTTCCGTGGCGGCAGTTGGGACGTTGGAGCCGGGTTTTGCCGGTCTGCGAGTCGGTATGGGAACGATCCGTTGGACCTCGGCAACGGAGTCGGCTTCCGCGTTGCCCTGAGTTCCCCGGAGATCCCCAAGAAGGCGAGGAAATGACCAGTTACTGCGGAGCGGAGCCTGGGATCGTAGGTACTGAGGTCGCACAGAACGGTTGGATGAATAATCATACGTCGTAGAAGGCTCTCCTGGCATTGGTAGCCATGCACATGCGCGCTGCGGAGCAACGGATTTCCAGCGTTTTCGCGGAGCGTAAAAATTTCTTCGAAAAATTTGCGACTTGGTGGCACAGATGCGATGATGTCGTCGCTTCCATGTTAGTGAACCGGGCTTTCGTTGAGGGAACGTCCCGGAAGTGAATGGGTACCATCGTTTTTGTGGTCGTACGTGGAGATTGAGATGCCTAAGAAATCTGGCAAGTCGAAGGTTTTGACGAAAGCGATCGCAAAGAAGTTCTTGAAAGACGAAGACTCTGTGGATCTCAGCGAGTTCACGGCGATCGAGGATGAGGCAGCGGTGGTGTTGCTTGAGTATGACGGTGAGCTTTTGCTTGATGGTCTCAGCAATGTGAAAGCATTGTTCAGTAAGCTGTCGGGATCAAGTGACGGCGACGATGATGACGAAGATGATGACGAGGAGAAGGCGGAGCATGTGGGTGATTCTCTGCGGCTAGAACGGGCAGATTCGCCTGGAATGAAGATCATTTCAGTCGATTGCCGCTTTTGCGGAACCACCTACAAAATTTCATGCCGAAAAGAGGACTACGAATCTTATAAAAGAGGAGATGACTTAATTCAAGATGCGTTGGATTATTTAACCGCTGGTGAGCGTGAAATGATCATTAGTCAAATCTGTGATAGTTGTTTTGACGAAAGATTTACAAATCAAGACGAGGAGCAGGCGGAGCAAGACGAGGAGCAGGCGGAATATGTGGATGATGTTCCACGGCCAGGGCGGGCAGATCCGCCTGGAACGATCAACAACTGCATCGGCATGAAGCTGGTGCCGATTAAAGCGGGAACGTTCATGATGGGATCGCCAGAAGGATGGGATGTTGAGCAACAACACGAGGTAACCCTCACGGAGGATTTCTATCTTGGGCTGACTCAAGTGACTCAGGCACAACATGAGCAGGTCATGGGCAAAAACCCGAGTTATTATCAGGGCGACAAAGTATCGGGCCGAGACAGTTCGGAGTTCCCGGTGGAGATGGTTTCCTGGGAAGAAGCAGTTAAGTTTCGCAAGAAGCTATCGTCGCTTCCAAGCGAGAGATTCTCCACGTGATTTTTCGCCACATCTTTCCGAGAAAGCAAATTCATTATTAATGCAACGCAAACCAAATATTGGGTTGCTCAGTATGGTTTGATAAGAGGGGGTTTCATGGCTGATATCAAAGACGGAGATAGCGTTGAGGTCAAAGGCTCTGGAGCGAAGCCGTATGTTTTGCGAAACAACGGAGGTGTCTATTCATGTTCCTGTCCAGCGTGGAGAAACCAATCGGCTCCGATCGAGAAGCGAACCTGCAAGCATTTGAAGAAGATTCGGGGCGAGGCTGCTGAAGTCGCTCGCGTCGGAAGTGCTGGGCAGCAGTCTGCGTCCAAGCTGGTATCGAAGGCCTCTAACGCTGAACGCGATGCCCAAGTACTGCTGGCCAGCAACTGGGAATCTCACATAGACCCGACCGGGTGGTGGATGAGCGAAAAACTAGACGGAGTCCGGTCTCTGTGGGATGGCAGACGCTTTCTGTCTCGACAGGGTAATGAATTTTAGCTCCGGATTGGTTTGCTGAGTCGCTTCCTGAGACCAAGCTTGATGGCGAACTCTGGATTGGCCGAGGTCAATTCCAGGACACGGTCAGCGTCGTCCGCAGCCGCAGCCGCAGCCAGGAGTGGAAGCGAGTGCAGTTTTTGGTTTTTGACGCGCCTGAACATGGTGGTATTTGGGAAGCGCGATTGAAGTTTCTGAAAGAGATGCTTCCCAAAAAAGGTAAAACCAAAGAGCCGGTTTCCTTGCTCTCTCAGGCTAAATGCAAAGGCCCAGAGCACGTTTGGGAGGAACTCGATAGAGTAGAAAATGAGGGTGGCGAGGGATTGATGTTGCGTCAGCCCGGATCCAAGTACGAGTTCGGTCGCTCTGAGACATTGCTGAAGGTCAAACGTTTTCTCGATGCCGAAGCACGCGTGATTGGCTACCAACCTGGAAAGGGAAAGCACTCTGGAAAGTTGGGTGCTTTAATGGTCGAGCTTGAGGACGGAACCAAGTTTTCCCTAGGGACCGGTTTCACCGACCAGCAACGTGAGTCGCCACCTTCGATTGGTAGCTTCGTCACGTTTCGTTACCAGGAATTGTCGAAAACAGGAGTGCCTCGCTTTCCATCCTTCCTTAGGATCGCAGATAAATGACAACTTCGCACACGCCGGTGTCGAACAAGGCGAAAGTATCGAAGGTGACAGGCTCCGAATTCTCTCTGGATGAAAAACTCAGCATAGCGTTTCAAGCGATTGAGCCGACACTCGGATTTTCACAGGTCAAATTCAAGGCGCTTGGGAACACCGAACACAAGGGCACTTGCTGCATGATCACATAGCAGCGAATCTGGACCGTCGGGCAGTGCCTGAATTCGCAGTCCGTAAAAATTTCTTCGAAAAATTTGCGACTTGGTGGCACAGATGGCACCTCCTGGTCGCTTGATCGAAAAGGGCTGGGGTGGTTCGGCCCGACCCGATTAAGGGAAGTTGTAACGCGTTGTGTTTTTGTTTGTCAAGAAATGTTGGAGGGTAAGACAAATGGTTGAAGAATTCAAAGGCGACAAGGTTCTGACCAAAGCGATTGCGGAACAGTTTTTGGAGGACCCGGAATCTGTGGATCTCAGTGAGTTCACTGCAATCGAAGACGAGGCGGCGGAGATCCTATGTCGAACCGAGGAAACAGAATTAATTCTCAGTGGACTAACCCGCCTCTCGGATGCAGCAGCGGAGAGCCTCGCAAAGCATCAGGGATATCTGTCGCTGAATGGCCTGACGAGTCTATCGGATGCAGCAGCGGAGAGCCTCGGAAGGCATCAGGGATTTCTGTCGCTGGAAGGTCTGACGAGTCTATCGGATGCAGCAGCGGAGAGCCTCGGAAAGCATCAGGGAGATCTGTGGCTGAAAGGTCTGACGAGTCTATCGGACGCAGCAGCAGAGAGCCTCGGACAGCATCAGGGAACTCTGTTGCTGAGCGGTCTGACGAGTCTATCGGACGCAGCAGCGGAGAGCCTCGGAAAGCATCAGGGATTTCTGGTGCTGGACGGTCTGACGAGTCTGTCGGATGCAGCAGCGGAGAGCCTCGGAAAGCAACAGGGAGATCTGTCGCTGGACGGTCTGACGAGTCTATCGGATGCAGCAGCGGAGAGCCTCGGAAAGCATCAGGGAGATCTGTGGCTGGACGGTCTGACGAGTCTATCGGATGCAGCAGCGGAGAGCCTCGGAAAGCATCAGGGAGATCTGACGCTGAACGGTCTGACGAGTCTGTCCGATCGGGCAGCCATATTTCTAAAGTCCAACATGTCGGTTCTTACCCAATTGCAAGCAGAGCAATACATTGCAGATGAATCCAACGTCGATCTGGATCAATTTAAACTGGTTTCCGACGAAGCAGCAGAGGTTTTGAGCCATCACACCGGTGTACTGTGCCTCGAAAATGTGCGTGCAATCTCTGGTCTTGCTTTGAAAAACTTGCTTTCTCACAAAGGGTCGATCGAGCTCCCCAAACTAAATTGCCTCAGCCTTACGGATGCGTGTCACTTGGCGGAGTATAAGGGCGGCCTCGTTCTTGAACTGAAAAATTTTGACGAAGGCACTCGAATGGAGTTGAGTCGACATCCTTCTCTTCGATTCGCTGGGCCTGGAGGGTATGGAGGTGGGGAATTAGAAAAATGGATCCTAAATGGGATGGGGTTCAATCGTGATGAAAACCTTTTTAAAGACTGGCTCGGATGGGAAATGCGAGAATCGCTAATGGAAATCGCAGATTGTTCGCATTGGGTTGACAGGAGTGATGATGCGCGTGGTTACGGAACAAGTCTTGAAGGCGTAATCTCGGTTGTCCGCAATGCGGGGCGGCAGCTGATCCATCTAGTGAAACTGTGGGATGAAGGTGAAACCTGTCTTCTGTTTGTTGGCGAGATCGAAGAAATCAAGGCAAAACTTTCACCGTTACTGAACTCGCTAAAGAATCAGAACCACGAAGATAATGATCTTGAATTTGACGACGACGAATGAGCCATGGGAGTGTGCTAATACTCGCCGTTTCTTTTTACAACATGCTGAACAGGCCACCCAAATGCACTTGCCGTGCAGTGTGGCATAACAGCTTCGAAATAACTTTGGCTATTGGGTTCGGCTATAATCGGGTTGTGAAATTCGATCAGCCACCGACGACCTCCGCCGGTCTTAAGCACATGTGCGAAGGTCCCTTTTACTTTATTGCTTCGTATCTTCTGAAGCTTTCGGCCCATAGGGGCAACTTGGACCCGTGATCACTGGCGCCCGAAGGCAACCGATCCTGTTGGACCAACAGAGGGCTCGCTCCGCGTGTACCGTGGCGGTGGTCGAAGCAACGAGGCGGCACTTTGCCGGTCGGGGAACCGGTACGGGTTCAATCCGTCGCTCCATTTCAGCCCCGGCGGCATCCGCGTTGCCCTGAGTCCATCCGGAATCTCCAAGAAGTCAAGCGGAGACAAGACAGGAGAGCGTAGCCAGTGGTAAGCGGTACGGAGGTCGCGAAGTGGAGCCGCGACCAATGCCGAAGACCGCGATTGCGCACCATCTGGGGCGAAGAATCGAAAGCCATTGCCAACCTTGCGAAAACCAGCTTTTACGGCGTTATGCCTTGTCAGGAAGATTTCTTCAAAATATTTGCGACTTGGTGGCACAGATGCGATGATGTCGTCGCTTCCATGTTAGTGAACCGGGCTTTCGTTGAGGGAACGTCCCGGAAGTGAATGGGTACCATCGTTTTTGTGGTCGTACGTGGAGATTGAGATGCCTAAGAAATCTGGCAAGTCGAAGGTTTTGACGAAAGCGATCGCAAAGAAGTTCTTGAAAGACGAAGACTCTGTGGATCTCAGCGAGTTCACGGCGATCGAAGATGAGGCGGCAGAGATACTTAGCAAACACGATGGTTGGCTGAATCTCACGGGTCTGACCAGCCTATCGGATGAGGCGGCGAGGGTGCTCAGTAGGCACAGCCACCACCTAGAGCTAGGTGGACTAACTAGCCTATCGGACGCGGTAGCACAGAGCCTCACTAAACATCAAGGGTATCTATATCTCAGCGGCTTGACGAATGTATCAGAGCAACTGGCTGAAACCCTTGGTATGCATCAGGGGGGCCTTGCACTTGACGGCCTGACAAGCCTATCGGACGCCGCTGCAATGAGTCTCAGTAAGCACGAGGGACTCTCACTCAACGGCCTGACAAGTCTCTCGGACGCCGTCGCGGAGAGTCTAAGTAAGCTCAAGGGAGATGAACTTTATCTCGACGGTGTGACAAGCCTATCGGACGCAGCGGCGGAGAGCCTCGGAAAGCACGAAGGTGCGCTCTACCTCGACGGTGTGACGAGCCTATCGGATGCGGCGGCGGAAAGTCTAAGTAGGCACGATGGGCAACTCTGCCTCAACGGTGTGACAAGGCTATCGGACGCGGCTGCACAGAGCCTTCGAAAACTCAAGGGGGATCTCTACCTCGACGGCCTGACAAGTCTCTCGGACGCCGCCGCGGAAAGCCTCAGCAAAAAGCAGGGAGGTTTGGTTTCTCTTTTATCACTGTGCTTTATTTCGCCCAACGCTGTTACCGTGCTGCAAAAAGCTACAGTAGACATCGATTGTGACTTCGATTCTTGCCTACCCGATTTCAACAGCATGACCGAGGTTCGTGCTCATTTTTCCGATGTTGAATTGACTGATGATGCATATTAGTTGATGTAATCGACGTCAAAGACGCTTTACGACCAAAACCAATTCAAAGGGGCTGACGGATGGGTGTTGACATTTCTTCTTGTAGTGGCGTCCCTGTCACTGCCAAATTGCTTGCGAACATCGTAAACGAAGATAACAAAGAACTGGCCAGCCGTACGTTGCTCCGCTACACGGCAAGATTGCTCAAAACGCTTAAGAACGACATAAACGATGAGGAACTTGACGAATGCGATCGACGAAGCAAGCAGGCGGTGGCCAAGCTGATGGTCTCCTGCTTTGAGACTTTAACCACTGATTCCTCAGTTGAGGATATTCGCGAAATGCTTGTAAAGATGGCTCCTGGAGTAGAAGACGGCTTTGACTCTCACGTTGCAAACTCAGAAGAAGCAGTTGAGATCTGGGGAGAGTTGATTCGAGTACTATATCCAGGAGCACCGCAACCCGAGGGAACATTGTTTATTGGATCGCCTCGTTATCAGGATGGCTGGGATTTACCAATTAAAAAAGTTCTTTTTGTTTTCTCAGAAGATGCGTGTTTTAAGCGCGTCAAAACTCCAGCGGGGAAGCAACTGGACTTCATGCTCGGTAAGAAAACCAAATTGAAGAGTTGGACTGAATACAGCGTTTAAACGGATTAAAGAAGGTACGTTAGCGGGAGTCGGCTTCCGCATGCCCTGAGTTCGTCCGAAATCCCCAAGAAGTCAACCCAAAACACGACAGGAGAGTGTAGCCAGTGGTAAGCGGGGCAGAGTTCGCGAAGCGGACCGCGACTGAAGGTGCCGGAGACAGTAGACGGAGCAGTTGAAGAAAAAGAAGGAGAAGGGGCCATGCCACTTGCTAGATCACTTTTCCCAATCATCGTAATGTTGAGAACGTTGAGACGGAACGTTGTGCACCATTGTCAGTGAGCGCCTAAAAGGGGCCAGTGAGAGGCGCTTCAAAAGGGGCCAGTTCGACAGGAAAGGCATCGGTCACTCAGATAGGAGGTTTTCTTCGGAACCTTCTATTGGAGTCGGACCGTGGT
>Ga0315904_10006997_pt1 | contig 15240 bp, 11 predicted proteins | sample LakEriMetagenome_6_FD_203529 | JGI IMG/M metagenome (GOLD analysis project Ga0315904, IMG submission 203529) | Freshwater fungal communities from buoy surface, Lake Erie, Ohio, United States - Buoy 12 MA120 | ecosystem: Environmental > Aquatic > Freshwater > Lake | place: USA: Lake Erie, Ohio... | reverse complement strand
TTGTGCCAAAGCAGTGAGTGGAGAAAGAGCGGCGTGCGCGGTAATGATAACTTGAGCGTGCCCTCCACCGGATCAAGCGGCGGGCCGGTGCGTGTGAAAGAGCAGGCAAGGCGCGAGTTCTCGGCCTGCGGAGGAAGCGCGACCTTGAGCCTGCCTTCGCCGAGATCGATGGGGGAAACCGGCCGGCCCGCGAGATCGCAGGACAACAGTTTCATGTCCGGTGGAGTGTCGAACACGAAACCGAGAGGCCCCTTGTGTTCAATGTTCAGAATGCCGTTGGCGAGCATCGAGCCATCAGGTTCGATTTTCAGCGACCACTCCGCCTGCCTCACCACGCCTTCCTCGGTGGCGGCCACCGGAATAGGCGTGGCTGTTAGATCCGCGGACGAGCCGGCTTCGAGTTGCCGGCAGGTGGCTCCTTTGAGAAACTCCGCCAGAGGCGCGGGCAGCCCCTGCGGCGAAAACGGGCCGCTCAAATCCTCCGCCGCGTAGTCGAGCAGGGGCGTGGTGGCGATGATGAAACGGGTGCGCGTGTCCCCGCCGCCCGGTGCCTGGAGTTTCCATGTGCGGTCCAGCGGACGCAGCGGCAGGCGATAGGATATCATCAACTGCCGGTCGAGTATGCCGCGGGTTTTCCAAACCAGCGCAAGGTCGAGCGCGCGGTTACCGCCACGGATCATCGCGTGGGAAACGAGATCGTCGCCCTCGACCGCGATGTCCCGCGCATCGGAGGGCAGGGGCAGCAGCGCTTCCACGCCGGAGCCGTTCGCGGCGGACGCGCGGGCGATGATCTGATAGACAAGATCGCCGTCGGCGGGGACGACCAATGCCTGATGCTGCCATGTCCATGTCGAAGGTTCCGGCGGGCTGAGCGCCTCGCGGGTTTCACGGCTGTCCAGCAAGCGGATGTGCAGCGGCTCGCCCTTGTTGGACAAGGGGCGGATCTGCCCGGCGGCGAGTGTTTCCTCTTTTGAGTTTGTTTTGAGAACCACGGATTGTCCGTCGGCCAGATCGCCGGTTTCAAAAATCATCGAGGGACAGGACGGAATGGCGATCGAGAATCCATCTTCGCCGGTGATGGGCAGCAGGCGGAGTTGAAGCATGTGCGCGCCCGCCTTGCCGCTGGCATAACACAACGAATCATTCTCGCTGATGACGACCGCGTCTTCGGGAGTTTGCGATTCGAGCGAGACATCGCCGGAGATCAAAGGCACGAGCGCCATCTTGTCGCCGAAAGCCAGTGTCCGGAAACCCGCATTGATGACCGGCCTCTCTCCTTCCATCGAAAACTTCAACCGCGCCGAAAGCAGCGCGGGCGGTGGCGGCTCCGGCGGTTTCTCCGTTTTCGCGGGAGACTCGGCACGCGCGAGCAGTTGCTTGAGTTCGCCGTAGCTGATGCGGACTTCCGAGTCGTCGAGCTTCTGTGCCTGGGCATGGATGCCGAGCGCGAAAAACGCGCTCCCGATGAGTGGATGAATCTTTGCCATGCGCAAATCCATCCCTCGCTTCCATGAAACGATGATGAAGCCCCGGTGAAAATGCGGCGAATTGAGCTGGAGGGGCGATCCTTACGTGAATCATGCTGGAAAGCAGTATTTCCGCCACTTACCCTCACCCTACAACAAACGAACTGCCAAATGTTGGTGATGACAGAGGGTGCGATATGATTTTTTTTCTAGCCCTCAAAAGAGTGTGTATTCATACGCTTGGACCTTTCTCAACCACTGTGAGGTAAGTTGTGTATTGGTCACGTGGATAGATTTCGTCGGGATAGCCGTCGGTTTCGACAAGGTTTTTGAGCCAAGCGTAGAACGACGGAGCCACTACATTGCCGCGTCCCATCGGCCCGATCATTTCACTGTAGAGCAAGCCGTAGGTGCAGATGACCACCTGCCATTCGTCCGTTTGATCGTCACGACGCAAGCCGAGATAAAGAGGGTCTTGGTAGTGGGCAAAACGAAAGAATCTCCCTTCTTTGATGTCGATGTCTGGGTCATCCTCGAAGTCGTCGATCATCTGCTGGAGCGGATATATCAAAATTGGCTCACTTCGGGTGATGATCGCGCTTTCTCCAAACTGCTCGTAAAATTGCACAAAATCGTCTGGCAGCTTGGTGTTCAGGCTGGTTTCCAATGACATGATGCTTTCCCCACCTTTGGAGTAGGCGCCTTGAGCACAAAAATAGTCTCCTTCCGGACGCCGTTCTGAAGATACCTCTTGTGCGGCTGCAGATGCTGATTGGAAGTAACTACTCAATGCTGATTCAACAGCAACAACCGATCCAAATAGCTTACGCTTAATCCGGGAGAAATTTTGGAAAAATGTGTAGTCGTAGTTCATGGATCGCCGTAGTCGTTGAATGCTCCCGCACGCCGACATGCCTCTTGCCAGTCAGCTCTTTTTTCTCCGATCGCGGGATACCAGTCAGTGATGTACCACTCCGTGTCTTCATTTACAAGCGTGGAGTATGGCTCCCGTGTCATCTTGGCTTTCACCTTTACCCGGCCATCAGGAAACTGCCAGATATTGGTAATGACGTAAGGGGTGATATGTACAATCTTATCATAAGCATCGAAGTCACAGAAGAAAGTTGGATCTCCCACCTTGATGGCGGTGCCGGAGGGGAGTTCTGCACACAGCTTGCCGTCCGCGCCGGCAATCAGGTCCTCGAACATCTCCCAGTTCTGATTCACAATGTTGCGGGCTAGAGGCAAATCCTGGAGTTCCAGCGAGTAATCCAAATGGCGGGCTGCGCCCTCCTTGGGACCAAAAGACATGGTATCGAGGAGCATTCTGTGTGTACTCGCGTGAGACTGGTATGCGAACACCAGAGGCAGGCATTTGACGGCTCCTTTTCCTCCTGCTTTTAGGAACTGCTTCACATGTTTTTTAAACAGTCGCTGGCCTTCGTCGGTGGCGGTTGATCCAAGTGCTTTGAGAAATTTATTGGATAATGATCCTAGACGATTGATACTTTCACCTAAAGCCCCGTTGCTATCCACAAGCCTGTTATACAATCCTGGACGTGCAATTTGGCTGGCAAGAACTCCTTTCGGGTAAGGACGTACCCATTTGAGTTCAAGTCCCATTTCCTCTACAAGTGTTCCCATTAAGGCAAACGCCTGCCCGCGCTTCTGTGCGAGAACCTTACCGGTTATTCCAGGCTTCAATTCGCCTGTTGTGGCATCAAATACCTCATCGATGAAAGAACGCCAGCCCTTGTCCGCCAAGTGCTGTATCTTCCTATGCACGCCTTTTCTCACGGGAACAGTAAACTCATCGACGTCAAAATTCTCGCCTTCAAACAATTTGCTCCAGGCTAGGGCTCTGCCCGATCCATTTGCGCCATGGAACTTATTGAATATGTGATGGTCGTCAAAGCCCTCGAAACGGTAGAAGTCGAGTTTGGTTGGGTCCATTACTCCCGCAATCCCCATCTTGGTTCCCGCAGGCGGGTGGAACGAGCCGCGCTCACTGGTCAGCCATTCAATGTCCTCCTTGCCCCAGAATACCTTTTTATCCGGGTTGTGAATGGCCAGATAACCCGCGTCGCGAAGGACCAGCCATTGGGACTGCGTGAGTTCCTGCTGGCTGGTGTCGCTGGTGCCATAGATCACTACTTTCTGGGTGCTGCGGAACTTGCGGTCCGCCAGCTTTTCCAGCCGAACATGGCGCGGGCCTTCCTGTAGGATTGTTTCCTCCTCGCCTGCGATGAGGTCGTAGTAGTCAAAGGGAGCCTCTTCATTGCCAAAGCGCACGACTTCGCCGTCGATGTGGCCACGCAGCTCGATGAAGGCGTATTGATCGGGGCCGATCTCCGGAGCGTCACCTTCGAGGATGGCTTGGAGGGTTTCAATCGGCAGCGGAAGAATGCCCGCGGCCAGTGACCCGTCGGCATTGACGAAGGATATTTGTTTCAAGGGTAGTTCGCCTACATACAGTTCTTGACTGTCTTGCATGAGCTTCCACTCGTGAGTGCCCAGATTCTCATCAAGAGGCACCCGGACGATGCTAGCTTCCGTATGGTCGTAATACATGAACTCCAGCACGGGAGGCGGTGGATCTTGTTCGGGATCAGTCGGCTCCTCGCTACGCTTCACGATCACCCCGACGAGCGGCTTGTCATCGTGGGTGGTGGCGCATACTCCGTTGCTGGTTTGCCTGATGGGAAACTCCTTGCCAAACCATTCAAGTTTCAGGCCTTCAAGTTCCGCGCCCATCTTGAGTATGATGGGAAACCAGCCGTCCCGCTCATTGGGAATCGGGTGCATTTGCACGTTATTTAGGACTTCACTGAGAGTGGAGTCTTGCGGGCGGCCTGGTATGGTCTCCATGTAGCGGAAGCGCAGGGTTTCGGGACCTGTCTCCACGCACTGGCCGCTTCGACCTTGCATGCTGGAAGACATCGGAGAGCCTGGTAGCATTAGCGAGCATGGCAAAGCGTCGGCGCTTTGGGTAACTGTGAAAGTCTTGGACATGACGAATGAGTGCCCTTGTGTTGAGACGAAGACACCGGTGTCATCATCGGTCTCAGTGAGAGTGAGGCTGGGCGCTTCATTCACTGCCGCGATCTGAACGGTGTCCTCCGCCTCCGTATCCAACGGGCCGCTGAGAATGATGTCCTGCTCAATGGTGTATGCGGGTATGGGCGGACGAGGCGTGACGTCGGTGCGGAAGTTCACCTCAAACTCCGCCTTGCCAACCATCCCTGCGGCATTCGGCGGTGTCTCAATTCGGATGAGATTCGTTCCGCCGGCCGGGAAGAAAACAGTAAAAGGCGAGATGGTGAATTTGTCGCCATAGGGTTTCCATACCCCCAGATCAGCGGACTGACGCTGTAAATTGCCGCTGGTAGAGAGCTTGGTGCCGTTCAAATATACGCGCAGTGAAGTGAGGTCGGCTGTTCCCGGCGGTAATATGGCCGTGATGGGATCAAACACGTCGCCGCTGATTTGTATGGATGCCTGGCTGCCGGAAATACTGACACTGGTGTTTTGCAAAACGTCTAGGGCTATGCGCGGGGCGCAATCGCTAATCTGTAGATCGTGGACCGGGCCACGCGGATTGATAAAACTGAGCGGCGCAAGCAGATGAGGCCGGACACCTGTTTGTTGCTCAGGCCGGACGATTGCCGGATCCTCATTACAGGCGATAAGGAGGTAACTGCCGTGTTTGTTTGCTTTCTGCACATGGATGAACCAACCCTCGTCAAGCAGTTCGCCAAATGCGGGGCAGAGATCACGGAGGGGCATGAGTTCACCGTTGATCCACATTTTGCCATCGGCAGTAATGGCAGTGCCGTCACCCGCGAAGGTGCGGATGTTCTTGCCGCTGAGCTTTGCTGCGGGCTTAAAGGCGTCTTCGGTTTGGTTCAGGAGATAGACAGAGTCGTTAGTTCCATGGTCATGGCAGATCAGGGCAGGTTTGCCATGTGGCAGCTCTGTGAGACCCGAGAAATACAACGGAAGTCCCCCTGCGGTGCTGATTTCCTGGCCGGCGGGATTCCAAACGATTGTACGGTCCGTTACTGTGTTCCCGGCGTATGTTACAGCGTTGACCGCCAGCCACCCGGAGGGTGTCACCTGATCGCCATCCATATACAAATAGCAGCCTTCCGGTAGTTGAAGGTAACTGGTTTGTCCGAGATTGGAATCCAAGATACAAATTTCAGGCTCCGGGTCATCAGGATGACTGGGTGAAAAAATCTTGTACGAAAATATACGTCCCGCCGCATCTTCTCCCAGAGCAAGGTAGCTGACGAGGCCATGACCTTGGATAGCCCATTCCAACGTGTCAAAGGTTGTGACAGAGGATCCGTAGCTATTGGTTGCCGGAGAATACGCAGTTCTGACGGTATGAAGCATATCGTTAAAACCGAAGGCATGAGTATAAAAAATATTGGTGTGCTCCAATACCGCACCTTGTGGAGACAGTCTCATGCCGTATTGATCAACCGTTTCGTAAAATAACTCATACTCATCGTGAATAACCGATCCGCTGATTTCCAGATCGGCAAATGGAGTCCAGGTGCCCGCTTTCCACACACCTCCGGTAAAAAGCACATGTCCTGCATCGTTGAAATCACGCACATTTCCCGCACCGGTTGGTGTTTCAATTTCTATCAGCGCGTAGCCACCGACGTTGGCACGTTTCCAATCCACATCAATATTCTCCGGATCGGCATCGTCTTCGTTATCGATCAGGTCTCCATCATGATCGTCGATGGTGGCGTTGGGGTTGGCCTGCACGCCTTGCTGATAGGCTTGGAGATTGGTGGCGGGGCCACCGTTGAAGAGTCCGGTGGCGATGTTTGCCGCAGGCAATTGGCCGTGCGCGTGGGCCCAGCCGTCGGGAATGCCATCGCCGTTTGTATCGCTGTTGAGCGGATTGGCTTGCAGACTTAATTCGAGCGTGTTGGACAGGCTGTCGCCGTCAGCGTCCCAGTTTTCGAGCGTCACTCCGGCTGGCGGCGTCGTGTCTGTGTAATGAAGACGAAAGAAGCCCCTGCTTGCCGTGCCATCAACTTCGTAGCTGATGTTCTGGTTGTTTCCGCTTTCGATGATCGGTGCCCACGACCATTTTTCGAGCGGTGTGTTGGAATCCGAGACCTGGACGAAGTAGGTGCGACCGGGTTTGCCATGCCAGCGGATGAATTCCGCGCCAGAGGGCGGAGTTACGTATTCCAGCGATTGGTCAATGCCCGGTGGCTCCGCCGAGACGAATGCCATGCCAAGTAGAAACAATGAGACGCGTTGCAAGTTGGCGTTTATGGCTGGGCGGGCTGGGTTGGCTTGCTGGCGGGCAGGTAGCGGCTGCCGCGGTGCGGGCGGAGAATGAATGTTTCATCACGCGCAATTGGAGGGTTTGCGGCGTGCCATGCATTCGATGCGGCGGCATGTGCCTCTCTGGCGGCCTGATGGACAAGCAGGCGCGGAGTTTCCGCGGCGATGATTTCCTTGATGACGGTCATTGGCGCGGTGGCGGCGCTGTCTTCAATGTCTCCACGGGTGAAGCGGATTTCGCCGGGAGCGACATCCGGTATTTTCAGGTTCCACTGGCTGGCAACGCGGCGCATCCGTGTGGTGTCGAAGTCGGAATGCAACATGAAGAGACTGTATTTTTCGCCCTTGTGGACGAATTCTCCGACACCGGCTAACAGTCCGATGTCGAAACCACATACGGCCTCATAGCGCACGAGGGATATTTGATCGGTCCAAGTGATGACACTGATTTTATGATCGAAGACGGTGGCACCGAAATTGAGGTTATGGCGTTGATGCCAGATACGTTTGGCGATTTCCTCCGGGGTGGGGTCGCGTGGTTCTAGATAGGGCGGCGGCGGAGGTGGTGGCGGCAGGTCCGGTTCAGTCGAAGGCTCGCCGCGCTGAAGGGTGAGGGTGCGGCCATTTTTTGAAAGGCTCGATACTGCGGCCTCAACGCGGACGGTGGGCAGGCTTTTTACTATCGGAGGCGGCGGGGGCGTGAAACGGATGGATGCGGGATCGGGCAGTTCTATGGTTTGGGCATCGTCCTGTGCGGGTTCGGCAGATAGAACCGCCAACCCAAATAACAGATGGCTGATGATGGAGTATTTCATGGAAGGAGAAATTAGGATCACTGATTCCTTCCGGTGGACGGGGAGCTTAGAGGCCGTAACAGGACGACCGCAACGGCCTTTAGCCGTTTCCCCGAAGGTGGCGGCCTGGACATGCGCCGCTGCCTCCCCGGCCTTTCGGTCGGTTTGGCAGCATCGTTGCGGTCGATGCCGACCGCCTGTTACGAGGGTCTCTAAGGTCCTCATCCGCCGGAGCGGACTGTTTCAAGGAAGCCGCCCGCACTCACGGCGACAAGGACAAAAATAAGAATGTCTTTTTGGGTGCCAATCTCGCAAACATCATGAGGATGTTGAGCGAATCAAGCATGCGTAGGACTACCTTTCGATCCTGAAACCCGTGCAACCATCCAGCGGGGGAATGGTGTCGGCGTGATGGTGGCGGATGTGGTGGGAAACCGGAGATTCCAGCAGGATTTCCCGGATGAAACCGTCGAGTTCATCCGGCTCGCCCATCGCCTGGAGTTCAACGCTGCCGTCGGGCAGGTTTTTCACCCAGCCGCGGACATCGAATCCGCGTGCGAGGTCTTTGACCGTGTAACGGAAGCCGACGCCCTGGACGCGGCCCTCGAAGATGATGCGTTTTGCGATCATAATATCAGAAGCTCAATCGAACTTATCCCTTAACTCCGTGGTGGCGGTGTTGAGATAGCGAACGCGGTTTGGCGATGGCCGGGTGATCCGAAGTTGGCGTTTTTCCTCAGCGCCCGCTTCCCTGGCTTTGACATATTCGAGCGCGGCGGCTTGGAAACGGTCCGCCGCATCATTGGAATCGAACTCCACGTCCCAGATCACGGCGGTGGAGGATTCACCGTCCGGAACAAAGGCATAACGGTCGTTTTTCCAACATGACGAGATTTCCAAAGCCGCGCCCGCGTCACCGAGTGCTTCGAGCCAGAGGCGGAGTCCGAGCTGGCCGGCGGATTCGGTTAGATAGGGTTCTTCCGGTGTCGCGGGCAGTTCCAATGGCGGCGGCGCGGCGGGTCCGGCGGCGGGGATCAGGATGGCGCGAGTGGTTTGCGGCGGGTTGCGCAAGGCCTTGTGGAATTCCTCGTTGCCGCGGACGTGCAGGGTGTCCGCAAAGCCCTTGCCCTCCACCACGGGAAACATGGTGAGGCCCTGGATGAAACCGGGCAGGCTCTTGAAAATCTGTTCCGCCTCGTTGTTTTCCTGCAGCGGCATGAAACCGATGGTGCGCGCGCTCAGTGCGTAAAACCGCGCCTCGGAACCCGATGCCGCGCCCTGGTGCATGGCCTCGCGCGCCCGCGCCGCGTCGTCGCCGGGATAGGCGGGCGGGGGAGGGAAATGCTGGTGCAGCAGGATGCGGGCGAGCAGGCGAACCAGCGCGGCCTGGTCGGGTATGCTCTCCGGGTCGTAGCGGTCGGTCACCCATGCCTCGCCGGTGACATCGTCAAACCATCCTCGCGCGCCCACGGCGCGCACCACGGTGAGCTGGGCCAACAGATCATCATCCGGCCCGAGCCAGCCGATGAGATGCCATGCCTCGTTGCGGTCGTCGATGCCGGCCGGGCCGAGGCGGCTTTCAATCGCGGCGGCGATGCGGTCGCGGAGTTCTTCCGAGGCGATGCGGTTCACGACCGGATTGGAGAGGAAACGAAGGCCGAAATCTTTTTCCGCGCGTTCGATGGCCTCGCGCGGCACGGCGATCTCGCCGCCACCCTGCGCGAGCGAGCGCAGCGAGGCGTTCTCGCGCTTGAGCATCTCGTTTTCCTCGGTGGCGATGTGAAGCTGCGTTTCAAGTTCCGCCACGCCGGCGCTGTTGGAAGTAGAGCGCCAATGCAGTCCCTGAAGGATGCCGCCAAGTCCCGCGGCGCCGCCGAGCAACAGGGGAAGCAATGTCTTCGGTGATGGCACGACGGCTCGGATAAGATCGCGGTTATTCAGCGTCCCACCGGCTTGGCGTTGGGATTGGCCGTGCCTTCCTTATCCTTGAAGGGATTGGTTTCGAGCGCCGAGGATTTCACGCCGAACACTTGCTCGAATGTCTTGCCGGGCAGCAGGTTGAAAACCATCGGCGCGCTGCGGTTGCCCTGCTTGTCATAGACATAACATATCCGCTGGATCGGCATCTCCTTGCCGGTGTTCGGATCGCTGCGCTTCACGCGCGCGTCGAACATGCGCTCCTCCACAAGCTGGCCGTCGGATTTGCGATAGCCGTAACTCACTTTGAAAAGCAGGTTGTTCTGTCCGTCGGAGATGCGGCAGCCGATCGGGTTGCCGTTGCTGTCCATGCGATAGACCGTGAGCATCGTGAGCACGCCGTTGCCGGAAAATTTCCGCTTGGTGAGAGTGCGGTTGTCGGGCGTGCGGGTGAAGTGCGTGCGCGAGCCGTCCTCATGACGCATGATCCGCACGTTCGGGCCGTCCACATCGTCGAATTCCTTCGAGCGCTGCTGCGCGCTGCTCTCCGCGTCGCCGCAGGCCACGAGCAGGAAAACGATCAGGGATTTCCAAGTTGTCAGAAGTCTCATGACCGGCAAACTAGGCTCACCCGGCGGTCGCTGCAAGCCGCCAATTTCACCAATGATTTGGAAAACACGGCGCGGCTCCCTCGATCTCAGCCGCCGCGCGCGGGTGATGGGCATCCTCAACGTCACGCCGGATTCTTTTTCTGACGGCGGCCGCCATGCCGATCCCGCCACGGCGCTCGAACACGCGCTCAGGCTGATTTCGCAAGGCGCGGAGATCATCGACATCGGCGGCGAATCCACCCGGCCGGGCGCGCTGCCCGTGACGGCGGATGAGGAAATTTCCCGCACCATGCCTGTCATCGCCGCGCTGCGCGGCGCATGGGACGGCCTGATTTCGATCGATACGATGAAGTCCGCGGTCGCCGCCGCCGCGCTCGACGCCGGTGCGGACATCGTCAACGACGTGAGCGGCCTGCGCGCCGATCCCGCGATGGCGGGTGTCTGCGCGGCGAGCGGCTGCGGCGTGGTGGTCATGCACATGCGCGGCGAGCCCCGGACGATGCAGCTTGCGCCGGAATACAACGACGTGGTGGCCGAGGTGCGCGGGTTTTTTCATGAACGCATGGCAACACTGGCCATGGCGGGTATTGATGAAGCGGCGCTTTGTTTCGATCCCGGAATCGGCTTTGGCAAAACCCCCGGTCACAACCTCGCGCTGCTGCGCGCGCTCGACCGCCTCGCGCCGGATGGCAGGCCGCTGTTGCTGGGTGTCTCCCGGAAATCCTTCATCGGAAAATTGTTAGAAAACGACGATTTCAATCTGCGCGACTGGCCGACGGTGGCGCTCACCGCCAGGGCGAGGGAGCAGGGAGTGATGATTCACCGGGTTCACGATGTGCCGCCGAATGTGCAGGCCTTGCGGATGGTTGAGGCGATCATTGGCGTTGCGGGGGCCGTGGCAACCTGAGCGGTGCGGGACAAACCCTGGCTGGCATGCGGTGGCGAAGAAACGACGGGCGGGAAAACGTCAGATTTTCCTGAGCCTGATCCAATGATTGTTGAAGGGCGTTTTCCCCCATAGCGGGGAGATTTCGAGTTCGCCGTATTCTGACAGCATCCGCTCGAAGTCCCCGCGCGTCGGGTAGTGGGTGGGCGGGGCTTTCATCCAGAGCGTGGCTTTGGCGAGCAGGTCTCCGGCGACGGTGGTTTTGAAGCGCCATGAATCATCGCGGATGCCGGAGCGGATGAGGAGTTGTCCGCCGCTTGGGACGAGTGAAACCGCGGATTGCAGCAAGGTTTCCTGTTCGCGCGGGGTGAAGAATTGCAGGATGTCGAGAATGGAGACGTTGCCGTGATGCTCCGGCAGTCCGTCGCGCGCGTCGTGTTGCGCGAAGCTGATGCCGGACAAACCCGAAACCTCCGCCGCACGCGTGGCGGAGCGGATTTTCCGCGCGTCGTAATCCAGGCCGTGGATGGAGAACTCCATTCCTTTCGCCCGCAAATAAAATGCGGAGAGGCCGATGCCGCAACCGATGTCGAGCAGTGGCAGATGGGTGTCACGCAAATCCCGGGCGAGAGCCTGATAGAGAGGATCGGTCCGCAGTTTGGATGCGCTGTAATGGCGGTCCCAATGTCCGTCGAAGAGCGCCGCGATGGTTCGGTGGCACGGATCATTCATGACATGTCGGGACGGATGTGGCGGAGCGGGTTGCGGCCGCGGACGAGAAGCCAGGGGAGCAGCAGTAAAAAAATGATGAGCAGGCGGAAATGCATCCAGGTGAGCAGTGTATTGTCGCGCAGGTAGCGGAACTGCGTAACGCCGCCCTCGTCCTTGCCGGGGTAGCGCACGGGAGTCGGCAGGTTGATCACGGGCACACCGAGCCAACAGAGCAGCACCGCGATTTCCGGTTCGAAATCGAAGCGCCGCGCGAAGGGAGTGAAACGCATCGCTTCCAACAATGTGCCTGCCGGATAAAGCCGCATGCCGAAGAGCGAATCGCCGATGCCCCACCAGAGGGTTTCGAGGTTGGCCCAGAAGTTGGAAACCTTGCGGCCGTTCACGCGGATTGCCGGAGCGGAGTCATCGAACACCGGTTTGCCGAAGATTGCCGCCTCGGGATGTGCTGCGGAAAGGCGCAGGAATTCCGCAATGTGCGAGGCCGGATGCTGGCCGTCGGCATCCATCGTCAGCACGTGGGTGAAGCCGCATTTCACGGCCTCGCGCAGGGCGTGCAGCAGCGCCGCGCCCTTGCCGGAATTTTTTGGCAGAACCAGCAAGCGGAAGTCCGGATTTCCGCCGCCTTCGAGATCGCGCAAGAGTTCCTGCGATCCGTCCGTCGAGCCGTCGATGACCACCCACAGCGGACATCCTGCTGTTAGAACTCCGGCCACGGTATCGCGGAGGATGCGCCCGGTGTTGTAGCTGGGCATCAGGATAAGCGGGCGGACTGCGGGCATCGGCGTTGGTTTCCTAGCGGCCGCCGCGCGCACCGGCAAGCGTCACGAATTTCAAGACACACCTCGCCGCCGCAGTGGGTCGGGTTTGGAGAGTTCGGTTTCAAACACCGCTTGCAGCCTGCGGGTGAATTCCTGCGCGGATTCGCCGGGCAGCGGAGCCATCGCTTCGCCGGCCTCGATGCGGATGCGGATGGGAAACGACGGGCGTCTCCACAAGGGCCAGCCTTTTTCCAGATAGCGGCTGTCGCTGCGGATGAAAACCGGCAGCACGGGAGCGCCGGAGCGGATGGCGATGATCGCGCAGCCACCCATGAACGGATTGATCCAGCGCGCTTCGCGCCGCGTGCGCGTGCCCTCCGGGAACAGCAGGAGCTGGCCGCCGGCGAGCAGCGAGTTGGCGGACTTGCGGATCAGGCGCGTGCGGCTGTCGTTGGAGATATATCCGGCGAGCCGCGCGCCGCCGCCGAGCACCGGGTTTTTGAGGATCGATTCCTTCATCACGCAAACCGCCCTCGGCATGCGCGCGACGAGAAACACGACATCCCACAGCGAGGTGTGGTTCGGCGCGACGATGCAGGCGTCTGGTGATTTCTCCAAACTTGCAAGCGAGCTGTTATCCACCCGCACCAGCCGCGCAAGCCTCAGATACACCACGAAAACCCGGAACAAATTCCGCAACAGAAAGCGCCCCAGCCGCAGACTCGTCCCGCTCGGAAGCATCAGCTTCAAGGGAACGGCGGCGAGCGTCAGCAATCCGCCGAAAACGAGCCAGTAAAGCAAGCCGAGCGCCATGGCCACGATGTCCCACGGCAGGCGCAGCCAACCGCGCACGCCGCATGCGCCGGAGTAACAGGCCGGGGTGGGTTCGGAACCGATGACATGCACCGCCCTCAGGCTATGGCGCGCGGCCATGGCGGTCGAACCGATTTTTTCAGCGCGAAACGGCTCGATGCCAAAAGGCTTTTCCATTGCATAAGGGCAGTGCCGGTGGTGATAGTCGCGCCGCGTGAGTCCCTCTCCCATATTCGTTTTCCCTCTGCGATTGCTGCTTTGCGCGGCCTTGCTGATGGTTTTCCCGCATGCCTCCGCCGCCGAGCCTGCCGCGCCCGTGAAAAAGGAGGAAACTCCAGCCGCAGCAAAACCCGAGGCGAAGCCCGACGCAAAACCCGCCGAGCCTCCCGCGGAGGAAGCGCAGGAGGAAGCCGCCGCCGAAGATGCCGAGGCCGCGGCGGTCGCCCTGCCCGTGAACCCCGAGCCGGTCCGCATCTATGGCTGGCGCGAGGACATCCTGCTGCAGGGAGTGAAGGACAAGCTTCTCGCCAAACTCGATACCGGCGCGCTCACCAGTTCGGTCCATGCCGAGGAAAAGGAACTCTTCGAGCGCGATGGCAAAAAGTGGGTGCGCTTCATCGTCACCGATCCGCAGAGAAAAGATTCCGTTAGAACGCGCATCGAAGCGCCGCTGGTGCGGATCGCCCGCATCAAGGAACCCAACGCGGAGGCGACCAACCGCGAGGTGGTCAGGCTTTCGTTCCAAATCGGCGAGCGCAAGCTGCGCGGCGAGTTCACACTCAACAACCGCAGCAACATGCTCGCACCGGTGCTCATCGGCCGCAGCACCCTCAAGGATCTCGGTTGGGTGGACCCGGCCCGCACGCATCTCGCCGATCAGAAGATCCTGCGTTGAGTGATCATACGGGCCAACGCACACACATGAAATCAAGGACCAAACTGATCCTGTGGGTGTTGTTGCTGATCGCCGCCGGTGGCGGAGTGGCGGCGTACAAATCCCTGGTCCTCGGAGTTCCCTTTTGGCGCGGCGAACAAGTCCATGACTGGCAGATTGAAGCGCGCGTCTCATTTCTCGCCACCGACGACACCGTCAAGGCGCGGCTCTCGCTGCCTGCCACCGCCGTGGACAACCTCGGCGGCCAGGAGTCCGGCTCGCTCGGATATCATTACAACATCGAGAAAGACCGTGGCGAATACACCGCCGTCTGGTCCGCCGAAGACCGCGAGGAAAACCAAGCCCTTTACTATCGTTTGCGCCTGCCCGAATCCACACGCAGCGGCGGCGAGCCATTGCCGGGCACCGACGTGGAGCCTGGAAACCCGGGCCACTCCGGCGCGCTCGGCGAGGCTGCCGAACGCATCGTCAAAAGCGCGCGCGCCCTCACTTCCGATCCCGATTCGCTCTTCGTCGCCATTTTCGAGCAGATCCGCGGCGGCAATACCTCGCAGGAATTCACACTCGTCAAAAACCACTATCAGAAAGAGTTCCGCAAGAACGCCTCCATCCACATGGGCATCGACCTGTTGGAGATGGCCGGCGTGCCCGCGCGCATGGCCTATGGCGTGCGGCTGGAGGAGGACGGCGGCAGCCGCGCGCCGCTGCCGCTGGTGGAGTTCTTCGACGGTGCCTACTGGAAGGTGCGCGATCCCGCGGAACCCGGCGCGGTCTTGGACGGGCGCAATGTCTTCGTCTGGCACCGCGGCGGCGGACCGCTGCTCGATGTCACCGGCGGCGAGGAATCGCGGGTCGTCTTCACCGTTTCCAAAGAGCGCATCCCGCTCGCCAGCCTCACCGACCTGCGCGACTCGCCGTTTCTCGTCTCCACCATCCTCGGGCTTCCTCTATCAGAACGCGCCGTCTTCCGTTATATCGTGCTGATTCCGCTCGGCGCCTTCGTGGTCGTGCTCATGCGCAACATCGTGGGAGTCGCCACACTCGGCACCTTC